>Ga0065711_1039880_pt1 | contig 17422 bp, 7 predicted proteins | sample Hoacrofraction12_FD_59098 | JGI IMG/M metagenome (GOLD analysis project Ga0065711, IMG submission 59098) | Hoatzin crop microbial communities from Cojedes, Venezuela - Epithelial fraction 12 v2 (version 2) | ecosystem: Host-associated > Birds > Digestive system > Esophagus > Crop | place... | reverse complement strand
TTAGGCATGAACTTTATTTTTTTACTGAAGGAGCTATCTTTTGGTGGTGGTGGTGGTAATCACTGTGTTTTACAATTCAGCAGGCAGGCTCGGGGAAGGCTCCCTATTGCTAGGATGGTGCCAGAGCGTCTCCAGGAGATATGAGGCTGTTAACCCTCTGGTTCAACAAGCTGATACTAGACTCCCTAGAATCATAGAATGCTTTGGGTTGGAAGTGACCTTTAAAGGTAATCTAGCCCAAACCCCCCCACAGTGAACAGGGACACCTTCAACTGCATCAGGTTGCTGAGAGCCCCGTCCAACTTGACCTTGAATGTTTCTAGGAATGTGACCTCCACTACCTCTCTGGGCAACCCATTCCAGTGTTTCACCACCCTCACTGCAAAAAATGTCTTCCTTATATCCAGTCTAAATCTATCCTCTTTTAGTTTAAAACCATTACCCCTTGTCCTATTGCAACAGGCCCTTCTAAAAAGCCTTTCTTCATCTTTCTTACAAGCCCCCTTTAAGTACTGAAAGTCTGCTCTAAGGTCTCCCCGGGAGCCTCCTCTTCTCCAGGCTGAACAGCCCAAACTCTCTCAGCCTTTCCTCACAGCAGAGGTGTTCCAGCCCTCTAGTCATTTTTGTGGCCTCCTTTGGAACCACTCCAGCAGGTCCATGTCTGTCCTGTGCTGAGGGCTCCAGATATGGACACAGGACTCCAGGTCAGCTCTCACCAGAGTGGAGTAGAGGGGCAGAATCACCTCCCTCAACCTGCTGACCACATTGCTTTTGATGCAGCCCAGGATATGGTTTGCCTTCCGGACTGTGAGCGCACATTGTTGGCTCATGTCCAGCTTTCCATCCACCAGTACCTCCAAGTCCTTCTCGGTAGGGGCGGCTCTCAATCCCTTCATCTCCCAGCCTGTATTGATACCAGGGGTTGCATCGACCCAGGTGCAGGACCTTGCACTTGGCCTTGCTGAACCTGATGAGGTTCACACAGGCTCACCTCTCCAGCTTGTCCAGGTCTCTTTGGATGGCATCCCATCCTTCTGGCGTGTCAACTGCACCATTCAGCTTGGTGTCATCTGAAAATTTGCTCAGGGTACACTCGACCTCGCTATGTCTTTGATGAAAATATTAAATAGCCCTGGTCCCAGTACGGACACCTGAGGGACACCACTTGTCACCAGTTTCCATTTGGACATCGAGCCATTGACCACTGACTTCTGGATGTAACCATCCAACCAATTCCTTATCCACCAAATAGTCCACCCATCAAATTCGTATCTCCCTGATTTAGAGAGGAGGATGTTGTGAGGGACCATGTTGAAGGCTTTACAGAAGTCCAGACAGATGACATCTGTTGCTTTTCCCTTGTCCACTCATGTAGTCACTCCATCACAGAAAGCCACTAGGTTGGTCAGGCAGGACTTTCCCTCAGTGAAGCCACGCTGGCTGTCTCAAATCACCTCCCTCTCCTCCATGTGCCTTAGCATAGCTTCTAGGAGGATCTGTTCCATGATCTTCCCAGGCACAGAGGTGAGGCTGACAGGTCAGTAGTTCCCAGGGTCCTCCTTTCTATCCTTTTTAAAAATGGGCACAATGTTTCCCTTCTTCTAGTTACCAGAGACTTTACCTGACCTTTACATGACCTTTCAAATATTATTGAGAGTGGCTTGGCAACTACATCAGTCAATTCATCAGGACTCTGCGATGCATCTCATCAAGTCCCATAGACTTTTGTACGTTCAGGTTCCTCAGGTGGTCATGAACCTGATCTTCACTTACAGTGGGAAGGGCTTTACCCCCCTGATCCCCATCTGTGGTCCATCAACTCAGGAGGGGTGAAGAGAGAGGCTGAAGGCTGAGACAAAAAAGTTGTTGAGTACTTCAGCCTTCTGCTCCAAGCAAAAATAGCCAAAGCTCATGTTGAAAGAGATGAACAGCGGAAAAGGGAATGAATACTAGGATTTCAAAGGTAACCAGACAAATTCAGATCAAATCTCGTCACATGTACTCCCCATCTGGGGCTCACTGATTGCTCAGGGGTGTATGGGGAACACAAGAGGAAACAGGCACCAATTAAAACAAACAAATGAAATTCCATCTGAACGCAAAACACTTTTTAACTGTGAGGGTGGTCAAACACTGGAATAGGGTGCCCAGAGAGGCTGTGGAGTCTCCATCCCTGCAGATATTCAAAACTCAGCTGGACATAGCACTGGCAACCGGTTCTAGCTGACTCAGTCTGAACAGAGGGGATGGACGAGATGATTTCAAGATCCTTTCCAACATCATCCATTCTGTGATTCTGTTTCCTGTTCCTTACACCTATTTCTGACAACTTTATAGGTCATTTTGCAGCAAACAGTATAATAATATTTAGCTCTTTTGCAGCATTTTTCACTCCTTGGTCTGCAATGCCTTTAATTAGGTTTGTAGTTCATAATCTCTTTTTAACAGCCAGGGGAATGTGGGCAGTCAGAAAACAAGTGATTTGCTTGAAAACATTCAGCAAGATAGGGGCAGAGGGACCAAATTTCCTGAATGTCACTGCCCATTCCTGGAGCAGCACTGCAACTGCAGCACCTGTGCAAGTGGCATTTCGAGAGAGATGCCCGGTGTATCTAGCGCCCAGTGACAGCAGAGGCCGAAGGCGCTGGATCCAGCGCTTTATCCATGGATGCAGCCCTTGGACTGTAAATCACAGCAAAGCAGAAATGCTTCTGTGCTTTGCCAGGCGGACAGTGAAGCAGGCAGCTCTGCTCCAGTGAGCACAGCTGAACCACAAACAAGCAAGCTGGTGCTCTAATGAAGGCGTACTTGCAACTGGTAAAAACAGTCTCTACCCACCAGTGTTTCAAACTACAGGTCTAGTTTCTGTACAGAGCATGATTATTTTTTTTTCCCCAGTGCTTCTACTGCAGGTCTCAGATTTGGCCAAGCTGCAATGCACAACAACAGAAACATTCTTTATTAATAGTATCATTATTATCAATCCTTAGAGACTGATGTTTCTAATATTATAAAAAAATCCTTAACTACAGCTCATATTGCTGTGATTTGGCATCTCAATGTATTTTGATCTACTGACAAGAACACCTTTATACAAAAAAATAACATTCTGATTCTTCTCATGAATATTGAAAATCAGACAGAAGAGCAGATGTGCGTGCATGTCTACAGACACAAAAGCACAGAGCCCCCACTTTAAGTACTTCCTTAAATCCCAGATCCTGACAAATAGGTGTGATCTGCTTGTTACTCTTCTGGTGAGCTGAATAAATATGTGGACTGTGTTTGTATGGAATAGAGGAAGCAAGCAATGGTGATTTATGGACGATTAATCACAGCCATGTATTTTTTATTTCCTATTTATGGGTGATACAGTGGGCTGAATTTTAATCAGCTCTCACTATGGTGGGTTTTCATGTTTCTGTTTTCAGTAGTTAACACTTTAAAGACACTAGAAAAGGAAATGAGTGGAATAGATGTCGACTGGGATCACTCTGTTTTTCGCGATGACTTTGGTTACTGCCTGCAGAGAAGGAACAAAATATGTCTCGTGAGTGTGGGCTTCTGGGCAGGTGACTTGGAAATGGGTGCAGTTAACAATAACATCACATACTAGTCAGTAGAATAGTGAGCCGAGTTCAGCTACAATCAGCTCTGAACCCAGATTTCCACTGGCTCTAATTAATACAGTTATCAAAACTAATGTAAAACAGGGAAAGAAATGCTACCACTGGCAGGCAGGGAACATTTGTATCTGGAGGTTCTTTACAGCCATTCAAGTGGGATAGTGCTAAGCAAGTGGAAAAACAAAGCTCCGGTCTCGTGGCACACTTAGTCAGTGATTCCTCCGGCAGCAGGAACATCTACAAATTAACATTGGGGTTTAATGTTGTCTGAGGCTGTTACTTGGTAGATGCAGCTGGCTTTTCTTAATGGTCAGAACTGGGAGCTACCCCCGCCTGGAGGGGGAATGCTGCCCTCCCCGGCCTCTGACTCTCGTGCAGTTGTAGCTTGAAATATTGGCAGAGCGAGGGCTCTAAGATTTCAGGTAGAGCTCAGCAAGGCTCATTTAGGCATTACTGCAGGAATGGCTCCTTTGGTCTTCCTTGTTTTTTAACTTCAATATGCAGTACAGCAGAACACTCTTCAGCAGAGACACAATCTTCATCCCTTTGTTCATGGAGTGGAGAGAATAATTAACAGAGCCCTTACCTCTTCTCCTTGGATGATGCTCAGTTTGACCTTTATAGTCCTAAAGTGATATTAAGATAAGAATCATGTACTGCATCCTGACCTCAGTTACACCATGGTACATCTGAATTTGGAGTCAGACCACTAAAGCAATTAGAATTGACTCGGACTAAGACTGGTGCATGCGGTATTTGATATTTCTGGCATTTATATTCAAGCCAGTCAATGGGATGCGTTACATCACCCCACACCTGCCCTATGCATGCCGCACACAATGTGTTTATTACGCGTGGTACTAATCGCACAGCAGGTGATTAAAATGGAGAGCATTTTAAAAGTCAAATTGGCCTTTTACATCACCTAATTTGGGATGGGGGCCAGATTGCTCTGGATGATTTAGACACCTAACTCAATCAATGAGTATGAGACATCAAAATGCCTTTGGAAAAAAACCTGCAGCCCCTAATCTTTAAATTTCATCTTTAATTTTGGAGTGAAATTGGTGCTTAGAAAATACAGCTCAGGAAGGGCAGGGAAAGAAGAATCCAGTGAGCAAGACTGAAATCTCGCTGAGCCAGGGACTGTCGTCAGCCAAAGAGGAGACGGAAAATTAGCACACAGCTCAGACTGGCTCGCTCGCAGGAATGCACTGACAAAATCGATGCAGGGAGATGACGCCATCCAGCCTCTAAAAACCTACAGTTCTTTAAAATGAGGGCCCTGGGTGACAGACACTTTTCCAGGCATTAAGACTCTGGCAGCCCAACCAAAGTACAAGATCAAGAAAGTAAATTTGAAGGAGTTACTTTATTACAGATAACGCTGCCTTTTCCAGATAGCCACGCTTCAGTTAAACCCACTGAACCAAACGCCACGTTGCAATTCAGTCAGGAAAAGCAGCTTGCCCTAAGATATGATACAGGACAAGCAAAATTAATAATTTTGAGACATATCATCATAGGAAGAATGTGAGGAATTTTTTTTTTATTCTATTTATTGGGACCCTTGAGATTCTCCTCCTGGGCTACTCTTTAAAGCCCAACTTTGTTCGTGCTGCATGGATCCAGTTTTTATACCCTAGCATGAAAACAGACCTTGGAAAAGAAAGCAGCATTAAATTCTGCCATATGTAGTGGGCCAAGTGGAGAAGAGCCACTTCACCAATGAGTGTTACTCAACGACTGGAAGAATTTAAGTGATTTTCATTAAATGAGGATTTAGCCCACAAAGGGGCTTGGGGACATGGAGACTTTAGAGATTTGGAGGCAAAATGATAGAGCTCTGCTTCGAAGTCAGCATGAGACTGCAGAAAACCACTCTGAAACTACCCTCCAGCTTCATGTTTTCCTTTGTGTTAGGAAGAGGATGCTTCGGCTGTCTTCTGGGGCTAGTGAAAGATCTCAGTCTTCAGAGCTACCAATATTCCAGCACTGAGGGTGTGTGTAAGTTGTGACAAATAAGATGGGATTTGCAGAGGAAGAAGTGCTGTGCAAGTACAGTGATGGAGGTAATAAAGTTTCCTCCCGGATGCACAAATACTTTTGATGTTTCTCGGGGTCTTACTCGCTAGCCCAGTTTGAGAAGAGAAGAACATAGCTCATTTTGGCACATATGTCTGAGTGTCCTTGCGAGAGCACGCACACATGCGCATTGGCAGTCTGGGGTTAACACAAGATTTCTGTCAACTCCCAAGCACAGCCAGCATGACAATCTACTCCTCAGGAGTAATAATTTAGCTCTTTTATGTAACATGCTGTAACAAAAATTATTAAAGCTGCCTTCACAGTTTCCAAGTCCAATTCTTTTCTACTTTATGAGGAATTAAACTTTCAGATCCCACATGTGGCTTTGAAAATCTCAGTTTGTAGGTCAGAAACACCACAGAGATTTGTAACAACTTACTCCTTGCCATAGGCTTTGTCCACAAACAGGCAGAGATCGATGGAGTGGGACTCCAGTGATGGATGCAGGCCAATGACCAACACTTAGTAAGTTCCAAGCCCTGGGACCACAACACGATGTATGTGGGAACCGCAGCAAAGGATCCAGCTGGCAGAACATGCACAGGCCAGTCTTACCTCATGAAAGCTTCATCCAGGTGCTCCTGTTATCTCGTGGCTTCCAGGGAACACCATATTAGAGTGGTGATTTGATCTTCAAGGGGTGGACCATGCAAGATGCAAAGCAAGCCAGCACAACTTCTCTTCAACCGTCAAGTAAGTGAACCTTAAATTTGGGTTTAAATTAAATGTGATTGCCCAGCGTGGGGGACAAAGGGTTCAACAATGGGGGATGTTGGAGCCAGTCACTACAGCATTAGACTGAGCATCCTTATACTAATATCCTGCTCTGACCTCTAAAGTAAATCTTTTTTTTTTTTTCAGAATCTATCTAGATCAACATTCAAAGACACCAAAACTAGTGAATAGACTAAAATTTGAGCTAGAGTCCAAGACAACAGGTCATTGAAGACACGGTTCAAGATGGCAGCATCATTCAGTCATCTGTGCCCCCGCATCAGCTGAACAGGAGTCAGAGAAGGATTGTGCCTTCAGTCTGCTGGGTTTTGTTCTCCATCAGGTCTTTTCAAGTCATGGCAGTAAGTGTGGTCCCCAAACCCCAACAGTTTAGAAGAGAAAGCTATTCCCAGGGAGTCTTTTTGGAAGCAGCAAAGTTGCAGCTTTAGATTGATGTTCATTTTTATTTTGTGATCATAGCTAATTAAAAGAAATTAATAGAAACATAGCCAGATCCAAAAGTTTATTAGAAAAGAAGCATTGTAGTTTAATTATGCCACTATGTTGTGTATGACACAAAGCCCACTGAAATCTGAATACTTGATGATCTCTGGAATTTGACTAAGAGCTCTTCGGCCTTAGGGAGAAACTCGACAATCACTAATCTACATATGCTGACAATCTCTACATATCAGGGGCCCCATGAGGGTCTTTAATTGCTCTGTAAACTCCAAACTGGAGTGTTCTTCAGTAGGAAAAAACAAGATGCTGCATTCAAGCTAAAGAAGAGTGGTAGTTGACATGTTTATTAAATACCCCCCAGGCCCCGATGGATTGCAGGGTGGAAGGTTCTCTGGGTAGAAGTTATAAATGCAGCATCAGATTTATTCAAGACAGAACAATTATGTGTGAATACTCAGGTGTAACTACGGCACGATGGATCCAGGAAAACTTTCTGCAAAAGCATTTCCGCAATTCGAAACCGTGTTTCTATTCTTTCCCTTCCACAGCCCTTTTTGCCACATTTGCTTGAGCTTTATGACTGCGCACACAAAACATCTGCATGATTTGAATGGAAGAGGGTAGTGGATTTTGTAAGGTGCTGACCTGAGCATTTTCAAAAGCAAAATACATGACGTCTGCCTTACTCTTGCATAATTGTACGCAGTGAGTTTTGTCCATGTATCTGGCAGGGGAGCGACTTCTATCGTCCAAGATATCTTCCATACAGAACCTGAATTTATGCCAGAAATTTTAGTAGGTCTGGCCCAAAACGTAGCTGCAGGAAAACTGATTGTTTCATAGAAGAACAGATAGCTTCATATTCCTTCCCTTTAATTTACAATTTGTAACAAGCCCACACTTTGATGATTAAGGTTACTTGTGTGTTACAGACAGCGCAGAAGGTTATTCTGGCTCATTCTGCTGTTGCTGTATTGACTCGATGATGTTGGCTTTGATGTTTACCTTGTATGCTGTCAACATAATCACCAAGCAAATTCTGATTGCTTCACTTCTCATTTTATTTCTTTGTATTTCAGGAACATCTAGAGTTATCCTCCTGCCACCGTGAGAGCTTGGTACCCCTACTGAACCGGCCTTAGCACAAGGAGAAACAACACGAACCCGTCCGGAAGCCATCTGACCCAGCAGCATTGGTCTTGGTGAGGGCTTTGACAAAGTGCTTTATCATTTCTGGGGAGCAGCCGCATCAGACAGAGCTTGGACTGCATCCCGATGGGACATGCAGCACTCGCCATTCGGGGAACACTTTGCCTTGCAAGGAAGTTGATCAGGAAATGATCTGAGGGAATAAATCTGGAAACTCCCAGTGCCAGCTTCATTCGGGGCTCTAACGACACAATCCAAACCTTTGAATTTGGGGAGGGAGAGTGTTATCGACGCAACATGTTAAACAACCTTAACTCCAGTGAGCAATGGCACCACTATAACACTTATTTATTAGCAAAATGCATCTGATCTCAAAGGCCTGCATGACAAGTTCATTACATATCAATTTAATTAGCTGATTTACATTTAATTTACATTTCAATTAATGTCTTTAGCAACAAAACGTTGCCTTAATAGGGTAATTGCCTGTTAGGCAATATGTAAAAGAATAAATAGTCACATTCTGACAAAGAATTCCTATTCTCAATTTTTTATTACCATAAATAACCTAAATAATTATTGCTCTTAAGGGGCCACGTCCCAGTTCCCTTCTGGGCCTAATTATAAAGACTTAGTACCTCATTAAGCAAAATGGTTTCAGAGTCACAGAAAAGCATTACTCTAATCGTGACTCATTAGTTTCAACAAAAGAGGGGAAAACTGCAAAAGTCGGCACATTTCACCGTATTATTCTTGTGGTTCATAAGCAGCAGCACATTTGAGAAGTGGCTGTTACAGCTCTGTAGGCGTTTCTGACACGAAGCCCTGTTTTCAGAGGGTTTTTTTTGTGTAACTTTGGTCATTAAAAGAGAGTCATGTCTAACTGGAAAAGCTGGCACGTGCGTCCCTGGCATGGAGCAAGAAGCTTGAAGAAACTTTTGGGTTTGTGTTCCCCAAGAGCTCATCTCTTCCCTGTGCAGCCACATCATGGTGGCTTGGATTGAGACTGTAATGTAGGTTCTATCTTCTTCTACCACATTAGAAGGGTTGCCTTCATCACCATAATACATCCCAGCACACAGAAAACAGACATGTCTTTTAGGATTTGTTTGAATTCATTGATGCTTTATCACAGTGCTCCTTGCTTGTAACCAGAGAGCAAAAATTGACTGCAGGCTTGGGTGTGACCAGTCTGCAACTTTAAGGCTCTTAGTGTTGGATCCAAACCACTGTGGCAACCTGACGTAAAACACTGATCTCATATAGACTCACTCTGCTGGTTTAAATTTGTTCAAAAAACGTGGAAGTTTTGGCATGGCGCTGGCAGGTTTTATGCTACATTAGGCATTGACTTTCCATGCTAGTCCAGCGTTTGGCACCATCTGTCCTTCGGCAGCCAGTGCAAATCCAGTGTTAAAGGACTGGCACAAACTGTGTCAGGAGCTCTGGCTGATTTGATGTACGCATCTGTGCTTTGTCTGGATGAAGTTTGTTCTGCTGGCGAGCCAGGGGTGCAGACACCCAGAACTGAGGACTGGAACTAAAGCAACAATTGCATTTGGTAAGATGATGTCATGTAAGCAAATAAAAAAGGGACCGGTTATGGGGTTTTTTTAGCAATTAATAAATTCATAATATTATAGGAATATATAGAGCTTTGAAAAGGAAAGTGCTTAACTGATGAGAAAACCTTTTCATATAGTGTAGGTTTCCTCATTAACCTTTATTGATGACTCATATGTATAAGAAACGTAAACTCAAACACCGTGCTATTCTTTCGTATGTTGCAGATAAATTCAAAGCTAGAAACAGGATTTCCTAATGACAGTATTATGCAGCTTGTAACAGCACATAATCGGCGCACTTTTTTTTTGCCTTTTTTTTTTTCTTTCTTTTTTGGAGACGAAGTGTTACTGTCCTCATTTTAGAAGCAGCTAAACTGGCAGCATAGAATTGTTAAGTGACATTTCATATCTCAGAGCTGCAGAGAACCCCTGCCCTCACAGTCCAGCCATCTTGCTCTAACACCTACTGAAGTCAGTGATGGCTTTGGTGACGTTTGGAACGCATCTCCAACCCCCAGGTCTTCAGACAACTCCACTGTTACGTGAACACAGCACAATACTGTGCCAGATTACCTGCTGTGAGTCACCCAGCTCCAGAGGCAATTCACCTGGACTGTGTGCCTGGGAAAATTTATTGTCAGGGATTGTTCTCCTGTAACAGGTATGTATATGCCATCGGGACAGTGAAAAAGAAATCAGGTGGGAGTCACTTTCACCGGGATAAGGAAAACAGTGCTGCTCCTAGAAAGAACGAGAGAGAGAGAGAGAGAAAGATGCTTCTACTTCCAAAGAAATGTCTTATTACCTTCAGAAGTTAATTGCTTAGGACTCAGACATATCTCCTGGTATTCCACATTTTATTTTTGCTCCTACATTCGATGGATCTGGAATTCTCTTCCGAGCTGCTAACTCAATTTTTGCTTTTTAAAGCTCATTTAAAACCTTTCCTACTTTTCTGTGTCTGTGATTAACACTAATCGACTCTACGCTTTCTTTTCCTACAGCTTCTCATATTCGTCCCTTGCTGCAGCCTGCAAGCATTCTAATTGGCATCCGCTCTTCTTTTTGAGATTCCATTTTTTTCTTTCTTCCTGCTCCATTTTGTCTCTGTTTCTATCTGGGCTGCTCTATGCCATCCTGTTATACTTTCTAGCCCAGATCTGCCTAGTGCTGTAAAGGATTTGATGATTTTCTTTAGGAAGGACTCTAATAATAGCTACAGTCCTGCCCCTTTACAAATCTTCTTTGCAATGAAAAAAAAAAATGTTCTGCCCTCCAGAGTGAATTCCATTGCAAACCGAAAGTTTTTATTAAAAGAAAATACCCTTGTGTTCCTGATGGATTGGAGAAATTTTAAAGGAGCAATGTTATAATTCATGGGGAATTTGAGCATAGATCTGAGAGCTCCCTATTAGACAGGGTGACTTCAGCTATTATTTAAAGAAAGCATTGCAGCTTCCTTTTCTAATACAAAAACAAGCTACAATTTGTAACAGGAAAACAAGCCAGCCAGAAAGTCCTTGAGGTTCTCTAGTGACTTCACTGTTGTCAATCAAATTAACATGGAAGATGCTCAAACACTGCTACTTTCTAATGGGCAGAGGAAAAAAACTCCTGACACACTGCAGAGAGGCTTTTGAAAAAGAAGTGACTAGATGCCATCTGAGCTGGACGAGGCTAACAGAAGCCAGAGCCTAGGACTATAATGGGATGTGATGGATTTTGAGCTTTAACTGGCATTTCAGGTGGCCAATGCCAAAAGTGTCATTTCTCAGCCCCCTACTCAGCTGCTGCCTCCGCCCGGCTGCCCAGAGGCAAAGCTCTTCCCCCTGAACACTGGTGTCTGACGCTGGCTTCCTGGCCCTGCTCACAAGTGGCTCAGCTAAGCCAACTCTGATGAGTTTGGAGCCACGCTGTGCCTTTGCCCTCAGGGCCTCGGAAGCCAACGCTCCCTGCTGCCCTCCCAACATCTCCTTTGGCAATGCCAGGTGCTGCAACGCAGGAGTTCCAAAGCGAATTGTTCCGAGCCCTCTCCTCTGGTCTCTGCTCAGTGAGCAGTACTTTACCATTTACTTTTTTAATGTGCTTTACAGAATCATAATGTTTACAGACAGAATATACTGTTAGACCGTTACGGTAGCCTCCTGTGCATCACGGACTATTAAATACTGTTGTAACTTTTCTCTTTGACTAAAGTACATTTTGTTTTGACAAAAGCATTTCTTTAGTCAGCCCCTAATTTTCCTTTGCTATTGTCAGAAGATGGAGAGCTCACTTTCTCTTTGATAGCTTGTTCCAGTTGTTACTCACTGTCTCTGTTACTATATAATACCCAATACTGAATTCAAATTTTTCTAGTTTCAGCTTCTAGCAACCGCCTCTTGCCATCCCTTTCCTAGTTACATTAAAGATTTTTCCACACAAAGGTATGTAGCCACTATAATCAAGCCACAGCTTTTGGCTTTCTGCTCAGGCCCCTGCGCTATCGCTGCTGCATCCAGAGCCACCATGGCAAACTTTTCATGGGCAGTGGTTCTCCAATGCAGAATACAGGTGCCCTTTTATACACTTTAAAGCCAGCTGCTCTGAATTTACTGCACGATCAGAGTCATCATCTCTGGGATGGCAGAAAAATGGACAAGAATATCTGGTAATTTCTGCTTCCTCCATGACCATCATCTTGAGTTGCTTTGCCAACCCGACAATGTTCTTTTCTTTGCTTTTTAAATACAAAGCCATATATGCATAAGGAATAAAACGCTCTAATTTATTCTGCAAAAGTGTTCATCAAGTGAGAGACAGGACTCTGGGAAAAGATTAAGAGCTTACATTTTTCATTTGACTTATTTCACATAAAATTTCATAGAGGATAAAAGGATGGGAGACAAAGAAGCAATGATATTTCTGTTTTATCTCTGTCTAAGGACCATAAATCTTTCTGAAGTATCATTAATTATAGCAGCACCATTCACAACGCTATTGTTAAGGGTCCATCAGCAGTCCCATTATAAACCCCTATTTTCAGGGGTTTATAACTTGGTTAGAAGAATTTCATTTCAGACAAAAACTTCGCCGGGGCAATGTCTCCATCTAAGACAATTTTTTTAAAATGTGAAACAAAAAGGGAAGTGTTACGTCTTCAGAGTTGAGTAAGGAGAGCCCAGGAACCTTCTAGGGGTATAAAGCTAATGCTGTCTTGGCTGATCGTATCTGTACCACTTGTGAATCCCCGAGGCTGTATTCATAAAAGTCATCTCTTAGATGAATTTCGATCATTCCTTTAAAAAGCATGTTTCCAATTACTACAACTGAATTCAGGATCTGGAATATTCCTCTAGTGGCTGTAATCAAATCAAATTTGATTTCTTCTTTAGCTGCAGCCAGTCAAGAGCGAATTTAGCAGACCTGGAAAGCAGCTTACATGTTAAGAAAACTTCAGCGTCTCTAGGTAGCTTGCCTTTTTTTTGTTGCAGGCATGCCTTACACCAAGAATCAGTGAAGTTAATGGTCACAGCCACCAAAGCGATTACTGGCTTAGCAGCAATACCAAGGAATCGCTCTGTCATGGCTGAGCCATGGTGCAATGTTAGAGGTGTTTATTTTCTCCAGATGTGTAATGAAAACTGCTGTTCAGTAGGCACTAGTGAGACTGGGAGGGCACAGGGAAGAAAGCTCACTGCTTTGCCTACTTAACAACATGACCAGGTGGCTTTTTGCCTGTAGCAACTTGTAGGTTCACCAAGGAAGCTTGAGAACTCTGCCTGGTTGTGTCCTTGTATGTTAGGAAAGAGCAAGATGCTCACAAAGACAGGACTGACAAAATCATTGTGGCCTTTTTCTAAAGCAATGGATATTAATGAATGCTAACTTCTGGGCAACTTTTCTTCCTGCTTCAAAGCGGGAAGATTAGATGAAAATGTATTTTGTGAAGAGTGTGCTGACACCCTCAGGTAATCTCCACCCTCTGTACTCATCAATAATCTAACACTCTACCTTCCCCGTTACATTACTGTCTGCAGTAATGTGATTCACTTTGGTCCCCTTAGATCCTATTAGAATCCCTCACATAAGAAAATTCTTCCAGCTCTGCTTTATAGTGTACTGGGATTATTTAGTCTTAACTTCTGCTGGCTGTTTTCCTTGACTACAGGTCTTTGCACAGGAATTGACTTTTGTGAATTGTACATTTAACCTAGCAGTGAGTGAGAAGATCAAAACAAGTAATGCACATGAGTACTGTCCTACGGGGTCCCTAAAGCTCTCTGATTCTGCTTTGAATACTGTTGAATGTATCTTCTGACAAGGAATTCCACTATCTGAAGTATTTTCTTCTACCAGTTTTGATTGTGTTGTCTTTTAATTTCATTGCATGTGTCCTTTGAAAGGATAAACAGGCATGGGTAAACAGAAGAACCATTTCTATATATCATTCGATCCCTTATGTACCTCTTTTGTACTACATCTTGTTTTTCTCCTCTCCAAAGTAAAACAGTCTTAATGTTTTGTTTGTTTGCCTTTTCTAATATGGAAATCTTTCTGTATCTCGTAATTTCTTGCTGTTATTTGAGCAGATGTCTTCCTGGAATTCCCTACAGTTATTAATGACAAGACATTCACAATCATACTCGGCAATGATATCTAAATAAAGGGCTCGGTGTGCAGTGAAACAGAGGTCTCTTCTGGCTGCTCCGTCAACATCAGGGGCTTCAAGCAGGCAGAAACTGCTTGCTGACAACACTCGTAAGAACTGCAGTAGAAGGTGGAAAAATGTGGAAAGTTCCTTTATTTCCTTCATTCTTATTGCCAGAACGACTGTGCGATGCCACTTTGCACCCAGCGTAATCCTTCCTAAGTTTGAGGAGTAAACCATTCTTGGCTTCTTAGCCAAAAGCGAATCCCTGACAAACTCAGCGATGTTAGACTTGCTCTCTGATCACCAGTCTTACGAGATCTAATTCTGTCTAATCCATGGTATTTTTTAGATTCTGCTTTAGAATATCCACTGTGTGCAAATCTGACTCTTCCCATTTTTAACACTTTACCTATTTTGCAGCACATTTCAATAATACAATGAAACTCCTGAGGTCTGACCATCATGAGCACTGCAACAACATGGTATAAATCTTGTGACAATTACCTTAAACCAGTGCAACCTCACTCTTTTGACAGTTACTCCTGGTTTGCAATGATAGAATTAAGAGTAGAATTGAATATTTTGATGACACCAGGGTTCTTCCATAGCAGGCATGTCGGAAGAGCTGAAGCACAGAAAAAGATGAAGATTTTAAATAGAGAAGATTGCAAAAAACCCTAACATAATGCAGAGCTGTCATCCAGGCTTTTTTATTAAATGGAACTAAGTATAAGTAGCGTTACAAGAAGATTTACTTTTGTAAAAGCACAGGAATTCATGCACTTTCACAGCAGGGAAATTTTATAGCAGTTAAAACCTCAGGTCTATTAAAGTAGCATGTACTTTTTATGGTTTTGCTTATCAGTTTTGCTTATTAGCAAATGGATTTGTGCTGAAAGTCTGGGTTTCCTCTTGCTGTCCCCCAAATCCCTGCGCCATTGTTCCTGCAGTGTGAATATATAACTAAATCATGTATTTCACCATGACGAGAAGGTCCAGATGGATCTCACGCTGCTGCAGAAAGGGCTGGACAGGAAATACACTGCAGCAGCAGCCTTTCTTTCCAAGGCCCAGCGAGGTGAAGTGGCAGAAACTCTGCAGACCAGAGGGATGGAGAAGAATCTCTCTGCAGAGGCCATAACTCTCCAGCCTACACAAGATTCTCCCTGGTTTACCGAGGAAAAGCACTGAAAGTCATCGCTGCCTTATCACTTCGGAGAAGCCTTCTGTGCTGCCCTGTGTTCCTTTTTCAAGGGTTATAAAGTACTTATGTTCCAGGGCACTGCACATGGATATTAAATTTTCATCACAAACATGATGCCATGTTTGATTTCTCCATTTATGTCTTCTGTCCTTATACGGCCACACTTACCATAATATCTCATACTTCACAATCTTTAAAACATTATTTATTCCTCCAGAAAGCATGTATAAAAAAGGTACCTGAAACTAAGTAATAAACCATTTTAATACTGTTACCATCTGAGGCTATGTATCTTGGAGAATTTTCTTCTCATTAAATCTGATATGCTATTCATAACCTTGGGATTGACAATGCATAGAAAATTATTTTGTCCAAGTGTAAATCCCTCCCTAATATGTACATTAGAGGTCTGCAATTAAAAAATGAGTCTTTTCCAGGCCCTAAATAGAGAATCCTGTCCTTTGCTCACACAAAAAAGACTTACAGCTCTTACAGACGTCACATTAATGAAAATATGGCCTGCATTTCCAGTCACTTATTTATTTTGAAAGATTAGTATCAAGTATTAGTAGCGATACTTAAACCATCTATAGATTTCATTTTTGTCTGCACTGGTGTATTATATTCTTTGCATAGTTTTTTTCCTTTTTAAAAATTAAAAACCAAAACATCTTGAGAATGCCGACTCTTTCCAGGTCACTTAGCACTAGCTTTCTACGTCACTCTGTATTTTTATTTGAAATCGTGAAATTAAAATAAAGCAAGCCATGGAATGCATTCGAGCCACTGCTCTCTTTTGGAGGCAACTAAAGCTATCCACTGAGTTTTCTCCCCTCTCTACAGCTGCACTTGTGAATTTGGAAAGAATATTTAAAAGCTTAAACCCCTTCACAGTCTGAGGTTGAAATGAATTGCAGTTGCCAAAACAGAAAGTCAGACGATTTTGGTGTTAGACGTGACTGTAAACATGCTGAGAACAACTTAGTCACAAAGAAGTTGGGGAATACCACTGACAGAGTCATAACTGTGATCAACCCATGTGCCATAAATTTGGATTTGTCTAGTAATGAAAGCAGGAAGGTAGGCCTGAAAAGACAGTTTCAGATGTGTGGAGGCGAGTCTCTCAAAATGGGACCAGTCAGAATAGACCACGTCCACTCTGTGTCTCACCCACAGAGCACACTAAAACAGGATCCTCGAAGAGCCAGAAGGGCCCAGATGCCTAAAACAACATGGAACTGAAATCCAAGCATGCATCAAAAAAAAAAGAAGAAAAAAAAAAAAAAGAAAAAAGCAAGCATGGAAGTTCACTGATTTTTAGCAGTTCAGCCCTGGAGCTGTGTGAAACTTGGCTCACGTCCCCCTTTTCTGAAGGGAAGGCTCTCTTGGCAGCTTTCCACAGGCGGGTGAAGAAGCCGGAGGTGTACAGACATGTCACGAGCTTTCTGCTCCTTTCAGACGCCCCGCAGCAGCCCTCTGCTCTTGTGTGGCCCGCCCTGGCTCCCTGCCCTGTGCCGGACGCCTCAGCTTTTGCGCCAGCAGCCCACCTCTCAACACCGCACCCACCACCGTGACCGCCTGTCCGTCGGGAGGCCGAGGGGTCGGAAACCATTCCAGTTCCGATACACCCCAGCAGCTCCCCCTCAGCACCACAGGCCCCTGAGGGAAGCGCCAGCCCGCGAGGCGCAGGAAGAGAGCAGGCGACAGCAGACTGTGGCCAGGACCGAGGGCCCTGCGGGGAGCAGGGCCAGGCTGAGGGGGGGCACGGCCGCGCCCGAGGAGCGGCTCGCTGTCCGGAGACGCGCCGGGCCCAGCAGCACGGCACTGCGGGAAGGGCAGCAGCCCCTGGCGCGGGGCATTGTGGGAAGGAGGGGAAGCCGCGCCGGAGGGCGCGCGGCAGGGCGCGCATGCGCAGCGCGGCGGGCGCCGGAAGCGCAGCGGTTGCCGTGACAACGGCTTCGGCCCCGCGGCGCGGCTGAGG
>Ga0065711_1039875_pt1 | contig 17423 bp, 20 predicted proteins | sample Hoacrofraction12_FD_59098 | JGI IMG/M metagenome (GOLD analysis project Ga0065711, IMG submission 59098) | Hoatzin crop microbial communities from Cojedes, Venezuela - Epithelial fraction 12 v2 (version 2) | ecosystem: Host-associated > Birds > Digestive system > Esophagus > Crop | place... | reverse complement strand
CCGTCCCAGGCAGAAGCTACAAGATTTAACTGAAAAGGCCAATTCCTCACCAGCCTGTCGCCCAGCGGCCACAGCTTTCATGTCGAGCTGTCCGAGCAGATTGCTCCGCGCCGGGCAGGAGGGAGCCGGGCAGGGGGCGGCCGCAGCCCGGGCTCCCTCCTCTCCCGGGGGAAGCCTCGGGTCGGGGGCAGCCACCAGCCCCGTGCTCTGCTGCAGGTGACACCCGGTACAGGGCAGCAGCGTGGCCTCGTGCCCGACACGCTCAGACCCGCGGGCCGCTTGCTCGCAGGCACCTCGCTTTAAGCCAGCTGGCATTATTCCGCATTCAGGCAAAACCAAATAAAAATGCTAACAGCCGGTAACGATCCTCAGTAACTTATCTCCTGTCCCCAAACCATCTCGATGCAGACAAACACCCAAACAAGGACTGCCTTTCGCCTTGGGGTGCTTGTTCTGTCCCAGCTTCCAGCTTTTGTCCAGTAACAAGAGACTGATGCCCCCCAGAACGAGCCTATTGATAAGAGGACAATGCTGAATTCTCCAGGTCCTGGCTCTTCTGCCTCCGGACCGTCCCTCAGCACGCTGCGCCCAGCCGCGCTCCCGCAGCCCAGCGGGGAGGGAGCACTGCGCCCAGAAACCCTCACCGGGCGTTTAATAACCAGCAGCCTCCCGCCGCATCTCGAGACTCGCCACGTCTTGAGCTGGCTTGCAGTGGAACGCGCCTACGGTTACACTTCTAACATTGCAGAGAGAGGCGACACGGGTGGCAGATGTCGCGAGGAGCAGGACAGCAGAGCATCCACCTTTGGGGTGAATGGCCACATTTAACCACGAGAAAGCTGTTGCAATTTTATCTCCCACATCACTATACGTTTGCTGAGATGAGTTTAAGAATCCCGAAAACAGACTTGGGCACTGCAGAGGATGGGACAGAAAGGGCTACTCAGGTCAAATTAAGCTCATAACTCTGGCAAGCTTCATGTTTTGCTTTGCAGAGAGAGGACTTTGTGACTATCCAGTAACTAAGTACATCCAAGTATCTGCAGGACAGGACATTGAGCAGCCTGGTCTAGCGGAAGGTGTCCCTGCCTATGGCACGGGGTTGGAACTGGGTGACATTTAAGGTCACTTCCGACCCAAATTACCTGTGAGTTTATGATACGTATTAGGGTTGCCGAGAAAAGCAGCGCCCTTTGAAATGTCTGTACCTCGAAATGTGCTGTATTTACATTTTTTTCCAACACAATCTATCACGTACACGACACTGAAGCATCAAATAGCAGCTCAGCTCGGGGCTTGCCAGTCCAGTAATGCTTACTGGTTCCAAATCATTGCTCTTCTGTGCTGCCCTCATGAGTGACAGGCTACCGACAGGACAGGCAAGACAGGGACAACAAACACCATCAACTTCCCATGGCAGCAGGTGCGATGCCGCTACACCCATGAGGACACTGGTTTTGCTCTCCTGGGACACCACGGAGAGCCACCTCTGACAACACCCAAGCGACAGCCACGTCACAGCCGAGCAGGCAGCGTCCCGAGGCAAATCCTGCCCTGCTCTCGGGATGCGCCGGTGCAGACGCGCATGGATGGCCAGAAGGACCGGAGCCCACCGACACCACGCAGCCGTCCTCGGGGCCATCCTTCCCAGCCGGCACGGAGCTCCTGGTAGGTGCCAGGTCTGTGCCCGGATACACTCGCATCACGGAGCCAGCCGAGGGGGGGCTTGGGTGCAAGTGCACAGGCAGCCTGTGCTCACGGGGCCACCAAAGCCAAGTAAGGCTCAAACGAGCGCATTTCAGCAACAGACGGGCTGACAGTTGCTCCAAAACCCACTCCTCCTAGTGCCTCAAGTTCGCTCCCCGCATCACCGCGTGCTGTTGTAAGCTGCAGCTGGACACACACACCACACCCGTCAGATCCACACTGGCACAACTGCCACGCGCCCCATCCTGCAGTCTGCGACTGCTGACATCCAGTTACAGCCGTGCAGTGCCTGGGGAGAGGCACGTCAGCGCCGTGAGCCTCCATTTCTGTGCCACAGCCACCACGGCACAGTAACTAAAGCAGCTTCAGTTGTGTGTGCAGCATCGTTCCTCCAAGACAAATCCACACCACGCACGCGTCTGCAAGGCTCTTCACGTTACCCAGCCTGCTGATAGTGCTTTAAAAATAATAACAACAAAAGAAGCTGTTTTACCAGGATGAGCTCTTAAACGGGTTTGTAGCGGGAGCTTCTCCCTCTTTCCCTATGGAGGATGGAGAGGGGTCTATAAAAGATTCTGCTCAGCTGCAGTCCTCCCATCCTCCTCCCTTGTTCTCCCCCCCAAATATATATCAAGATTCATCAGTAGCAACAGAGTTTGAAATCACAGCCTGGGTGTGAAGTGCAATCTTAGACACGGTCCCCGACTCCGTAAGCACTAGCCTACATGAAATGCCACAGTCCTGCGAGCGGTGCTGCGCGTGTGCGACAAGGCTGAGAACGAAAGGCAAGATTGATTTTGATGTGAGCACCAGCAAAGCAAATGGGTTTTTGAGAACCCTATAATTTCTCTGCAACCCTTGACTTGACTAAACACACATTTTTCGACTACAGCACAGTTAGGTAGGCATTAAACAAAAATGAGCAGCACTAATGATGATTTATGTGCGGGATAACCTTCCATAAAGAATTTATCTTTGATTTCAGGGTAAGTTACCGTGTTGCCAAGTTAACCAAACCACAGAGCCCAAACGCCCTGCCACAGCCGGGCAGCGCAGGGGCAGAGCAGTTCCCTGCAATGGCCTCGGGATCTCTTCCGACGCAGGCCCGGTGGGTGCTCCCGAGAGGACAGGCTCGCCAGGAGCCCAGCCAGCGCCCAGCCGGGCAGACGCACCCTCTGCAAGGGGAGCGAGACGCTAAGAGTGGCAGCAGCGCGAGCAACGGGCCCTGCACACCCAGGGCTCCCTGTGCCACGTGGGATGCTGCTGCCCGTGTCCCACCGCGCCAGCCCGTGCCCCAGCAGCGGGACCCCCCGGGACCCTCCACGGTAGAGCAGACGGCTTTCCTGCGGGGCTTGCTGCCGGCCAGGCACCTCTGGCAAATGCCAGCCCCGCAGTGGTCCTTCGCCCGCCAGCAAACCACCATCAAAAGAGCAGCAAGGGTTGCCTGAAAAGACAGGGCTCAAAGGCGCAGCAGCAGAGGTTGGGAGCCCTGTAATCCCCATTCAGCATGAAAAGAACCCGAGGAAGCCGACAAAAGGGCCACCCAGCCCACGTGCAGAGCCAGGGGCCTGAGCTCGCGAGAACGGCAGCCCCAGGGGGAACATTCGCTCCCCTATTTCTGAGCTGCAAAATATTTTGGTTTGGTGGGGGGAAAGCCGGGGATGCCAAGGAAAGCAGACATCCACTGTGAAAACAGCCGCTTAGCAAGCATTTTCTGCCCCAGAGAGGTCTGCACGGGGATTCATCCTGCTCCTGCGCGTTCGGACTGCGCGTCCCCTGCTGCACCAAGACCCGCTGGGAGAGGCACCGTCCCCTGCTCCGCACCGGACGGGAGTCAGCCGAAGCAGCGAGCCTGGCGCACTGAAGTTAGGAAGGAACGCCAGGCTACCCAGCCGGCTGTAAACACGGCTCGGACGCCCTTCTGAAAGCGCGGCGGTGCTTCCACACACCCTTTCTCCCGGCAGGCTGACGGGAGGAGGGCTGTGCAGCGCCGTGCCTGCACAACTGCTCCGTCTCGCCGCTCCGCGAGCACGCCTGCCGCTGAAGGCAGCTATTAGGCCGCAGCTCCACAGCTCGGCTTTCCTCAGCCTTCACGCCGTTCGCTCCCAGCAGCAGGGACTCCCTCCTCCTCTCCTCGTCTTCCTTGCTCAGAATTAGGACAGAAGCAGAGGTTCGCCAGAGGTCAAGAGAAGACCGTCTTTTTGGTAACAGCTAAGCCGGTTTTAGCTCTAACACAAGAGCAACAAAAGAAATAAGCTTCAGGCAGATACTATATTTGTAATCCAACAGCAAAACATGTTTGCTTGTGTTGACTCTGCACTCTAACACAATTTATATATTCTGTCTTTAGGGTAATTATTGCTTTAGAATGTTAAAATCGTTCCACTCTAATTAAATCATCATATTAAAAAATCCACTGCCACAGCAAACTTGGGAACAAGTCTGGTTAAGATCACGCAAGTGCACGGATGCTCGGTTGACAAACTTGCTGCGGAGCAAACCAGCCACGCTCCGCGAACGAGGAGCACGGGCACTGCTCCGCTCCGTCCCCAGAGTCCTGCGCAGCGTGAGCGACTGCCGCCTTCCCAGAAAGCGCTGCCGGAGCCGGCACGGCACCGCCAGCCACAGAGGACCCAACACGGCCAGCCCATGCCCTGCCAAAGGGTGCCAAGCCTTTTCCAGACACCAGCGGGCCGCACGCAGACCCTGTCGCTGTGCCACAGCCCTGGGACCACAGCTCACCGGCACAAGCCCGGCAGCACTGCTTCCCTTTGCCCGCCTCTGCGTGCGTGGGCTGTGCTGAGTCAGCAGATTAGCTGCACTCAGGAGGCACAGGCCACCGGCAAAGCCACCACAGCCCTCCGGAGAAGCAGCCACCCCCCTCCGGGTGAAGCACTTTGCTCCTTAAGCAAGGAGCATCCCTGCAAGAGGAATTAGAGCAAACGGCCTCTTCTCGTGCTCGGTCAGCGGCTGCCCCAGCAGATCTGCCCCACTGCCTCTGCTCCCCGCGGCGCTGCCCCTGGAGCAACACCGAGCCCCGGAGGAGCAGCGGGACTTACTGACCTGTGAGCAAATATCAAGCACAGAGCATTCACTTTGGGCAAAATCCTTTAATTCTCTCTGGATCCCCCTGGGGAAAGCAGTATTGATTGCTTTACTACTAGCTTACACATGCTGTGCCGGGCAGCCAGCGCTGCCATCAATACCGGCTCTGAGGAGGGAGCCAAAAGGTCACCCCGGTACGCGGGGACTCGGGGCTGGCCCCACGCCGTGCCCAGCACCTGCCCACAGCCCCCGCGCTGCGTCCACGCCTGCGACAAGCCAGGCAGGAGCTGGAGCCCGCAGCACCGGCACGGCTCAGCGAGGGGCTTGCCCGCTGCCTCTCCCCTCCCGCCCAGCCGCACAGAGGTGCCCGCCAGGTTGCGTCCCACCAGCGCTGTGGCCACCTCGTCTCCCCGCTGCCCAGGGGACCGGCTGGGGAAAGACCCTGGTTTCAGAGGCTCTCTGCTCCCATGGGAACCCAGGGCACTCTGCACTTGCCAAAAAATCAGGGGAACTACTCAGGCGCACGACACGCAGAGCTGCAGAGTCCCTGCACAGAGACGGGCGTTGCTGTCCCTCCCACAGGCCCCTTCCCCGCAGAGCAAAGCCGGCGCCGAGTGGGACACGTCCCGGGCTACGAGGCGGGCATGGGACAGGGAGGCCAGGCACCAGCATGGGGAAGAGGCGCACGATGCCATTTTTGCCAAGCTCCTTCTCCCATGGTTGAAACAGTTGTGAAAACTTGCAAGAGAAGCGGGAGTGCTTCCCCGTGCATCATCCTGATGAGATGAAACCCAGCTCTGATGGCAGGAGTCGGGACACGAACAGCATGGACAGACTCCTCTCCCATTGCCCAAACCCCAGCAGCCATGTGCCCAACTCGAGCTGCCTCACAGGCACGGGGAGAAGCCCGGACGGGGCACGCGTGCTGTCACGCTTACACCAAACACTCATGAACCCAGGAATACAGAAAGCACCAACCCCAGCACCAAGGAGACCCCGAACATGACACATCTGCTCCCGCCACCAGCGTTTTCCAGTACAAAGCCACAAGATGGCCATCAATAAAAGCCTTTACTGGGGAGCGTAGGCACAGCTGATAAGCCAAAAAGACACCCTCCACGACAGTGAGTTCAGACACAGCAAAGCAGGTCGGATTTCCAACAGAACAGCAGCTCCTCTCTTACCTGGGATGATAGAAACGGTGTCTTTCTCCCAGGATACAACACTAACGTATTCCTGCACTGAAGAGGGGATGAGGCACTTGAAAACAGCCACGTTTCCACGCATGGACCTTTGGTCCTCCACCCGAACGGTGTACGGTTCCCTGAAAACTGTAGAGAAAAGCAGATGGTTGGTAGCATGACAGTGCTGGAAGAAAACACGCTTCCTTTTGCTTTAATCCCACGTTTCCCAAACAAACCAACCCACCCAGCAGCAAACTGCTTCCACCCAAAACACTTGGCCCACCTTCCTGGGGAAGGAAGCGGCTCTCCTTTGGAGACTGCAGCTTGGTGAGCCAAGGGGATGCCAGGCCCGGCTCCTGTTGCTGGGACTCTACAACGGTCCCCAGTGTCACCCCAGCTTGCCACCAAGGCAAGCTGTTGGCTTTGCAATCGCCAGAGCTGCTCAGGCAGAGGTTTGCAGCACCCAGATTTCAGCACAGGGACCAAGGGCAGCTGGCAGCTTTAGGAGCTGTAACCTTCAGTCGCCCACCTTGGAGGTGGGAATTTCACTGCTGGATGCATGCTGAAAACGCAACCGTGAGGCACCTGGGAGAGACAGCCTGTGGCACAGAGCCCAGCACCCTCCGAAACCCACCAGAGGAATATTTAGGGAAGCAGATGATAATTTTCCAAGCCGTGCCACAGCAGGAGCCATGAGCTGTCCCCGCCACGTGCCCTGTTCTTCAGGGGGATGCACATCCCTTTGACAGCTCCATGCTGCTCCCTGGACCAGTGACAAGGGACTCCCCAGAGCCACGACCCTCCAGCAGCACTTGCTAGGTAAGCTGGGTCCACCCCAGCCGCTTCACACGGACAAAAATACGTCGCCATGTAACACATGCAGACACCACCAGTCCTTACGTTTCAGCATAAAAAGCAGCAAACGCAGGTGCCTCCTTCCTGTGACAGTGATTGTGCCCTGTAGGACACCACGGGCACCTGGGCATCGCTAATGCAAGACCAACACACATCCATTTCATCACTTAACGACACCCCTTGGCCAGAACGAAAGCAGCTCAACAAATCTCCTAAGACAGAAATCCTTAGCAGCCCCAAAAGGAAGGGTTTTTCCCCGAGTGGAAAGCACCCGCTGGCAAAGCATCGTACACCTTGCACAAACGAGCAAGCAGCAACAGGGTGATGAGTTCCCAGGCTTTCAGAGCACCCTGCTCTGCTGCAAGAGGTCGGGACAGAACCACAGGCACACGGCAGGCTCGACCCCGGGGTGCTTGGCAACTGGTCCCGGCAGGCTCTGCACACCGGCTGCCCGGCCGAGGAGAGCAGCAGCAGCCCTACACCAGCAAGTCCCAGGCTGCAGAGGGCTGCCCCACCGCCAGCTCTCCCGCAGCTCAGCTGCCCTGCCGGCAGACGGAGTCGGGAAGAGGGGTCGGAGCAGCCTCCAGCTCATTCCTGTTATTTGCCCAGTGCCCCAGCAGGCAGGACGAGGGCTGGTGCCGGCGAGGACACGGCGAGAAGCCTACCACAGAAAGGGACTCCAGAGCCAAAGCAGATTAGCTAGCAAAAGCCTCCTTAATCACATGCAGCGGGAGGTTTATTCGCGGGCTTTAAAGGCCAGCAGGGACCACGAGGGGCATCCAGCCCAGCCTCCCGTGCTCTCACTGCTGCCGTGACTGCCCCAGCCCGGAGCTGTGCCTGCAGCCGGCCCCACGCCGGGCACTGCCCCGGCTCTGCCCCGCGCCAGCCGCCGCAGCCGGGGCTTCTGGCCTTTCGCTGCCCCTGGGGCAGCTCCCACGAGGGTAACGCACAGCCACAGCTAGCCCACTTCAGACTTTCCATTGGCTGCAGCCATTTGCTCCATGTGCTCACCAACAGCTTTTTCAAAGCTTCCAGAGATTTTTCCAATTCCTTATATTTTCAGCTGCGTTTTATTTATTTGCTTCCTTTATACAGCTTTAATTGGCTTTAGTTGGTGCATTGCCATCACAAAGCACTGGGGAGCGACTGGGATGCAAGATGAGTGGGAGGAAGCAGAAGTGGGGGAAAGTTTCACAGCCGCTTCCGAACGCCGTAGAGCCGACGCACTGCTCGCTGCCACAGCTGGAGCCGTCCCGGTGGCCCCGGCAGGCACCGGCTGGCCGCAGCCCTCGCCCCACGGGAGCCCAGCCCGTGCTCCCCAGCTCCAGGAGGGCAGGAGCTCCATGCCGCACACCCGCGCTCGCTGCACCCCATCTGTCGCCGTCCCTCCTCCGCCGGGCTGTGGTTCATAGGTAACCTGATAGCACTGGTAAATAATTCACTCCGCGGAAGGGGGTTAATACCCATTTACTCTGCAGTACAAGGTATTAAAATGAAAAGCCCTGTAGTCACTTCTGTCGTGTTCCCTCTGCTAGCCCCACTTTTAATAGGTTACATAATGAAGCCATTCCTGGGCTATTAGCCCTCCTCAGCCTGGTCAATAATTTACTATAATGGCTTTTGGAATCAGCTCTTTGCCATATTCCTGTCTTTTTCTTTGCTTAATAAGCCTTGGCATGCTGGGGCGGGATGCTGTGGCAGAGACAGGCTTGAGGAGGGCTGTGGGACACAGCGGGGGTGTTCCCACCATGGACAGACATGGGCCGTCCCCTCCCGCAGCCATGAAAAGCCCCCACGCACGCTTGGGTGCGACGATACCAGTTCAAAGGGAGAGGACCTCCCCCGCCGTGAGACTGCAGCCACACCACAGCCTCCAGGCACTCGCTGGAGCCCCCCAGGCTGCACACCCCCTGCCTGCTGGTCACCCCAGCCGGCAAGGCGCCCGAGGCACAGAGCTGGCTCTCAGCTGGGGCGGGATGCCGTTTGGCCAAGACGTCTCGGCAGGCCTGCTCACGCCGCGCCCGGCCCTTCTCCCCGCTCTCCGTCCGATCCCCCCCAGCAGGCCAGCGCAGCAGCCGCGGTTCTGCGCTCTGCTCCCCGGCAGCACCTCGCGGCAGGGCTGCCGGGGCAGGCGCAGGCAGAGCAGCGCGGCACAGCATGGCAGCCCCCGCGAGCAGCCGTCGCTCGGTCCCGCTGCTCCATGCGGGATGGCAATGATGCCGGTGGGCAGCAGGACTGCCTGCTCCCATCCCATTCAAAGCAGCCCGGCGGCTGCCCCAGCAGCGTTACTGGCCCACGCCAGCGAGACAGATATGAGCAGGGTGCGCTCGAGAGGCCACGGAGACTACCGGAGAAAAGCCAGCACCTCTTCCCAACCCCAGCACCCACAGAGAGCTCCTACCTGCTTTAACACGGATATTTGGGCTCCTGATCTTGCCAGCCGAGTTTTCCGCGGTGCAGAAATAGTCGTTGTCGTGGATAAAGCTGTTGAAGGCTGATGGCGAGAAGGGGTAGAGCTGCAAAGTCCCATTGGCATGGACGTGCCGGATGTGGGGCACATCGTAGATGTCGTCGCCTGTGGCCAGGTACCACCGAAGGACGGCACTGGGTGACCCTGCGGCCGGGCAGGGGATCACCACCCCCACTGTGCTGGAGAAGGTGACCTGCTGGATAGAGTCGTTCACAAAGTAGAGGCTGGTTCCAACATCTTCAGCGTGTGCTGTGGAGAAAGCAGAGGCCACAACGGCGGGGGTTATTACAGAAACCGCCAGTCACCGCCAGCCCAGAGAGCACCCCCAGCACAGCTGCCCCGAGCCCAGCCCCTGGCCCCCGCACGCAGCAGAGCAGGGGAGCAGAAGAGCATCAGCACATGGGCTGGAAGCGTAAAGGCCACCTTCACAGGCCAGTGGCCTTGTTGGCAGCATGAATCAGGGATCACAGGCACCTAACCAGCGCAATTAGGAGCTGTGCAAGCAAGGAAGGGTACCCAGGGTACCCCCCAAGGCTTCCCCAGGTGGCTCCGAGCACGCGGTCCAGCCGTGCCTCAGCATCCCCCCGTGTGCAACAACGATGGCAAGCCAAGCACACCAAGCCAACGCCGCTTCTCCCGCAAACCCCGATGTCCCCCAGCCCGGGGCAGCAGCCAGCCTGCACCCCGTGCCTCTTCGGCTCCCCGAAGTGCCAGCCTCCCCCAAGCAGGGCAGAGATCTTTCCTGCTCCCCTACCCCTGCCTCCAAACGCTGCAGCAGCAGCTGCTCCAGGAGAGGGGCAGGAAAACTGGGTTCAGCCCTGCTCCCCTCGCAGAGTCAGAGGGAAGGGAAGTCCATGCCAGCCTGCCCTAAGCCCGAGCCGCAGCCTGGCACCACGAATCCCAGTGCCACCCGAGCGAAGACAGAGATGCGCAGGGTTCAAGGGCACAGTCCAGAGCAGAGCTTGCAGCCGGCCGGATGCCCGGAGCAGCTTTCCTGGGCACCACGAGCGCTGCAGAAAAGCGCTTCCCTTCTTCGAAACGAGGGAAGGGACCTCTTCACCCAACTCCTCCAGTCTCTCCTTCCCACTCTCCAGGACCACGAGCTCCCCCTTCTCAACCAAAGCGAGCAAGATTGGCTATAAATAAGGATGAGGAGGCCCCCAGTCACTTAGATCCGTTTTCTTTTTTTAGTCGCACTCTTTCCAAGTGGGCGGAAGGACAGGGATCCAGAAAGCGGCCCTCGGCGGGTGTATTAATAGCTCTGGCTGAGAACAGCGCTCGTGGCGCCGCAGAGCCAATAAGCAGATCACTACCGTGCCGCCGGTTCACAGCGAGTCACGGGGGACCCTCCGCGACCTCGATTCCCTAACTTGGGGAGGAGGGGACACGAGCAGGGGGGAGAAGGAAAGCCTCATCCATAGGGAGAACCTTGCGGCCGCTCGCCTGAAGAAAGGCTGGTTGAGCGTTGCTGGCCACAACCGTTCGCGCCTCCCTGCAAAGCTTCCTCCATCGCCCGGTGGTGCCCAGCACACCTCTCCTGGCTCGGTGCTGTGTGCCACCAGCCCCCTCCATGCCATCCTCAACCAGGTCAAGGCGGGAAAGCCCAAAACAGCTCGCCCCTTCCCAGAGCAGACTCCTCGCCATCTTCCTCCCAGCTGAACATACAACCTCGTGCCTCTTTTGGCAGCCATGAAATCAGAGGTGAAATCACCTGGTTGTTACTCCGTCTACCTGCACTGAACGGCCAGCTAGAACAAGCTCCCTCCTCTGCCTGCTCAGAGCCCTGCTGTTCCACGCCAGGGGCACCGCACCACCAGAACTGCCCAGCAAAGCCATCCCCGTAATGGATTCGCTGACGAGCGACGTTCAGCGCTGCCACCCCACGTAAGACAGCAGACATATAGGTCAAGAAAGCATCTCCACATCTCCCGCCACGCCAGTGCATTCAGTTCCCGGGGTCCGTGCACAGGCAGAAGTAGACAAGGCCATTTATTTTTGCCTCCTCACTGAGGAGCCCCAGCAGGCCGACGGACCGGAGGAGCAAAGCGCTCCAGCCGAGCCTCCCGCGCAGCAGTGCCAGGCTTTGCAGAGCTACAGGGCCACTGCACGGCCCTGCAGATGTCATTTTGTGACATCTCCAGGCTGGTTTGTCGTCACGAATCAGCATTTCCCTTCATCAGAACAGCACGGTGCTTCTCCCAAATTCATGAAAGAGAAAAACGCACATTTGCCGGCAGAGGAAGGAAAACAAAGCACGGGCAAGCAGCAGCGTGCTATTTGTGGCAACGCCTGTCGCTGGAGCAAAGCAGAAGATGGCTGGAGCCAGGGCAGGCGGCGTGCAAGGCGCGCAGCAAAAGCCATCCTTCGCCTGTCCACCGGCTTTGGACCAGGAACGTCACGCTGTGCTCGGCGCCCCGTCATCCACCCGGCTCTGCCCCACGCCCCGTCCAACGCCTCCACCCCAGGTCCCAGACCACAGCTTGAGAAGGCTCTTGCCGCAATGAGGATCGGAGAACACCCACAGCTTGACAGGGGAATATCTTCTCCCCAGGCAGCGCCCAGGGAGGTTGAGAGATGGAAGGGCGAGGGGCTGGGGTGGAGAGTGGAAAAATACCTCATAAACAGAGAAATTCAGATTACCCATAAAGCTTTTTCAGGTCAAAGGGGGAAAGGGATTTTTAATAGAAAATGGAAGTTATGGGATTGGCAATAGTTATGTGACAGACGCATAGAGTTAAATCCGTATAATCTCCTTTACCATTTAGCATTGAGCACCATCCTAATTCCACGTTTCATAAAACTGTCTCCAAATCACCGAGAGAGATTAAAAATTTAGAAATAGCGCTGCAATATTTTTAAACCAGAAATCACTGCTCACATCTGGTCAGATGTGCTGACCCTAACCTAAATATCGAGGGCATTAATTCACACGAACCTGAAAAGAGGAGACTAGAGGAGCCAAAACGGAACGGCTTCTGCCGGGGAAAACGCAGCGACGCAGGCGCACAGCACCAAGCCTGGAGACCAGCCTGCCGGTAGCTGGAAGCCACACAAAGCCCAGCGCGGAGCCGGACACTGTCTAACTTGCTCTGAAAGGCAGGTATTTTAAGTTATCGGAGTCCAATCTTCTTAAATTGTAGTAAATTACAACCTAGAGGTATTGAAATATTAATATCTCTATCTGAGCTGGGAGAAGCAAGTCATTTTGCCATCATCCCTTTACTAGTCTTGATCGCTGGACCTTCCAAACTCCACTACCTTCAGCGGCACAGCCAGCCTCAGCACTGCAAAGCGCTTTGCTGTACAGCAAGCACTCATTTGCTCTAACGAGCAGCTAAGGCAGAGCGGCCAGAAATCGACCCCAGGGTCCGCCACCAAGGCACGTATTCCTGGAAGAGGCAGCTGAGACATAGGTGCGAGTCCCACACGAGGAGCAGCGCAGGCTGAAACCTCAGCCCACGCCAGCACAGAAATGCCATCACCTCCCAGGCAGGTGCTCAGCAACGCAACCCCTCCTCTCCTCCAGACCTCCCAGGGAAGAGCCCGTCCTTCTCCAGGAAGCGGATTCAGAACTGGTCTCAGACAACGACCAGCATCGTGCCAGCGCAATTAGAGCGCCGTTCCTCCCGAGACAAGAAGCTTTTTCTGCCCACGATGCACATACATCCTCTGTGTTAGCACGCTACTTGCTCAGGACCCCATGGCCAGTCCCGTGCCCACCCAAACCCAGCAAGTTTCTCAAGGCTGAGCAAGGTCTTTGCAAATCAATAACCAGGCGGAAACCAGAGACGGGAAAAGACTAAACAAGTTGTGTTTCAAGGGTGTTCACGCAGTGCTCTGGGCATGGGCAATCCAGCCCGGGCTGACACCGTTCCTCAGCGGGTGGCAGAGGTCTGTGACCGCCTGAGCACTCCTTCACAACAGGGCAGCCACGCGAGGCTGGAGTGTTCGCCACGATTAAGTGCATTGCTGGCATTCATAAGGAGGTCTCGCAGCACCTCGGAAATGGCAGGTGCTAGACTCGAGTTCACGTTATCCCACTGGCAGCACCTTTCCCTACCTCCCACTCGGGCTTGGTGGTCTTGCTGCCCACCCCAGCCTTCCTCCAAGGCCAGGCAAGATGCTGCTGAGGGCCCACCACAGCAAGCCCACCCGCAGGCCAGCAAAGGGGCTGGAGGAGCCCCCGGATCTTCTCCAGCCACCAGCTATAACAGGCTGCAGGGACACTGAAGAACAGAGGGCTAATCACCACCTCACTGCTCATTTATTATCCTCATTAAGGGTGTTTGACACCTGCCCTGTTCAAGGAGAAAGTGAACCGAAGCTTGGCACGCATTGCAAGGTGGGAATTACAGGTAGGTGGCAAGTCCTCATCCTCCCTCTCTACAGCCTTAAGATATGACAGTAATTCCATCACGTACTGCCCGCACGTTGGCAATGCTGGAGCAGACTTTGGCCTTCCCTGGAATGAGTTTCCCCCAAGCCCTCACCTTCAGGACAGTTTTAACATCCTTTCTGCTGTTGAAGGGAGTGACCTTGGAGCTGACAGGGCGAGAAGTGACATCTCCGAGCACACGGAAGCGAGGGGCAGACGAGCAGCTCGGGCGAAGGCGAGAAGTGCGTGAGGCCGGTACCCTTTCAAGCAGAGCACGGGAGATGCACACAGGCTGCCAGGAGCCCAGCGCAGCCCCACAAGATGCCACCACGCCATGGTGGCTTTCCATCCCAAAGGGTTAAAGCCGTGGCTCCAGCCTCCCCCACACCGCGCCCCTCGGGGACCATTCTCAGGGGGGTGGAAACAGTGCCACGCAATGCTGAGCAGGGCCTGGGGCGTGCAGCTGGTGCCCGGCACAGCGAGCGATGGTGAACACCTGCCAGGCACCCTCCCTGCCCCGGCATCGCTGCCCGGCCCTTGCAGCACAGTCCCGTGAACCAGGGAGGGAGTGAAGGAGAACGGTGTCTCCAGTCCTCAGCGGGCACGGGCACCACCGCTCAAACACGCATGGAGCGCAAGCCGCCTGCTCCTTAATGCATCTGCATGGAAATGAAGGCCTGAACCACCTCCAGCTATTACGACAGCACCCAGGCTGAGGCTGTAACCCTTGCCTGGAAAAAAAAAAGCTCTCCCCACCGACTTGCCTGGCCCCCGAACCTCCCCCGTCGGCTTGCTGGAGGTACCAGTCTCCCCACCAAATCCACACAGGGGGCTGACCCAGAGCTGGACATCCCCCAGCTCTGCACCACCTCCCGAGCCCCCCAACCTGCCCGAGCTCCTCCTGGGCGCAGAGGAATGAGCCCGGGGACCACAAGCAATGGCGTCTCCCTCCCCTTCCGCAGCCCACCACCTCCACGTCTCAGCTGTGCCGAACACAAAGCCCGAGGAGCTGCAGCAGAGTCCCAAGGGGACATCTGGTGACGTTAGCCAGCCAGGGTGACAGCAAGGCCCCCCCAGGGAGGCCGGGGCCGAGCCCAGCAGGTACGAGGGGCAGGCAAGGGGATGCACCAGAGTCCGCGCACGCCTGCTGCCCAGCTTCCTCGGCACTGCCGGTCCACACCGTCCGGCACGCTGCAGCCCGCACGGTCGCTGTACGCGGCAGAGACGAGGATTTCCACCACACAGCCGATGGGTATGAGAAACAAAGGGACCAGATCGATAGAGCAGGCTCTGGAACCTCGCTTACCTTCTTTTCCCTCTAATTTGTGCCTGCTCCCTTTTCTCTCGGAGAGGAGCAGACACAGCCCCTTCCAAGAGGCAGCAGCTGGGGCAGGCAGCAAGCGTTAGCAAGAGTCGGGAAATGGATTTCCTAAATATTTGGTACAGCTCTGCTGGCAGATGATGGTGGTGAGATGCAGACTGTGTGTGGTGGGGTTTGTTTCTTAAGGATCCACAAGCTGGGAAAGGGTAACTCACACAATCACAATTATGTAAAAACACGTAGCTGGCTATAATCTAGATTTCAAAGACAAGAAACGCGCTGCACCCAAGCCTGCCACTGCACAAGCCTCCCAGCAAGGCACGCGTCGTAGCGACTGCAGCAACCGAACACCTTCCTCCTCCGTGCCCCCCTAGGAAGTCGCACTTATTAACAGCCTGCTTATTTGGGTGCGAGATGACTTCATGTTGTCCAAGGCACAGCCCAGAACTCACGTGCTGCCATCTCAGAAGGATTCCTGCCACCAAGAGACCCTTCCAGCTTTACCCTCACGCTTGGCTCATCAGCCACTGCCGAGGCAGACAGCTCGCTCCCCATCCCTCCAGCTCGGGACCATCTGGGCAGAGAGCAGGGCACTGCAGCAGACAGGCACCCTGTGCCACGGCTGCCCGCGGCTCCCGAGCAGCCCCCGGCTCCGGGAAGGGCTGCTCGATAGCACATCCCTGGCACTCGCCACTAGCACCAGGCACAGCCTATTCCTCCAGAGAGCAAATGCACCAGGGCTGCCCGGCTCCATTTTCTCCTCCAAAGGCAGGAGCAGCCCCGAGCCCGTGCCAGGTGCGGGTAAGGGTGCTGGGCAAGTTGCCATCACGGTGCCTGGTGCTGGGAAATTTGGGCGATCCGCAGGAGAAGCGACCAGCGGGCACGGCGAGGAGTTCAGCACTGCAGGCTTCTCCTCCGTGCATTTAATGAGGCTTCCATGTTTCATTTCAGAGACAAACGAGTACTGCGCCACACTGGGGGGCCGAGATGGGGAGAGATTAAAAACCACAAGCTGCATAGTTCGCTGCACCCAATACAGGAACATAATGTAAATATAACGCCAGCATAAATCAGGCGGCAGAGACACCCAGCAAGAACATGCAGGGAGATGCTTTCCCAGCTCCAAGCCTCTCGATTTTGACCAGCCTGCTCTTCATCACGCCGCTTGCCACTCACCTCCCCTCCTCCTCTGCCTGGCTGCGCTCACTCCCATGGCCAGACCGTCTTTCTGCTCAACCCCCTGGTCGATTGCTTGCCAACCACCTATTTTGGTGTCTTTTATAAGCAGGGGACAAATAAGCAGCTACAGCCCATCAGGAGACTTCTAAACTTCTGTGGTCCCCTGGATCAAATGTTTATTCGCTTTCAGTTGCTACTTGAGCTCTTGCTCTACAGCAGGAACACGTTAAAAGGATGTGCTTCGATGCTCACAAATATGAAGTATCGTAAGGGTTTATCATGCATTAAGCAATTCATTTTTTCAATCCTATTATTATAATGAAACTTCCATTGTATTGCTGTCCTCTCTTTGGAACCGTTTCACTTTAACACTTTCCATCACCAGGACTCTTCAACACCGAAGATACATTTTATTTCGCAAAAAAGAGAAAATGAGGCCACGAGGAGTTCTGCTAATGGAGGCTTTTAATTTGCTCTTCTCAGAGGAGAGCGCTCTGTGGGAAGAGATCCCTTTTCCAAGAAGCTGGGGCTGAAAACACGCAATAGCAATAAACCCAGTGCAGCTCCTTATTATTTCGACTATTGGGGGGAAGAAATTGTAGCGTCCTCAACGGTTATTTGGTTTCAGATTTGTTTTTTCCTTTTAGCAGAGTAAAAAATGCAAATGTAAGCAAAGCAGATGCTGGCACGTTCAGCTCAGCAGATCCTAAACACAATAGCGATTTTGGGTAAAGCCCCCAGACACAGTCTGATTCCAGCTTGACTAAAACAGCTATTCCATATTTAATAATTGATGGAATAATTGATCATCACCACACGACTGGACGGGATGCCCTATTAAACCTTCCTAAATATTTCTCATTGGATTAACGTTCAGATAAATGGGGAACGTAATAGGCAGCAAGGAAGTCTCGTGCAAGGAGGCAGCTCCATCCTCTTTCCTTCGTTTTCCTCATTTCCTAAAATTCCCCCCTCGCTGTTCGCAAATGTCAAAAGAGGTAATTAGGGCCAGTGTCACTCTGCGTCCTCCGAGCAGACGGTTTTCCAAGAGGCGGGCGCTTCCATCACCACCTCTGCAGGCTGGGTCGTGCGCGAAGAGGTGATTTATTGCAGAAGCCGAACTAAGAACTCCCGCAGATTCGGAAGCGGGCAGCTCCTCTCCGCGAGACCGGCCGACTGCCGCCACCGAGGCAGCGCGCTGGCCGCCCTCCTCAGCCGCCCCGACAGCAGAGGCTCGGGCTAGCATCGCCTCCGTGGGTCCGGGGCGGCCGCCGCACCTGCGGCTGC
>Ga0065711_1010016_pt1 | contig 17425 bp, 11 predicted proteins | sample Hoacrofraction12_FD_59098 | JGI IMG/M metagenome (GOLD analysis project Ga0065711, IMG submission 59098) | Hoatzin crop microbial communities from Cojedes, Venezuela - Epithelial fraction 12 v2 (version 2) | ecosystem: Host-associated > Birds > Digestive system > Esophagus > Crop | place... | reverse complement strand
TGTCTAAGACTTCAGATTGCTGTACTGCGCTTTTTTGGTGATGTAGCTATCCTTATCGATGATAACAGTAAAATCTCCACCACGATTCACTACTTTTTCTTTTAGGGAGGCAGAGACGAGTCCTACGATACTCCTGTTCTGACCCAGCATCAGACTTTTTCGCCCCGCTACATTAGGGAGAAGTTGGACAGTTGTAACAACGCAAGTCGAACGCTCGAGGCTTCTGGAGACAGAGCTTCACTGCTGCAAGCATCATTTCCGAGACGCCCCAACGTTGTCGGACAAGAAGCTGAACCTCTCCTTCGGTCCACAAAGCCGGTAATATCTCTGCATGGCTTTCACAGGCATGCAAGCTATTTTGGTGCAAGCAGCAATGTTGAAGTCGACACAAATGCCGGCTTTCCTTTTCCCCTGTGGTTTCGCTTGCTTTGAGCTAATTAGCCCGATGGCCATTTCCCTGCCCCCTGGAGATGATTGTGTTTAGTGGTATACGGATTTTGGGAAAAAGCCTTTCAAGTGAAAATTGTCATTGTCATATCCAGGAGCCATTTAGCTCTTTGAGGAGCTACAGTAAGTTTGCTGATTTTCCACTAGTGATTAAAATGAGATGTGATATTGGAAAATAACAGTAATCAGTAAACTTTGAGTCACAACTGCTGAAATCCAGAGTTGTAGAAATAAAAAAAGAGATTTATTGTCTGACTTTATGGGACTTCCTTGAAAGTTTGAGCCCTGGCAGATCCCAAAGTACATGAGACAACCTTGCAGCATTTATGAAGTTATCACAAGACAGCCATTACCCATAGGCGTCAAACGAGACCCCTCATATCTGCACTGCAGTAAAGCCACTGAACCCAGGGATTCCTGGGAATCTGCCTAAAATTCACTGCCTCCTCCAGGCAGGGAGGCACCTGGGAGGAAGTCAACACTCCCGAAACAAACGAAGGTGCCTTAATTTTGTTCTCCAGAGCCTGCTCTGGATTACCTTCCCTCAGAAATAGTGCCTGTCATGACAAAGCAGAGTAGCTTGCAAAGCTATTCAGGTGTCTTGATATGAAGTCAATGCCTGAGAAGCTGAGATGAATTCCAGTGTAGCTGCAGGCAGGTAATCATTTATTTACTGGGCATATTGACTGGCCAATCTCTAGGTATTTGAGAGTGCCATCCATCACCCAGGGTATCACCCCAGCATCGTCCTCCCGTTGCCTTCCCCCCGTAGTCCCCCAGCTAGGTGGGATGGCAGCAGGAAAAGGGCACGCAGCCCACTCCAGAGCTCCTCACACTTCTCTCCATGAAGGCAATGCTGTGAGCACGGGCAGCTGGCCGCCTTCCACGGGGACCACGGGCACCGCTGCCACCGCGCTCGAGCACCTCCGGCCGCAGATGTCGGCTTTTAGTGCTCAGGTCTCCCGTATCACTGGGCCACCTGTACAACATATTTAACATACAGCAGTTAGTCTGTTGCTGTTTGCACTGAAATAATCCTGGCAGGAACCGGTAGTTAAACCCGAACATAATTTTTTACGCCGTGTGTAATGTAAAATCACCTCTTTGGATAAGTAATGTACTCTCATTGCCTTCTTAATGGAATATAGTATTTCTTGTCGCCATCAGAAACTGGCCAGAATTGGTATTTAAAGTCTGAATGTCTCCGCTCCAGGTCCAGACTCCAATTCCTGAAAAAATGTGGAACTTTTACAGACTGGAATTTAGGCGTGGGGTACTGTTGGACCCTTCTCAAACGCTGCGATGGTGAAACGCAGCCCCATCATGGAGTTAGGTTTGAATGGAGGCCTCAGGTTCAAACACAGATCCAGGATTTGGATGTGCTTTTTTGGATTTAATCCCATTCCTAGCCACCTCCATTCGATGTAGCAGAGCGGGCTACCACACTGGGTAAAAACCACTTTGAGCAACTATTGCTTTTTTTTTTTTTAAGTGAATTCAAAATTTTCTTCTCCCAAACTTAGAAAGCAGTGGCATGACTCTGGATATTACAAGAACATAATTTTCTTCTGCTGCTGTTCAAGAGATACAGTATTTTTTCCCCCTCTGTTTGCCTTAAAAATTAGGTTGCTAATGATAATGTTCCTCTCATAGATGATCTTGTACTTTTTAATGATACCCATAGTTTTCCTCCACATAAATGACTAAATCCTCACAGAAATCTCTGTCTTGATTAGCACTCCTGCTAGTAAAATTTCACATACTAAATCAGTACCAGCTGTAGCAAGAAAGAATGAAAAAGGCAAGTGTAAATGTTCCATATGCCCTACCAAATTGGCATCTGTGTCAGTAACCCTGTGTTTTTTTAAACAATTGTATACATACATTCTCAGAAGTGTTTTGCTCACAGGATTCTGCAAGCAAAATTTCCTCTGTTGGTACATCACTGAAATGTCATATCTAAAAAAACCCCAGCAAGTAGTTTTTCTTCTTCTCCTTCCTACACCCAACCCTGACGTGCAATTAAATGAGCTACTTCGAGTTTACTGCACCTTTATTTTGACGTCTGCTCTCCGTAACATGACACTGGAGCACTTCTGCAAAGCTGCTTCACATTTAGCGCTTGGTTATTAGTAACACTACCGAAAGCCAAAGCTACTACGGCATTGTAATTATTTCCAAGCTCAATTCAGAAATAAGGACTCGGGTTCCAACTCGGCTGTTGGGGAATGCTGTGCTGGGAAGCGTTCCTACGAGCCAACATCTCGTCTTTTCGCGTGACTCATGGATGATGATGCAGGAGGCAGCGCGTCCCGGGGACAGCCCAGAGCTCTGACCCAGAATGGTCAGTGACTCAGCTTCATCAGGCAAAATCACGATTTGGGTGCAGGGTAGGTGACAGTTATAGCCTCTTGGACCATCTTTACGGTACTCAACTGGCTGAGCACCACCTGCTCCATCATTTTGCCGCCTAGCAGAAGAAAGCCCAGAACACAATGTAATAAATATGCACACAATACAACTTAAAAGCAACCAACTATGTCCTCAGTGAAAACACTTTTAAGTCAATTTATGCCTATCCTGCAACTGGAATTTGATCAGTACGGCGAAATGGACTTTCAAAGTTAAACAAACATTAACTAGGGCTCCAAATGGGTAGCAAATGCCTCAGCCTTCTGTAGAAAGATGATATGGAGCCAGACTGTCCGCTGGTGTAAGTCAACCTAACTTCACTGGACTTTGGTGGAGCTGTGCTGATCAACACCAGCTGACCGTCTTGATCTACTGGAAACCCAAAAGCCAGCCATCGTGTTTCTCTGACATGGGATGATCTAAAGAAAACAGCAAGAATTAAGAACCAGTTAAGGGCATTAATTGGATATTTCTGGGAATAATAAAATATTTCTTGCATTTCCAAAAGTCAGAAAGACCCTTTTTCCTCACACTTTTGGCCATGACAAAGTGGTGACACTCGTTCAGTTTTTTTCCAGTGCAGTATGGAGCGTATATTTGCACATCATGTCATGCCTGTCCATGGTAATCAGCAGCCATTACTTCCAAAAGCTCAAAATTCCCTCCTGGACTCTGGTACGCCAAGTTTTAGTTCACAGTGATTTCTTCTTTTTTTTACGGTTGATTTACAATTGCTGCAAACAGAAGTTTATAATGGAAATGCTGACAAAACCATAACTACAGTGTCACGTTAACACCACTATTGCTGCCTCTCTGTCAGAGTTTCCTTTAACCCTATGAGCCAAGACTTGTATCGAGTATCAGCGAAATCCCAGGAATACGCAGGGCACAGGAGACAGAGTAGAGAACCAGAGACAAGACTCCTGGAATAAAATCCTTGCCTCAGTGAAATCAAAGGGATTTTATCCCTGGTGTCTTGTCTCACTTCTGCCAGACACTTGCTGTGTAATTTGGACAAATTTATCCTCTGCAAAATGGACAGGAAAATATGTTCTGCACTTACCTTACAAGTGTTGCAGCATGATTAGCAACTCATGCTATTAAAGGAAGCAGGGAAAGGCTACAGATAAATATAAATGCTACCTACAAATTATTAAAAAAAAATAGGCAAATATTATTCTAGGCATCCTCTGTCCATGGGAGGATCTTTACAGCTCTGCCTGCATGTATTTACACAGAGACATTAATATAATATCTCCCTGCAACACTCTCATTATTTGGGTCTTGCGTCACATTTGTGATTTTCAGTTTTATTCCTGGCTTAGGTCTCATTCTTGACATTTTTGTGTAGGTTTTCTATGCAACAATATGCGTACATTAGATGGTGTTGAAACCATCAGCCCAAGTTACTATTTTTAGCGCTGTGCAGAGGATGGGACAGCGACATAAGTGACAATTAAAGAGAATATATTCAGAGCTGTCATCAGCAAATATTTTTTTCTCTTGCCAGCAACGCTAAGTGTGTAGAAGGGCCTCCTAGGCAAAGTTTTTAAGGCAAAACACTCCGGTCATTCAAAAAAAAAAAACAACTAAATGACATCACCAGGAGGCTGGGCTGCTAAAAGGTTCCCGACCACCGAGTTGCGAGAAAACTCTTCTTCGCTCCCTCAAATTGCCGATCTGCCTCTTTGCTTCTGTACTACCCGTGCACAGAGCCTGCAGATGTATATAATTTACAGAGCTTTCCTCATCAAGGGGATTAGGCAGCCCTCTTTCAATATGTATAAGAAGTACAAACACACACTTACCCACTATGTTTTACGCCTGCCTGCCACAAACAGCTGAACAGATTGTGATGAAATTCAGACATTGACAATCTGACAAAAAACTTCTTTTTCGCCTTAAAATCTGGCTTCCAGAAGTTTTGCAAATCTAAATATTTTATTTGAATACTGCGAGGGCCCCAATCTTATGGAAAGCCTACGAAGCAAACACGCAGTTTTATGTAGTTAAGGAGGGAAAAAAAAAAAAAAGCAAAGCACAGACACATACACAAAACGCATATATTTGGTGCAACTTGCCAATTTTCACAATGACTCGGGCGCGTTTTCTCTCCCCGGCTCCTGAGACTGTAACCAGGCTCCTCTAATAAGCACTTTTTGCCCACCAGTGTGTCAACGGTGCTTTAACAGTAGTTTCAGTGTCAAATTGCCCTTTCCTCAGCAGGGATTGTTAAGCCTCTCTGTATTATACTTCCAAGACTCTCACGAGCTGGAGTTGGGAGATATAATATTTTCTTTGAAGTTTGCATTTCACAACACGCTGGGATGCAAACAAGCTCCAGTTTCTCAGTAGTCAAACAATTCTGGCACACAGGGACTAGGACTAAATATTGTACCAAATTTTCTAATTATGTCTTTGTGATATTTACTACACGATGTTAGGTGAAAGCAGATTCTAATCAATATAAACCCCCTTGTCTAAACAGGACATCTGGGCTTTGAAATATTCTGTTTGTTGTCTCGAAATTACCCTGTAGCAAGCCACCATAACAATATAATATCTTAGTCATGGGAAACTTTGGAGTATTTCTGATAAACTTATCATAAACAGATGAGTGCTTTCTCTCTTACAGTATTAAGGTGATGTAAAAAGTGAAGATAAAAGTCAGCTGTATGCATAAAATCGTAGAGACTTATGCCAACAAAATGCTATGTTTACAAGTTTAAAAGCTCAGAAGTCTGAAAAGGCAAAAATTGGGATTCTTAAAGTAACACTAACTCAGCCACATGGCACATCCTGGCACGCACATTTAGCAAAATAAACATTAGCATATTCATATACACATTTCTAGAGCAACGTATTTTTAATGTGGCCAAACTAATTCAACAATGGGAATCTCAACTTTTCTCGTTTTGTGGCCAAATTCTCAGCTGGCAGAGATGTATTATTTCAACAAACCGACATCATCTACAGCAGCTAAGCAGCAGAACCGCTTGCTTCTGAGCACGCAAGTGCCAGATTCTGATGCTCTTAGGATGACAAGTCTCTTTTTCTGACTTAAATATCAATATTCATAAAACAAGATAGACAGATGTGATTAAGAATCAGCTCCTTCACTAGAAGCCTGAGCCTTCCAGTAAAAAAACATTCACGAGAGTCACATTTTCGCCTGGATTTTCTCTCATAAGAGACTCGGAAGGATTCCAGCCTCCCTGGTACAAGTATTTCACAGCACAAAATGTGGACGGTTGCAACTCTTTAGACCTGATCTTTGGATCATGCTAATTTTTACTGACTCTCTCTGCTTTATCTAGTGATTCCTTGATTTTTTCTTCCAAGGACAACAAACCACATGGGAGGGGAGCAGCTCCCCGCTCACCAGGAGCGTGGGCATGCCAGTGCAGGATCCATTCCCGCATTCAAATCTTCCCACGGAGAAAGTTTTCCATGCTGAGGACATTCTCTATGGATAACGAGGTGGATCCGGGCTCCCAAAGCAGCTGCCTTTGCAAAGCTGGCTTATCCCCTCACCTCCGAATTGTCCTCGGTGGAGAGGATCTCCCAATGGCGCCCGGCCAACGCCGCCCTCCCAACCTGCACCCTCCCATCGCGCTGGGGCTCACCAGCCCGGGATAAGGGGATCTAAAAATGACACAAAGCCCCCTTTGCCCCACCTTAATATGACCTACGCTAAATCCAGCTTGGCTGGGGCTGAGGATCAAGGCCCTTAGACACTCTTAACTTAATGCTGCAGGTAGGAATGTCACTACCCCCCATCGGCCGCTGTTTATTTTTATTTTTTGAGTGCGCAAGGTCGTGGTCCAGACTGCAGCTCCATTAAGCAACACGCTCTGTAAATATGGAAAAGCCTCAAAAATTCAGTTTAAGAAAAGGATAGATGAAGAGCAGCCAGTGAGATGCAGTTGCATGCAAACTGTTTGTATATACTATGTGCAAATAGTTCATTGACTATTTTTTTTTTTTTTGCACGAAGGATCTTGAACATTACCCAGCTGGACCCGGGGACATCCGGAGTGAGATGGTTAACTGTTAACAGGCTTCATAAAGACACGCGGGGAATAATCCTCAGATCACCTCTTTTCCCCTTTGCAAGACACAAAAAAAAACTCTAGAAAAGCTTAGCTACCCGTACCATTTCAAACAGTAAATGTTGCCATTTCAGAGTTAGATATGGAAGAAAAAAACCCAAGAAAAGTGCAAAGCACTTCCCACCTTCGAGATCTCTAGCCTGCTAACAAACTGGATAGATATTGGCAAAGAAGTTCAAAAGTTAGTAGGGGCGACAGACAGAAAAACAGACAGTGCAATTGCTGCATTTCCATAAGCGATCGTGCCAAAAAATCAGCTTTGATTAATAATTTAAAAACAAACAAATAAAAAAACCCATTATCTTGAGAAACAGGAATAAGTCTGGCCAGAAAGTTCAGAAAGCCCTAGATGTATTAAAAAAGAGGTTATAGGGCAAATTCTGACTTTGAAGGCTTTTTTATAGGCCTTCCACGTGAATTGGATGGGACGATGCTTCGGTGTAGCAAGGGGGACACCCTGGTCCCCCCTGGGACCCTCGGCCATCAGAGCCCCGAGCCAATACCCGCTAACACCCCCAAGCTCTGAAGGTCTAAAGATCCCCTGAATAATCCTATTGAGGGAGAAGAATTATAACCATGAAAGGCAAAAACGGGGGGAAATGGGATCCTTCCTCAGGCCCCTGGCAGACACGGAGTGGACAATGGGGAAACAAGAGCTAGCATGGAAGTTTCCCCGAGTACGTCCTCAGCCACCGCGGTTTCAGATGAGAATTTCCAGAGACAGGAACTAAAAGAATATTATGTTTTTCTCTGGGGGATTAATTACTTTGCCACTTCTTACCTTTTGTTAGCAGCATGACACCCCATAACCTTGTCACACAAGGCACGAGATGTCCACTTTGATATCAGTTTTCAAAGAAAAATGTTTGTTTTCCCATTTGAGTCCGCAAATTATGTGTTTTTTCTGCTAAAAACCCCGTGAATTTTAAGGGAAGCAGACACCAAAATCTGCTACAAATGATACAGATGGGTGCTGAGTGCTTTGGATGAAAATAAATGAATAAATAAAGGCAGTCCTGCCTCAAGACGCGTATCCCCTTACAAATAAAAAAAGTATTAGGAACATGTTATGAAAAATAACAAAGAACAGCAGAGAAATCAGCAAGTGAGTGGCACTTCAGATGGAGTTTAGCAAATTAAGTCATTGACCTGAAGAGGAGATTAATACCAAACAAGGTGCCCCTTCTTCTGAAGTAATGAATATTCTTCAAACAGCAAGGGAGCACTGACTGCTGTTTGATGCTGATGACATTGAAAATTTAGGAGAACAGAAATTCCATCATTTTTCATTTGTATGCAAATGCGCCTGTTCCAGAAATTAACCCCTGAACCCCATGTCAGTTTTCATCTGGAGGAATTCTCTTTGCCAGCATCACCCGGCGCAGCCTTGCCGCTACCCTGGGGTCACCCGGGCTTCCCCGCACAGAACGCCACAAAACCCCAACACAAAACAAAACAAAATAAAACAAAAGAAAAAAAACCAAAAAAGGGAAGAAAGTAGGGTGGGGGAAATTGGCCAAATCACGCCGGGCTTTGTTTACCCCCCATTAACGGAGCAGAAAGGAGCAATTGAGGGAAAAGCGTGCTGTAAAATGCGCATCTCCGCTGCGCGGCTCGGGGTACCGGCAGAATTGAGATGCAAAAGGCGGCCGCACCTCTCGGGGCTGAGCAGGGGCCACCAAGCGCTTCCCCTGGTGCTGAGGTGAACCCCGGGCCAATATACAGCCCCCCTTACTCTTCCTTTCAGCTAGGGCTTCCACTGTTAGAAAGTTCCTTTGTGGCTTTAGCACCTTAGACAAATGCGACTATCTGCATGTGAAGGGGAAAGAGATGATGGAGGCTTTTTAATTGATGTGGATTTAATTATGCTAATTTAGACAGCTGTAAAGCCTTTTCAGTATAGCTGCATAATGGGACCAGCAAATACAGGTGTCCTTCACTGCAGGCGCTTAATGTTTAACCTCAGTCGTTTTGTGAGGAGGGGAGAATGCAAAGTAATGGTTAACCAGCAGAAAGCTCTATTTCTTGAGGACCTAAAGAGGACACTTCACTTTGATTTTTCGTGCGATCCCATACAGGGCTGCAGAAATCCACACACGCTGAGCAGAGCACAAACACTTCACACTGCAGCGATGCCTGCTCTCATGGGTGAGGCTGAGGCCGAAACAAGAGGGTTCGGGTCTGCCACAGGCTTCAGCAACCTGCACAGGGTGTCCTTCACTTCACTCAGGCCATCTCCAACAAGTGCTGAATTTAAGACAGCCTTTTTGTCTTCCTTCTGCAGCCCTTTCTTATCATCTTCTTTAATTCTTTGCAACCACCTACAGCCTCAGCAATGATTAAAACCAGAAAGCAAGATATCTTCTTAGGGTGTCTCCTTGGTGTCTTACTCCAACCCCTCCCTTGCCTCCACCCCTACCAATATCCCCCATCTCACATCCTACGTCCTTTCTCTAGGCTGGAGCTGACACTGCCAGCGACCATCTGGAGATCCATTTCCCAAGGTCTGGGTTTGGCCAGTTCAGTTCCCCAAAGTGGCCATACACCACGTAACATCGGTGCTGCTTGAGGAGAAGAGTGTAAATGCTTGGCCAAAGGTGAGGAGGGAATCACTGAGCTTTTTTGTTGTAGGGTGAATCGTAGCTCAGAGGTGCCTGTGTCTCTTTGGTGGCCAGAGGCAGCCTCAGTGACTAGGTGCCTTTTGTTCTGATGCCTACATATGACCTCGAAGCTCTCCTGTTCGGTAGCACTCTCTTATTTGTTTGACCACTGAATAGCTTGGGTTTTATTTTTTTTTTTAATAGATGTTGCTAATTATTAGAAACTTGTTAGAATACGACCAAAAGCTTTGTCTACCAATTTCTGGTAGACATCACTGAAGCAATTTCAAGCACTGTTGGGTCGAACTACACAACCATCACTGATGCAGCAAATGTAGTCTGCTCAGAAAGTCAGACTTTGGGTCATTCATTCCTCCCAGAACATATCTTTTTCAAGAAGGGCTGCCAAACAGGTGAAAATGCTGGAAATACACCCCGCACCATCAGATGGAGTTGATTTGTGTAAGACAGAGGAGCAAAGATTAAATCCAGGTGTGCAAAGCTATCTGCTGCTACATCTTCTTTAGGCCTCCCAGAGGCAGCAAGAGCAGAGATTGTGGGAAAAGCACTTTCCCATCAGGTGACACAGTGTGCTGTCCCGCTCCATGATGGGAGCCACCCTGCAGAGCTGTGTCTGTCTCCAGCGTGGTGGCACCTGGATGCCACACTATCTCTAATAATTCCAAAAGTGCAGTAGAAATGGGCTTTTATCCCATTCTACATTGAGGTTCCATGATTTGCCCAAGGTCATAGAGAGCAGGGATGGAAATTCAGATTTTGACTTCTCTTCTGCAGTTTGATTTCCCAGTATCAAATTGCATCCCCTCCTCTTTCCCCACCTTTTCCTCCCTGTTTGCAGTTTCACCTCCTGAGCTCTAGGCACCAGTTATGGCAATCCTCTCCTTTTTGGCAATGGTTCCTGTTGTGGGAAATGTTAATGCCGGGCACCGAGGGGTTAGCAAAGTACTGCACTTCAACCACATTAGCCAGCTTCCAAGTCTGCAAATTCTGCTGCCTAGATACAGCTAATTCTCCCCAAACACTAAGTACCCTTGTCCCCCCAGCTCCTCCTCAGGAACAGCCAACTGCAAAGCACCAGCTAGCTATTATATTAGTATGAATATATTACAAGCATTAGCCTGACAAGCTTGCCGGTGACAGCGTCAGTCATCCTTCACTTCATCTTCCTCCTGTGGTCCAAAGCTGGATTCAACGCCCATGGGCCCACGCTGGGCTCACACGGCAGCTGGAAGGGCCAAACGCCAGTTAATCTGGAAGATATCCTTTCCAACAACAGCACCTGACTTCCTGGCCGGCTTCCCCCAAGGGCTCCTCGGTTGTTCTGGCAGCTGGGACACAGACAACACGCTTGGGGTTGGGTCAAGTTTTCCTCTTGGCTGCTTTGAGCTCTTTGATGCCATTTTCCTTGACTCACCCTTGATTACAGCAAATGGTCTCTATTACATTTTCAAATAACCTGATATCCATAAGAAAGACTTTGGGGTAGGTTTTATTTCAAGTGTTCTCCATTCTTACGTTTGCCTGATGCAGAAATGTAAGAATTGGTCCTAGAGCCAACCAAATCCTGGTGCTTAGCCCAGCAGTGTATCGAATTTCTTTTGCATATCCAGAATGAAAACGCACAGCCTTTTTAATAGGGACAGCCAACGTACAACATACCAATGTAAGCATGCTGCTCTGTATTTTAACAGATTTCAGGAATTTGTGGGAATTCTCTCTAACGTTGGAGAGCAAAAGATCTGAAGAAATGCTCTTGCGAAAAAAAAATACAAATGGGCTCTTTGATAACTATAAAGTTGCTTTCTTGGACCAAGAGTCCACATTAGGAACCAAATAAAATATTTAAAGGCAAAAATCTTGCAAAGTTTCCTCCTGTGAAAGGGAAAATATGGTCTACGCTATACCAGACTTTCCTTTCACAAAATCTGTTTAGGAGTTGCCATGAAACAAACAGTATTCAACAAAGAGCTTGACAATTTTTGTTAAAGTTGCATTTATATATATTTCTAGGAACAGTTGGTTTGATTTTTCTTTAAATCCAAGTGTCGAGTTGCATTTCAGACCACATATAAATACAATTTCGTACTCACATAATGCTTTTGTATCTGGTGTAATTCCATTTACTGCAGCGGTTTTACCTTTCAGTTACCCTAATGGGAACAAGAGCAGAGTTACACCGATAAAAAAAGCTGCTTACAGAAAGAAACACAGAAAGAAAGAACACAGAAATAAATACTTCCTCTGGCTTACTTAATATATTTGTTTGTTCAAATTGTAACAGAGATATTTATTTCAAGAAATATTGTTTGATCAGCAAGTGTAAACTCTGATATATCTTAACCTCCAACAAGCAGTTTTCACAATTCATCACACGACACCTAACTAAGATTAAGTATAGTTGGTCAACTAAAAGAAACAAAAAGAGGTTTCAGGTCATATAATTATACCCTTCTGTTTCCCAACTTTCTTAGAAATCTCTGTCTAAAAATAATTCCAGCATCCGGCCGCCTTGAACAATTGGCTTCTTTTAAAACATATAAAAACTCTTACTCCGTCCTTAGCCACTTTAAGGTCTTGGTGCTGGCACGCACTAATAATGCTTAGCACTGCTATATACCGCTTCCCATCTCCAAAGCACTTTACAAACATTAGCTAATTAATCCTCACAACACCCCTGTGAGGTATGTAGGTAAGTATTGTCATCCAATTAGGTAAGTATTAAGCACTGTTATCCCACCAGATAAGTATTAAGGTCTCCCATTTTACTGGGGATCCTGAGGACAACAGGTTAAGTTACTTACCAAAGGTCACAGGGGGAGTTGGTAGAATAAAACTTGGGATGCTCTGGTTTCTTGCTGGCTCTTCACCCACCTGGGCAGCATCCGGTGCTGCTCCCTCGGCAAAGGCATCCATCGCCATCCACATGGAAATTGGGGCTTTCTACACCCCTCCAAGACACAGAGCATTGAGTACAGTGCGGTGGAAAAGATGCGCCCGAGAAGCACAGCCTCCCCTCTTTGAGGTAGGCAATGATGACACGGTCTAGGAAATTTCTCAGGAATTTTATGAAGAATAAAGCTCTTGGGCTGGGGCCTTGTCCTGTGGGTGCACACATGGACACACATTCAAACATACTGTCAGGCCTCGCCAGTCAGAAGCTCCTTCTTCCCCTCCCAGTTTGCCTTTCTTTTCCACTGTCTGGTAAAGGTGGACTCATTTGAAAATGTCACATCCAGTCCACAAATACACGATCATGCTTTGCATCTTGTTAGCATAAAATAGTCCAAATTGAAGCCCTAGCTCAGAAGCTTCCAGGTTTGTAGGTGGGCTTGAACCCACAAACACACTTGATGGGACAAATCCTTTTTCAGAGGATCTAGAAAACAGGAGTAGCCCAGCACATTTTGGGTTTTAATCCAGTCTCCGCAGATGTCAAGCTGGCGAAATAGCATCATCCGACCCGCCGAGACAATGCCAGTGTGCGCATCTGGTTTTAATTTCACTTCACTGCTAGAGAAAAAGTGAAAGCTCCTACTGTAACTCCACTTGGAGCTGGGTTTGCAAGTTCAAAGAGTCTTGACTTGGAGTCCTATGCGTTTTATGAAGTTACTGAACTCTAGACAGGCATAAGAAGGCCCCCAGAAAAGGAACACTCACCCCAAGCGAGCCCGTTACAAGCTGTGATCCCAGGCAGGGCGTACGCCACGGTCTGCCCAAGGACCCACCATTTGCTGACACGTGATGGACAGTCATGCCTGCCCTCTGCTCAGCAGTTGGACACTTGGCTAGCGGCAATTTCCTTCCGCGGGGGCAGCCCGGGTGCGGTAACAGCCCTTCTTCTGAACACGGAGGACGGGCACGGCAATGTTCCAGCTCTTGCTGGAGCTGGGGCAAACCCCAAGTGTAAAAATAAAAAATAAAAAAAAAGAAAGACCTCGACTAGATTTCAACAGAGCTGATTTATGTCTTCAAGTGGAAGGTGGTTTTAGCTGAAGTAAACTACACAGTTTTTAGATCATTCAAAATTCATGGCAGTTTGATCCCACGGGACGTCAAACAAACACAGATGATTTGCCAGGAATCCCTACAAACTGAAATAACCAAACCTTGTACGGTTCCAGCAAAAGTCTTAAACCAGGTCTAAGGAAGAATAAAAATAAGGAATAAAATAAAGAATTTTTATTTTACTCATCTACACAAAAACGTCTCCAGTGCAATACATATCCAGACCAAACGCACACAAAGAAGTAGCCCAAACACCCAATGCCTTGAAACTCAAAAAACCTCCAACCCACAAACCAAAACCAAATACACAAATGGAAAGAAGAGCCATGAAAAAAGAAGGTAGATTTAGATTTTGCTGCATTTTTGAAGTCATTTTATTTTAGCATCAAACTGAACCACCCCCCTGAGAAAACTAACAGAAAATGCAGGTAATGGACATACCATGTGTGTTATAGTCATGAAAAAGAAAATAAGCAACCAAAACTGTGACAAGAATGTGCCTAGTAATTATATTCTTTTGAGCTTGGTCTGCTGGCATTTCTTCCTTTTTTTTCTGTCTACCAGTCATCAGTGTCTGCCACGAATTTGTCCGATGCCCTGTCCCAAAACCGGAGGAAATGATGTTCTCCACAAGCACAAGACTCAGCTGCGGGTTTTACACCGCCATTTGTCGCTGTAAACTGCCAGGACGACGTGCCTTCCCCCTGCCGAAACAACGAAGACCAAGTGAGCAGTGAGATTTCAGCGCGGGTTATGCAAAATGGAAGGATTAAAAAATGAAAAGAGCATTCACTTCATGTCGCTCCTTTAAAACATTATCACATCGCTCCTTTTTTTCCTAACCTGACCTTTTTTTTCCCCAACGGTTTGTCTATAACTTAATATAACTAATTCTTTTGAAATAATGTTCACAGTTAGCATAATTGGTGTTATATAGTTCTAATGTACATTACGGAATATTCTGTCACTAGACACTAAATTGAAATTTTAGAGAAAATGATAGAAATAGCTGTAAGGGAAAAAGTCCCCTTTTAAATCTAATTTGCTATGCACCGCAGTAGGGTAATGGATGCAATGAAAGTTCCTTTATTGAGTTCCCATGTCCAAAAGGTATTTAGGTAGCAAAGGATGTTAAGCAGACCCCCTGTGCTCCTCCTTTAAGTAAAGATAGCAGGAAATAAGGTATATAGGTTGGTGTCCTCCTGATTTTTATTTCCTCAGGAGTACAACTTATGCAAAGGGCACCTTAGGCTACTTGGCTGATCACAAAGGGTGCCCCCGACCCCCTCGCTGTCTCCATGAATAGAAGCATCTAAAGGATGGCTGAAGCCATACAGCGAGTTAAATCCTTCAGGTGGGTCTTTTCAAATTCCAATAGTGAGGAGTTACTGGAGAATTGGTAAGGATTTCACTAGGCCCCAGCAGGTTTGAGATCAAAAGCCCTGGTTAAATAAAAGCCTGTTGGGAAATCTTAAAACCTCTTTGTAATGTAACTTAAAAAAGTTAATACAAAGAGCCCTTAGACTGAAGCATGTAACAGCATGAACAAAGAGTATATCAAAACTGATTCCATTAAGGGGAGGCAGACAAATAAATTCATTTCATTTAAAGAGAAATCATATATATTACTCTGCTAAAAACTAAAAAGCACACAAGTAAAAAAAACCCCTAGATTTTACAGTCCACATTGACTTAGAGCTGTGAATAATAGAAATAGATACACATAAAATCTATTTATAAATATCTCTCTGAACAGAGAACAGAACATTATATACACACGTATATGTTTAAGTATCAATTTATCCAATATGTGTGTGCGTGTGTGTGTATAATTCTAGTACATACATATTTTTATCATTTATGAGGCCTCACGCTGGGCTTTCAAATCTGCAGTTAGATGTATCTACATACGTATCCAGAAAAACGCAGCTGACAGAGCCCCTACATTCAGAACTGACACAAGGCATTTTTCAACCCAATTAATTAAAATAGATGGGTGCTCATCAGTCAGCTGGCACAGGTTGTGGGTTTTTTTTCTCCGTCACATTGCCAGAGTGTCACAGTGATACTTGTGCAGCACGTCGAAAACAGAAAATCTGGGACCAGGATTCAGATATCATTTATTAGCTGACCTCTTTCTGAGCAGCTCTTACACTTTTAACTCGCTGGGGGTCCTGCACGAAAGGTGGGGGGGGTAGGAAGGGAGAGACATAGAATTACATGGAATCATTTAGGTTGGAAAAGACCTTTGAGATCACCCTCTCGGTGACGTGCTTCAAGATCTCGTGCGGGACGTCACGGGCACACGCGCCGGTGGGCTGCGCACCGTTCGCACGAAGGAAGCTGTCTCTTGTGGCCAGGATGGCTGTGTCACCACGGCACGGTCCTCGGGTGGGGGGGACCGCGGCCGGGGCTCCCTCACTTCACAGCGGGGCCGGGTCACTTGGGCGCAGGATGCTCCGGCACCCTTGGGAGGGAGCAGAGCGATGTCCCGTCTCCCCATGGCTCCCTCTCCCCCTGACCAAGAGTCACTGACAATTTTGCTCCCTTCACCCTCCAACAAAGGCAAAGGGGGAGGAGGGCTGAATTTTACTGCGTTTGTGAGGCTTTTTGTTCTTACCCTGATGGGGGAGATGTGGCTATCCCATTAGCCAGAAAGCGTATTTTACTGTTTAGGAAATGCTGTTCCTCTCGCAGGTTTCATGGGCCTCGCAGCGAGCAGAGGGAGATGTACGAGCTGTACAAATGAGGGCGAACGCCTGCAAAAAATCAGTGTTAATGTTCTACAGGATTTTTTTTTTTCAAACTTTTCCCCCTGTAATTAGAATCTGACATTTTAGTTCAACTGTGTTAACCCTGAGCTCGTTATGTTCACGTATAGTGGGGGACTGGCATCCACTCTCATTCTCTAAACCCCCCTTCATCCCACCAGCCCCTGAAACGCTGCCCCTACAGCAGGCACAAACCAGGCTCCGTCCCTGCACTCTTGACGAACAGTTTTTCTGAAGATGAGAAATCAGCAACTTCTCTCACATATGGTGCCTTTCATCCCAGCCAGCAGCAACAGTTTCACAACCTACATCAACACCATTAAGTTTTTTTTTTCCTTTCGACCCCTAAAATGCACAGCAGCTCAAAGTCTTTTAATTATAGATATAATTATCATTCTAGCAACACCATTTCTGGTTATACCGAGTGGCTCCCACCAAATTAGTGCAGGGACTACTGTTTGTTGATGGATCTTTGCTCTGTGCACGAAATCACCGTGGGGTCTGCTGAAGAAGTGCCCTTTGCAACAGCTACCCCAGAAAATGGGCAAAAATGGAGAATGCCAAACGGAGATGGGACCACAAGGGAAAGCCAAGCGAAAGGTATCGATATTTAGGGGACCTCGGTCTCTGTGCCGTGACTGACGTCCTTGCCCTAGCAACAAGCATCTAATAATCACAGGAGATAAATGCCGCTTTGGGCTCCTCATTTGAGAGAAAACATCTCCAAAAGCACCGTATCTACTAATATCAAAGGCTGTGGTGGCTTCTGCATCGCGGGCAATTTTTAGACCGGTAGAGGATGAGGTTTTCTGGTTCAAACAGGAATTAATTGAGGGAAGTCATACGGCCTGTGTTACACACGTGACACCAGATGATCCAAATAGTCCTTTCTTGGCCTTATAATCTACAAATAGCCTTGTGGAGGTACTGCTCTGCTGTGGATTAGTGGCAAACCAATGCTCCTCTTGCTTGGATGAGTTCTCTGATCTAAATACCATCCAGACCTGCGTGGCGTACAGGATTTGACTGGATCACGGTCTCAGACGGAGCCATCACC
>Ga0065711_1039879_pt1 | contig 17427 bp, 5 predicted proteins | sample Hoacrofraction12_FD_59098 | JGI IMG/M metagenome (GOLD analysis project Ga0065711, IMG submission 59098) | Hoatzin crop microbial communities from Cojedes, Venezuela - Epithelial fraction 12 v2 (version 2) | ecosystem: Host-associated > Birds > Digestive system > Esophagus > Crop | place... | reverse complement strand
GCTTGCGTGGTTATATACATTTTTCATATCTGCACACGCGATCACGCTTATTCGGATAGGCTACAGACATAAATCACGCGCTGTTCACACACCCCATATTCCCTTATGATTGGTAACTATGCACTAATGCTAATAGCAACAGACCGCCTCCACGTCCTTGAACACATCTTGTTTTTACTAACCCACATCATGTGCACTGTCAGAACTTTCTCAATTGTTATTCTTAACTGTCCTTTCCAGCGGCCTGTTCAGTTATGCTAACTGTTTTGCTTAAGTGGCCTAGTCATACTAACTCTCAAACTACATCGACCCCAACAGATTGTTTGTTTCAGTGGTTGGTTTTTTGGAAGAAATTCCTATCAACATAGATACATTCCCACCTAAAGTTTATATCCATCTAGATGAATTATCATTCCTGAAGGAAAACATATTATGCAAAATATATTTCTTGAATTTTTCTGGTTTTGGAGCTTGTTTTATTTCTTTTTTCATCTGTGAAATATGAGATAATGTAGCCTGAGATTGTGCTCTGAATAAACGTCAGCAAGTAGCTACCATATCTCAGAGGAAGAAAAGGGAAAGAATTAATGTCAGCCAGTCCCTGTCACTCTCCTACTTGTGACTGACACCATTTGCTGAAGTTGTTTCCAGACAGCCAGTTCACAGTGTCATGGGATAAGTCAGTCATTCAATCAGTCTCACAAGGCAAATCACATTAATAACTCCACCCTTTAGAAAAGTGTTCACAATGTTTTTCTTTATCTCTGGTACAAAAATATCTAACATATAAATCATTATATTATCAAAAAGTGTCATGTAATTTTCAACAGGTGTTTGCTAAATACCTGTATTGAATTACTCAGTTGACCTCTGCAGTGTCTATAGTCAAGCAATGGTTGGTGGTAATATTGTTGTGGAGATTAAGTAGTAATGCAGTTTCATTCGTTATTGCTTTCACTGGAACACAAGACATGTGGCTGGCAAAGACATCTTCTGCCACTGTTATTATAGACAGCAATGTCATAGAATTCTTTTAAGAAATTTATTAGCGTCTGTCTTAAAACTTTACCCACTGATACTCTTGGAAGCCAGTTCTACAATCTTACTAACCTAGTGGTAGGAAATGTCTGCTAATTTCCAATTTTAATTTATTCAAGGCAAGCTTATGTCAATGTATTAATGGTCCCAAATTATCCCTTAATTTAAATAGCTCCTTTAGTTCTTCTTTCTCCTTGGAGATTTATTTTCTCCCTGTGATGTATTTATAGGCATCAGTTCTATAGTCTCCCAAATTGTCTTATGTTAGAGCAAAAAGGGCAAACTCTTTTATCCACGTGTGATAAGGGAAGGTCTCCGTGCCTCCAGTCAGCCTATCAGTATTCTTTCTAACTGCTGATGTTTGGTCTTATATTCCTTGAATGCAGGTGGCCAGGATAGTACACAATCTTCCAGAAAAACTGCCCATATTGTGCTGTTAATATTTCTCTGTCCATAATAGTGAAAGTTTGTCTGATTACCAGCCAGGATGGTGCCTGAGGTTTTAATGTAGTTTAACGTGTTGTCCACTACAACCAATGCCTGTCTCATTCGCTGTCATTTCCAGTTTCAGAGTTTGTGGCCTATAGCCTGTTAGTAGCTTCCATCAGTGTGACTTTGTGTCTTACACAAATGAGTTTAATCCCGTTTCTGTAAGCACTTTCAAGATCATCCAGCTCTTCCTGTCTGGTATTCTGATCATCCTCTGTTAATGATGCTTTTAAACTTAATTAGAGCACTCCCACTTTTGTGTCATGATTCTTAATGAAAATAAGTAATCCTGGAGGAATTCCACTACTAATGTTTCTAGAACAATAGTTCTGATTTTAAGACAATCTGTTGTATTGCCTTTAGCAATCTACTTGCTCACATCAATTAACTAAAAAAGGTCTAATTTTTTCTGCAAAAGGAATACTTCCTGACAGAACCATCTTTTAGCTAATGACAATAGATTTTGAGGACAAGTAGTAGAGGGAGTCCTGCTTTCAACATTTACTGCTAAGTTCAGAAAATGTGACCCACTGTCAACGTACAACACAGAGGACTCTTGCAGTGTTAGTGGGCTGGCCTTGATGGTCAAGCAAATCAAAATGTCTACATTTGTTGTTGACTAAGGAAAATTAAAAGAATTTGTAATTGCAAGTAAAATAAATGTCTGCAGCCTCTGCAATGCTAAACATGAGTCGAAATCAATATAACTATCATACAAAATAATGTTCTACTGTGTCTTGTTAGCCTGTCAAGCTAATCCATGCAAATAGTCTTTATGCATAACTATTTTATTCAGCTACTTGGATGTAATCCATCAAACACTTCTCATCCATTAAATATAATTATATGCTTTGTTGGAATAACCAGATGTTTAGTGCTAAGCTGAGCAGATGTCTGTGCTTTATACCGGAAGGTTATAAACCTATTTATACCAGCAAGAAACAGCCAGTAGTAAAATTATGGAGGAATGGAGCAGTTCTTACTCCATTTTGGCAAATTGCCAGTAATTCATTCTCTTTGGATCAGCTTTACAAAGGTACTAAGTTTGCTACTGGGTAAATTTGACATAGGATTTTGTGAAACTTGGCTGACTGTTTATAATGAGTGTGGTGATGATCACTTTGGGTCCCTTAAACAGACTTAATTTATCTTGCAGTGTGTTTATTTTCAAAGATTTAGGGCTATGTTTTGGACAGGGATAAATAAAAGACACATTGTTAGACTGGTTCCCTTTCACTCCAGGAATGTCTTTGGGGTGGGGAATGCAGCCTATATTCTCAGAACTTACTTTTGAAATGTAAGACTGGATTTTCGTAAACTCCTCAGATTGTTCAGTGCACCTCCTCCACCTCTTCCCTGAAATCTGAGATCCAGATTCAAAGCTCTCAAGTAGCAGTCCGCTGAGTGTCCAAAACGTGTTTATTCTGAGGCAAAAATAAGTGATAACCTAGAATCTGTTGTCTTTCCCCCAAATATATCCATATCTTACTCTACTTGCCTGAACTTTAATCTATTTTCATTGGTTTATCTGCAAGGAGAACCCTGCTGAAAAAAAAATTCCACGTAGAACTCTGCTGGAAACATGGAAATGGGTATATTTTAAGGTACTAACTAGAGCTGTAGGACTGAGTTCCACAAAAGTGCATCTGCTGTGTTATGCCTGCAGTCCAGTAAGCCACTTATACATTTATGCACAGAAATACATTCACAGATTCCGCTTTATAGAAATTTGTCAGACACAGACAATAAACATATTTTTTTTAAAATGATTTTGATGATCTAGAGAATTATCTTCCTTCTCTGTTTGTGGAATTCCTTAAATTTCAAAGCATTTGAGCAGTGTCAAGTATCGCTGAAATAATACATAGATTTGTTCAACTGAACAAGTTAACTGCGACAAGTAAATAATTAGTACATCTGGTTTCTTGAGTCAAAGCAATTTAGGATAAATGGTGGCAGGAAGAGTGACTCATAAATGAAGGATCTTAGAGCACCAAGAAAGCCTACAATCCCAAAGAGGAAAAGGGCTGGCTTGGGCATCTTTTTTTCTGTGAAAAGCAAGCAGAGAACCTCAAGAGGTGCTAGTACGTTGGATAGCAATGAGTGAGCCAATAACTCTGCTGACTTCTAGATGAAAATTCTCAGGGAGGTAAGCTTCACTAGGATTTTGAACAGGAACTGATAATGTGAGGCAGAAAGGGAAGTAATCCAATGTAAGGAGTCATGAAAAACAGTGGAGGGAACAAGTGCTCATTGAGTGGACATCTGTCTGTCTGCTTGGGTTTTATCTGTTTTTCAAAGAAGAATTCCTCTGGGGTTAGTAAGGAACAGAAAGAAACTACAAGATAAAATTACTCAGAAGCAGAGAAAGAAGGTAATATGACATTGGTCAAAACACAGTTATGTCCAAAGAATTAGACAGCAATCTGAAGGAAAAGCCCATAACGGCTTGTGAAAAACTCTCACCAGGGGCTCAGAGCTGGGGAAGATGTAGTTCCCTACAGGGCACCAATAGTGTGGTTCAGGCCTTGGTTCAAGAAGAAAGAAATATTTAAAATAGTGAAAAAGCCTCACTTTACTGATTATGGGGAATTGCTCTGAAAAGTCACATGACTTTATTTCTGTTTCCTGGTCTGATGAGCTTTGCAAGATTTCTGGAATAAATTTTTCTCTAATATTCATCCCCGCACCTTTGAAAAAACGCCTTCTTTTTTATGCTCATAAACTATGACTAGTTGCAGTTTTGCACCCCAAAACTGTGATTACAATTACACTGGGCAACTAAGCAAAGATTGGGATGCAGGGCCTTTATATCCATTTCTTCTCCATAGAACACATGCCATCCTCCCACAGAGCCTGAAGAATAAATAGATCCTTTTTAAGCATTATCAAGGAGACAGCTTGTCATTGCATGTTAGTTGACTCGTTAAGATTTCTGTATCAATGATCATCTAGGCTGATGGAGGGCCATTGAGCTGTTAAGATAATCTTGCTCTAATGTCTGCAAATTCAAGTCCTGTTTTAAAAGTTTTCATGTGGTTTGCAGTTATTGAGTCATATTTTTTACTTCTGAATGCAATCATGAAATGTTATTTCAGTAATGGCAAAACAGTTTGAGATTAAATTATTGAACAGCAACTCTTATATTTCTGCATTTTTCTTCAGCTATTGGCAATACTGTTTGAGCAGATCTGGTCTGAGCCTTTCTTTGAGTGCTGGATTCCTAACCTCTTTGACAAAGTCTGTTCATTTACATTACTCAGCACTGGGTAATACTGATCTGAAAAGGAGGGCAGTCTTCTGACAATTGGGTTAATTTCTGCTCTGTGACACAGACCGTCTGCGAGACATTAGATAAATCATATCGGTTTTTTGAGTCTTGATTTGTTAGAAGAAATAGAGAGGCATTACTACTCTATTTCCATTATGATTTTTCCATTTCATTTATAGCATCATGACAGTGGAAAGTAGAGGCACATTGACATAAATATCCAGCAATCAGGACTTGCCTTCACCTTTTTTACATCCTAAAATTTCATTTCCTGTTTTTCTTTGCTACTGAATGTTTCAGGTTGACGTTTTGCAGGTAGCTAAAGTTATGAGGAGTAGAATGGATTTTCACTTTTTAGTAAAAGTTGAGGTTGTGTGATAACAATATGACTCCTGTAAATGAAGTCTAAAAAAATCGTTGCAGGATGCAAATCCCATGATAAAAATCCAGACAGAGGACAATTGTGGGAGCATCTTGTGTTGTGCATTGGTACAGTCTAGAACAAAGAGAACATTTGGCTATGAAAAAAAGAAATATAATCTTCAAATCTCCATATCCTATTTTATTAATCTGTACCAAGGACCATTCCTGATGTAAATCCATTGACATGTGAACTGCAGTATGTGAAATACTGCTGAGATTTATTTCTGCATTTTTAATCATACAAGGCAATCAATTAACAATCATGCTTCCCAGGGATCCTCTGCCAGAGGAGTGGTATTAACTAAGGGATTCAATTATCACTTCTGTTCAGTTTGAATTCATATGGCACTATGATAAATGGCTCCTACTGTTTGTAATAACAATGCTTTCCACATATTTATTTTCTCTTGTTTACTTGATAATTAATATGCCACCCACAGTGACAATATGTGGGCTTGTTTACAAAACCTTCAGTGATCAATAATTGTTGCCCATGTGACACCAACAAAAAATAACCCCAAACATTGCCGTGACAACTCTTTTCTAATGTTCTCATAGTAAAGCCCTGCCTGGGTTTGGCACTGACCTGCCAAAAGCCATGGAATATGAAAGTTGAGTAGTTATGACAGTTTCTGCTCTAGCTGTAAGAAAGTTGTTTCAAGATAGCCAAGCTGGCTTGCTTAGGGCAATTTAGTAGTGGTAACATGGAGTACCACTGGGAAAATCATCTGGGAAATAGGTTTTCAGAAGTAGTTTGGCACTCTCAGCACTATTGCATACTGTGCAAGACAGAAACACCGGATTCAGTTACTTAAGAAGGGTACCAAAATTGTTACCTACTTTTGCCAAAACAAATGTAGAGTCCTCTGTGAAATACAAATAAGGCATGGGCAGGGAGAACAGTGAAAGTGTTTTCCACACATTGCTTGAAACCTAGGCTGCTTCTGTGATCAAATACTCAATTCTGTCTTTGGCGGCTTATTTAATCTTCCAGTAGTTTTTTGTAAAAACCCAAGTGACCAGAGAACTAAATATTATTTTACTGGAATACTTCAATATTAATATAATCAGTCAAATCAGTCACTGAAAATACTAGGCTACCAGTTACTAAATTAAAAAGAAAAATTCAGCCCCAAGTGTCTGCACTTTCCTATGAAGTAATGAATGATGAATACCCAATTTGCTGGTGGATCACATGTATGTAGAAGTGAATATTGTAAAAAGGAAGGGGGATCTGCACAGTGAATGACTCTGTTCCTTTCTAAGAGCCCATCATATCCTGCTGTAGTTGAGCATCTGACAGACATTTGTACCAGAGGGGGTATTGGGTTCCTGTAATGAGGCTGACTGAGAGGTTAAAGATTTTCAATTGATTTCCAATATATTTGTTAGGAATTATTTACTTCAGGTGGTCCTGTATCCATGGCAAGCCAGTTTGAGTCTTGTTGACTTTTGGTTTAGGACAATGTTCTTTTCAAGGAAAACTATTAACCTCCCAGATTGGCAAGTCTGATTCTCATTAAAGAGAAATTCAATCTCTAATGAGACTGAATCCTACCACACCATCACTAAACTGAAATCCTCAATGCTTTCCAGACTGGGAGAGCCTGGACTGCCCAGATAGGTGCACGCCTAGCTGAATGCTATGCATTAGCAATAAACTCATGACCTCTTTCATTTTGTTCAAGACATTTGTGTATTTTTAGGAAACACAGACTCTTAGCCCGCTGTTTCTCTGAGACCTGTGACAGTCCAGATGCTTTCAGTGGATTTCAGGTAGAAGAATCATGTATGGCTATGGATAAATAAGTGAACAAAAGTTCACATACCTAGACAGGTCACATATAAATCTCTGATATGCCTGACTACAACACTCACTGTCATCTCCAGATTTGATTAGGATGGGAATAGAGAGTGGTGGAGGCTTTGCTTTCCTAGGCTCTGCATTGTTCAACCCAGCCTTGGCCTGTAACAGTCCACTTCAGCATTATTATTTGCTCAACTCTGCATTTCTTGTTTAGACTGGGACGTAACTCTGAACAAAGAGTAATGTCAGGTTCTGCTTTACTACAATGTATGTATAGCAGCCAGATGTAAAAGTTCAGATCTCCACACCTCAAATTTTATGTGCCTTTGACACTAGGTTTCATTTAGGCATGTTTCTTCTAAATCCTTCACATACATTCACTGAAAATGCTGTCAAATGCAACAGGGTTAAGTCTTTGGGACTTCCTCAATTTTTAGTCCAATTCATACTCTGCTAGGGATGGGGAAAAAAGTTAATGTGATAGCATCCTCCTGAACATCTATACAGCTGGGACGTAAACTCAGTTTTATTACAGGTCACTTTTGTACCAGAGGTATCCAACGTGAATTTGATTGCTCCGTAAAAAAATCACACCTTTTTGGCTGCATTTCAAGAAGAATCTTGTTTCATGGTCTGCTTTTGTGATAAGGTATTTGCTATTAGAACTCCACCAAACAGGCACTGATCAGTCTATTCAGGCAGAAGAAATTAAAGACTAGCCAATATCTTAGTTGTAGAACAGGTTATTTCATTCCTCCAGTTTGCTTGCCAAGAAAAGTGTTCCAACATTGGAGTAATTTGTTTTTCTCTGTCTCTTTCAACCCTGGAATGATCTTATTATTAAGACCGGAAGGCACGTGTTATTTCAAATTTGTTATGCTTCCTTCTTTTTATCCTTTTTGTTTTTCCTCTAACCAAGAAGTTTAATAAATAAACTAAGATCTTTTTAATACTTAAATTACACTTACAGAAAGCCCACTACACTGTAGAAAAATTATGTAAATACCTGGCAGCTCAGTTGTCTGCATTGGTTCTGTTCATTGTCCCTGGGTGGTGTCCAGAGCTGTCATGCTATCAGCTCGCTCCCTTTCCAGGAAACATGAAACCAGCCTGGGGCCCTGAAACCTAAAACTAGGTTATGCCCTCTTCCTTCTGCCTCTAGGCAGACTAGCTTCCAGTAGCACATATCCTGCAAACAACCCTCACAGTTCCAGTGGTACTAACCGTGTGTTAAGGCACTATTGAGTATAAGCAAAAAAGACACACTGATCCGGTGGATGGACTCTATAGAAACAGTGAATGGTTGTACAAGTAATTCTAGAGATGTCAATTGGGTACAACCTGAAAGTAGTTGTGTATAGATGACCTTATGAATTTTCTTGTCTAGTTGCTGGCTTCCAGAATAGAATCGAGAATTGAAATTGTCCTTCTGCAGAGCAGTGGTGAGGGCCGCTCTTGTAGCATTTCTGGCTGAACTTGAGACACGGAATTACTGAAGCTTTGGCACCATCAAAGGAAGGGACCCTCCCTGTGACTGGTGCTAGCTACACCATTTCATATGGAGAGCAGATGTGGAGAGCTTCCAGTCTAAACTAAGAAGTGACATTTTTGCAGTTCCATCAATGACACTGATTTGCAATAGATCTTCTGGATGGAAAGGTGGTGAGGAGGGAAACTGGTTTTCATTACCTTAAAAACATTTTTAGAGGGTGATTTTTGGCAAAAAAGGATGTGATATTTTGTTGTGGATTTACCAGAAACATTTCATTTAAATTGTGATAAGGTTCTGTAACATTTTTTAACTTATTTCTGAATTTGTCTTCTTGTTTCTTTCCTTGTCTGGTTTTGTAATTTAAAGACTTTAATTTGGAAACGTTGTAACACTTTGAACCTCTTTTCTTCCCCTTTTAAAGTGTAACATGAGACCAAATCTTTGAATATTTTCTCCAAAACAATTATTTTTTCCGTTTGGTTTCCTTCAGCAAAAGTTGCTCTCTATTTTAAAAAACAGTAAAATAATTGCGGGAGAGAAAGGAAGTTTGCTCTAGTTTGGTAGAATGAAATTGAATAAAATGAGTGCCATCTACTGGTTGTGAGTTTTAACCTGTAGATTCCTTAACCTCCTATGCACTTTGGCGTTGCAGTGCTTGCCTTACATTAGAACTCATCTTTATTCAAGAAAGATAATAAAATACTTAATCTCTCCACTGTCTCATGCTTCTGGATGAGCAAAAGACATTCTGTCGTAGTCTTAAATTATAAGTAAAGACACTTTATAATTAAGAAGGTGCCATTAATCAAATCAACTAGCACTAGCTCAGCGTTTTAATTATACACAAATATTGTATTTAGTCTCTTCCGTTTGGTTATTCATCACCTCTATCCACTAGACTGCTGTCAGTTTATTATTTATTAATACTACTGAAGACTTGCTATATTTTTTATGATCATAAGAAAGGTGCTTCAGAATTGATGACAGCGTTGCCTTTTTAACCATAAAGCAGAAAGTCATATTTGTATTTATAACCGGGTTATGCATACTGTGCTCCTAGCTGTATACATATTTGTCTGTAACAATAATTTCCATTTATTATATATAGTGACTTTTGATAATTCTACTTTTTCTTCCACACTTAGAGTACACCCACACTAAATGGAATTTTTAATGGATTACTCATCTTTCTCTTAGGTAACAAAGTTAACTTTCAAGAGGAAAGAACCAGACAATAATAAGCAATAATAAAGTTATCAAATCAATGAGATACCTCTTTGGTCTTATAAACTTGGATTCCTGAATCACATAAGGTTGTCATATCAGTTCAAAATTAGCATGAATCAAGAACTCAATACTGGTTTAAAACAACTGATTCATTTTCTTACTAAGAAAGCAGAAGAGAGATCAAGAATTTCAGGTTTCCAAAAGTTATCAGGGTTTCTAAGTTATTGTTCATTTTAATTTCTGTAAACCTTTGACCTTTCCAAACAGATAGTTGTTGGGGAAATAAAAATCGAAACCCCCAACTATATGATTCCTGGGATCTGAGAAGTACAGGATTTATTCCTCATCAAAAGGACTAAGGTTTCAACATGAATATGCTTAGCTGGCAGCTCTAACTACTTTGGTTTTGGAAACACTGAGGTTGGTCATGCAGGCTGTGCTTTGAATTGAAATTTGTGTTCTAGGAAACTGGTGAAGTCCAGCTTAAAGCATCTAATTTGTACCTCATTTCCTCTTTCTAACATTTCTTTCCTGTAGGATAGTTCAACCCTTCAGATGTCCTCAGCCATTAAAAAATAATAATCATGGGGATATCGAGGTTGACTCTGGAGCTAGGATCCACCACTTTGTGAAAATGGAAATCTTGGTGTTACATTTTACTTCCAATGTCAGAAGTCATGAGCTGTTCTGGATGCTCATCATAATGCTTGACACCTCACTGAGAGCTCAGTATGTGTCCTGATCATGAAGAAGCAATTTGACAAACATCTACAAACATGAAAAATGGGAGGACAGTTTAGTCAAAAAGCAAAAGGCTGGAGACACCTGCTAGGAAAGAATGAAGCAATTACCTCTTTTCCCTCACAATGAACCAGTTTACACCTGTTTCATCTTCATTGATTACATCTTTCTCATGTTCTCTAATTCCCAGCTCCCCTTATTCATTCATTCTTCTTGTGATGAGCCCTAAAATAAAATCACAAAAGAAATGTAAACAGAATGATAATGGCTGGGTGTAGGTAGAGGATTAAAAAAGTATGATCTATTTATTCTCACAGATTATTTGGAGGGCAAGGAACAATCAAGGCTTCCTTGTTAATAGGCCTTTAAAAATCCAGTTTTTGTTCTGGACTCAACCCACCTGCCTCTGTATTTAGTAAAAAGAGAGAGAGAGAGAAAACTTTGGGAAAATTTGTTGTCCCTGAAGGTACTTCTCTCTGAGAAGACTTCCTATTCGCATCTCAACAGCTGTGTCACAGACACAGATGGTGTCCAGCGGCACTTTTAATAGCCAGAAAAGATCCTGGGCTGGGGAATTTGTGAAAGGAAACATTGTGGAGTTGGACAGGACAAAAATTGGTTCCTTGGGTTCACAGGTGACACATGTCTCTGACTTGAGTCTTTACTATCCTTTAAGATAACAACGGCTGCCACAACTGAGCAGAAAGAGAACATTTTTTTTGCAGCAATTCTCATGTGACCCTTTGGACTGATTGACAGCTTTGTTTACAAATTGTGCCGTGTGGCCTTGGCCTTTTGACAACTGCTTTCACAAAAGGTAGCTCATGCCTGAAGGAAAGTCATTGAAATGCTTCATTTGATGGCAAGATAATGATTCAGCCATTTTTTTGTGTGGTTGAAGCATACCGTGTGGCAGATCAATGCAAGTGGAGAGTTTAAATGCCATGGATATGGTGGGGAGTCACAGCAGCACTATGATGAAGCTCAATTTTTAACATAGATATAATGAACTGGACTTCTGTAAACTGAAATCTATCATGGAAACATTTTTTTTAATGAAGTACCATGGCCTATTGCTCTTCATTTGGTCTCATCACTATGAACAGTAACCTATACTGTCTTAGACATGGCTGCATAGACACATTGATTTAATTTCAGCTACTTTTAGCCTTCCTAAAATCAGGAATTTACTTTAAACCAGTCAACTTCTGCAGTCAGAGGGGATGGGTACTCCCCTCCAAAAGATCCCTCCCAACTACCTTTGTAAGAGATAAATGATTGCTTGTGTCCATCTCACCGAGAAGGAGTTAGTGCCCCCTGCCCTGTTTCCAACAGCATCTCTTGATGCTGAAGGCATCAGTACATGACAGTCAGAATCTCTGCTATGAAATCTCTTTTATTTATCCTGTCTATGGCAGTCTGGACCTGCCCTGGTCTATGCAGACTGTTTTATCTCTTTACTCTCTCCTTCTGATGGTAGTACAAAGACAAAGCAACATGGACTAATTTACATAGCTATTGCGGAGACCTCAGATTCTAACAAATGACTTCTGTCTTCAGAGTCTGTCAGTCTCTTATCTTTGTAAGATTTATCTGCAGTGGAATTAGAAAGTTCTATGGAGGGCTCTGTTTTACAAAGTCTTTTGTTGGTGTTTTTTAATTTAAGAAACAATTTTATAGTTTACATAATAGTAATCCCATTATTTACAATGCTCTCACTCTTTAGGTCTCATCTCGTTATTTATCCTGATAGCTACTAGTGGTAGAAGAAAGGAAATACTTATGAAAACCAGTATAAGTCCCTTCACTTAGAATGTATTGGATCTCAGTTTTCTGGAAAAAAGGTAGACAATGCCTCCATTACAGCGTGAAGTGCTTCATGTACACTATGGAAAATACATCTTTAAAAACATGTCATCATAGCTTTTCCAAAATCCTATTATTCAATTCAAAGTGAGTTGGTGCGCTTTTGAATGATTGACCTGGAGTGTTTATAGTGTTATCTATGGACAAAAAACCCTGTGTAATTTAACATGGACTCAGAGTTTCTACCTTCAAAGACCAGCACTCACTAAGAGTGTAGGACTTGGAAATCTGTGTGGAGTAGCTGACATCAGATAGTGGAGTTTGATGAAGAGTCACCTAAGGTAGCAGACACTTATCAAGAACTGCAGAAATAATCACTCATGAACATAGTACCCTACTGAAACAGCCACGCTGCTGTTGGAAGTTGGTTCATGTTTTTCTTCACTTTTATACCATGAATTCTGGTCACATCAGTTTGGTTAAGCAGGAGTTTGGAAATGTTTGTGCTCTATTCCTTTGCCATCTATCTACTAAAGGGAACAGAAATAACCTTGAACTCTCTTAGGACTGGTCACAAAAGTACACAGGCCAGGGCAGTCAGTTCTGAAATTCACTTCAACTCCCCAGATAAAACTAGCAAATACATAAAACCCTGAAACCTCTGTGACAACCTGCATCATAATGTGTAAGAGCTTGCAGTATACAGTAACTTCATCAAGTTTCTTAGGATTCTAGAAATCTTAACACATGAATTTATTTAACAAATCTCATTCTCCTTTTCTGTCTGTAAATCATCCAAAGAGAAATCTAGACCTTCTCAGTGCTGTGCGTCTAACAGTTTCTGTAAATGATTTCCAATCTCTAGATTATATGAGAGACACAGTCTTTGTGCTTTTTCAACACACAATTAAAGTCAGTTTTGAATTTGACAAAGTTTTCTGTCTGCTGCTTATGGGGGAGGGAGGGGTAAGCTGTCACTTCTAGATGTCTGTGTGAACAGTAAATAGCAAATTTGTCTGCTGTGAATGTTCAGAAACATGTACGTATAGTTTATCAGTTTCATGAATGGCTTTTCACCAGCTTCTGTAAAGTGATTTATAATGATGACTCTTATTAAATACTAACTCCATATTCAAGGGCTATTCTTCTTCCCAAGGAGGGTGCAATATGGCTGCTCTCCATATGAGAATCACACTTCAGATGTGAAAACTGTATTTAATGGTGACACTAATCCAAATCTGGGAAGGTTAGCACTCCTGATTTTTAGACTTTTCACCTGAGGGATAGATTATGCCATCTTTATTGAGAAGAAGAGAGTGTTCATGAATAACTATTATGAATAGGATATATGTCACATAACTTTAACCCTGTAAGAATGAGACATCCAGTCTAAAGGTTCTCTGTTTTGTCAGAGAATAGAGAGGTAAATCTAAAGGGTGATATGACCTGCTTGTGTGGTATCCCACCTGTCTTAGGCTAGGATGGCTTAAAGACAGCACTGTTGTGGATTAAATTATACAGAGCCTAGATGATCAACTGAGACAAGGCATCTCACTCTTCAGGAACATAAAATGGAAGGTGAATTAAGCTATAATTATGATTTGGGGGGCGTGTAAAATAGTAGAACAAATAATAAGTGGAAGAAATTAAATTAAACCAAACAGATATTTTACCTGTCCATTTAAGATCTCTGTCTAGTGATCTCCTCAGTCTATTTTCTTCTATTCTATCATTATCCTTTTGAATGAGTCAAAATATATTATCCTGCTGTGCAACATCTCTTGTTCCAAATCAGCACCTGCCAAATAAAAACTATCCTCTCTAACATTGCCTTTAATTTTCATGTCTGAAGATTCCTGAATATACTGTGGAGTTTGTTAAAGCTAGAACTGAGGTTTAGCTGCCACCCTTACAGCATTCAATTATCCCTTTCTCTTACAAGTTTTTATGAAATACTCCCTGGTCAGCAACCTGACTTCTTTACTGGATCACAATCACTGATACAAAGCAGCTGTCAGCGTTACGATCTAAGGGTTTCTCTCTGACGTATGAAATTGTCTGCTGGGGGAAGAGTAGAGCAGTGAACAGCATGAACAAGGAAGGGAAAACATCAAAACTCTGATGATCTCAGGAAATCTAGATTAAGGTTTTCTTTGCTTCTGCTGCCATTTTAAAATTCAGCACTTTTGCCTAAATACTTGTTAATTTAAGGCGAGCTTGTCTACTTGGTCTTAAGTGCACGTGCATCCTTGTATGACTATGCTGTTTTAATAAGTCTCCAGCATGAAGAATAATGACCCAAATAATAATTCCAAAAGAAACAGGATTGAGTGTAAAAGGTATCAAAGTTCTGTCTGGAGAGAAACATTTTTTCCTTGATGAAGGGCAAAGATGTGGAGGAGAGGGTCACATTTTGCTGGTAGAAAAGTCATCTTGGCTTAGTTTGAGCACACGGTCAATGAATTCTCTTAGACCTTTATTTATTCCTTTATTTATTTTTATTGAAAGGAATTTTTTTATGTGTGTGTGTTTTGTTCTGTAGAGTTCTGTATATTTTTGGGGAGTGGTAGGATGTTTGTCCTGTTGATGCACATAGAAAACTGATGTTTCCTCAAGATCTGATCATCTACATTTAGATTTACTTGGAATGATTACTCAAACACAGATATTGTCTGGTAAATGGAAAAAGTCAATGTGCCAAAAGGTATCCTGGCAGTGACAGACCATGATGCTCTACAAGAACTCCAGTGAATGTAGAGATATGACCTCTTCTGAAGTTGTGGCTTTAAATTAAAATGCTCAGTGTGAGCTATCTTTTTTGGTCTGCTCTTGACTTTCTTAGCATTATCTTAATAAAAAAAGAAAAAGGATCAGTAAAATCTTACCAGTACTTACAGTTCTTCTTTCCAAACTACAGCCTCACCAGTATGTTCCACCACCCTTCTCCAAAATATCACACTTAATTGTCCTTATGGAGATAAATCAAGAAGTGCCTATACTTTCACCATAAATAGAAAGAGAAAACTACAAAGTCAGTCAGACCTGTGTACTGCTGTGAGCTGAGCTGATACTAAATAGAATTCCTGCAGGGTTTTGATTTCATTTCCAGAGGATCTTATTGATAGATATGTATCAGCACCACATTTCCAGACACAAGGCAATTGATGATAAATAAAAGAATTATTACTAGTCATGAGGTATTTTATGCTAGCAGTTTGTTCTTCCAAAGAATAGTGCAATGTCAATTAAGGAAAAGCATGAATAGAAATGCATTGATCTTATACATATATCCATATAACTACAGGTATCTATATAGCTATAAGTATCTGCATGCATGCACACCTCTAGAGACTTCTTTTTCCCTTGGGAGCATGTCTAAGTCAGTGAAGCCTTGTCAAAGCTGTAAAGTGTATGGAGCACCTCACTGGAATTTTTCTATTGAAATTTTTAATTTTTGAAGTATTTCCTTCTAAAAAATTCCTACATATGATGGACATTTTTGGAAGAAACACAGCATAGCACTCACCAGAGATTTCTACTAATGACAAGTTTTGTGGAAAACTAGGAATCTTAGAATCACAGAATTAGTTATTAAGGAAGAGACTGCTGGAGGTAGTCTGGTAAAATCTTAAACACCCTCCGCGCAAGCTAGGCTGCTATATTCATATGCTTCTTAAGGACTATGAGAGTGATAACTCAGCCAAAAAATCCATAATTTTAAAACAGTTCTCGAAGCAAGTGGTCTGTGACTCACTAAGATCAAGGGAGAATTTATCTGCAAAAAAGCGCTTAATATTGTAAAACTTTCTTAACAGAATTTTGTAACTCAATCTTGCATCCATACTCCAGTATCATCTCAGAAACTCACATACCAACATCACACACATTTGTTTCCACCAACATTCCGAATAGCATTTCTCAAAAATGTCTAAGGAGGTAATGGTTATTTATAGAAGTTCAGTAAGGTGGAGTCGGGATTATAAAATACCAATTATCTCCATTCTTTGAGATTATTAATTGTTCTTCCTCACCAATTCAATGGATAGATACCAATCAATTCATCGGAGACTATAACCTAAGTAACATGACTTATACATGTTTTCTTCAGCACTAAACTAGAATAGTGTTGGTGAAATCAATGGAACAATGTCAGTTTGCATCAGCAGAGTAGCTGATACATCAATTTTGGCATGCTCTGCAACCTTTCACACTCATGATACTCCCTTCGAACTCAAAGAGGATTTCAGCTTCTTATGGATACAAGATCAGGCCTTGCATCTCAGATTTACATAACTTGGAAGTGGTTGAAACTTTTGGAGAATGTGAATTAAAAGCTTGGGGAGTTTGCTGATGAGGAAGTTCATATTACTCTGTGAGCTAGCAGGTGTTGACGGATAGCCACTTATCTTCTATTTTTTTATATCTTTTCTTATTATGGAGATAGGTAGCAAGCTCCAGACAGGACAGGAGGAAAAAATGATTCCTTCTTAGATCTGAGCATTAAGACTTTACTGTAAAGATGCCTTCGCTAGAGTTCTGACTTTACAACTGACTACAACAAGCTCCGAAGTACTGCATGAGATTCACATCAAAAGTAAAGCTCCCAGAAACAAAAGTGGGAATTATATTATTGCAGAAAGAGAAGAAAAGAATTTATACAAAACAGAGAAAGAAAGGACTAAATAAAGGGAAAAGGAGAAGCAAGGGAGAAGGAAAGTTCAGCAATGTTGAGAATTCGACCAAAATCTTAATTATTTCTCTGAAATCTTTCCTGTACTGAACTCATGGGACTCCACATGGCACATGTTTATTTATACCCCAGAACGTTGCATGCAATTACATGCAACAAAATGATCTGGTAATCTTAGAGGGGCAGAGCTAACTAATATACATCCTTTTATCCTTAAAGTTCTTTAAATTATCTCCAACATTACATAAGGAAAAAGATACTGGCAGCTAGGGAACTATTTTTAAGAAGTTGAGTGTCTTGACCAGGGTGGGAGTTTGAACTATCAGCTATAATCTAGACTCCAGGCTTCTTCAAGTTCACAGAATCACAGAATCACAGAATGGTAGGGGTTGGAAGGGACCTCTGTGGGTCATCTAGTCCAACCCCCCTGCCGAAGCAAGGTC
>Ga0065711_1006634_pt1 | contig 17427 bp, 17 predicted proteins | sample Hoacrofraction12_FD_59098 | JGI IMG/M metagenome (GOLD analysis project Ga0065711, IMG submission 59098) | Hoatzin crop microbial communities from Cojedes, Venezuela - Epithelial fraction 12 v2 (version 2) | ecosystem: Host-associated > Birds > Digestive system > Esophagus > Crop | place... | reverse complement strand
GTGTTTTGCTCTCTAGCTCGAGTGCTGCATTTTTAGGCCCAAAAGATGCTGTGAGCTGACAGAGCTTCACACACGGCAGTGCTTATGGCCAGTCTGCACCCACAGCAGTTGCCTGCGAGGTCTTGGATCCTTCCCATCCTGACTCTTGCCAAGAAATCACGATTGAAATGATGGCCTGGGAAAGGCACTCTGCTAAACGTCACTTTCCCATGTCCTAAAGGACTTGTGGCACCAGCAGCTGTTGGGTATGCTGGAGAGCAATGTCTGAAGATGTTGGAGGGGCCACAGAAAGTGGGGATGTGCCCACTGCTCCCGGGGTGCAGGCAGCGTCAGAGCACGGCCCCTGCAGCACCTCTCTGAGGAGACATAAATGGAGCAGACATCTGCCCAAGACAAGGGACAGTTTGGGGTTGGGTGACCAACACTGTGACCGACACTCAAATTGTTCAGGAACAGCTGAGGAGACGAGGGTCTGAGCCGCACCCAGACCGTGCAGCCTTTCCCACCACCTCCCACACAGCCGGGCCAGGGCAGACCCGCAGTCAGTTTCCTGATGGGCGTTCTCGTGGCTGCGGTGCCCGGGAGCCCCATCCTGTTGACGCTGAGGGTTGTTTGTCAGAAGACAGCCCTGGGATTTGGAAGAGGAACTCAGCAGCAAAGGCAGGCGGGGAGCAGCGCCCTGGTGTCCAGGCATTGATTTGATTTAAACTCACGCAAAGCTTCCCCCATCCGTGTTTTAAAAATAGCATCTTGGCTTTCATCACAGAGCTCATGTGGTCCCTCTTCTTGTGGGGCTTGAAAAATATGCTCAGGCCTGATGCAGTAACATTGCTGGCTGTGTTTGATCACCAGAGCAGCATTAAAAAATGTTGCCATAAAGCTGTTTCCAGCCATTCTCGAAAGGCCCCCAAAACTGCAAGATTTGGCTAAGCAAGAGAAGCGCCAAAAAATAAAGCAAAGTCCAGCCTTGATGCAAGGTGTTCAGGCATGAAAGTAAAAACCAGCAGCATAAAACCCAAATCCGGAGATGGGTCCAGCTCCTGAATCGCAAGGGCAGCTCTTCTGTTTTCCCCTTGTCTTTCACCGGAAAGAGCGATGCTCCCATCATAGCTGGGAGTAACCGCATGATCCTCATTGCTGCTTAGGTCCTCACTGCCGTCTGCACCCTCTCCCCTCCACATTTTGCATCCTGTCCTTGCAATAGAGACAGCGACCAACGATGCTGGAAGCCCTGGTTCCTTCCCTGGTGCAAGGCTTTTTGCCCCTGCTTTCTTTAATTACATTAGCAGAGTCAAAAAACTGCCTTTGGCACATTATTATTCAGTCAGTGAACTCTCACTAATTCCTGACACAACTAATAAATATCTGATGGTAGCAGCCTGCTGCTGGGGCACGGGAGAGGGGGCTCTGTCGCAGCCCAGCTTCGCTCTGGCGCCAACATTTCTTACACCCGACTTAATGCATGCTCTCATTTTTTTCACTCGCACTGATGCAAATCCTCTGATTTGCTGCATTTTTGCCAATTTGCTCCAGAATTCAGCTCGGTAAAAGCCATCACCATTCTGGGCGTGTGTGGGCTGGTGTGTCCTGGAGCAGGGACTGCTCTGAACCCTGCAGAAATGCAGGGCACCAGCGCCAAAGCCCAGATAAAATTATTCTAGCAATCTCTGCGTGTTTAAGAATCTGATGAGCTCACATGTTAAAACCAACAATTGACTTTTCTTCCATCTACCTTCCATCTGGGAGGTGTCACCTGGGAGGATGTTGCAGGGGAGCAAAATGAACTTGCCAGAGCTGAGATTGACAAGCATGAAAGTGGAACCACAAACATCAACTCAACTTCAGCCTTTCACTGGAGGAAATTTTTACTTCTGCTGAAACAGTAATTTCTCTGTGCTCGCTTCGGTGCATACATGCGAGTGACATATCATCTGGGTTCCAGCACCATTTCATGATTTTACTTTCAAAACCTAAAATCTTCAGTGGACAGCCAGACCATTAAACTCAGCAGTAAAAGGGAGAGGGGCTGGCAGCTTTCCTAACGGCCAGGCTCCCTGCCACAGGTTAAGTGTCAATTAGCCTTCCCCAGGGTTAAGCTCATTTCATACAAGGTGCAGAGCTGCTAAAGAAGAAGGGGCCAGATCCTGGCTGCACTGTACAGCAGCTGAGCCCCGCTTTAGCCTCAGCGAGAGAAGCTAGGGATTCGTTTTCATCTGACATTTGGACAGTTTTCTTTCTTCTGCTTAGTTCTCAGACTATGCTTTGGTTTTCTGCAGGGGCAGTTTTGCCATTTGGCACAAATCTGCTGACTTGGTGCCTTTTCCCTCCCATCAGGCCGGGGACACGGCAGTAGCAGCATGCCTGGGCCAATGCTGGGAGCAGCATATTGCTCAGTAGCCTCATTTAGAGAATAAACCAGCCATGTCCTTTCATTGGTTTCTTGGAGAGGGGCAATACATTTCCAGTGGCATCAGTGACAGAAGCAATATCCCTTCATTGCTGTCATTTGAAAAGAGCAGTTTTATACTGCAAGAAAGAACTTGTTCACTTGTACAAAACATATTTTCTATTCCCTTAAACCTGGGGAAATCCTTGTCGTATTAATATGTGGCTGAATTGCTTCTCTTTCAATGGTTCTCCTAGGGATTTGAGTTTAGACCAGTTATTGCACTTGGGTGCAGTAACAGTCCATAAAAAGTATATTTTGTGAATAATAACAGTGCTTTGTAATAAACGGGAACAACAAATAACAAGTGCCACTGGGGCTCGAAGCTGCTGCCCTGGAGGAAATACCAGACAGCCCCAAGGACCCCAGCACCGTGCCAGTGCCATGTGTTTCAGACGGGAAAACCCATGCTCCAGTTTTAGAGGGAATTTACTTCCCTTTGCCTGTGACTCCTGTTCAGTTTGCAGGCAGTTGTTCCTTCTTCTGCAACGCAGGACATTTACTCTCATTCTAACATTTTCAAAGCACCAGCATGGAGCTCAGGGGTGTTATTGGAGGGCTCTTCAAGCCATACTTTTCCAAGCAGGCTTCCTCACATTAGTTTTTGGGGAGGGATGGCTTTGATTATGGTTCACCTTTCATGGAGCTTAACTGTGCTTGTTGGTTTTTCCAGAAGAGAACCACTGCATGAGAGGGTCCTTCTTTCCTTGCCAGGTCAGGCTGCTGGTAGCACAGCCGGGACATGATAAACCAGACCCTGCAAAGCTTCAGAGCATCTATCATTTAATAGCTGTCATTAGTGGCATGCCCAGAATATTGGGAAGAAGCGTATCTCCTTGCTATATGAGTATGTGCTTCAGCTGATGTTTTGCTTCATAAACTGTTTGACTTTTCCCTTTTTTCCTCCGGCTTGGCTCATGTTTGTATCTGCTGTTGCTGGGAAGATGGAGACAGACCCTTGCAAACCCCCTCCAGGGCCACCCAAATATCCTCCCTTGCAGTGGGGAGTGGAGCTCCTAGCTGAATTTAATGCATCCTGAAGCAATTGTGTGGTGGTCACATCATCTTTATTGATGCATCCATCAGGACCGAGTGTATAGTGTAACGCAGAGAAAAAAAACCCTCCCCATCCTCTCTGATGCTAACAGGGCAGTTTGCCATTCAGTCTGCTCAAGAGAAGGATGCACGCACTTCAGGGAGCTTTGGCCAACCCCAGTGTGCAGCCCTCTCTGTCTGTCAATGTTGGAAGTTTTGGGCCAGTTATAGCCTGTTTATGTGCTAAATCAATATTAGCAGCACAGAAGACAGTCTTGGAACAGTACATAAGATAAGTCTCTGGCCTTAGTGCGAGACAAACGTTTGCTGGGCTGGTTGGATCCTGGCTGTAATTTGACAGGCATCTGAATGTGGGGACAAGGACCTGTCAGGACACAGAGCAGGGCAGTATATAGCGATGAGAGCAGCATGTACACCCATCTGTCAGCAGCAGCATGCTGCCCTGAAACCTGAAGGTTGATACCGGTTTAGGGTGAAGCAGTGAGCCCCCAGATGCCTCAAAATCTGTTTTCCGGAGATCAGATGAAGCTCACGCTATCTGTAGAACCACCTGGGAAGTCATTACGGGGCCTTGCTGTTGCCGTACAGCAGAAATGTGTTGGCCTAGCTTTGGCGAGCAAGGTGATAAATCTGGGCTGCAGCTGCTCACTGTCCTTTGTGTCGCAAATTGCCCAGGAAGTTAAAAACGGCTGTGTTCATGCATCAGCCAGTCCTGCTTTAAGAGAAGGCATGCACAGGGATAGGATTTCCCTCAGAAAGGAGCTACGAAAATCTGACAAAATGGGTCTTTCCAACACTTACAGCCCTGGCTGACCAGCAGGGTCCTGGCTGCCTGGATCAGACCCTTTGGTGGGATGCGGGGCGTTTCTGCCCTGCGTTGCTTGCTCTAGACAAGCATTTGGCTTCAGTACCCTGAATAACTGGCAGGCGGTGCTGGGTGAGCTGGGGAGCCAGCCCTGAGAGCGGACTGGTGAGCTGTGGCTCTGGGCCAGATCCCGCTTCCTTTTTGTACAGTCTGATAATGCAGGTAGTCTGGCGGAGGTGTCCGTCCTTGTGTGGGCACGTAGCACAGCTCCCCAGTGAGCGCTGCTTCAGAAATGTTCTGCTCTGCCTTCCCGTCTGAATCTACGCTGAGTCGTATTTCTTTGCTGGTAAGGAACAGACCTGCTAGGAGGAGAAATTTACCCCACACTGAGTGTAAACACAGATGGAAACATGGTGAAGCCCTTTTCAAAGTCAAGGGAATAAATCTGTTTAAAAGACTGAACATCTGGGGCAGTCAAAGACCAGGTGGAGAACAAACACAGAATAGGACAGTGGTGCTAAGGGATGGCTGTCTGGAGGGAGGGCACAAACTGTAAGACAGTGGAAGTGTTGAAATTGGGGAAGTTACCCCAAAGAGCAATAGGAGGCTCCAGAAAGGTTACCTTTATGGATGTTTTTTAAAGACTCCTTTATTTTGCTCAGTCCTGTGAGCTGCATCTCAGGCACTTTAGATGGAGCAAGGTGGTAGGCTTTCTCCCTGAACTAATCTCATCTGACCTTTCTAAGGCAGCCCTGTGTCTCCTCCAGCTGCTGGGATAAGCAGGATTTTGCTCCCTGGCTAGGCAGCAATCACTGTGCTGCAGAAGCTGCTCTGTGCATTGCCCCGGAAGGGCAGACCTGGCATGTTCACGCCACTGGGAATCAGCTTCATGCTGATGGTTTGGTCAGCTCTTCTGGTCCAAACCAGCGCATTTTCTGTGCTCCACAGTAAGAGCACTCCTGGACAAAAGGCCTTGGTCCTGCAGGGCTTTATTCACTTGCCTAACCAAAAAAGCTAAAAACATGGATAAGCCTTGGATGGCTGAGGAAATGTTAAATTGTGTTCCTCCCCCAGCTGTAACCTTGGCAGAAGCACGGCTCTGGCTGCTAAAGCCCATAAAATGAACAGCCCCTCTTGCTCCTGATAGGGGTATAAAAATATAATTACTTGAAGAATGACTTACGATTCAGTGAAACAAGAAACTTCTCCTTTTTGATTGAATTACACAGCAGTATTCCTAGAAGGCTGTAAGCAGATGGTGAGCTCTGGCCAGGCGTTTAACAGCCTGAGTTACTGCATGCAAGGGATGGAGCCGAGTGAGGCTGCAACATGCTGCTCCTGCCTTTCTGCTTGCTCCGGGCCACCATCATGGTGTATTCCCTGGGAAAAAGAGATGCTTGGAAGATGGGGTAGGATGGTTTGCAGCAATGGGTGGAGATCTGGAGCATGTCCAGTAGCAGAGGGCTTGGTTTGCAGCAGCAGCATGCCGGTCAGGTGGCAGCAAAGAAAGGCAAAATTTTGTTTCTGCAAACCCAGTGCTGCTTTTGTCCCAGGTAGGCACGTTGTGATAACAGTCCCAATGTGTGTTGTGCCAGGATGCCAAGGACCCGTGAGGTGGCAACTGACCTCCTGTCATGCAGGAGAGCTCTTCATCCCTCCAGGCCCAGGAGGAGGACAGACGAAGGCAGACAGTCCCCTGGGCTGGGGTGGAACAAATGCCGAGGTATAATTTCTGCCTCGCTGCTCCTCCTGCCCTCATATATCTTGAGCACATCAATAAAATCAAACAGACTATTAGCAGCATGTCGTCTTATCAGCCATGTATTGGTGTGCTGTGCATTAGGCAGCCATGCAGCCTGCATTTTATGAAGTGAGCTGCTCATACTACTGCTGGGGTTGCAGCAATTATCACATCCCCTCACAGCTGGGTGATACTACAGCTTTTATGAGCTACCCTAAATCAAAGGCCCTTTCTTTTTGAAGATAAATTAACAATTCTCTCCCTTTCTTTTTTTCAGTGGCACAACAGCCAGCTGATCACTAGGTGAGACACAAATCTTGTTGCTGAGTTGTGTCTACTGCATTGTCTTTTTGATTATTTTTATTGAATAAGCAAATGTTCTTTTGGAGCTCTGAAGTCCTTATGAGGGAGACTCATTTTATGCTAGCATGATCTCTTTGTCGCTGGTGGGTGATGTATGAAAAGGAATTGCAAATAGCTGTTTACAGCAAGCACAGTCATGGAACAGCCCACTTTAATTTCTGCTATCTATTGGAGACTGTCGTCAGTGATGGTCAAAATTAATTAAGCAGGAAGGAAGAGAGCAGGAAGGCAGCATGCATCCAGTTCTGACATTGAAATATTAATGGTGAGCTAATCAAGAAAGAATATCTATGAATATCTAATCAGTTTACAGTTTGCATTTTTACTGATGCAGTGAACTTCTGGGCAACAGCCCTTTACAGTAGGTGTCAGCGGAGGTGGGCTGCCTGCTGCCTGATCGCTCAATCTGTGCATGAACAAAGAGCTCGTGCCTGTGTCAGGGGCTGAGGCATCTTTGCCTTTAGCACCTCACAGCCCTGCTGCCACTGGATGCTGCTGCATCCTTCCCGCTATCACCTACAGCAGCCAGGTCAGAGGCTCCAGTCCGCAGCATCCCCAATGCTATCTTCCTTCCTCCCAATGCTACAGGGCACTCGGAGAGCTCAGCTCCTGTGGGATGGAGCTGCAGCATCTGTCCACATCCAGGCCTTCAGCAAAAGCCTAAAGCAGCGTAGCCTTGAATGCAGGACCGCTTGCTCCATGTCCAGTGCGGGACACCCCATGGGAGGCAGTGGGCTGTGTTCCTGTCTCTCCTGCCAGTGCGTGACTGGCATTTCCAAGTTGAGTTTCAAAGCTGTTTTGGGGGAAACAGGAGGTGATGGCTGTGCCACAGGGCCAGGATGCACTGCGGACCCCCATGCCCAGCGCCTGCTCTGGGCACACTGGCCGCGGCAGAGGCTCAACTGCTTTCACCGACCCACCACACAAGCAGGGGGAAATAGGAGGAAACAATCCCATGGCAAATCTGGATTGATTCTCATCAAAGTCACAAAAGTAAATGTCACCTTTGGGTGCCAGGAGGAGTCAAGCGGCATTTCTCTCTTCAACATCAACGTAATGAGGGCTGTGGCTTTGGAGATTTGTATTGCTGTGTTTCTGCAAACAGTTCCCTCCTCTAACCTCTTGGAAATTGGATTTTGCGGGGCTGAGCAGTTTGTGTGCAGCAGATAGCAGCAGGACTGATAAGCAGAAACCTGTTTACACACTCACTCATATCTAATGCTACAACTGGGCAGGGAACTGCCTGGATTATTTTTTTTCAATTTTTTTTTTAACACTATCAAATGTAATTCTTGTGGCTGAATATTTTGTTGCTGCTTAACACGAAGAAATCTGAACTGGGCAGTTTTAATGGGTAACAGATGTAAAAATAACTTCATGTGAAGCAAAAGGATAAAGGTAATAAGTAAATCTTAAATTATAATAATGAAGAATTGAGTGGCGATCAGTAGGGAATAGCTTACCTGCACTCTCCTGTGCGAGGTGGTATTTCAGGTTAGTAGGAATTGGACACAATCCCAAATGCGGAAAGGAGAGTCCTGGCACATCGCTCTGACAGCAACAGGGACTTTCTGGGAATGGAAAATGGAAAGCAGGTGGTATTGGTTAAGAATAGCAAGAATGTACCAGGGATGTCCAGGGAGGTGGTGGAGCCCCGTGGCTGCATCTGTCCCCAGCAGCCTGTGGGAGTGAGAAACCCCCTTGCTGTGGGTGCATGGGCACTGCGATGCCCAGCTCCAGTTCCTGGGGGCTGGCGGTGGAGTGAGCAGCAGGGATTTCTCTAGGAGGAGCACTCTGAAACGTGCTTCTCTCTGTTGCTCCAACATAACCCCAATCTGTCAGTCTTTAGGGCTTGCTGTGAGGGTCATCTGTGAGCAAGGCTAATTATTTCAAGCAAAGCAGCAAGCTAATGCCACTAACCTGCTCCTGGGCTCTGAGCTCTGCCCTGTGCCTTGGCTGTGTAGCTGCACACGTGCTGCAGGGAATTATGGATGCACAGGGGTGTATATTAAGCCCACAGATATAAACAGATCCTACTGGCATGTATGTACCTTGAGCACGGAGAGAGAAATGCACGTTTTTCATAGCTGATTCATTCGGTTGTCAAGCCAAAAGGTAGTATCTCTTCTTTCCACCATTTAATTTTCTTTAATCTGCTTTTGACATTTATTGAAAGAAGCGTTTTACACACATCAAAGCCAAAGATCTCAAAACATCACATGAAAAAAAATTTAAGGTCAGTCCAAGGGAGGATATGGTAGCAAACAGGAGATGAAAGACTGTAGTTTCCACAAGGAAGATCTGTGCAAAACAAGAGGTCACACTGATCTGTGGTCTGGGGGCACTTCATTTGCACCTCTAACAGTAGCTGCAGGTGGTGGGCTTTGTATGTTGTGACACCTTCAGCAATTCAAGCAAGGCTGTCCTTAATATGAACAGGTTTAAAAGTAAAAGCTGCCTTGATAACATGACTTTTCAGGAGCCTCTTCACGTGGGCGAGGAGTTTCCCATGGCTCTGCCCAATGTTGGCCCAACTTCCTTTGCCTGGGGCAGTGCTCACAGGGCTGCAAGCAAAGCTGAGCTATCCTTTGCATTCACTTACCATGAGTGAGTGTTGCTGCTTCTCACACGATTAAATGAGCCAAAGCACTTGACAAACTGAACAAGCTGCTGAAAGTGAATCCAGTGGAGGGGCCAATCCTGCAAGATGCCTCCAGATGCATTGAGCATCCCGAATGCCAACACTGAAGAAAGAGAAATGTAAAAGGTCCTCAGAAAACTTCTGCATTTAGTTCATTTTACACAGATAGAGGTAACAGGCTGATGCAGGTTAATTTATAGCTCAGTTGTATGCTGATTGCAAAGTACACATTTCCAGCCAGCAATCATTAGTAAATCACTTTCCCACCGTTCTCTTGGCATATAAAAGAAATTTCTCCCTTCCTGACATTTTAAAAAAAATTCTAATATGTTATACATTCCATGACTTTATAGCATTTTTAATATTTAAAAGAAGGCTAGAATCTATAACCTCAACCTTTAACAAATGTACAGTAACGTGATAACAAATTTGCCTTGAACAGCTGCTATCTTGGTACCAACTGGCATGAAGAGGAGGGAAGTAATTGGCTTGTTTTCAGATAATTACCATAATTGTAGTGACACCATTTGGATCACATCTAACTGCGTTCCTGCTGCAAGCTGGATAATTTAATAATTGGCAGAATTTAGACTGACAGTAAAGGTAAAGTCAGCATATGGTGGGGAAATCAGCAGACACCTCCCTGCATTGCTGGTACAGGCTCTGCTGCTCTTGCTGTGAAGTTTAGCAATAACCTTTAGATTTTGCTGCTTTTCACAAGCCCTATGACTGGTTCACATCTTTGCTCCTTTTCTGATGCTTGACCTGATGAGACCACGTTTTCCACCTTTTGAACCTTTTGATTTGAGATAAATCACTTGGTTTCAGTCCTACCCAAATTACTACTTACTTTGTGCACTGAGTATTTTTAGCTGTCCTAGTTCTGCTGGGGGCTTGTCAGAGCTCTGCACTGAAAGTGGATTAAACCGCAGTCAGGTGCTTACAGGCAGCAGCCCAACGCCTTTCCTGGAGGTTGAACCCAGGTCCTCCGGGGCAGAGCTCATTCCCCTGCCCGAGCCCTGCCAAGCTGCAGGGGCGGTGGGGAGCACAGCGTGTCGGGCTCAGCATGACACACTGGAGGGAACTTGTCCCCTTTGTGTCTTCTTGTGCTTGCTGCTTGTCGCCAGCGTGAAGGGGACTCAGCAACTCCTGTGTCTCCAGTCCGGACAGCTGCCCGGCCAGAGTCCCAGGAGCAGGGGGGCTGCAAGGTAAGGCTAGGAGGTGGCTGAGGCTACCAGCAAAAGATAAGAAGGTTTTATCAGAGATCACCTGGGCATTTTGGCCAGGGAGTTGCAAAATGGAGCAGAGTGCTGAGCTGGTGCCTCGCAGGGTTGGTGTGGGTACCAAGAGCTTTCCTGCAGTGCCTGCCCATGGCCTGCCTCCATTTCTGCTTTGCAGTGCAGAGGTGAAGACACCCAACAGCAATACTGACAGTGCCCAAGGAGAGGGGTCTGCTGGAGCTTCTCCTGTCCCCAGATGAGACATGCTTTTCAGGCACATTTGTTTATTTTGCTTCATGTCCCTGCTGCTCCCTGTGGCTCTTCTGCTTTCCCGGGCTGAACCCAGACACCGCTGTCAGACAGGGAGGTCAAAGAGGCTGTGCCGGGTCTGCAGGGTGAGCAGAGTGAATGCCTGCTGGAGCAAAGCAGAGTGCTTCCCACCCATACCAGTTGCTGGCAGAGCTGTGCTCTGCAACGATTCAGGCTGAACTAGCTCTCCACCCCACAGGTATTTTTGGCAGGTCCCAATGGGTGAGGCGACTGCTGATGCACTAGCTGTAGGCTTGCGATGCAGCTCATGCCTGGGGGGGCTGAGGGATGTCCAGCTCATCACACTCTGGGGAGAACTTTGGCAAAGAGCAGGCGAAGTGCTGGTCTCTAACAAACCTGTCTGCCAAGACGAGGTTGACAGCTCCATCCCAGCCCCTGGTAGCTGGGCACACATGCAACACTGGAGCGGAGGGAAGGCAGATGACTGAAAAGTAAATCCTGTCTCTGTTTCCCCAGGCGCAGGGGGTGGTCTCTGGTGTAGCAGCGGGAAGGTTTGCGATGCTGGGGCTACATGCCTGGGAGTGGCTGGCTGATTCCTCACATCCCATCTCCCTGCGCCTCACACAAAAACTGCAGGGTAACTGTTTCCTTGCAGCATTCCCTCCCCCTTCTGTGATTTATTGCTGCCAGGAGGCTGTGCATGTGGAGGTGGCATAAATCTCACCCAAAAGAGAGAGAAGGTGGAAATTTGCATTCTCTCCCTCACTGACATATTGAATGCAGCTTTCCAGTTCACTCTTGAAACCCCGAGCGGGTCCCAGGCAGAAGGCTGAGGCACTTCCCTCAGTGTAAAACAGGGCCAGCACTGGGAGCTTCCTCCAGCAGGGATGGAAGCTCCCATGGCCAGCAAGGAACAGCTCCCTGACTCAGCCCAAATATCCCTAGATTAATTTCAATCCACCCCTATTTATATTCCATGGTATCACCGTACACAATTCTGTAGTGTTTATAGGCTTCAAGCACTCACTGTGCTCCTCTCTGCTGATCTGCCAACAACTGCAAACCCTTTAAACGCCTTTTTCTCATTCAGACCTTCCAATTCTCCTAATCATTTCTGCTGTGTCTCACCCACCTCCCTCTAAGTTGCTTACATCCTCCTCCTCCTCCTGTGCAACATCTCCCTGGCCTGACAGTCAGTGTGCTGCAGCTAAACTCCTGCAAGCTGCTACTGGAGAGGAGGCTGCAGACAGGAATTAGGGAGATTATAGACAGACCACGGTCATGCTGCTGCAGTGGATCTGGATGTCCTGTCAAAGCAGCCAGCCTGGACTAAGAGGCTTTCAAGTAACAGAGCATGAGCAAAGAGAAAAGCCTGGCAATTGTTGTCTCTGGGATTACGTTTTAACTGGAAGTCTGTCAGTGTTTTCATATGTCGACAGTTAATTGGATATAAAGCAAATCAAGAAATGCAAGAGAACAAGGAGAAAGAAAGGTGGATACAACACATTAATCAGAGGCAAAAGTTGGAGGCAGCCTGCAAACCTCTGCTGCATGAGCTGACGGCTGTAAATAGCATATTGAAGCAATGGAGGAAGTAAAGAATTAATTACAGTTCTGAGACCCAATCCCACTTCCAGCCACAGGCAGCATTTATTAAGATCTCACTGAGGCGGGAAAGATTGAACAAGGGACTCGGGGGACTACAAAGGGGAAAAGAATTAATCAGTTTGTCTCAGGAGACCAGAGAAGTCACATTAAATAAAAACTGGAAGTGAAATGAAGGGAGGACAAGGTGGTTGGAAACCTGGACTTATTTGAAGGAGAAGCTCTGGAGTCTTGGCTGGGAGGAGTCCCAGAGGCTCTAGTCCCCCACTACAGAAGCTGGGTAGCTTTGGGGAGAAAGGCTGAAAGTTTGCTTTTAATTCTTTCACATGTTTAGAAATGTCACATTTAGGCCTACTGCTTCCCTTGCCTGGCTGAAGGAGGCCATGCACAGTGGCCCCAGCTCTCCCACCTCTGATCCTTGCTCCAGTGCATCACTAAAGTACCCAGGTCCCCCATGCCCCAGTGTCACTGGGTCCTGAGAGCCTCTCCCCAGCCTCCTGAAATTCCCTGGTAGCCAAGGCGGGGCAGGAAGGGAAGCTGAACCCAGCTGAATTAATAGATGTCCAAATCCTACGTGTCCCATGACCAACACCCTGAAAGGAAAATCTTTGTCCCTGCCCGTTGTCAGCCCAGTGTTTTCCATTACAATAACATTCAATTATTTCTCTTCTGAAGTGTACAACATTTTCCTCCTTCTTTTGTGCCATTGCTTTTCTGCCTGTCCCTCTGGGAAAGGTCACTGGGCTTCCACATTCCTGCTCTGTAATGAGCTGTGACAAACGCTGCCAATGGTGACGAGCACTGGGGTAAAAGTTTTAGTGGGCATTGAACACCAACATCATGGGGAGGGAGCCTGTCCCCAGCTTGCGAATGGGTGTCCCATTGCCAAGCTCCTTCCCCTCCATGCAGCTCAGTGGCAGAAACTTCATGGAAGCCAGATTAGAGCCTTTGGTCTTGTTCTTCCCCCTCGAATATCCCAAGCCTGATATACAGCCATAAATAAAACCTCTCATGTAACCAAAGTAAACAGTGAATGAGGGAACATACTTTCTCCTCAATAAGTTTTGTCTTCAGGAATGCATTCCTATTTTTCTGGCATACCCAGAAATAGGCTCTTTTGAGAGAGCCCTTATGGAAATGCAAAGTGCATATCCCAGAGTAATGTTTCTTCAAACCCCAACACCATTGAATCAGAAGACAGACCCCAAAGCCTTCCTTGTTGTTGGCTGCAATAGAAACATTTTCCAATAAAATTGCTATTTAGAAAGTTCCTGACTTTATCATATCTGTCTCTTCCACAGAAGTACAGCTCTGTGCCTATTTTTTTAGCAAGCTTCCAGGTTACTGGAAATTACTGGTTATAGTAAAGCACAGAAAACAGCAAAGCAGGTTGCAAGGAAAAGGGGCTATATTAACAGCTGTGTTGGATAATAACCCTTAGGACATCAGAAAGCTTCAGAGCAGGATGTTTTTCTTTTCTCATGTGTTATGCCAAAGAACAGTCAAAAAAAAGGTATGTTCTGCTGATTCTATAGTGGTATTTCCTAGCAAAACCACTAAATACTATTTGGTATGTTCGCTGGAGTTTAATATGCATGAATCATGGTAGGGTGGGATGTGCACTGCAAATTTTTGTCCTGGACTTTCAAAACCAGGAATACCTATAAAGATATATCTCATTCTTCTGCCAATGAAATACTATGTTTTTCAGCATTTTTTCAGTGCATTTACTTATCCAGTCCAGTTTTAAATACGTCAGTATATCAAAGGACAGAGTGTTTTTCCATAAACGGAGCCTAACGTGGCATGTACACCATCCCAAACACTGTATAAAGTGTGAGGCACTGAAGACTCTCTCAGGGAGAACCCAATAAACTGCTGCATTATGATTTTCATGATGAGAATCATTGCAAATAGTAAACCATACTGTGCTTCTCATGTTTTGGGTATTTCAAGCAAGAAAGATAAGGAAAAGCAAATGTCAATTTAGAAAATGAGACTGCCTTCTCTGTAGGTTCTGGAACAACTTTAACAAATTGTTGAAGGTCACTGACTAATCTTGTGGATGCAAAATAATGACAGTATGCAAAAGATGGTTTCACGAGATGTGAACCGCTGTGTTATCACTAATGGCTTTTGAAACCTGGCACTCAAAAGCTGTATGTTCACATAATGCATCTTTACCGTCCTAACTCCCTGACAACCAGCAGTGGTACAGCAGGGGCTAAACCTGGTCACTCTGACCCTGAACACTAACACTTGGCTGAGTGGTGCCAGCCTCTTGCCCTCAAGGCAGAGCTGACCTCAGATTTAAGGAGAATGAACCACCAAGCCACAGCTGCAGGCAAGACTTTAAAAAAAATAAAAGTATGTTTCCCAATGCATGCATTATTTTTCAAACAGAAACCAGTCAAAGAACTGAATATGAAACTGGCACAGAAATATATTCTCCTTCAGAAAACTAACGAAAAGAATGTTTGCTTGAGGGTACAGATAAGACAGGAAATTATTTCTACTTTCCTTACTATTAGATTGACAGTAGAACCTGAAAGCTCAAGGTGGAAGAGCCCCCCTGAACTACCTCTGCCTTCCAGGGTCCAGTAAGGCCTGAATTTCAGTCTTCGGGGTGTACGGACCCAGCTGCCCCCATCTGCTTTTTCTGTGGTTGGTGCTGCCCCAGTGATACCTCACACATACACCGAGATGACCGTTAACTAACCAAAAAATACAAGAATTTTCCTGTTCCTTTCCAGTTAGGCTTTTCAAACATGGTGGTGAAAGACTCGACGCATCTCACTTTAATACCCCTAGGGTTTATTGATGGATCCCCAAATTAGATCAGTAGACCCAGGCAGGCTCAGAAGTCTAGCTAGGCTTGTTACTTTAATGAAATGCTAATTGCTGCTTCTACAGTCTAAAAAAAGTGCCTTTGGTCCTGCAGCAGCTTTGGTTAAGCAGTGTTAATTGCCAAAGCTAATTATGTTGCAGTTGCTCCTAGATACTGGTTCGTGTTAGGTCTACAAACAAGAAAAACAGTAGCCAAACCGCTGTAGCTTAGCTGGTACGTGACGTGTGCAAGGCTGCGGCTCTGTACAGAGCTGGCTGAAGGCACTGCTCTGCTCTGGATGCTTTCTGTGCACAGCAAGGCACAGGCCAGGTGCTTTGCCAAGGACAGGGGCCACATCCCGAGAAGATGCCACCCATTCTGCACAGCACAGGACCAGGGGAGTGACAAGAGACCTCACAGCAAATCTTCTTGATAAAATTTTTAGGATTTCACTTCTGAGAGAAAATACTGAAAAAAACCTTGCCTTCCCTCAGTTCCATAGGTGCAAGTTTTATTCACCTCTTTAAATAGCTATCCTAAAAAGGCCTGAAATTTCTTCTGTGTTACAGTTAGTAGAAAGCAAGAAGCAAACAGAAGATTTGGGGTTCCCCTTCTTCAAGGGGAAAAAACCCCAAAACTCCAAACACCTTTTTGGTCATACGTCCCACGTCTGTTTCATCGAAGAAATTCCCAGCTGAAAAGGTGCATTACACTAATTAAACCACCAGAACTTTCTACGATCTTTCTGAAAAACAAGCTTACTGTTAGGATAAAATATTTGCTGGTTAGAACAGCCTCGTGTAATTGCTCCGCGGCGGTTATGCTTTGCCAGGCCCATGGGAAACCACTGCTTTGGGACTGGACGCAGAAGCAGCCCTGCGTTCGCAGCTGTGCTGCCATTGCAAAAGCCAGCGTGAATCTTCACCAGGATGCCGGCGGCTCGGAGACGATGGCCAAACAGGAGCAGCCTGGGAGAGCCATGAGGAAGGAAGTTTTTCTTGAGCTTGGACGTGCTGCCTTACTGCTCTCCTCCACCGTGCAGGAGAGGAGCAAAACAAAGAGGGCAATGCTATAGGTTGTTATTCTGGAGAGGACTTTCCAGAATCCTGCTTAGGGAACATGCGGTAAAATAGATTTTTATCTCAGATCCAATTAACAGCTGAGTTACAGGACTCACGTGAAATAAAGGGTAGTGAATCTCTGAGACTCTATTTACATGATTTATTAGAATACGGCTGTCTGCAGGAGCGGGCGGCAGCCGTTATGTTTAATTTATGAGGACACAAGGGGGAAAGGGCTCAGCTACCAAGCTGTTGGGGTGTTCCTACCCCAGCAGTAAAAAATTCTCCTCCTACAACAAAGGCACTAACAGCCCCCCTTGCACCAGTACTGCTGGTTATTGACGGGACTAAATGACATGTCAGCCATGGCCTGCCAACTGGGCTTGGCAGAACTGCAGGTGGAAAAGCGCTATTCATTTCCTCCAACTGTTTTAAAGGCTTATGCAGAGGGAAGAGCCAAAGCTTAGAGATACAAAGGGAGAAAACAGATGAATTCCCAGCCTTGCAGCTGAACCTGAACAACCAGCAAGGGGCAATGCACAACGTAGGAGTTTTTGCAGCAAGCATGAAGAGGTGAAACACGAGTCCTCTCATCTCTGTTTCTGAAACTTCCCATTTTAAGCATCTTCCAGGCCAGAAAAAGATATTTGAGCTGACAGCCTTGGAAGAGCTCCACCATTTGATGTTTGTGTGTTTACAGAGGAAGCACAGAAGGATTTTCAGTGACAGATGAAATCTGCAGTCCTTCTAACACACCAGTTAAAGTGATTTTGCCTCTTGAAAGCCGAACTATAAGGTTTCTATCAAAGAGATGTTTGATACCGGGAAACTAAGTATTGTGAGAAAAATAAAGAGTGTCCATAGTTTTCTCCCACTGCAATCAGTATTCGTATCAAATAGCTGCTTTCCCTGTCTTGCATAGCAACACACAGTAGTCAGACCAGCTGCTGTTTAATTTTTTTTCTTTATTTATTTTTTATAAGCAACTGATGTACAGTGGTAGAAAACTACAACCACAGATAATGTGACTGTCTATAACTGTCTGTTCAAGAAAAGTGGGTTTGGGTTTGTGGTGTGGGTTTGTGTTTTGTTTTTTAAACACTGAAATGGTGTTCTGAATATCTGTTGAGAAGAGAGGCTCTGATGCCCTGTTGTATCACTATCACAAAATTGGGTGCTCCAGAGGGAAGGAGCCTAATTAGGTTTATTATTTATTGCTAAAGCAGCCTTTAGATTTGGCAGATCCCCTCCCAGCAAGACTGTGTTCAGTTCCAGCATATGTTGTTTGGATCTATAATTCGAACTTAAAAGCTAAAAGTACTTTTTTGTAATGGGTGGATGTGAGCTTTCTTCCAAATCTCTACAGGAGGTAGAAGGCTCTCCCGGGGGGGG
>Ga0065711_1039878_pt1 | contig 17428 bp, 7 predicted proteins | sample Hoacrofraction12_FD_59098 | JGI IMG/M metagenome (GOLD analysis project Ga0065711, IMG submission 59098) | Hoatzin crop microbial communities from Cojedes, Venezuela - Epithelial fraction 12 v2 (version 2) | ecosystem: Host-associated > Birds > Digestive system > Esophagus > Crop | place... | reverse complement strand
CTCGCTCCCCGCCGGAGCCCTGCGCGGCGGCCGGCCCTGGGGCTCCGGGGGCGTGTGCGGGGCGCCCCGGGCTGCTCCGCGCTTCCGAGGCGCGGGGCGGGGGGAGCCCGGGAGGAGGGCAGCAGAGACTCGCGGGTTTGCTTCTCTCTGGTTGTTTTTTGCTGTCTGGACAGTTTTGACTGTTTTTTAGCCTGCCCGCGTTGTGCGTCGCGTGCAGTGAACTCAGAAATCAGGATTCTGAATTCGCCTCTGAAAACAGTTCTCGTTAACCCAGGCCTCAGAAATAACTGGCGCCCCAGGCTCTTCTCTCGAGGAAGACACACGTACCGGTGACCCTGTGCGCCAGTACCCGTACAGCGAAGCCGATTGCTTTTGGCTAGCTTTCAGGAGGAAAGGGGGCCTTTCTGTCTGGTAGAACTTTGCAGAAAGGTGTGGCTGCTGAGCGGTGGCTGCCGGGTCGGAACAGCCAGAGGATGGGCTTCTGGAGGTTAGGTGCTGCTTTGCGTCTGTGGTGCTGTCAGTAGCAGTCCCGAGAAATACCGGTGGTGCCTGGAATGGCATCGCTTCTCCGTTTTGTAGCACCTCGTATTTGTGCACCTACTGTTCAGCTCATGAATGCACGTATTCCTTCCTCGAAAGCCAACAGAGTAAAGCAAAGAAACGGGGGGCACGGGGAAACCCCAAACCAAACAGATTTTAGGGGTTTCCCTGCTGTCTTTTAGCAGGGGATAGACCATAAGCAGTAGGAGAATAACACACATAACATTTAATTATGGTGAGCTAAATGAATTTATTAATGGAAAATTCTGGATTACGCCTGTGGCATTGGTTTGTGCCCTGCTGTTTGTGGCTTTCGGTAGACTTTGAAGTTTCAGTAACTTTAGTTACTGATTATAAATTTGTCAGCCGTCGCAGTGTCTGGCACTCGTGTCTTAACTGTAGATTCAGATATTGTTTAATTCAGCGCTAGAAGAGTTAGATGTATTTTTCAGTGCATTCTTTCTTCCATATGGTAAATATGATGAAACATTGCTGCTGCCACCACCACAGCTGTGAGTAAAACACAGTGGTTTGGGCATCTTGCTTGTGGGAGACTCATCCGATTGCTTTTTTTTATAATAGTACTTTTCAGAAAGCATCTTCTGTTTCCTTATTTTCTACTTGGGAGGAGTGAAGAAAGAGGTTTGGGGCAGCCTTAGAAAATGAAAAAAGGAGAGCAGGCCAGAGATAAGCGTGCTGCAGGTTGAGTGGGAGGGGTGCGTAACTGCAGCAGTCTGAAGGGATATCGCAGCATGCCCTTTGCCCGCCAGTGCCCGTAGGAAGGAGGGGTTCTGCAGCTTGTCCTGCCCGGGAAGCGCTGGCTAGCCGCACCGCCTGTCTGCCGTAACCAATTTAGTACTAGGTTTCACCGGTATATTCTGTTGGTAATGGTTGTTGCTGGATAGGTATTTGCAAACAGGTTTCGAATGCGAGTCATTTGTGAGGTCAGACCTTCAATTATTGAAGGTTTTTGTAAAGGGCCACTCAATGTTGAGATGCTACAAACACGGTAGTTAATACTGTGGTTCTGCATTTGAACTTACAAACTCTATGAGTAGGAGTGAATTCTTTTTTTCCTGCCTGCAGAATGACTCTTGGGTGCTTTAATATTAACTGGAATTTATAAGATTTATATGAAAATGTGCATGCGCTCGGAGACAAGGTCTCTTCCTTTCCTTTCGCTTCTTTTTCTCTTTCAAAAAAAAAGAAGTCAGAGGGGCTGTTTTCTTCTGCCTCCTTCCTTCCCCTCCACCTGCCTTTAGTTGACATGCTATGCAGTTTGAGTGAAATCGCTGAAGGATGCAGAGATTTAGCATCTCCACGCGGAAGAATTGAAGTGTCCTGATGACACCATGTACCAGGCTGCAGCAGAGAGTACGCTGGAGCTCCAGGAGTTCGTGTTTTCCAGTGGTTAAGCCCTGCAGGTTGTCTGCAAAATAACCTCGTCTGTACAGACGGTGCAACGCCGCGCACACGCGCTCAGAGGTCTGTGTCTCTGTGCAGGAAGGGCGTGCACACTTGCGAGAGCGAGCAAGAGCCTGCACCACAGCTGCACAGCAACACGAATGCTGATGGGGTTGAAAAAAGGTCTCCAGTCACCTGTGGGTACCTCTGGAGATCCTGATCTCACCTCGGTGGGACGCACGTCTCCCGTGTTGCACAGCTGGGAGCCGTGATGCCGAAGGACGGTAAGACAGCTAGGTACAGGGTAACCGATAAAGAAGGCCTGTGTATGAGGAACCAGGATCAGGAGCTGCTGAGGGGTTTTCTCGTTTCTTTGGAGGGCAGCAGTTAGGAAAGGAAATGGAGATAATCATTTGAGAGAAGATGGCTTTTTAACTACCGAGCTTGTCAGGTGCAGGGCGCTTTACACATCCAACAAGCGGTGCAGCGGCTGGATGGAGTCGCAAGTGAGACGACTTTCCTGGTTGGTGTGAGTGTCTGTAGTACTGAACGGTTAGTGCTAACAGGGGGGCTCCTGTGCTGGCAGGCTGGCATTACGTAGCTTTCCTGGGGCTTTGTCTCTCTGAGGTCTGCCTTCAGACCTGTCCCTCTTTCTCCAGTTCCCTGCCACAATAGAGCTCTGTGTCTTTGCTTGTTGCCAGCACATGGGCCTCTGTCATGTAACAGTGTTTTCAGCTTTTGTGAACACCTGGTGAGTTTGAAAAAGAGTAGATCAGCTTGTTCCCAGCTCCTGTTTGGAGACTAGGATGGAAGGGGCAGGCAGAAGAGCACTGATAAATACCGTGTTTGGCAGTTGGGCAAGATTATTTTGTCCTACAAAATCCCAATTTTTACCATCGTAAGGATTGCATTTAAAAGTGTGCATAACAGAATTAATTAATGTGAGTGTCTGCCAGTACTCGAGACCCAGCTTCTGCATATCTCAGCAGACAGCCACTGACACATGGAATAAATGTATATGTGGAGTTTAAGAAGACTTCTGCAACAGTTTTGTGGAGCACAGTCAAGTATCTTCCAAGCCACTAGTTAGTGTCCGTGGCAGAACTTCTCTACCCATCTTCTTCACTGGGTGCTCGTAGGTAATGAATAGAGAGTGGAAAATTTGCTTCTTGTAGAACTCCCTAGAAACTGTGCATACAGCACCTGTGCCCTTTTGCTGTTGCTCTGCTTGGGAGTGTTTTGCAGAGGGTTCCGCAGAATCAGAAGTATCACTTGGTTCATAGTTTTGAATGGCCTGGAGGGAGGAGATGTGCTGAGTGGGTATCTTACCCCAGTCTGCTGATCGCAGGAGAGTCTAATAAAATATTTTGGTTCCAAATCTTCCCTGAGTTCACATGATTCCTATTGGAATAAAATAGGAAGGTGACTTGGTTAGGTGTGTAGGTTCTAAAGTGGCTGGCCAGACTTGGGCCACGTCACTTTCGTCTTTCTGCCCCGTGTTTCCAAATTCAGCAACCTCTGTACAGCCCCTTAAAACAGTGAGGATTTGGCCTGTTGTTTGTTCATAGTTCTGCTCTGCATTAGCATCTTGATTCACCTTATACTTGCTCATTGCATCTAGTAGCCCTAGTCAATGTAATAGTGATAATTCCTGAAACCACAAAACACGTGAGAATGCCTTCCTGTCTTTCACTGATGAACGGGTCAGTGCATCAGTGTCCCAGGCCAGATACTCCCATATTCCAACACCTTCCTTCAAACAAAATGAACTTAGTTGTCTGTGACTTGTGTCTTTTAGCTTCCAAAATTTGCAAATGGATGTTGGCTCCAGCGTGCAGGTACCTGAGTTTACGCTACATGCATCAGCACGTTTCATGTTGCAGGAACATCTCATTGATGCTCAGAGGGTAAAAATCTTTGTTTTGAAATTTATGAACTGCTGAGTCATGAGAAACCAGAGCCGCAATCTACAACCATCTGTGATCACAGAACCAGTTGCTCAGTTAAGTTTCAGAGGCGTGGGTTGTGTCAGAGATACGTGCAATATGTAGAGTAGGTCACCTTGGTGATGGTTTTGAAATACATTCCAATTTCTGAATTCGTGGCTGCTGCATTAATTGGCAGTCAGGTTTCAGCTGATGCATCCTTCTGAGTATGAGCAGTCTATCAACACAGAAGAGACACCATTTGGAGCTGATGATTGTTTGTAAACATTTGTAAGATTTCTGTGCGCAAGAGTGGAAGAAACCTCAGTAATCTTAAGTACTCTGCTTCCACTGCAGAGGCTGGTGCTGAGACCTAGGTGGGTATCTGTTGAGTTGGTTTCGCCTTCTTGGCAGGTTAAATGTTAGGCATGGGAGTTGCTTTGTTAGGTGTTCCAGACAGCGAGTAATGTGTGCGGTGGTTTGCCAGTGGGAGAGAAGTTGTGTGTGTGTCTTCTGAAGTGTTGATATGCCTCTTCTGTTTACATAAAATCAGTGGTCCTGTTAATAGGTAGCAGCATTCAAATGAACGTGCTTATGCAGTGCACGTTATGAATCTGACGTGCACAAGCTGCACCAGCTAAACCGAACATCTCTTGCTAGTGAAACTGCAGGTTTAGAGGATAGAAGGGACATGGCACACTTGGTGCATGTAGATGTGAGTAAATTTTTATTGCTGCATCTCATGCCAGGTGGATGGCAACTGTCTGTGTTCTGGCCAGTGATATTGGTGTTAGAGGGCTGGGTCAGGGGGCTGTTCATGAAATGGTCGTTTGCGTGTGCCCGTGGCTTATGACCAGCACAGGTCAGTTCTGGCTCGGTCACAGCGTGACCTGCGTGAGGTGTCCTGTATTCTCACTGGAGGATGCCCACTTCACTGTTCGACAGCTTGCCCTTGAATCAAATTCAGTCCTTAGCCTACCTCTCGTCCTTCCTACAGTGACTCTAGGGGAACAAGGATGAGCAATGTTGGCATGTTGCTGGGAGGATGTGCTGTCCCAAGGGTGTGGGGGGACCACCTTCTGAAGGATTAAAAACAAAGGAAAATTCACATTGCAAGATTGAAATGCTTTGAAAGCTCCAGCAGCCTTCTGACTACTTGTTCAGATAGCAGAGGTCAGATTTATAAACGTATTGAAGTATTCATACACCTTGGTTCCTTATTTGTAAAAGAAGGAAGTACATATAATCCCTTCTCTGAGGCTGCAGCGTTAATGCTTCAAGTGCTGAGAGATATGGATACTTCCTGCAATGCTAGTGAATATTGTAACTATCTAAAGCAGTAATACATGCGTTTAGATTGGGAGGGGGGGGGATCAAACATAAAAATTGTTGGTGTCCCTTTCAATAAAAGGTGAAACAAGTTGTAAAAGTTGTGTGGCTCTTATTTTGTTACTGGTTATTTTGACTTGCATGCAGTGCGTAGAAAGTGCAGAGCAATTATAAGACTACAGAGAAATTTGTTTCCCTCTTGCAGTGTCAACATGTTGAGAAAAGCGCATGCTGCTTCTGAATTTCTGTATAGCTCAGAAGGAAAAAAAGCATTCGATAAAAATCTTTTTAAAGAGTAGCTGACTAGGTTATTTTATAGGCAGGAACATTTTTTATTGATTCAGTTGAATCACTGTCTGAAGGAAGCAAATTTAGACAAGACGATAAAGGAAGAAATTCAGTCTTACTGTAGGGTACCTTAATGACCTGCCTGTCCATTCTCTGTGTTGTGCTTGAACTGTCTCACTGAACCACCTAGTTGAAATAAAACAACAAAGGGCATTTGTTCTTTAATGGTAGCTCCTGTTTTAATGCCTACAACTTGCCTTGCTAGAACCCCTGACTAGTGAGCATACCTCTTGTCTCCTCGAGACTGCGAGCTAAGAGAGTTTCAAAAGCCTAAATACGCAGCTAGAATCAAAACACTCTGGTTGGCTAAGACCACCCAGTATGAAGAACGGGCCAGTAGTTCATGAGCGTATTTCGTGCCAAGAGGAAGCTCTGCTGAAGCTGTTTTACATTCAGAAAGCTGGAGGACTGGTGTGAAACAGCATGGCAGGGAGGTCCTTGTCACCCTGCTTTTGTCAGTCACTGTGCAGGGTAAGCGTTGCTAGAAGATGTTGCACTGGCCTGCGTGCTCCTTTCTGAACTTGTGGTATTGGGAGGAAAAAAAATAATCCCCAAAGTGTAGGGGAAGAATACAGCCCCTCTTCCACAGTGCTCACTGAGGTCGTAGTTATAGGAAATGCCCTTCTATGTCTTTATTTATTAAATGTAAAGTGTGAATGGCTGCCCTGTGTGTCCTGTCAGGACAAGGAGACCTTGAAAGGAAATAGATGCCTATTGGTAAGATGAGTGATGGCCAAATTTTACAATATTTAACAATATTTAATCACTCAGTGAATGGCAGGCCCTCGAGGACAAGCGAAGATGAAACAAGCGTGAGAATTCCACTTGCTGGGGAAAAAGGTAATTGAATTGGGAATTCAATGAGCAAGGAGCCCTTTCAAGAAAATCCCAGAGGCAAAACCCAGTCTTGCTGGATCATAAGGAGCCAGGTCTGGCAGCTGCTTCTTTCTTCTGGCACCAGGAATTTTCTTGGTGGCACTCTCATCAGGAGGAATGAATCCCAGTTGCAGACAGTCACCTGGCAGCTAACAGCAATACTTTCTAATCTCTGATCCTTGAGCGCCTAGAAGCTGCATCTCCCAGTTAGTCTGAAAGAAATGCGCTGTCGTACCTGAGATTTTCAGTATGTGGTTTATCTCACAAGGACCTCTTACAGGCCTTTTAAGTGGCTGGAGGGGAGGGATTTGATTGGTTTCACATGTTCGTGCCAAATCCCATGGTAATTAGAAAAACTTGAGGTTATGAGATGATGTGGTATACATATTATGGGACACAATAAATTATTGTCTGAACAGTTGCTTTTGCCTGTGGCTTTACAACTTGGGGCTGAATTTCCTTCTGTTCCCTGGCAGGTTCTGCTGACCTCCTCTTTTTCACGTGCACCAACCCCTATAATCTGAAGTAATCTTTTTTTTCCTGGAGTGCTGTGCACTGCTCCTCGGAATGACACCGAGACTGTTACCTCACTGCCAAGTTTGTTTAAAAATCACCCGTGGGTTAGCAAGCACAGACAAGTAAGCTCTGCCTTGTTACCTAGTCTCATTTCTCTAGGAAGCTGAACTTGATTGAAAACAAAAAAAAAAAGAAACTGCAAGGTTGAAAAAGCAAGCTCTGAGAAATTTGGAAATGCTTGAATTTAAGTTGCCCAGGTGCTTGCCAGATTTGGTCTGAATCGGCACCATTTTTCTCGCTGTTGGACACGGTGGGAGGGAGTGCATACAGATTCGTACACTTCAGTTCCAAACTTGTGTAACAGCAAGCTGTGGTCAGTCCTCTCTCAGAGGTTTCAGGATTAATATTTCAAGTATTCTGGGATGTGGATGTCTTCTGTGGATATGTAGATGTACAGGGATGGTAGCTTTTCCACATGGATGAGCTAGGTCAGCCTGGAGTCCATGGTATTTGACCAGTTCTGAGGATATATGCACTTGCTCCTGAGTTGTCGATGAGGACACTGCCTAGCTGAGTAGCCAGCCTTGTCCATGCCCTGGTGTTGACGTGTTTTGTGCCTGTCATCCCTCACACTAAGGAAGAGCTTGAACACGTGCAGATTTTCATGGCAGTTGTTCAGCTGAGTTTTAGTCTGCTGTTGACAACCAATTGTAAGAGTTTTCTCAATGTTGACTGAGTAACCTGAATTCCTGGGCATGTTCTAAGGAAACAAAAAATAATCCAGAAACAGTTCTTCTGCATGGCAGATTTCACCTCGAGTGGGTCTTGAGCAAGTCTAAGCATCTGAGAACAAGATCTCCTAGAAGAAAGTGGTGGCAGACTTGCTGGTGGATGTGGCTGCCCAGTCTCTCATCTGACCATCGTGGTACTGTGCCGTGGGGTCCCTGCAGACACTGCAACCCTGCAGTGGTGGAGCTGGGAACCACGCTGAACAGCTTTGCTTTCTCCAGAGGTTGTACAGGTCAGATAAAAAGCAGTGCTAGTCAGCATGAGTAAACTTAAGAGAAGATCTCTCTCCTCAGTATCAGACACGTTGTTTACCCTGTTGTGAGAAAGGGATGAGTTTTTCTGAAATGTCACTTGGTGGAAAAAGAATCACCCGGTGCTTCTGTATAGAAGTCTGTTCTTTAACTGAAACTTGCAGTTTACTATTTTTAGTTTTTTCCCATAGAAAAGAGACAGGTTTTCAAACCCCAGCAGGCCTCAACCAAGCTTAGAACTTCAGTTTATGTTTAGAGCCAGCTGATTCACTGGCAGAAAAACACTGTGGTATTTTGCACCTAAACCAATTGAGAGCCAAGCCCAGAGCTGAGCATGGGAGTACTGGTACACCCCTGGCTGATGTTGTGGTTGGACAAATATTTTCTCAGAGGGCAGTGTCGGTTTCAGCATCTCTGCTTCACGCTGTCCCTGCAGCTTTGCTGCTGCCGTTGTTCCTGCAGCTGTCTGGTCAGCTGGGTTTAAAATGCCTTGGTGGGGTGTGGGGGAACAAAAGGAGTTGGTTTTTTAACCTGAATCTGCTCTGCAGTCTGGTTTACTGCAGGACTGGACAAATAGTTAAAGCAGCCTGTCAGAGACAGGGCAGCATAAAAACAAGCACTGGGTTCGCTTAAGCCCACAGTGCCACCAGGCTGTCTGGGTGGGCTGGCGTGTCCCCGTTCAGGTTGCAGGTCTTGGGGCAGGGGTTTCCTTCTGCTGTGCTTATTTAGAGCTGTCCATGCTGCACGTAAATCATGGGAACCCTGAGGAAGAGAAGAGTGGTTCAGCTTCACCTGCTGTTTCTGCTTACTCTGACGTCCAAGTTCCCGTCGCTTGACCCCTGGAGGGCATGGTCCTGGTTTTGAATTTATATTATGCATTGTAGCGAAAACGATGGAGTACTTGGCAAACTGCGTCTTGCATTGCCTGTGTGGACTTCTTGCATGGTTTTGAATAACCAGTTTGTTACTGTGCCTCTCGGGCTGTTTGCAGTGTGTAGGTTTTGTTTCAACAAGGCGTTTGCCTCGCAGCTTGGGAGCCGTGTCCATAGCTGTTGCCTGCTCAGGGTGGGGGGCTGTGTTGGGTGTCATGGGCGGTTTGTTGAGGGAGCGTGCAGAAGCGAGGCCACCCCGTGTTTTTCTTGCCCAGCCTGCAGCTGCACTCTCTGTTTGGCTGAGCGCTAGCAGTGGGCAGCACCAAGGTGTGGGTTGCCGCAGTCCCTCCGGACAGGCGTGGGGGGAGGTGTGCCGGCTGTCAGAATTGCTCTTGCACGCTTCACGCTGCCCAGGCAAACACCGTTTTTGTAGAAACATATTTTAAGCAAAGCTAGAAAGCAAAACAACTTACTTGAAAACAAAGGCTAGAAACCAGGATGTGCTTCGGTTGTAGTGGGACAGCAGTGAGAGTTGGCAGAGTGAGCACTAGTCACGCACTCGGGGTCTTGTGCAATCCCCTTAGAGCAGCATCGAAGTCAGATCGTAGCACTCTGCCAGCTTCGGGGAGGACTTCCGGACTTGAACAGCATGGATGGAAGAAGGAATCTTAAAACCGAGACATGGAAACCGTTCACTGAGGGTGTGAAAACTCAGTTCCCAGGGTTTTTCACACAGGCGTGATCTTACTCATGTTCTGACCCTGGCATATTTGTAAATACATACGTGATAACACAGTGCAGATCAGATAACAATGTGTGTGGCTCTCTGTTTGAATATTGAGACTTTGACTGCTCTCCTATTCCTTGTAGTGGTAGAGTCCTACAAATATAGATGATTCCTAAAATTTGCCTAAAAACTGCCTTGATGTATTTTTTTTTTTTTTTAGGAGAACTGCTGATATAATTGAGCAAAATTTTTGCTGTTGCTGAAATCTTTTTGGCAACTATCCTGTGTCTTCAATTACTTACGAGTGATCTGGGGGAAAAAGGCATTTTTGCAGAATCTAAGACAGCAGTAAAAGCAAATTTCGAGTTCCCATGAAATCCACCCTTGTTTACTATGGAGTAGTAAAGTACAGGACCATGCTCTGGATTTAGAGCCAATTCAAGAACAGATTGAAACAGGCTAGTTTTACCCCACTGAAGGGGGGGGGGTGTTTATTGTTTGCCTTTTTTTTTTTCTTTAACAGCAGCATAATTGAAAAGGTGGCATTTGTGCATCTTCAGTTTGCTGCTTTTATTACTTCAACTTCTGTTAGACAGTGTAGAGACACCTCTGCTTCCATATTCCCCCCCTTACATTTCTTAAACTAGTATTCTGGCTTGTGCCATTAATTTTTAATTCTTCTCCATTCCTTTTATTTCTTGCAGTTCGTGTGTGGTTGGTGACGACAAGCCTACGCTGCAGGGATGCAAGAGGAGCAACAGCCTGAGGTAGGGCTTGGAGCTGAAGATTTTTTTTCTGGGTAGAATTGCAGGGAAGGCCAAGACTCTGAACCAGCCAGATTCTTCCACTCATCCTCAGGGAAGGTCTGCAAAATCAGAGGGTCAAGACTACCAGTGTGAAACCGCTTTTAAAACAGGGGGGTGGGGGCTGAGTGTTTGGGGGTTTTTTTTGCCACATTTAGGTTCTTCTTTTCAGGGTCCTTTTCCCTCCAACTGCAACAGATAAAAAGGGTCTTGTATTAATTTACTTGCAAGTGAGGAATTGCAGAAAATAGCCTAACCTATGAGCTTAAACCTTTAGGAGGAAAAAGTGTTTTGAGAGTAAATTACACAAATTTATTGTATACAAATGACCTTACTGTACATAGGTTAAGTACTTTGCCAAATTAAACTGAGTTGCTTTTTTTCTACCCTTACTGTTCCTTCTCCTTTCATATCCGTGTATCTGAAAACCTTTTTCTGGTGTACTAGATGAAGCTCAGGAATTTATTTTTTTTATGAGATACCAGAATGTCGGTTTCTGTGTCCTGTTAGTCAACTGAAAAAAAAACAAAGAAAAGGCAGACTCTTAATGTGGTGCTTAGTGCCTTTCCCACTGCAGTGTTGTAATGTTGTTATGATGACAAAGCCAGCGTGACAGGATTAATTCCATATGTTACAGATGGATACATTTTTCAAAAATATTTTTGTGAGTAGAGTCTGTAGGCAGTAGAGTCAACCCATATGTTGTGATCAAAAGCTGAGCTGGTGTTAAAGTAGATTTGTGAATGTAATTGCAATTTGTGGTGTAATTGCAGTTTGCAGTTGTCAATGAACAGGCTTTTGTTTTGTAGTGAAAGGATATGTTGCTGTGACTGTTTTAAACTTTGCACAGTAAAGCTGTTGTACTTTTTGATCTTACTCCATGAAATACATGATAAATTTTGCCTTACCTTCAGTGGGGCCAAGGTAAGACACCCAGGATTTATTATCTGAAAATAACTGTTTGGCATAATGGAATGCAAGAAGAAATCAATTACTCTTGTTGAAAACTCTTAACAATTGGATGTGCTTTGTACAGTCCTGTTTTAAACCTTACTAGGTTAAGCACAAAGTAAATAAACCAGTCATTCTAGCTAAAAAGCTGACATCCTTCAGGAGAGCCTGGCTGCCTGCTTGCTGGCTCATTAATACTGCCTCTCATTTGGAAGGTACTTGAATGATGAGGGATTCACATCCTGTCTCTAGCTTTTTGACTTGGTGTTGTTCAAGAATTCCAAATTCTCCTAATAATCATCCTGATTCAACTTTGAATTAATGTAGTTGCCTAAAGAGAGTTTATAGTTGGGCTTTTCCTGATTCTGAAGTCTCTCTTTTCTGCGCTAACTCTGCCTCTCTGGCTTGGATGACATAAGCTGGATGACTGGGATTGTTTAAATTCTATGCACGGCTTTTAAAACTTGCCTGTTAGTTTAAGAAAGGTTTTGTTAGCCAAAGGCTTGCCTCATACTTCTAGTGATAATATTTAAAAGTCAGTCTTTAGGAATCTTTTCAATTACCTTCTGGTCCTTTAGAGAACAAAACTATGCAGATGCTTTGCATCCTTTTGCCTGTGATTTCTGATGTGTATGAAGTCAACATACACAGAAACTTTGTAAGATTTGGTGTGTGTATTGTGAAATCACAGAATCACAGAATGGTAGGGGTTGGAAGGGACCTCTGTGGGTCATCTAGTTACCTTACACATATTCCAACAGAACAAAATACTTGAGCAGACTCCTCTAGAATGGATGTGTGTATTCTTGTGAGTGCTGATTAACTTTGTCAGACTCCTGACAGACTAATGTTGCCTGGTAGTTGACTCAACTATGCCATCTTATAAAATTTGTGCACATTTTAGTTTCCATACAGAAAATTCTATGGTAGTGTTAGAGATAAATTTGTTCTTTTTCTTTTTTTAAACTCCATGTCAGATATAAATATTACCTTTGAAAAGAGACATGAAATAGTTTTTAATATGTTCTTTCTTGTATATATCCAGCTAGGAGAAAAACAGTTGTAAAACCACAGACATTTTGAACTGTTGACACTGCTTAAATTATTTACTTGCTTGAATATTATATATAGGTTCAAATTGAGCCAACTCACATGGGGAAAGATGTATTAAAACGTTTCATTATAATTCCCAGCCTCCTTTTGAATTTGTTTCGTACAGGCTGCTGCAGATCCTATGTCGTCCTCTGAAGCACCAGAAGATGGCCCAAAGGAAACGTCAAGTGTATCGCAGAATATCTGTATGTTTCTGGTTGGGCTGGGGAGGGTGTGTTGCGTTGGAGGTATATTGAGCTAAATGTCCATGCCTTTTCCTTACCTAATAAGGATGTGGCTGTTAGCACAAAAGGGAGATGTGAATGAGGTCATGTGTGAATTAATCTGTTCATGAGTTGTAGAGAGGTCCAGTTGCGTAAACCAGATTTTGAAAGAGCAATGACATGTCAATTGTCAGTTTGCTGTTCCCATGCTTTCAAAAGAAAATAAATGTTTTTTTATTTAATAGATATACTGAGCTATTGTTTTAATCTTAATCGTTGCTCTCTAAGCCAGAGATGGAGAAGTATGTTTGCTTTGGTGTTTTGGCATCTACTGCTACATCATCTACTCCAGTTGTCCCAATGGAATACTTTGCCCATGCCAGCATGGTAATGTTTTGATATGAAGGCCAAGCCTGCAGGATGTGGAGATAGAAGTATTCCAGCCAAAACTGTCTTGTGAAGCCCGGCAAGAGTATCAGTCCTTACCTTTTAGTGGTAAGGATCAGATGACAGACATTTCTTTCTCAGGAGGAGAAAACAAAGGCTTCTTAGGATTTGCTTTGCGTTTATTGATACACTGTTGTGATGTACATGATGTTCATTTTCAACAATAGGAGCATTCAGATTGTGCTTTCTGGCAAATAATAGGCTCTGAACCACCTTAGGGCAAATTAGCAGGTAACAGCAACATTACTATAGTGCTGAAGTTGCTGAATAATCCCTAGGGATCGCAGCTTTCAGAAATAACAATCATGGGAGCAAACAGAGCCTTGACTAAAGCTATGGGAAAAAGCATTCCAACCTAAAGAAGCAGATTAATTTTTTATGTTGTTTTTTTTCTCCAGATATAGAAATTGCTTTAATAAAAACGTAGCTGCTCCTGAGAATGTTTTCCTTGATTATGTCCTTAAAGGATAACATCTGGTACTGCACTGTTACACAAGTTTTTCTTCCCATGAAACATTATTCAGTCTGGTTCTCAATATATGTATGAGGTGAAGGCTGGAAAATGAATAGAAAGGAAATCTGTTAAGGTCTACTGAATATGTAGAAACCACTTTCAACTGGGGGAATCTGAGCCGTAAATGGCTTTAGGCTAGGACAGTATTTGGGGAAGGTATCGTGCGCGCTTCCCCATTTCATATACTCTTCCTTAGATACCCACTTTTGACCGTTGTGGGACGCAGGACATTTGCTTAGGTTGGTTTTGGTTGATCTGCTGTGGCTGCTTTTATGATTATGTGACTGAGAGTACTACAAATGCAACAGCCCTGCCTCTTCTCCCTCCTTGTACAGTCATGTTTTCCCCACACCCTCCTTGGCATCACCGTCTGTTTTGGCAGCAACGTGGTCTTACACCAGACCATACTGATTGCAACACACCATGTTCTTGTGTATTGACCATGAAGTGGCAGGTTGCTAAAATGCTAAGAAGGATGTTGGAGGGTGGCTTTTTGTTTTGGGATTTGTTTTTTTTGACAAAGTCTTGTGAGATAAGTATTTGTGGGACAGATCTGGGGCCAGAGCCACATAGTTAAACCAGATTGATGAAACAAATGGATGTGTGGTAGGAGGCTGTAATTTATCTGCGTCTTTGACATCCTGCCTGCAAGCTGTTGACTAACCTTTTTTTTTTTTTTTCCTGGAATTATGATCTTGTTCCAGGGTTCTGGACCACTTGAGACCTCTGCTAACTTGTGCAGCAGCTTGCCAGAGAAAGAGAGTTGGTTGGAAACAAGACGCTGCTTTCCTACTTGATGCTTTTTTTTCTAAGATGCATTACAGCTTAAAGATAACTCATTCAAAGTTACTGTACTTCCCATTGATATAAAACTGAAGCTTCTCTATCTCAGTTAATGAAGCTTTCTGGCATTTAACAAGCAATTGTGATAGATCTTCCCATTTTCCATGGCAAGCTTGACATAGATGGGCTGAACTCACATTGTACCATTTTGGTCTTAGTTTGTTGTTGAAACTAAGGAAGAGTGATTGGTTTCCTGACCTGAATACATCTTAAGGTTTAATTTTCAATTGTATGCTGATCCCTGGTGTGTCAGTCACAGAAAAGGCAAAGATTGGTACTGTAGGTATCCTATATGTGCCAATATGTGCAGGTGACTTCACCAATGTATTCAAACCATTGTACATGTGTTGCTATTGTTATACAGATAAAAATCCCAAAAAGGGATCACTTTTGTTCTAGAATGAAGAAAAATGCCTTTTTTTTTTTTTTTTTAAACAATTTAGTGTATACCTTTTCTAAGTATTCTTTGCTTCTCTATCTACCTCACCTGCCACACAGCTTCTCTCTTTCCCTTACTGAACTGCGTGGACAACCTGTCCCAGTGTCCACAGGGTAGGAAACCTGGACTGAGACCCATGCTTGGAGGCAGCCTCTCCAGTGGTGGCACTCTCAATGATGTAGCCTCAGAACTGAATGTAAGATTACAGTGGTAAATCAATGGCCTTTTAGCTCTGCTCTGCTGTTTAGTGGTGACATTTTTATTTTCTGTTTTACTTTCCTGCACTTTATAGTCAAGTGTGCTTTTCTTTTCCATTTTTCTTACCATTTATAGCTGATGCAGATGCATTTAAAATTCTTCTGGAGATGAAGATGAAGAAGAGGCAGAAAAAACCTGATTTACCAAGCACTGTGACTGAGCTTGACACCGAGGATGGTTCTAAAGTATATGTGGTTGGAACCGCCCACTTCAGTGACAGCAGCAAAAAGGATGTAGTGAAGGTAGATGCTAAGTGGAAGTCCTTAAGCAGCATGTTCATGATGTTGTCAGCTTACCATTAAGTAGAATGACGTCTGCTTTCTGACTCGGTTCCGTGCTGTAGCCTCCAGACTGTATTTTTCTGAAGTTAGCTGTTGGAGGGTAACAGTGTTGTGGGGTGATCTAAGAGGCAGCCGTATTATCTTAGTAATTTTTTGATGCAATACATTGCTCTCCCATCCCGAATATTTCTATTTGCGCTTAAACAACAAACATAGGTACAACGCTGGTGTTAAAAGTAGAAGTCTCACTGGTGAAGCTTACTCTGCCTGTCACGATAAAGCCTCGTGTCACACTGACAGTGTGTGCTGCGGTTGTTCCGTACTCGCTGTAATGGGGATGTGCTGAGAAGATGCAAAGCCTAGAACAGAATACAGCTTCTCTGTGCCTCAGGTGTATAATACTGAGCTGTAAAACCATGCTGCCCCAAACTTGGGAATGGAATACCAGACAGCAAATAGGCCTGAAGCTCTAGTGAAAGCAGGAACTGCTTCACACTGTACTTCATGCAAAGTCTGCAGTTTAGATTGGTTTTGTTCTCCAGGAGCTAGAGAGGGTGGAATCTTGTGCCAGGATCATCAACCCTGGTTCTTGGAAAGCTTATTCTAGCTCTGACTGCAAATGATCACAGAATATGGTCAAAGGAACTTTGTGAATGTGGAAATTTTAACATCCCTTTGCCCCCAGCACAAATTGTTCTCCATTTGCCTGTCCCAAAGCATTCAGTAGCTGAAGCATTTCATTGTCATCCTCCTTAATGTTTTTTCTCAATACATAGCCGTTTGGAGAAGTCTTGTTTACTCTTTCACCATTGTTTTAATTGAAAATGTTTGTTGGAATGTGCTTTTCTGAAGTCCCTTTTCTCATGAAGGTGTCAATATTGGCTACATTTCTGTTTATTCCTTCCTAAACTGGTGTAAATAAATTCATGTTTTTCAGACGATACAAGAAGTGCAGCCTGATGTAGTTGTGGTGGAACTGTGCCAGTACAGAGTTTCTATGTTAAAGATGGATGAAAAGACATTACTAAAGGAAGCCAAAGAAATAAATCTGGAAAAACTTCAGCAAGCTATAAAGCAGGTATGATTCTCTCAGTGCGAATTACAGGTTTGTGTCAAGGGCAAGTTGGCAAGTTAGAAACAAAACCAGTGTTCTCCCAGCTAGGAACTTGATCTGCTTTACCTAGGTGAGAGTACCATTCCAGTGGTAAAGTTAGGTTTGGTATTTTGCTTTCAGCTGGAGTATTGAGGGCTTCTGTTCCACAACAGGATTGTTTGGGCAGTTGTTGACCTAGGCAGGAACCATACTGGGTTTAACAGTTGCTCCGTTTGCAGGGCACAAGTTTAACTGTGTAATTGTAATGCTCCACTAATACACTTAAGTGTGATTATTATCCCTGCAATCTGCATCTCTATCACAGTTATTTAAGAAGCATTTAATTTTAGTGTTGTCGGTTGTGATCAGTTTAGTTGCATTCCTTCATCCTACTGTGTTGCTCTTTCTTTTTAATTCCTATCCACTTGTCTTTTGAGTAGTTTCTCATTGACAGTGGGCCTTGAGGGAGGTTTTTGAAAAATCTGGGCTGAAAAGTGTGGGATTCTATTCGAATTACAACTACTCTGGCAGTTTGCTGTCTGTGTGCACGACACAGGTGTTGTCCTGTATTTTTTCAGTTTCACCCAGTTTGCTTGTATTGAAGTAATTTTAAGCTAGGCAGAGTGAAACAGCACAAAGTTGACTTAAAAATGACAGGACATTTGATTGGAATGGCAGTATGTGGTCAATAGTGAATCACAGAATCACAGAATGGTAGGGGTTGGAAGGGACCTCTGTGGGTCATCTAGTCCAACCCTCCTGCCGAAGCAGGGTCGCCTACAGCAAGCTGCACAGGACCTTGTCCAGGCGGGTCTTGAATATCTCCAGAGAAGGAGACTCCACAACCTCCCTGGGCAGCCTGTTCCAGTGCTCCGTCACCCTCAGAGGGAAGAAGTTCTTCCTCAT
>Ga0065711_1039877_pt1 | contig 17428 bp, 21 predicted proteins | sample Hoacrofraction12_FD_59098 | JGI IMG/M metagenome (GOLD analysis project Ga0065711, IMG submission 59098) | Hoatzin crop microbial communities from Cojedes, Venezuela - Epithelial fraction 12 v2 (version 2) | ecosystem: Host-associated > Birds > Digestive system > Esophagus > Crop | place... | reverse complement strand
ACAAGCCCAGCTCCCTCAGCCTCTCCTCGTAGGAGAGATGCTCCAGTCCCCTCACCATCCTCGTAGCCCTCCGCTGGACTCTCTCCAGTAAAATTGTCAGCAGTGCTTCTGTGAAAGAAGTTCTTTGCTAGACCTTGGGCAAGGGAAGCATAAAGAATCTGCTGGCGATGACTTTTTTTACACGCATGGGAAGTTTTCTCTGAATGCAAAAGCATCATAAACATTTTGCCTTCGCATTAATACCGTGGGTAGGGTTCGCAGACGGTGACTGTAGCAGTGAGAAAGAGTCCCGGTGTCGTGCTGAGGCGCACATATCCAGAGGAGGAGGTGGGAGAGGGATGCTAAGAATAGCCTAACTTCCCCAAAATCTCTGCCCACAGCGGTATGTGTCACCTTATGGGGAAGATCTTGGCCGTCTAGCAAAGTCCCCGTTCCCCTCCGCTTCCCGTCACAGTCATGACACAACCCAGCCCTGATTCTGCCAGGATTTTTCCCTGCCCACTCCTGTCTGCCATCGCCGTGCCGTCACAGTCCCTCATGTCGCCTTGCCGGTACGTGGGGACATGGTGGTGATCTAAAGGTGCACGGAAGGACATGAATTTGACGTATCAGGGGTATTTTCTGCTACAGGGCAGCTCCATAGAAAGCCTTTACTAATTGTATCAAGATGTCATGCATAAATTTGCTTCTTAAAAACACATTTCTCTGTTCCTTAGCAGGACAGCTATGTCCCCGTGGTGTCATTTGTCAGAGAAGAAGGCTCTTAGCTTAGCTGACATGGGTGAGCCTGAGTCTTCCAGCTCTCCCGCCCCAGAATGGTTGATCTGTGACTGCTCACTCAGCAGGGTTGTGACCTTGACTCACGCCGTTCCTCTTCCATGGTTCTGGGATGGGTTTTCGTCTTGCTACCGGTTTTTGCCACCTTCAGCTAATCTTGACGTACAGGACCAACCCAGGAGAACAGGACCATCTATTTATTGGCAGTGATAGGTGCCAGACTCGGAGATGGTTGCCAGAGCCGAAGCCAGGCTGTAGATGCGGCTGAGGAGGTGGCGGTGAGCTCTTCCAGCCGCATCCAGGAGAGGACAGGGGCATTTGCACAGGCTGGCCGTCCCGGGTGCTCCATGAGATGGTGGAGACCCTCTGATCGTGCAGAGTGCCCATTCCTTGGTGAGCTTCATGAAGCACATGGGCTGGTGTCCCAGGGCCGGAGGGGGTGTCACCATGGCTTATAAGATTTGGGACCTCCACTTGCCTCGGGACAGGTCCACAAGGTGTAGTAGCTCTTATCGTGGGTTTTTTCTCCTTCCCCCTCAGACATCCCCCAGCAAAGCCCCTCCATGCTGCCCAGAATCATGCTTCGCTCCCTCTGCCTCCATCCACCCATCCTTTGACGATAAATCATTACCAGAGGCGTGATAACATCTCTCCCTCTGCCTGTCCTTTCAGCTCCTCTTGCTTTTTAGTTTCTCTGTTTCTTTTTTTTTTTTTTCCTTTTTCCCTTTTCCTTTATAGCTTTGGCAGACTCAGCCAAAGGTCAGCAAGGGAGTGAGCAAGAGGAAGGGGAAAGTTGCCTGATGACTGAGGCAGGAATGTCTCTTCCCTTCCCCCTGCAAAGCTTCCTCTCCAGCTCCTTTCCTTTCTCCCCCAGATAAAAGCTTATTAACACCATCATTAATTGTGGAGCTGGGCTGGGTGGGGGGAAGCGAGGATGGCAGCGAGGACATCGGTGCTGGGTGGCCCGGTGAGAAGCTGGGGACGTGGCTGGGGCATTGAGTGGCAACGCCAGAGTTATTTATTGAGCGGTGTGGATGGTTTGGTTTTGTGGGCTGAAGAAAAAAAAAAAAAGAAAAAAATTCAAAAGAGAAGTTCATTTCAGGCAAGGTCGGAGTGATAAATGCTGGGGTTTGCTGGTTAATCGAACCAGCATTCATCACCGTCCTCGGGGAAGCGGGCAGACCGCTGCGTTTTGATGTCAGCCACGGCAGCGGGTGTTTAATCACGGCGAAGGAAATTTGGGTCAGGGCTGCCGCCTCGCCCGGGCAGCTTTTCGGGAGCCAAGGGAGTGGCTGTGCCCCTTGGCACAAACATGGTCCACGCCGAGCCCTGGCCCCAGGAGGCTCTGCCACATCCTCCTCTGCGCCCGTTGCCTGAGCTGCCAGCTGGAAAACAGTGTGGGGGGAGAAGGAAGGGTCTACCACCGTGTCTGACATGGTGACTGCCTCTCTCGGGAGCTGGATCCCAAAAGAAATCAAAAAGTTGAATTTCCAGAACTATTCTGAGGGTTTGGGGTGAGATTTGTGCAGGCATACAGTGCCCTCAATTAATGGCCTCAATTAATGGCCTCAAGTTGCTTCAGGGGAGGTTTAGCTTGGATATTAGGGAAAAATTATTTACTGAAAGAGTGGTCAGGCATGTGAACAGGCTGCCCAGGGCAGTGGTGGAGTCCCCATCCCTGGGATTCAAAAAACGTGTAGATGTGGCACTTGGGGACATGGTTTAGCATGCATGGTGGTGCTGGTGTGACGGCTGGACTTGATGATCTTAGTCTTTTCCAACCTTAATGGTTCTGTGATTCCTCACAAGGTCTGGTGGGGTCAACGCTGGGATTTTAGGCGAAGAGATGGTTTGCCAAGAGAAGTAAAAGGTGGGTCCGGCTCTCGTTAAAGTGATTTGATGAAGCACAGTGAGTTTGGGTGGTGCTTTAGATCAAAACACTTTTTTCTGCTTGGAATAATGCGTAGTTTAAGTTGGAGAAGGGAAGCGGGATGCCCAAGCCCAGCCCAAAGATCGGCATTGAAGATGGTCGGGGAAAAGGAGGGATTTTTACGGTTAGCAGAGGAGAACCCTTTTGCAGATAAGGACCAGAGAACTGTTGCAGCCATCAAATCTGGGAAGCCTGGGAAAAGAGTAACAAAGCCGAGAAGTTAAATAGGAATAAAAGAAAGATCTTTCCTCCTATTCTTCCCTTGGCGCTTCGGGGAATCGAGGGCGATCTGAAGGAGGGCATTGTTCCCGGGAAAGGGCTTTCTCTGGGGATGGTTGTGCCACAGCCAGGGCACCGTGGGCTTGGCCCTTGCCTGCTTCCAGCCCTGGCTGTCCTCACGTGGGATCAGTGGTGGCATCTTCCAGGACCACGTTCCTCCACGAGTCTTTTGTCTGGCTCGATGAAAACACTTTTAGCAGTTTTAGAAAGTTTGTGTGGCTCCTGTGCTTGATGGTCTAAGCAAGAGGGATGTCCCACTGTCTTCTCCCAGCACTGCAGCCCATGTGCTGTCAACTGTGGCCTCACTTAATTTCTCAAAACCACACCAAATTTACAGAATCACAGAATGTTAGGGGTTGGAAGGGACCTCTGTGGATCATCTAGTCCAACCCTGCTGCCGAAGCAAGGTCACCTAGAGCAGGCTGCACAGGAGCTTGTCCAGGAGGTTCTTGAATATCTCCAGAAAAGGAGAATCCACAGCCTCTCTGGGCTAAATTTGTCCCTGTACTTCTCCTTCTGCCCCTCCAAGGTGGTTGGGAGTGAACGTACTGACATCCTTGCTGCCCCGAAGCCTCTGCCCTGTGCCCAAACACCAAGGACCACGTTCAACTCTGCTCCAACAATACTTCGTGTTGCACGTCCCCCCAAACCAACTGAAACCAAGAGAACAACCAAGGGACTTTGGTTCTTGCAGCCTGGCCGTATTTCTTCTTTTCCGTGGTCTTCAGCAGAGTCAGGAAAATGTAGAAAATGGGTTAAGACCAGGGACCAGCAAATGTCAGTCGAATCATCCGTGGGCCAGGAGCACTCCGGAGCCCTGTGCCTGGTGCAAGAAGTGCCCTGTGGCTAGCAAAGATGTAGAGATAATAAATAATATTATTTCCCATCTATTGTTCGCTGATTATCACCACTTTTGCCTTTCCTAGCTCTTTCCTAAGAGCAGTTGGAGCTGGCTGTTATTCATCTGGCTCTGCACTGCTGGTGGCTGCGTGTGTGTCAACGGGGTGGCATGGGCCAGCCCAGCTCGCTGCCCTCCCTGCTGCATCCCCTGGTGCTGCTGGGGAGGAGAAGCATTAGGACTGGGTCCTGAGGGACCTGACCCAGCTCTTGGTGATGGCTGAGGCCTGCAGGGAAGGAAGGATCGTAGCCAGCTTGGAGCCATGGTCGTGCTCTGCGGAAGCTGGGACAGATGAGTGGTATTGGGAGGCTGGGCTCCTCCTGTGTCTCGATCTCGTCCTCAGCGGATGTTGTTGAGATGCCAACCCAGGAGGTGCCTCTGGGCCTGGGAGCCCAGCCCTCTGCCAGGAGGAGCCGCTTCCAGCCAAGGTGGTTGGTGTCGAATGCTGCTTTGGATGCATTTGTTAATTTTTGTGACGCCATTCAGCCATCAGACCTGGCTTTACAGCCAGGTAACCTGAGCAGTTGCCTACGGCAGCAGAGCGAGCAGGTGGAAAAACTGGCTTGTGGGACCTAAAGCTGGAGAAGATGCCAGGTGGTGATGTCGCTGTGGTCCCCGCAAGGCATCTTGCCAATGGGGGTCCCACAGGGGCAAGCAATGCAGGGTGGGCTCTGCCCCCTCTCACCCCTTAGCCATGCCCCTGTGCTCTTCTGCTGCGCAAGGCTTCTTTCTTGTTGAATATTTAAGGTTTCTCTTGACTCCTTCCTCCAGCCTGCTGAGGTCCCTCTGGATGGCAGCTCCTCGAGCACATGAAGTGGTCCCCCCAACTTGGTGTCATCTACAGACTTCACAACAGCGTGCTCCTCACCTCTTCCAGGCCACGGATAGAGTTGCTAAACAGGGCAAGTCACGGGATAGATGCCTGTCCTCCAGGCAGAGCTGGGTTGTAACCCAAGAGCTACCACCCTCTGAGCCCAACCATCCAACCACTTTTATTCACCCATCTGGTTGTCCACCGTGATGTCCTAGCTTGGATACAAGGGGATTGGATTCCAGGGGTGACAGGGAGCAGCCTTGCTGCGGCAGCGTCCCGCTCTCAGCACCCGTGGGTGCATCAGACAAGGCCGTTGGGGCAGGTTCGGAGCAAACCCCGGGAAGCAGCTCATCACAGAGAACCTAATTAAACTGCAGAACTCCTTCCTGCAGGAGGCTGTGGCTTCAGGACCAATTCACGCAGGTCCCTCCAGCTTGAGGGGTTTATTGCTGGGCTGAGTGGGTACCCTGGGGGCATCACCCTGACCATAATGGTGATGTGGACATTGACCTGACCCAAGCCAGATGCTTTTATGGTCTGATTATCGACCCTGGGGACTGAGGGGAGCGCCCAGGAGCGGTGAACCAGCCCCGCAGAGACAGCGGGGAGCCGACCCGGCGGGCTGGCAGCAGGCAGGACAGTTGCTCCTCTGCGGGAGTTGTCTCCTACCTCCAGTCTGGTTGGCAGAGACGGTCCCATTTCAGCATCGTTTAAAATCTTGGCACGCTCCCATCGCTTCCCTGCCTCGTTACACGCTGCTAACTGAAAGCCTCGGGGTGGTGGTGCAGGGAGGATAAATACTCCCCGTCTAATTGCCTTTCCCCCACGTCTGAGTCTGCGGTGCGGCGTGTAGACGGGTATCCACTCCCCTCCCTTCTCTTAGTGCCTGTTATCTCCCGGGGCCATGCTGTGTAATTTAGCAAAATATTCTAACACGGTAATTAACGTCTGAACTTCAAGAGAGCACTGCCTTTTCACTGTCTCCTTCAGAGGAAGAGAGAGGGAAAACCTTGCCGGCTGCAGGCAGATGAGCGAGGAGGGTGGTGCTGTTTGGAAAAGAAAATTGTATCTTTTCACGTGGGTTTTGGGGTTTGGTGTTATGTGGTGTTTTTTTTTTAATCGCTCTCACTTTTTAAAAGCATCAGCCTTTTGAGTCAAAAAAGGGTCTTTGACAGTATAATGAGATGCTAGGATTTTTCCGATTATTCTCCTAGTCAGAGAATGAGACAGAATTTTTCCGTTGTTGAATGAGCAAAAGCACCAAGGGGGCCAGATCCTGACCCCGCACCACACTTCCACGTAAGTCGCTCCATGAGGCCACATCTGACTGGAGAAAACACGTCCTCTGTGACGAAGGGGACTTAGTCCCTCATCAGCGTCCTCTTCTGGTCCCCTCCATCTGGTTCTGCAAAAATCAGTGGTTTGGCCTCCAGTCTGGCAGGACTGGGACAAACTGGGAAATTTGGGATGGAGGAGGGGTGGAGGATTGCAAGCATGGGAGGGAAGGGATGCCAGGGAAGGAGGGAGAAAGAGGAGAGTGGGATCAGGGACACGAGAGGGAAGGAGAAATGGGGAGAGCAAACAAGTGGGGAATTGTCATAGGAATCTGGGAGAGGAGGCTTGAAGACCTGGAAGAGCTGGGAGAAAGATCTGGGATTTGGAGTGAGCAGGGAACACCGATGCGTGGGGTGATGTGGACTTTCAGAGCCGTGGCAGGAGGTAGCGTGCAGGAGCAGGGGTCTGCAAAGAGGAGGGACAGACGCCTGCCGTGCAATAAATAAATAAAGAGCCGTGCAAAAAGCAGACCCACGCTGGCAAAAACCCTCCTGTGAACGCAGCTTGTGTGGGGGAAAACAAAAAAAATCCCTTTAATTGGCGTCAAAGGGCAGAATTAAGGTGAAGGAGATCAGGTGTTACGTGGGAGCAGATGAGGACAGACCAAAAGGAGGAGGGCGACGCAATGCCCAGCTGCTCCATGGAGTATTTTGTGTGCAGGAACATATATTCTTGGAAAGCTACGGGACTCGTTTAGTCCCAGCATTAAAACCGTAATGGCGTATTTTAAATAGGGGAGGGGAAATGCCACCCTTGTTTCTCAGGGACCCACGTAGAAGGCAGAGGAAGCAATTAGGGCAGATAAAGAAATGAAGCTAGATACCATCTCACAGGATGGTCCCTCCTCCTCCTCGCGTGGCTTTGTTTTTCTCCTTCACCCTCCGTACCAGGCATTGTTCGTTCCCAAAAACCCTTTCAATGGGATGTAAACACAACTATTTGCGTCTGCCGCCATGCGCTCTCTCCCTCTGCAGAGCCAGGAAAGCGGAGAGCGTCCGGCGAGCCAGGGTGGAGCCCATCGCAATCAAGCGCGATGGTCTCGCCGCTGTTTCTTTCCATGTTTTGTGTTTCCCCGGGACCCTTGGGATGAGATCACATCCTCCTCTCCCAGGGTTATTATGTCTTCGGCCGGCAGGATGAAGTCGGCCGTCTGGGTGGCTCAGTCTCCCTGTGCGCGCAGACTGGGAGGCTCTGTCCATCTGTCTCGCCCACCTTCGGGTCCTGAAGGTCCACCTCCAGCCAGGGGATGTGTAACCACCAGGCTACTGTTGGATTGCAGCCTCTGCGTTGATGAGTGACCAGATTTTCTTCATCAGTGCCTCCAGTAATTGCCTCTTAATGGTTTCCATCTTCGCAGGAATCCCTTCTGCTGTTCCAGATTGAGGGAGAGTCATGTTTCATGGTTTCCCTTGTCTACCGTGGAAAGGAGTAGGAGGAGTTTCCCACGGCTGGGTACAGGGTTTTGTTTCTCTGACCTTAATTCAATTTGCTGTTAAGTATCTCTGAGTTCCTCAAGAGTCTGACACGGAGGATAACCAACATTTTGGTTTACTCGAGGCAATAAACAAACTAATCTTGTCTTACCATCCTCCCAGGGAGTCCTGGTTGGGTAACAGGCGAACAGAAGTCTCCTCCTCATCTGAGAGCAGCACATGACTCTAAAAGGAGTAGGTGCCACCAAACAAACTACTTCAAGTTGTCCAAAATACGTCATGGGAAGTGCCTCCTATGGACATAGCTCTCAACACAGCCGTGCCCGTGCAAGCAGCTCCAGCCCGGAGCTCCTTTCCCACTGTGCAACCTCCTCTGGGCAGCTGCTTGTGGGACCAGCAGTGACCCATGCTGGTGGCCTCTTCCTAATAAGCAGTGTAGGTTGCTGTCAGCATGTTCTCACACAGGCTGAGACCAGGCCACCCTGGTCAGGGAGTCGGGAAGAGGGACCCCGCTATGAGGTGCGTGGGCTGGAGGCATCTTGTGCTTCTTCAGTGGGCTTGAAGACTTCACCAGATCTCCTGGGAAGCATGAGCAGAAGGCCATGCAGAGAGAAGGGCCATTGCTAGTGGACACAGCTTGGCACAGCCTGCCTCTCCCAGCTCAGCTGGGTTTTCGGACCCTGACAAATAACCTCTTGGAGCACGGCAGAGCCGGTGCCTCATGCCAAGGTCAGCACAGGCAGCTCCATAGGGAAAGATTTTCCCTAAAAACTTTGTATTTGGGCAACCTCAGCATCAAATGGGTGAGCAGAGAAGATGCCACTTATGCCTGTGGACTTCTAAAGGGCTTCTGTGTCCAAGTGCTCACGTGTTTCTTCTCTAGGGAAAGGTCTCACCTGACTTCCAGAGTATACCCAGAGATGGACTTGGTACCCCTTTAGAGAGGGTGACACTGGCACAGCTTGTTTGTGGGTGCAGGATCAGCCCGTTTGACCTTCTGATGTCCTGGGTTGAGGAGCTGATAGATACTTCTAATGGGCGCAGATTGTAGAAGTCCTGAAACTGGCCTTGCTGGTGGAGTGTTTTGTAATTACTCATCCCCCACACCCTCGTTTGTCCTTTGCATTTTCCCCAGTCTTGGCTGTTTTCACCACCCCGTGCCTTGTGACAAGAAGAAAAGTGGAGATGTAGCAATTGCATGTAGCTCAGAGAAGTGCGTGACTCTTCTCATGCAGAGCAGCCGAGCAGTCCCATGGATCTTATCTCAGGCATCTTCCTTAAAGACTTGCAACAGCAGGTCGATAAGGGGCCGCTGGAAAAGCAGAAAATTGCTATTGATGTCTTTCCGTGAAGTGCAGCAGAACTGGCTTGTGCTCCCAGGAGGATCCATCTCACAGACCGTGGGGCTTCCAGGAGGTTTTGGGGGCAGCAGTTCCCCAAGTGTGGTCCATTAGACCACCAAGAGTGCCTGCAGGGCTGTGTCAGCAGGACAGCATACCCTGCGCCTTAGCAGCACTCCTGGTTGTAGGCGATGATCATAAATCTGTAGAATCATCGAATGGTTTGGGTTGCAAGGGACCTTTGAAGGCCATCCAGTCCAGCCCCCTGCCAAAGCAGGGTCACCCAGAGCAGGCTGCACAGGACCATGTCCAGGTGGGTCTTGAGTATCTCCAGAGAAGGAGACTCCACAGCCTCCCTGGACAGCCTGGGACAGGGCTCCGTCACCCTCAGAGGGAAGAAGTTCTTCCTCATCTTCAGCTGGAACTTCCTCTGCTTCAGTTTGTGCCCATTGCCCCTTGTCCTGTCACTGGGCACTACTGGAAAGAGTCTGGCCCCGTCCTCCTGACACCCACCCTGCAGATATTTGTAGGCATTTCTAAGGTCCCCAATGTGTCTCTGTTTTCACTGGTTGCCTTGTTTTACCCCAGTGAGCAGGTCGCTACACCTGGATGACGCGTTTGCAACATGTTGGTTCCTCTGTGGTCGTGGTCCACGTTCCGCAGGTGGAATACCAGCAGGCACCTCCTCGTGACCTATGCGTTAGATGAAAAGCATACTTGTGGGCAGGGACTGCAGAGCGGTTGCAAGGCCGGAGCTTCACGCCCGAGGCTGTCTAGATGTCCATGCATGTTGCCTCCTGGATGGATGAACCTGAGATGCCCATCAGGGAGCCAAGGCAAGCGGCACATGGGCTACGATCGGGCTGGCTTTTGCTGGGTCTCAAAGACATCCCAGCCTCTCCGTGGCTCTGGGTGGATATTTTTAATCTTTCTGTGCTTTCACGCCAGAGTCATCACCAAAGCGTCAGAAAACACTGCATGCGAAGAGGTAGTTTGTGGCCAGCGTTGCTTATATGTCATTTTGCAAGCGATATCATACACAGTAATTAGTACTGCGCCTCGCAGGAGAAATATTGTTGCAGCTGGAAAGGATAATGTATGTGTTGGGCTGCTCCCACTCCATCTCCCGGGGAGAACTGCTGAAGAACACAATTAAACGTACGCGGTTTGGTGATAAGGGACGGTGGGGCGGGTTCTCCAGTCCTGCTCGTGGCATGGGCACCCCTGAGAACACCAAGTAAGCGTTTTAGCTTCTCAGCAGCCCAGATGATCTCAGAAAGCAGATAATAAACCCAAATATTTGTGGGTGCATGAATGCCATCAGCTTCACTCTCTGGTTTGCTCCTGGTGGTCTGCAGCGCGTGTGTGTGCATCCATCACTGTTCAGGAGGACCAAGCTGGTTCTCTCCGTGGTGAAGCACAGCTGCAGTTTTTGGGGCTTCTTTGCCCCCTCAACCACCATTGCATGGCCACCCCATGGGGCTTACTCTGTTTGCAGCGGGGTAAAGAGCGGGTTTTGGGGCCACGGAGGCCAGAGGAGACTGGTCCCAGTAGCATGCCATGGAAACCAGTTGCACTCAAGAGACATCCCGCAAGGCACTGCAGCTCCCCCACCACACTCAGTGCTTCCAGGAGCAGACCCTCCAATTTATTTTGGGTTGCTTATGAAAATATTTAGCACCCAGAGCCCACCTGGGCACGCTGGCCTCGCAGGGGACCTTGCCCAGTGCTCCGTCTGTCAGCAGGACGCAGAAATTTGGAAGAGGAGGAGCCCGGTATCTTCCACCGGTCTGCAAAGCTGCCAGTCCAGCACCAGAAACAAAAGTGAGAAGGCTTTCGCAACCGAGGTTGGGTATTATGTGACTGGCCGGGCAGATTCTGGCATGCAGCCGCCTCTCTTAGGAAATCGAGCAGACTCTTTGTCTGCTTTCCAGCAGGAACTGCTGCTTTCGTTGCCCGGCTTCGCCCGATACGGGGGAAACCGGCTGGAGAGCAAAGGGAAGTTTTTCTCGCAGACGGTCCCAGCCTCCGGGGGATGATTACAGGTTCAACCGAGAAGCGTGTGAGTCTCGGCTCACCTGCCCTGTCGTCTGCCTCGCGCTCCTTCGTCAGCTCCCTCGGCCGCGTTCGTCAGCCGGTTTGAACCGTGTGAGAACCTGGGGGGGCAGGGGGTGGGGATGGCGCCCGTGGTGGGATTTGGGCAGATGCACGCAGCAGGGAGGAGTGGTTATAAGTAGTTAAATAAATAACAATTCCAGTGTGGGAGGGCTAATTAAATGGGTATAGCATGTTTATGTTAAAATATTTGAAGTAAATACGAATTAGATTGCAAACGATGAATGCAATTGGTTGGGTTTAGGCTTATGGCCATGCAAGTGCTGGTACTTCAGGGTTGTGATTTCCCTGGAGGTTTCGAAGCGTTTGCACCATTTTTTCTTGCAGTGCCGTCAGGGCTGATACGGGGGCCAAAGAGCTTTGGGCAACACTGTGCTCTTGCTGAAGCAACCACTGGGCTCCTTGATCTACTCCTGTCCCAGCATGCAGGGGTCAGCAGCAGATAACTGGTGCCTACAACCCCGGGGAAGCTCCAGAGCCCCTCTCCAGCATGCTAGAAACATGATCAGGAGCATGCAGAGAAACAGTGACATGTTCTGATCCTCATGGCTTCAGGCTTCGGACTGTTGCACTGATGCAGGTGGCTGACAACCACCTGTGGGCCTGGTCTCAGACTCTGGTTCCCAGAGCACCACCAGATCTGCCTGCCGGGCCCTGCTCTGCTGCGCCGGGCCATGCCTGGGTCTGGTGGGCAGGTTTTGGACCTCCCCAACCCTCGTATCACAGGCAGAAATTGAACTGTGGCCCTTAGGACTAGTATCTCTTGGTGCGTTGATGGAGCAGTGGAGCACACGTTGCCTGGATGAACAAGATGGAGTGTGTGGTGCCTCCATGAAGCAGTGGAGCACGTGGTGCTTGGATGGATGAGGTAGGGCACATGGTGCCTGGATGGACAAGATGGAGCACATGGTGCCTCAGTGGAGCCGTGGAGCACGTGGTGCTTGGATGGATGAGGTGGGGCACATGGTGACTGGATGGACAAGATGGAGCGCATCGTGCCTGGATGGGCGAGCTGGGGCACATGGTGCCTCAGTGCAGCACGTGGTGCTTGGATGGATGAGGTAGGGCACAGGATGCCTCAATGGAGCAGTGGAGCACATGGTGCTTGGATGGATGAGGTGGGGCACATGGTGCCTCAGTGGAGCACGTGGTGCTTGGATGGATGAGGTAGGGCACAGGATGCCTCAATGGAGCAGTGGAGCACGTGGTGCTTGGATGGATGAGGTGGGGCACATGGTGCCTCAGTGGAGCACGTGGTGCTTGGATGGATGAGGTAGGGCACAGGATGCCTCAATGGAGCAGTGGAGCACATGGTGCTTGGATGGATGAGGTGGGGCACATGGTGCTTCAGTGGAGCAGTGGAGCACATGGTGTTTGGATGGATGAGGTGGGGCACATGGTGCCTGGATGGACCAGGTGGAGCACAGGCATTCTCGTTGTTCAGCCAAGCCATGTCAGATGAGGTCCAGGGGGGCAGTGTGAGAGTAGAGGGTGCCTGCCCAAGTTCTGCAGGTACGATATAGTCTCTGTTTCATCATCGGCAGATAAGACTATTCTTCATTAGCCAAATATCTGAGCACTTGACAGTGACATATTCATCCTCACAACCAGCTTTTGAGGTATGGAAGCGTATCCCAACTCTGCAAGTGGGCAGCTGGGGCAAGGAAAGCCCAGGTGAAGTTGGAGCCTTTCCCTGACCACGTATCCCTGGCAGAGAGCAGGATCATCAAGGAGACCACAGCAGAGGAAAGGCTGGAACTGGGCCTCCGCAGGTCCTTCCTAATCAATCCTAACTCCGCTTTTCTTGCTTGAATTTTCACATTATGTTCTTTACTAATGAACAGCAAAAATAGGAAAGGTGAATACATATTTAATTTGCAGCCCTACTTCACGCCATGCTCATGAGCTAAATACCCCAGGAGTGAATTTCTGGACTACTGCCTGTTTCTGTTTGTTCCTAATGGATATTTTTTTCCTTGTTGTTGTTGGGTTTAATATAATCTCATGTTTTTTTTTGCGAAGAATCTGTGAACTGTTTGTGAGAACTTATCTCAGAGCACGTGGCTTGGGCTTAACTAACATTTTCCAAACAACTCAGCAGAAAGATAAACTTGGGGGGGGGGGGGCAATTGTTGCATGGCTTCAAAACCCTGGCTGAACCTTTGGCTAATGTGAGATAAGAAGCGATGGACCGCATGCTCATCCAGATGCCGTAAACACCATCCTCAAAGCAAACAAGCTGCTGTCTGGTGAAAACAGAAGAGGGTGAAGACAAAACTTTGCGAGCAATGAGAATTCCTTGGATTACCTCTGTTTTTCCCAGCAGTTTTGGAGCTGGTAAACAACTAGGTGTTTGTTTGAAAAAGGAAACATGAAAAAATGAGAGTGGGAAGGCTGAGATGATAAGGCAGAGAATCGGAATCGTGATTTCAACTAAAGAACGTGACTTTGGAGCACTTCTAGTTACACTGAGCGATTTTTATAGGGGCAGTTTTAATTAGTCCAACCGCTTTTCCAAAGTTTGCCTTTCTCTGATGGATTTCAGATCCTAATGCAGCCGGTTTTCCCAATTTTTCTCCTTTTTTCTCAGGGTTTAGTGCCTGCATTTGGCTCCCCGCAGCACGCGGGGATTAGCTTAGGGCCAGCAACGCTTGTTCAGCCCACGGTGGTGGAGTGCAAGTGGCCGTAGCTTGAAGTGTTGCCAGCACCGGTGATTCTACCAGCCACCTCATGGTGCAGTGTTTTTCAGAACACTCCAGCTCACTTCGCTGCCTGATGGAGAGTCTCAGGATTTTTCGTCTGCTTGAAAAACAACCAGAAAACTCTGCTTTCTCTTGTGGTTTTCGCAAAAAAGCCTGAAACGGCAACTTTGTGTGCGTGACATAAAGATGAAAGCAAAGAACAAAAGGGTATTTTTGATCTGGTTTCAAGAGCCCTTGCTCATTGTTTCAAGGTTTGTGGGGTGAGACGTGCTGAGCCCCGACGCTTCGCCATTGCCAGGTAGAGCTGTTGACCCTCGCTGCACGCCCCGAGTCGGAACCGAGAGGAGCGAGTCGCTTCCTTCGCCATCCCACGCCACGCACCGCAGCGGTTTCTCTTGGAAGTTGCTCGTGCTTAGAAGCTCGTGTTTGTACTGCAGATTTCATGGAGAGCAGAGCAGGGTTGGAGTTGGTGCACCTAAGACGCCATAGTTTCGCTGCAGCCCATTGCACTTGCACCACTATATAATAATCGGCCTAGAAGGAGCCATATTAATTATGGCATATTGGATGTCATGCTTTCCCATCAGGTAATTTTGCGTCTCAGAAGTGTCCCCACGGGGACGGAGCAGTTCTTGAGCTCTTGATCAAAATTATCTATATTCTGTCCTGCTTACTGGCTCTCAGCAGCGGATACGCTGGTGATACCCTTTACCCCGTGCTTTGTCACTGTTTATTTTAATTTGTTGTCTTCATTATCTCTTTCCTCCCCTCTTTCTGATTTTCTGCCCTTTCCTCCTGGAAGTGTCAAAAGCCATGCTGGACAAAGAGATGGAAGAAAGGTTGTGAGGGAGGAGGAAGTCACGCGTTTCTCACCGCCTCTGCCTTCTCTCTTTTGCAGTTGTTGCAATCTCAGGACGTGAAGGAAGACGCTGTGCTCTGCTGCTCCATGGAGGTAGGGAAGCACCTGCACCACCCGCCCCGGTCCTCATGGCTTTGCCCCCTCTGCCCTTGGCTATGCTCGTGTCAAGCGGCTTTTAGATGTTTCCAAACCCTAACAGCCACTCTGCCTCTTTGCATTATAGAATCATAGAATCACAGAATGGTTTGGGTTGGAAGGGACGTTTGAAGGCCATCTAGTCCAAACCCCCCCGCCATGAGCAGGGATGTCTTCACCCACATCAGGTTGCTCAGAGTCCCGTCCAGCCTGGCCTGGGATGTTTCCAGGGATGGGGCATCGACCACCTCTCTGGGCAACCTGTGCCAGGTTTTCACCACCCTCAAGTTAAAAAGTTCCTTATATCCAGTCTGAATCTCCCCTCTTTTAGTTTAAAGCCATCACCCCTTGTCCTATCACAACAGGCTCTACTAAAAACCCTGTCCCCATCTTACTTCTAAGCCCCCTTTAAGTACTGGCAGGCTGTTCTAAGGTCTCCACGGTGCCTTCTCCTTTCCAGGCTGACCAGCCCCAGCTCTCCCAGCCTTTTGTCCCAGCAGAGGGGTTCCAGCCCTCGGATCAGTGCTGGGGCCTCCTCTGGCCCCTTTCCCCCAGCTCCAGGTCTGTCCTGTGCTGAGGGCTCCAGAGCTGGACTCAGGACTCTCGGAGGGGGTCTCACCAGAGGAGACTAGATAAGACATGGCCGTGAGGTAAGAGGTGGCCCTGGAGACTCTCATGACTGGACTTTTGATGCATGTAAATGGATGCAAAAAGTCTCGTAGCTGGGGTCCCATCACAAAATTATATCATCCTGGTTCCTTCGAATCTCACCTTGCGTTTATTTTTTAAGCACAAAAACATCTCTATTGGAGCAAAAGCTGCCCCGTGGCTCACACAGAGAGGTTTGCTGTGCTCAGCAGCAGCTTTGCGGAGAAATGCTGGTACAAGTACAGCAGAGTTTCATTAACTTTGCTTTTGGGAAGTGATTGGTCCATGGGGATGGTTGCTTTCCTTGCAGAGAGCAGTTGAAATTGCAGCCTGAATGGTTGAAATTCAACAAAGTGACAGGCAGCCAAGGAGGAGAGGTTGAATTTTTAAGGTTAGGACTTTGGGGAGCTCTGCATTCAAGCCCCACGAGCCTTCCGTGATCCCGGACTCATTGCTGTCCACTCCAAGCTTGGACCTTCTCCTCTGTGGGACCACCTAGGGCTTCTGCTGCTCCATGGAGGCTGTCCAAGGAGTAATTGTCTGAAAAAAAAACCCCTCGGCTGTCCTCAGAGAAGCGGCACGACGGGTATAAAGGCAGATCTCAGCGGGGCAGGATTTGTTATGCATACAGAGGGCTCTGCTTATTCCGATTAACGACTGGGAGTCACTGACAGCTGTGAATCAGCAAGTAAATGAAGGGCCAGGTAGAAGGCAGGAATACCACATCACAGCCTGCACTTTGTTTTGACAATAGTATGGTTTTTAGGTGGGATTTTTTTTTTTCCCCCCCCTTCAAAAGCAATCCAGCGTTGCCGCCTTTGAAGTCAGTGGGAGCTGAACCATTCACTCCTCCAGCCGCCCGGTCTGGATGCTTTTGAAAACCTCGCTCTTCGTGTTCGGCTCTTGGAGCCTGCTGCCGGGTGGTTTTGGTTTTCAAAAGCTATGACGCCTTCAACCTTGCCTGTTCACCCTGCCTCACCGAGCAGGGGAGAACTGGAGGGATGGAGACCATCTGTAAAAGCTGGCGGGGTGTTTTAATATCACAGAATGGTCTCTGCTCCCAAGTAACCAGCGATAGGACGAGAGGGAACGGCCTCAAGTTGCGTCAGGGGAGGTTTAGGCTGGATATTAGGAAAAATTTCTTTACTGAAAGAGTGGTCAGGCATTGGAACAGGCTGCCCAGGTAGGTGGTCGAGTCATCATCCCTGGAGGTGTTCAAAAAACGTGTAGACATGGCACTTTGGGACATGGTTTGGCAGGCATGGTGGTGTTGGGTTGACGGTTGGACTTGATGATCTCAGAGGTCTTTTCCAACCTATGATTCTATGAATCTATGATTCTATGATTCTGATTCTATCATTCTATGAATCATAGAATATCTCAGTTTGGAAGAGACCCATGAGGATCAGTATGCCATGATTGACCCCTTCTTCTCCTGACAGCTGCAGAGCACCGGCCGGCTGCTGGAGGAGCAGCTGCCTGAGATGATGACGGAGCTGTTGGCGATAGCACGCGACAAGATGCTGTGTCCCTCCGAGTCCATGCTGACGCGGTCCCTGCTGCTGGAGGTCATCGAGCTGCACGCCAACAACTGGAACCCCCTGACGCCCACCATCACGCAGTACTACAACAAGACCATCCAAAAACTGACAGCTTGAGGGGCAGGGCAAGGTGGGGTGGGAAGGGACGAGAAGAAGACATGCGCCTTGACGGGATCTGACAAGAGCTTTCCCGATTTAAATCCCTCAGCAGACCAAACCCCAGCATGCTCGAGAATACGTTTGTGGGGCGGGGAGGGAGAAGCATGTTTCTTTTTCAGCCGCGTCGCCAAGTGCCACCCCTCTTCCCCGCCGCGGTTTTGTTTTAGGGGTTTCTTTTTTTCCGAACTACTCATTGCTCAAGCAGCGGCAACGCATCCCGCCAGGTTATTGTTTGGCTTTCGAAAGAAGACGGAGAATTTGGGTTTAAAAAAAAAAAAAACAAATCCAAGTGGGGGCTAGTATTGTTTTCATGCCGTCCTCCTGCCTTGCCCCGGCCAACTGGCAGGAGACAGCAGGCAGCAGATGTCTCGGGAGGACAAAGCCAGATACACACCACACCAGACGCTCGTAATTGATGGCTTTTGTCGAGCGGGGCTTGCGTTAGGGTTCCCCCCCCCCCCCC
>Ga0065711_1039876_pt1 | contig 17429 bp, 20 predicted proteins | sample Hoacrofraction12_FD_59098 | JGI IMG/M metagenome (GOLD analysis project Ga0065711, IMG submission 59098) | Hoatzin crop microbial communities from Cojedes, Venezuela - Epithelial fraction 12 v2 (version 2) | ecosystem: Host-associated > Birds > Digestive system > Esophagus > Crop | place... | reverse complement strand
TTAACTGTGTAAAGTTACAAAAGGCTGCTGCAAACCTTAGGGACAATTTTTGATTTTTATTTTCATAGGATTTTTGTAAGCCTATAGAAGCATGCTTGAGAAAAACGTGCAGAGAGGCTGAAGAAAATACTTTACAACCCTGTACCACAAATCTCCTTAAAGAGACAAATTTTACAGTCAGTTAAAGCAGATTGACTGTCATTATGGGTTTAACATTGCCAAATGGAGTCGGGAGTTTGTGATTCTCATTCTCATGAAGCAGGCATTTCACACGTATCAGCTCCAGGCAATCAGAACTTGCTGGTGGAAAAGGTCTTCTGAGTCCGCGTTCTTGGCGCGTCAGGTGGAGAGCGCGGAGAGTCCCCTGGGAAGGCCGTGAGACGGTGCTCCCGGGGAGGGAGTCCTCCTTGTGGTTTTGCTAGCGTGGTCTGCAGATCGCCAGCCTTAGGTTTAAAACAAAACAAAGCAAGAGAATGGATATGTAAGTGTGTACAATTACCAACAGGAAGTAGCGCGTATGTCTGTTGGGCAGACTTTTACCTGCAGGTAATACATGCACAGGCCAGTTTGTAGCAATAAAGTTGTTATCAGTTATAAAAGGGCTGGAAGCATTAAAGCTCAACAGATTTTGAAAGTAATAAACAGTAACTACATGTACTAATAAACTTATCACTAATAAATATTTTTTGAATAGTGTCAACTCCATATCGGTATGTAAATACACTTTTTAACAGATTAAGATTTATATTCATTCACTTTGATATTTCACAAAATTGTAACAAACTTGAAAGCTGATGGAAATTCAGTACAGCTTTTACAGGCCTTCGTGAAAATATATTGCTTTTTAGCAATACAACCAGAGATTTTAAACATTGTTTCTTTTGCTATTCGGTATGTTATGAACACTGCGGAATACAACACAGTCACACTCAAAATGCAGCAGCCTCGGGGGTTCCCGTAAGATCATCGTGCCGAGTTTACACACGTTTCATACACAGCGAAGTCCGTGAGTAGATCTTTGCAGGCTTTGGCCCCTGACAGTCCATTCCACGTATCTATTGTAAAACAACTTTAAAAATGAACCGGGAGCAATTAAGCGAACAGAACGACACCTTCCCGCTGTTGGAGGCGGTCACTCCGCGAAACGCGCTGCCAGCGCGAGGCACCGCGGGTTAATGGCGCGCTGTGAAGCTGGACGTCGCGCAGATTTGGTGAGTGGACTCAAGCTCCTCAAACCCCACAGCTCCCCACCCTTTTGGGTGGTATTTACCACTTTTAACGTATTAGCAGGCCGTTACAGAGCGAGCAGCTCCCCTGTTCTGCACGGCTCGCAGCTGGGAGCGCGCAGCCGCCTGCGCAGACGCATTCGACGCTGCGGCTGATCGGCGGACATTCTGCAGGCCGGCCGCCACGCGGTGACCCCCTGCGGATACCGAGCGGGAATGGGATCGCCTCAGCACCGCCACGACTCAGGCGTCTGCTTGGGAAACCAAGGGGCAGGCTGCTAACGGGAGCGGCAAAGGCGCCCGAGCCCCCCCTGCGCTGCAGCCGCGTGCCGCCCGGTGAGAGCCGAGACCCCGAGCGCCGGGAGCCCACCCACGGCTCCTACGTGCCAGGGGATGCTGTCACACGTGATCCTCCTCCCTGCCTCGAGGAACGGGTTCCATCGTGGGAGTGTGCTGCTCGCGCTGCGCGGGACGCGGGTGACTGCAGACCGGCGTCACCATCTCCCGGCACAGGGACAGGCAGCGAGCGCGGCGCGCGACCCGTCGGCCCTGTTCTGCGCAGCAGGGAGGCTGTGCCTTCGGCGCGTCAGGTCCCTTCGCTTTGGAGGCCAAAAGGTGCTTTGAATAAAACCAGGATTTCTTTTATCCAGCAGTAGATGTACTGTAACGTGGTGCAAACACTGCAGAAAGGAGGCTATGGAATCCATGGCCTCTCCGTGACCAGTTCACACAGCTACAGCCCCGTGTGCACGCCCAGTATCTCTGCCCCGCCACTGGTCGGGCTCCCCAGCACCTGGAACCGCACGCAAGTGAAAGGCTCCGGTGCAGGGGAGTCCCAGCAGGCACGAGCTCTCGCTGCTGCGCGACGGGGAGCTGCAGCGGAACAGCCCGCCGACGGACTGCCGCTCCTCTTGGAAGTAAACAGCTTCGGAGCCATTTCATGTTCCTGCCGCACTATAAAAGGGTTTTGTTCGTTACGACAATGTCATTTTTTACTGGGAGAAGGCTTTGCGAAGTTTCATACCGCCGATACTACCTCTAGACATTAATGCAAGTGCCTCCTCGCTGGATTAGAACGCGCGACACGCAGACAGCGCCGCGGCGTGCGAAGGACCACGTACAGCCCTTGCGCTGGCTCTGCCCTCGGGAACCGCGGATCTACGGCAGGTTGCTTCCTGGAACCTGACAACGCCATCAGCTGAGCGCTGACCGGCCCGGCGGGCAGCGGCGGAAGGAGAGGGGACGGGGGAGCGGACCCTGGGGCCCAGCAGCCGGCCCCCAGCCCTGCGGAAGGCAGGCGGTGTCAGCAGCCACCTCGCCCCACGGGATCCACGCAGCCGCCCAGGCTCCCCAGGCAAAGCGCGTCTCGGGCCGAGTGTCTGGGCTGCGCACCGCAAACAAACGACATGCAAAGCACTGACTCGTTTTACTGGAGAGAGGTAACTTCCTTCTGACCAGCTACGCAGTTTGGAGAACGGAGGTAATGCTTTCAGGCAGGACAACGCAATTCCTGATAATGTTGCAATAAGCAAACACATTTTGCAGCCACACCACCTTTAATGGCAGCGCTCGATTGCCTCTTCCCAATCAGGACACTCACTGACGTCTCTAGGCACAGATTTACGAGTCCTCTTTCCAACTGTACATGGGTAATTTCGAATTTCAACTTTTTTTGCTGTATTAAACACTTGCACTGAACGGCTTGTACAGCATGTGACAAAAATCATCATCCCTGTCTACTGAGTTTTATAACGATCTTTGGCCGTCTTTTATGCTTTTCTTGGGTTTTGTCTTCTATATCAGAATTCTGGCTTGGCTTTCAGAGGACTCAGAGCACTACAGATGCTTATGTCTGTTTGTAGATGACCATGCTGTGTACATACGCACAATTTCAGCTGAGCACAAATACAACGTTTAATTTTTAACAATTATAATTTTGAAATATTTGGTACCTGAGATTTTTGTGTCATTAACGAAATGTCCAGTTAACAACTGCCCACCAGCGCAGAGCACTGCGTTTACTGTACTGCCAGAGAAGCAGAAGACGCTCACCATCTCAGTGTCTTGTTTTGCTTTCTCCATTTCCACTCGGGATGTTCCTTTTAGTTTTTCTCCTCTTGCTTTCATCATTCGCGTGCAGTGTCTGATGCGCTGTTCCAGTTTCTTTTCTCTGAGGGATCTAAGTAAACATGACAAAATTATTATTTCCGTTGCTTTATATTCACTGATGCTTCTGTTTCCAGTTTCAACTATTTTAACACATTTCTGCCCAAAATATAAACAGAGCCCCAGGGAGCAAAACGAGCAAGTGCTGTGGCTTTGCCTCCGTTGCTCTGCACTCCGTGGCGTGTGCTGCGCGTGGCGGGCTCGCCCCGCTGCGTCTGCCCTTGGCTCTGGCGCTGGCAGAGACCTGGCCAGCTCGTTGGTGAAACCAGCCCCTGGCCTCGCTCAGCACACCAGCGCGACGCGGCGCGGGGCAGAGCTCGGCGCTGCCCTTGGGGGGGTCCCGTGCACGGCTGCTGCGGCAGCCGGGAGCCTCTCACTGAACAAGGCAGCGGAATGAAGCAGGAGCAGAGGAGAGAGGTCCAAGGGGGAAGCTGAAGGAGGTGCGGCGTTCCAGGAGGAAGCACCGACGGGGAGGAGAGCGCAGGCAGCCGGTGACGCCGCGTGAAACGCTGCAGACGGCGTGCCACCAGAGCAGGAATGGAAGGGGCAACCGGCCTGAGCCCCGTGCCAGCGGCTGAGCCTCCTGCAGCGTGTGCAAACGGCCGCTCAGCCGTCTGCCCCGCAGATCCCAAATCATGTTGGGCAGCAGCGGTACTACAGAGCAGCCCTCTCCAGCGCCCGAGGGATATTCACGCAGGTATGAAAGCCAACACAAGAACGGGGCTGAAATATCAGCGACCGCTAAATAAATGTATTTACTGTACTTTTTGTGCTCATCAGACCTGTCTGGCCATAGCCGTGGTATCTGTAACCACCTCTCTTCCATATCATGAGATGGTATCATAAAGTGTATTTTTCCTTAAAGCTGATTATAATTCTCCTTGATTTACAGGCATCTGTTTAGTAGTTATGTCCTGAGATTATCAACTAGAACACGCTCGCACAATTAGTCAAGGTACAGCCTCATATAAAGATCACACTAATTTTCAGAAGTGCAAAATGGAGCAAACCAACACATCTCATAATCAGAAAAACAAACAGAACATTTCAAGCTTTCCCCATATACATTAAAACCAAACAGAAAAAACACCCTGAGACTTAATTTGAATGCCTTCTAAAAATAGCATCAAACATTTTACAGGCTTTTAAAAATCTGGGGCATGTTCATACATCTCCCCTCTCTTTTTTTTTTTCTTTTGCTTGTTTTGCTATACTGACATGAAGAAGAATGATTTCAAGCATCTTCCAGCCCAGCTGACAGACTAGGGCCACTGAGACAAGGATGTAAATTTACACTCCAGGACGAGCCTGGCAAGGTGAGGCCATCAATCAGCTGAGATTTTTTCGTTCATTTTGCAAAAAGGACCAGAGATACTCCATTTCTAGCCAGGCCTCTGGCTCACACTCGCTGTATTAAGATGATATAGAGATACTATAAAATAGTTGGTTTATTGCTGAAATAAATTATTACTATAATAAAATAAGAATTGCTTTAACAGCGTGCTTCTTGTCTTGGTATTGCATCGTACACGAAGGAGCAAACGCACATAGCTCAGGCACAAGTCTCGAAGGTAGGACAATAGGTCACCTGGTAAGCAAACAGTAATTTCAGGAGCTAGGGTGTAATTCCAGCCCTGGTGGGAAATGCTGGTGCATACTGGCTCCCTAGCCTTGTAGGGAGACTTGTGGAGGAGCCAAGTCAAAGCCCTACCTCCGCATTCAACTTCTCACACTCCCAGAACCCCAGGCCTTAGTGCTTGGTTGTAGGGTTAGGCCCTTCCCTCAGAATTTTCCATATAAAGCTAAGAGAAAAAAAAAATGTTTTTGATTTTGTTCTGCCAGGTTGGTCGCCTTTAAAAACTCAAAACTGTTTGGTGAAGCCAAATTCTTTTCCAGACAAACCACCTTACCCAAACTATACTTCAAGTGAACAAATTCCCAAGGTTTTGCACTGAGAAAAATGATTGTGGTAGATCTTAAATATTTTATAGGCACTTCATTTCTCTCAGTGCAAAAGCTTACCTCCAAACTGGCTCACAATGAAAGCGCTGATTATATTTTAATAGTACTGCATAAGACCACGCTGCTGCAAAGAAAGTCGATCAGCTAACAGAAGGAGAACGCTATAGAACAAATCCACTTCCAGAATTGTCCCTTATGACATTATCACTTAAGGTGAAGACAGAGCAGAAATGACACGGCACGCTCCCCTGGATTTGACAGATGCGCACAAAAAGAGTATTTACTTTTGGGAAAGTCAACGGCTGCAACGGCAGCCACCTATCCATGCCTTTATCATAGTTACTCAAAACTAGGATTCTATACCCAAGACAACCCCTTAACTTTAGGAAAAGTATTTGAAGTTTTATTAAGTCAGGGTAGCTGCTTTGCGGTTCCCCCCCTCCCCCCCATTCCAGCAAGAACAATTTGAAAACTAAACTCTTTAGGGTTAAATAAAGGAATATTCTTGTACCGCACAAGGAATATGAAACTGCTCCTAACAAGATGATCAGACAACAAAGAAACACACTGAACATCAGAGCAAAAATTAAAGATTGCCAATATAAAAATATGAGACCATGTTGCAAAGCTCTTATTAATACCTAATAAGTGCCGAAACGAATGCCGGCCGCAGCGAGACTGGAGCGCAAGGCGATGTGCGTGGGCTCGTGTGCGGTCCTGGGGTGCCATCCCCCGCTCAACGCACGCACACGCAGCGATCGACCGCCACGGACACCGCGGCTCGCGGCGCGTCTGCGTCCTGTGTTGCTGACGCCGTTTTAAACCCGTCCTCTGTCACCACTGCGTGTGCGTATCACTTCATCACTGCAAGTACCGAAATGTGTTCGGTTTGGTTTTTTTAAAGAAAAAACTTTTACAGGAGAAATTGAAGGATTGTTCTCTGGGAGCGAACACATTGTTCTCCCTATTTATGTGGGAAAATGGAGGAGAAAAATGAGGAATATTTAAATGTATCAGGTAACAATATACCTACTCCATCTCTCGCATTCAAAATCCAGTTCTCTTCTACGCAAACAGAATTTCTGTGCTCCTAAACCTGGCCAGTCAGGCTGGCCGAAAGAAAGGCTTCCCAGGCAGGGAGGGCAGACGGCGCACTCCTCCGAGCCCTCACCCACCAGGGCTGACCCCAGGCTGCAGCAGGCACCCAGCTACCGACTCCCCAGCGCAAGCCCCTCCGCCTGCCCGGAGCTGGACCTGCTGCTGACGGCGGGAGGAGCGTTTGTCTCACAGCCTGCTGCTGGTCGTGCTCCTGCCTTGAATATTGCCAGACTGCCCTCGATGCTGAACATTGCCACGCAGCGAAGCAGCCGCCGCAGCTGTTGCGCTTCGATCGCCAGCTTCAAGGGCGGAGAAAGCCGGCAAGAAGCGATGCGCGTCGGTCTGATCCGTACACGCAAAAAGGATAACTTCACGCACAAGGTCTGTGCAAAATTAGTTAAGCACAGGCAGCTATTATTGATCCCACCCAGTAACCAGAATGAGCACTGGCGAAGCAGCCGTGGTTAGGTGACGCCGCGGCGGCTGCCAGCCGGCCCTTCTGAGCGTGCGGCCGCACCGCTCTGCAGCCCGCCGCGCCTGCGCTAGCTGTCCCGCAAACCTCTCCCCGCACCGCAGCACCACCGCTCTGCTCCGGCTTCATTGCTGTGGTGAGGCTGGCCAAAGACATCACTGCAGACAGGAGCATTGCATTTGCGTACTTAACTGCCCGGACGATAAAAGCCAGCAATGAATAATCACAGTCTCAAAAACTCAGGTTAAAACGTCTGGTAGCTGAAACTCAGGTAACCACTCTGCTGAAGATGCACGAAGTGGAAGAAAACCCTGCTCGTGCCACTCTCCCAGCCACCAGTGCCAAGTGTTTTAGTATTGTTACCGCATATACTATCATACACAAAAAAAAAATCAGTTTAAATAAAAAATCCTCTTTTGCTAAAGTAACCGAATAGGATCTTTCGCAGTGCCGCTCGGTGAGAGCAAAGGGCACTGCCGATACGCTGCTGCCTCGCCAGCAAGGCTGCCGCCGCCGCGGTCCCGGCGCTCTGCAGGTCAAGCGAAGCTCTGCTGCCAGGATGAAGAAACACCGGTTAACTGGTGGAAGATGTCACGCTGTGGGTGAGCAGCAAGGCGAAGAAGGGTGGTATTACCAGGAGCAAGCTGCCCGAGCGGGAGCGCCGGTTCCCGCAGCCGGTGGAAGCGGCAGACGGCTGGAGCACCGGCGCTGGGCGCCTGCCTTCACCCGGGAGCCGCGGCTCCGAACGTCGGCACCTGGGCTGGATGCCTGCGGTGAGACGGCCAACCTATGGCATCTCCACTCTGATAAACTGCGGTTCAGAAAGACATTCTTCCAAGCACCGATGCTTTTAGAAACACAATTGGGCTTAGTTTCAAAAATGTGAGTTTAAAAAGAAAAGCAAAAAGCCTAGTAAGCTGGCTGCCTTGTTTTTACTTTTAGAATACACACCAAAAAAATTGTTTGGTTGTGGCAGATGTTGAATTGAAAATTTTCACACAATTCCAGAAAAGCTGTAATCTGTAATACAAGGGGCCTTTTTTATTTGAGCACCAGGCATTGCTACGCAGATATGTATAAAATGTAACACTAAACCTGTACCAATCCCCTTTTAGTCACTGAGGGATATAATTCATTTTAATTTTAAACCTACTGACATTCCAGGCAAATTTGGGTGTATTCCCACACTTCCACAGTTAAAAGCAGCATGCCCAGCAATCATGAAACTGAGATGGCAGAATTCTTCACAGCAAGAGAAAAACCCTCACAGCATTTCAAGCCCCTTCAGCGATCATCTCTAACCGCCTTACTCAGTGTCTATGCCACAGTTCATTTTCACACCAGAGCACTGGAAAATTCATGTGTATTCACTTTCAGCATCTCATTTTTGACAATACTGTGTATAAGGAATGAGAATGTAGCAGTAAAACTGAAAGGATACTTTTGAGATCCTTGTTTTAATGTTTGTTGCTTTGGGAAAAAAACAACACAAACTTTTCAGGCCTTTTTTATACGCTCAGGAAGAACCAGAAGCGAGGTCCCCCCTTTCATCTGCCAGAGCTTACAAATTCCTGGAGGAACCAGAAAATCCAGCCGACTTCAAGCTCAGTTTGGCAGAGGCAACATCTCATATTGGAGGCGTTCAATAATTTAACAAATCATGTTTCATCATACGCACGTCTGTTTTAACGCCTCCAAGCAGCCCGATTGTTGGAGCCCCTGCAGATTTTGAACAGCAGTTTGAAGGATCTGGCAACTCCTACACTGCACACGGGGCTGCAGCACCTCGCGCAGGAGCCGCAGTCCACACAGACATTTGAGAAAGGGTCTGAAAAGCCACTGCCAAATTACCGGCATTTAAAGTCCTGTTTTTTTCTTTTTAAATTTTAAATTTAAATATATGGGCTACAAAGAAAACAAATCAAAGGGTATCATGAACGGATTGTTTTTTCCAGTGCTGTATCTTGCTGTTTTCTGTTACATACCATATCTGCATTCTTAGGTGAAAACCTGAACGTTTCTTTCTTTTCTTTCATCAAGTTCGCTTTTCTGCGCCATTCCTGAAGCATTTCTTTACTGCTGAAAAAGTTAATTTATATGAAACTTTTAAAGCCATAATTTAAGAGGTGAATGTTACTCCTCTTGTTGGCACGCTTAGCCGTTTGCAGCTGAACCATGTACGACACTCCTTGGACATAGTGACTCCTGACACAGAGACACAGGACCGGGGCCTCTGCAGGCACCGCTGGCTGGCCCAAGGAAGACAAGCGCTGCACAGACCCACGCTCACTTCCCCGTTCAGCAGAGGAATACAGCAGCAAAGAGCAGGACAGAGATTCAAACAAAAGCCAAGCAGACTAATTAAGCTGCTTGGAGGACTGGTAACGAGCTGCATGGTTCATCTCTGGACTAGAGTTTAAACTTGGTAAGTTTAGATCCTGAGAAAATTTGAGTGAACATAAAGTAGTAGAGGGTTGCACCACAAAAAGTTCTGCTGGATAACGTGATACAACCCATCACATTTTTAAGATTCGTCAATAAAGGTCTCATTGATATGGTATTTACTCTGATTCTGAATGTCCACAGCGATTCTCCAGCTCTTCTTCGTTCCAGCCCTAAGTTTCAGGTTACTTCTCCCTGCACTGCCATTGTCTGGCACAGAGTAATCCTCTTCCTTCACTTCCACTCTCTCTTCAAAAAGACTTGTCAACTATAACAACGCCTAGTAAAGTAATATTTTAATAAATAATAGACATTGTCTATTGTCCCCAGTCTCTCATTATGGATGTTCTCCTGAAGTCTTCCCAGTACTTTCCTCCTGACCTCTGTATTCTATATATATACACGTATGTATATAAAACAGTCTGTAACTGTCCATCAAGCTAAGGAATGCTGGCATCGAAGTCCAACGAGAAGCTCAATGAGCACCTCCTTCGTGCCAGCATTTCACCTGGGAATGAGCGCGGGTCAGAACGACAGCCAGCCACGATTAGCAGGCAGGGCAGGTCGCGGCACGCGACAGCTCAGCCTTGCTCCCGGCGGTCGCTCTGCCGCTGTGCGCACCGCAGCTGGAGGAACTCGCAGTAGAAGCAGGCTCATCTTCACCAGCCCTGGCCCAAACCATTGCGCGCTGTCCGACCACGAGCACCTAGACACACGCTTCTTCGGAGTGGGGAACCCTGCTCAGCCGGCGGCATTCCCTGCCTGGCGGGAAGGGGAGACAAGAATTCCCTGGCCCTGCTCCTCTCCTCCTGGTCCTTCCCTCTCTCTGGGTGCCGGGATGCCCAGGGAGCCCCAAAGCACACCAGATTTAACCCAAACTGCTGGGGCGCAGCCGTCTGGTGCTTCCCGCAGTGCCACGCAGACGCGCTGGTTCTGTAACATGACATTTATAACCCAGTCACAAAAGAAAAAGGTATGAAGATGATACGAATTAGGATCAACAATGCCTCATTTGGGGTCCAGTCTGTAACAAGCGGATTGTTTTCTGAACAGCGGCCCGAGTGTATGCATATAGCGGGAAAACACACAGAGATATAAACAACTTCTTTCAGCAAAATTTGTTCAATACACATTATATTGTAGATACATCACATTTTTATGTCGCGTGCAGAGTTTGCCCTCTAGCTGCAGCCTTCTGTCAGCAAAGATCAAGTTAAATTCCAGTTTACACGGAATGTAACATACAAATTAACTGAAATGGCTTTATTGTCTGCTCAATTGGAAGGGGAATTCATGGAGTTCCATGGCTGAGTTGGTAATAAGCTTGGCAAGTCACCTTTCTTGTTGCCTTGGAGCACCGCATTTTGTAAAGAAAAGCACTCTTTATATTTCCACTTCTAGTGCAAAATGTTTGAACTTACTTCTTTGCTTATAAATAGTCAACCAGGCAATCTATTAAGAAGTAAGAACTTTTAAAAGACAAGGACACTGTAATACTTGCTTTTTCCTTTGTTCATATAAAGCTTGGTCCTCTTCCAGCTCCTTTTCTGCTACCGATCTGCACTTTTCAGCTCGCTTTCCCCAAACTGCCCTATCATAGGATAGAAACTCAATAAATTTATGTTTCTATGTGGACATCCTCCTTTTGCAATGGACAGTTTGATACTGTTAATTAGATTGCACATAGAAAACTAAGCACATTTAGTGATGTCAACGTACACACTCCAAATGCAATTACTAGTGATCCTGCATAGAGAAGTCTGTTTTATTTCAACATAACCATTAAAATTATTAAAGTAAAAAACATGTTTAAGTAATTTACGCAATGAATTACTTCACAAAACCCACTGCAAGCCCAAGGTTGTATTGTGAGGGAAAAAAGTGAGCACAAACCATGAATTCCATAAGATTTTTTCCACACTGTTAATACTTCTAAACCAACCCCCCCTTAAAACGTGAGCGTATCAATATTTCCTTTTAATGCATATTCTATTTTCACAAGTTTACAGCAACCTGTGTTCTGGAAGAAACCAACAGTCTACTGAGGAATGCGAGCAGAATAATGGCTTCCTTTTGACTGATCACTTAAGTATCTCATAGTTTGGTAACCTCTTCACCCAGCTCTTCAGCAAATCCACCATGCAGAAGCTGGTTCAGCTTACAATCATTTTTGTTGAGTGCTTAGTACCTCTGACTCACACCAAGTTTAAGAGCCACTTGTCCCCATCACCTGCAGAAATCAAGTTCTCAGAGCAGCCTCCATAGTCTTCCTCACTGCAGGCCCCTTGCTGCCTTTACCATGGACACGGGCGAAACCAAAGAGCACGGCTCCACGTCCCTGCTGGAGCCCCGCCTCCTCCAGGGCTCAGCCAAGACCTGGGCAACTCAACAGAGAACCACCACAGATGTGGCAAGTTTTCATAGAGTCACAGAATCATTAAGGTTGGAGAAGGCCTCTAAGGTCATCAAGTCCAACAAGTCAACCCAACACCCCCATGCCTGCTAAACCATGTCCTGAAGTGCCACATCTACACGTTTTTTGAACTCCTCCAGGGGTGGGGACTCCACCACCTCCCTGGCCAAGACAAATACACTGCACTAAAGACAGCGAATTCTGAAACGGGGTAGGACACGAAAGCGGAAGAACCCAGCTTTGTACTGGGATCTCTACTTTGAGGAAAAAAATAGAGTGGAAATAAAGACTCACATAATGCATGTACATATAATGATTGAGTTAAGGCTGTATATAACCCTAACTTTCTCTCTCACTTCATTTTTCTGCAGCATTTATAGCCTACCAATGTAGATTTGGGTATAAATAAGTATTACATGAATTGTGTATGACTGAATTAAAGAGAGAGTTCTCTGCATGACGAATAGGAGTTAAAAATATGTTCCATGTATCAGAGGAAGTAAAAAAGCAAAGCAAACAGTTACAATAATCATTAACATACTACAAGTGCCCAAATGCATTCTGTGAGTCAAAACAGGAAAGCTCTTTTAACATAATCAATTTAAATATGTAATGTAGTGTAACGATGACAACCAAAGTACCGATGAAAGCTTTAGCACAGCTTGCATTTCATCCCAATGGGCATCTGAGGTTCAACAAATTTACCATTATCTCAAATAACACCCTCATTTATTTATTTATTTACACGACGTATTAATCTTCACACACAACTGAACTTACTCGGTGATCTTTCATAGTTACAAGACGATGATTAATACCCAGGTATCTCTACGCTGCACTCCAAAGCGCGACTTTTACTTACTGATAACTGCGGCTCAGCAGCAGCCGACCAGCACAGAATTCACCCCACTTTTTGGGCAGGACCATGCCCTAGATCTGCCACTGCCCGAAGAGTAACCACAACCGCTAAATGCTTCGCAGCTCACCTGCGACTGCGGTGTAGGGAGATCGTAAGATACACAAAGCTTTGGAAACAGAAACTATAGACTCCGGAGGTTCCCGGAATCCTAGAGAAGAAATGCACTGGATTTCATCTCCCTCCTCCTCCCACATTTTAGAGAAAAAGCCTTATTCCAAGGTACATTCTGTTATCCTCTCTGCATGAAGTATGTATATACTACTTCTTACACACTGCTCTCATCCAGCACGAACAGATGGGCCGTGTGGGAGGGAGCAAAAAACTCCTGCATGTTACAGAAGGTTCTCAAACTTCATGTGCATGCCCACAGATTCTAAATATTAAACTCCATGGGATTATTTTTCTTTAAATATACCACTATCTAAACTAACATTAAACATTAGAACATAATTAAGTTACAATGCTGTTCCAGATCATAATTTATAATTTTTTGTCATTCTAATCTATTGTGTTTGAATTAAGTAGAACAGAATGCAATTGCACATTCTTACGCAGACAAAAACGCTTTTTATCTGCTGTTTTGAAGAATACAAACCAAATCCTCAGAATTTTCAAGACCGTGTACCACTGAAGGGGAGCTAAAAACCAAAATAAATAACTAGAGTGCCTGAAGCATATTACATGTTTATTTTGAAAGGAAGAGTGCAACAAATGGCCAAGGGAAGTTGGAAAACCAGCTGTAAGAGCCCACAACACAAACACCACACTATTGTCAGACACCACTCTGCTAATTTCCAGACAAAACTCTCACTTCGCATACTAACTTCAAGAGCAATCAGCTGTAATTACTTCTAAATTGCTACTGTGCGTATAGAAAGTGATCTCTGAAAAATAATACTGGTTCACCTCACACAGGCAGATAAAAAGATAAATGCAGACAGCTTATTTTCATAGTCTGCGTATCTTTAAAAGCCAAACCAAGCAAACCCCTTTCAGCCCAGGATGGAGCTCCCAGCACCAGCCCAGCAGTGTGCGTAGCCAGCTGGCCCCGAGAGCAATGCTATCCTCTGTTCAGGGGTTTCACTTCTTCAGTCTAACACAAAAAAGACATGCTTTTGTCACTACCCTGAATTTTTTACTTTAGGTAACAATTAAAAATGCTCAAAGATAAATTAATTTCCTAACTGTAATGAGGAGAATTCGTATCAATAAGTACGGTAAGAACGTGCACTCTACTGCGCAGAACTTTTGCTTCAGCTTTGCACAACTGGCTTACTAAAACTCCACCTGAATGCTAGAGAAAGCTTAGTTTTATTGGACTGAAGCATTCCAATGTATTTCAACCGTAACGATTTATTACCAGAACACTTTGAAAGTCTATCAAAGGCATGATTCCGAAAATCCAAGAGCCACAATAGTTCTCACTGAAAATAAATGGTATGTTTGCCATTCTATTCCCACTCCCAAATGTTTTTCCCATTTCGATTCTAAACTTTATTCTGCTGTTGATGGAAATACCAAGTGAACACCTATGCTTTGCATCAGGCCTCTGTCCAGAAAAACAAACATTAGCCTCAACTACGTTAAGCACAAATGAAACCAAGAGCTTTTTTCCCTTTCATTTTAGTACTCTTTGTAAATTAATGTAGCACAACGCACCACTAAACATGACAGATTCTGCAGAAGGTACAGCAAAAAATAAGTTAAATGACGAGTGTATGTTCCTATATCAAAATGCTCTATTTCTCCATTAAAATGCTTGTATTTACCCCCCCTCCCCCCAAAAAAAACCCCACCAAACCCAAACACTGAAACACTTAATGAAGCTCACATGCTTCCACAGGCCACTGATTACTTTGCTAGGAAGAGGATATCTCCGATTTTTTTCCATAATGTTTAGCAATGACCTGTTTGATTCCTGTAGCATGGGCAATTCTGTGAAATACAGAACTCTGGGGTTCTAGCTCTATCATTATGGCTACATTAAAAGTTACACCAGGACTAGACTTCTAAAATGGTAAAATATATTTAAAAGAACAATCTTGCATCTTGAAAGGTCTATTTTAACCTACCACTGGTTTCCTTCCTGGAAGACTGTAAACTTTTCCAGATGATGAATTTACGCTAATTCTGATCCGGTGTGGCTTGAGGCAGGCATCGGGACCCCCTCGTGCAGCCAGGCGCTGGGCTCGCGTCCTAGCGCGCCTCTTCCAATTAACTTCGCTCCTGGCCCACAGCAGTTCTCCTCTAGCGCAATCCTTGCTTGCGGAGGTATCACAGTGAGTGTGAAGCTAACGCAACGTGGTCTGAAACGAGCCTTGATTTTAGATCTTCTGAGAAAACAGTTCAGCTTGCCAACCCACTGAGCTACTTGGCTTCTCTAATATGTCACATGAACCTGTCTGCAGATCGCGTAGAAGGAAGTCCTCCTGCAAGTATAAAAGCCAAGCTAGGAGGAGAATCCAGATGGTATCTTAGTCTCTAACTTCACTTGAGATCCTGATGATCTCATCATGATTCATGAGAAAATGTTAAGTAAGCAGATTTTTACATATTATGCATGATAAAATAAATGTCCACTGATATGGGAAAAATGATATGAGCATTAAGCACTAGTAACACAGATAAAACTTGTCTATGTAGAAAAATGTACTGCTTACTCTCAAGTCACGCTAAGATGTGGTGAAAATTGAAGGTAAATAGTGGTAATCAAGCAAGACGACTGGGATATAAGTTGTCTCAAAACAAGAATTATAAACAAGGTCTGAAAACACGAAGACAATAATCATGTGCAGTTCTGGAAGTGCACATGGCTGCCTTTTAATGACATCATACATGGAACTGAGATGGACAAAAAAACTATCCAGTATCTTTACATCATTATTTTGACTTCATTTTCAGTATCATGGTATTTTGAGCTGATATTTTTACATGTCACCATATTGCTTAGCATTTTAAGTGGCTCATTCATACTCTGAAGTTACTGCGTTCCCTTTAATGACATCACATTTTAACACTCCTAATTCCAGTCTGATACTAATGGCATCCACAGTAAGTAGCCTTCATTACAGGAAAGCTTAAGTGTGAAGAGAGTTCTTCTGTGGGAATATACCAAGTGTTTCTATTATTAATGACTTCTGGAATATATCGGACCATAAATAATGGAAATGATGTCGCATCTTTTCCTCTCTGCTGACAACTTCTTAATTTTACCCTCCTAATGAAAATTTATAACTACAATACTGTAGAAGAAACAAGAAAGTGTGATAAAGAGCAAATTGTGCTTGTCTTTGAAGAATGCGAGCTCAAACATTCCCCAGCCTGAACCATTCTGTGATTATCCGCCAGCGCCTGCAGCGGCCCCGTGCCCCACTGCAGCAGCCTCAGTATTGCTCCTTTACCCACCAGGCCTCTGACGGCGTCACTGGAGGCGACGCGATTAGCACGACTTTTGGGGTTTGACGTCCGCGGGAGGCTGTCCCTCATCTCCTCAGCGTCTGCAGCAGTCCGAGCATCTGAACCAGGCTGTGTTCTCAAATGGAAGCTACACTGACCCACCTGTGATTTTAATGGCTCCACCTCTTTTCTGTAAGCCAGGTACTCTATTTTCTTTTTTTTTTGGACAGTTATCTGCTAATTAAGAGTCCTTTCTCATTCCCTTTATATCTCAATGTCCCCTATATCCCCCATGAAGCATCACCTACCTGCACACTTATCCCCTCTGCTGCTCTGATGAAGTGCCTGGCATGCAACACTAGCCACTTGTCATCCTAACGACCTGGCCCAGCCTTCTGCTCATGCTTCTTCTCTGCTGATCCTGAAGAACAGCCTCTGCTGAAAGCTTTGTCTTCTGTTCCTCTAACCACATCGCATGTAATTAAGGCTTCCTCTTATATGAATACAACCTCTCCTTCTCCACTTAGGGGTTTAAGATTCATGGTTTGATCGTTTTATCACAACATTGAAACATTTCTTTTTCCTCGTTTTTCCTAGCCGGCAATGTCGCTTTCAGATGCAGATCTGGATGACGCCCATTAGGGAAAAAGCCCCCAAGGAAAGCATCCCTTGGTCCACAGCTTTTTCAGAACAAATTACAGTAAACGCACACAAAGGCCCCTCCAACACACCTGAAGCAGCTGGCTCCATACAGAGTAGTTCTCTGTTCCCAGAATGCTGAAGAAAGCACAGGATGGATTTTAATCCCTTTGTATGACATCTTCAGGTGGAAATTCAAGGGGATAGTGTCTTAGATTCAAGGCTGTCAATGAAGTTACGTTTCCTGTGAAAAAGAGGTAATTTAGCAAGCACAGAACCATAGAACAGCCCAGGTCGGAAGGGACCTCGACAGCCCATCGGGGCCACATTTTGAGAGATGGGCGAGTTCTCAGACCCACAGCAGCTGAGTCAGAGTGACTGGTACGTACTGAGTTTATGATTTCTACAATAACAACCATTATTCTGCACGCAGATTCTATGTACTACCTCAACTGCTTTCGCCAAATCTAGTGATTTTTTGTTTGCTGTTTTTAGAGCTACACATAACTGATACTTATGTACATGCAAAGTATTACTAATGCTGTAACACCTAAGATTATTACTGAATTCCTGATGGGCTATATTTCTTTTCTCAAAGTCCGGCTTATTCTGGACAGACTAGACTGAATTACATTGAAATGTTTGCTTTCTCCTTGAAAGTAACTCCTCAGCAGGTTCAAGTTGCTGATTTACTAG
>Ga0065711_1008574_pt1 | contig 17430 bp, 14 predicted proteins | sample Hoacrofraction12_FD_59098 | JGI IMG/M metagenome (GOLD analysis project Ga0065711, IMG submission 59098) | Hoatzin crop microbial communities from Cojedes, Venezuela - Epithelial fraction 12 v2 (version 2) | ecosystem: Host-associated > Birds > Digestive system > Esophagus > Crop | place... | reverse complement strand
GTGTGGTGAGGGGGGGATGGTCTCTTCTCCTAGGTAACCAGCAACAGGACGAGAGGCAATGGCCTCAAGTTGTGTCAGGGGAGGTTTAGGTTGGACATTAGGAAAAGTTTCTTTACTGAGAGCGTGGTCAGGTGTTGGACCAGGCTGCCCAGGGCAGTGGGGGAGTCCCCATCCCTGGAAGGGTTCAAAAAACGTGTGGATGTGGCACTTGGAGACATGGTTTAGCAGGCATGGGGGTGTTGGGGTGACAGTTGGACTTGATGATCTTAAAGGTCTGTTCCAACCTTAATGATTCTGTGATTCTCTGGGGATGCTCCTACCCCACCTGCTCCATTTCTACGAAGAGATCCCAGCGTGCTGCCCACTCTGCTCCAACCCAGCCCCTGCATAACCTCAAGGTGAGTTCCCATTGCTGAACTGCTGGTAAACATCACTTATGGGGGCCGTTTCGCCCTGGGTCGGTGGGATGACCAGACCCTCCCTGAGGCCACGCTGTCACCAGAACCAACATGAAGGCAGCAGCAAAACCATACGGAGGGAGCAGGGAAGAGAAGATGGGACACGCACAGCTCGGGTCCACAGTTACACCAGTCCAGGAAATGTGAAAAAGCACAGAAAACTCATGTTAATTCTGCCTCGTGCAGCAGTGCTCACGAGAACAACAGATCTGGGGGATGTGTGGAGAGAACAAGTGGCCGTGGCCTTCAAGAGGAGAGTCAGCAGTGCTGGAGTCAACCCTGCAGAGAGCAGATAATGAAGGAAAGGAGCAGCACAGGAACCCATCAGCGAGGAGAGGCTGGGAGGACTGCAGCCTAAGAAAAGCTTTGGGATCCAAGAGAAAGACTCATCTTTGGAAGTGGGAGAGAAATGAGACGACGCTTCCTACTCCAAGGTCAGCAGAAGGACAAGCTGCAGCCTTTGGATACGGACGAGGATGCAGGGAAGTGCCAAGGCAGGGAAGAGGAGGACACGTACCTCACAGAACGAATTTATATTTCTTCCACGCCCCCAGAGTCCAAGATAGTTGCAGTTTCCAGAATAGTTATGCGTAGGAAAACCACAGCTCCGAAGAGCCAATTTAGATGCTTAATTTGGATACATATTTAAATCAGATCTGTTCTGTAACTCGGATTTACATTCCGGGGCTTGTTCAGCCTATTGTATCTTTTCCACCCAGCGTCACCTGCGCGAGTGCTCTTTGCCCTCTCCGCTACGTGCGGGTGGAAAAGGTGCTTTGGTTTGGAATTCACACGTCTGCTTACAGACACGAACAGATATCAGCAGATTTGGGGGGGTCTATTTTGTGTTATTTCCATTTCTGGTTTTTAGGCAAATACAGCCCTGATGGAAAAATACAGTCTGGGTTTGTCTGGAGCGTGTAAATGACTTCGGTTGCTCAGACGCGGAGTCTCTAACTCCTTCCTCTTTATTTCTACGCAATTATAGTCACAGGCTGCAGTGACACCACGTATCTCTCTGCTGCCTTGTCCCCCTCCTGAGCCGCCCACCTTCCAACGCCTTCCAACTGCGGTGACAACCCCGACACAAAACACATCCCAAACACACGCAGGGGAATTCACACACCTCGGACCCTTTTGGGCTCGGTCCTCAGAGCCCCCAGACTCCACCCCACGCGATTCCACCTCTGCCACGTGCCAGCGGCTAACTGAGACACCGCTGCCTGCCAGCCCTCGGTGACACCAGGGTGAGCAACGAAGAGTTAATGCTGTTGCTTTCACAGAATTACTTCTTAGTCAGCTGATACTTTTTGAAAAGAAACTCAAAGATAGACTGTATGTTTCCAGTTTAATTTCTGTTCCCTCCTTTCAGTGAGCACTAAAATAAATTCAAAATTAGCCTGGAATATACGTTAAGAATGTGTCTATTGGGAAATATTTTGTAACAAAAAATAGCCTTAGTAAGCCATGATAAAGCAAACACCTAGGAAACAGAACTATGACTCCTGGTGCCCATCACGAGACTAAAGGTGTCCGCAATATTTCGCCTTGTTTCCTTTTTATAGAACAAAAAAAAAAAAAAGGAAGAAGACAAAGTTTTGCAGGCTAACTTCTTCCCCACCGATGTGCACACCTACCAGGCAGGTTGTTGATGTAGCCTCCGTCCATCAAGAGGTGCCCGTCCTTCGGGTCGCAGAGGGGAGGCATGTACCCGGAGAGGGACATGCTGGCACGGACGTACCTCCACAGGGAGCCTGCGGAACGAGAGGGAGGGAATGGCGACAGCGTTAATTACTGCCTCAGCCGTGGGGCAGGCTTTTGCACTCCTTAAAAGAATCGGGAGAGAGAGGCTCTCCCGAGAATACCGTCGGAAAGTTATTAAAGCAGTTTATTATTTTCTATGCCATAATCCTGGCTAGGGAGGAAAAAAAAAAAAAAGGCTATTCAGACACACAACCAGGCAAAGGCATTGGAAACCCCAGTTTTAAGCCCATGCCTCATATTTATTGCCTTCAAGGAGATCTCAGCATATGCCTGACTGCATCTTCGGTGCTTTGTTGAGCTTACACTGATCAGGGAAGGAAAAGACTTCTCCTGGGGCCAAGGGGACAGCGAGAACAAGCAGATCGAAGCGCAGCTAAAGCCATTACGCTCCACAGGGATCCACAAACCCCAGACTTTTAACAGGAGCTGAACATGACAAATATATGCTGTAGGAGCCACAAAATTCTGTTTTCCCTGCTCTGTGATAAGCAAACGTTTTCACTTGTAAAACCAGCACAAGGGCACAACAGGGATCTTGTCTCTTCCTAGGACGCTGCTGTCAATAGCACTGTAAGGAGGAAAGTTATAATCTTTTAAGCTGTTAGAAACAGAAGGTTTAATCACGTAGGAATGGATTGGATCTGTTTCCTGTAAAACATTCTGCTCTAAGGCTCTCGTTGACTGATTTCTCTCGACATTTGCATCAGCTGGATCGAGAAGACACTGTGCTTCCAAAGAGGCCACGAGTCTCATCTGAGAAGTGAATCTCTAACATATGAAAAATAAACAGGGCTTGCAGTGTCAGCTCACTTCTCAATAATTCACTGCTTGGGCCTTCAAACAGCAACTCTTTCCAGCAAACCGGGAATTGATTTTTTTTTTTTCTTTATACTATGTATCACAGTTCTGTTTCTAATTATAACCTCAGCACTCCCACTCTTCAGCACAGGTCAATACCGGTAGATTCAGGTTTTATTGATAGTTTTAGTTGTGTTAGAACTTCCACCCACGAGAAATGCTGACGTCTGTGTTACACCCCACAGATGAAACCAAGATGGGCAACTCCAGCAGCTGGGAACCTCCCTCCTTTCCTTCCAGTGAATTCTGGAGATGACCATAACCATTCTCCAGCTGACTTCCATCCTTACATTAAACTTCCACAGGGACAAGTAGCTGGATGCAGTGAGTTTCCTGACCTCAGCTGGCTTAACCTGCTGCAGAACGGGAATACAGAACCTCTAAGCGAGGTTGATCCTTTTTCTGCTTCTTTCAGCTCCCTTGGTTGTCCTTGCTCACCACGGCCCCGGTGTCAGTGTAATTCAGGGCTCTAACCCACGCCCCAGTGGCAGCAATGGATGGGCTTTCCTGGCCAGCTCAACAGACACAAAACATCAGAGACGTGGCAGCTCAGGCTTCAGCTACCCAAGGAGATATCTGGGGCACCTTGGATCATCTTCGCTTGAAGCCTGAGCCACTGCACCGTGACCCCACATAGACAAACGCTAAAGCAAGCGTCCCACAGGGCTGCCCTCCCATCCTGACAGCAGGGCAGGCCACTCAGATCTTTCTCCTCTCTTCAGTCAGTAATGTACATCACAGTTTTCCACCAGAAAAATAACGAGGACTGGACACAAATGAGACCCTAACCCAGCCTCTGCTCCAGGCACAGGAGTCTCTTTTTTGGGAAAACAGCTTCATATACTGGGAATTTGAATCTTTCAGTGTTCTGGTTGCATTAGTTCTGATTTATGGCTAAAACATCTGCACTTCACGGTATGTTTTAAGGAAACAGAATAGTGTCAATGGACCCATTTTCTCTCTGAACAGTGAATAAAGCATCTCATTTAACTTCTTCCCAACAGCTCTGTTCCTTGTTATCCCTGTACCACCACATTTTGGTGCTCAGCAAACAACAGAGAAGAGAGAAACAAAAGGAAAGACAAATTCAAAGGCAAAGAAAATTCCAGGAGCAAGGGGTGACACTGAAGTCTCACATCACTATTTACGAGGTGCTGCTGGAGAAGGCTGCCCGCACTCACCGTCCGTGTGGACCCTCATTGCTGAGGCAGTGATGTCAGTTGTGATCGTGAAGTAAGGAATCCACAGATCCTGCAACAGAGGAGGTCCCAATTTTACTAAATCTGTAACCTTGCACTGAAACTACAACCCATGCCTAGCACAAAGCCAAGCAACAGCCTCTGTTTCTTAACAGACAGAGCTGCAGACATGCATGCCTGCATGGATGGAGGAAAACCCATCAGCCCTGTGTTCATAAAGTTCATAAATTTGGTTTTCATAAGTTCATAAATTTGGTTTTTATGCAAACATTTCATTCAGAACGAAGGCAGACAAAAATCCTTATTTCCCTTTTGTAATAGCAAAAAATACTTGTCCCAGAAGACTGTCCAGCATACAGAGCAGCACAGAAACCTCACCACTCAAACTGGAGTTCACCTTCTTTCCAATATCTGTTTTTTCCTTCAGATGGAATGTGGAGGTCTGATAATGATGACTCTCATCTAAAGAGATCCTGAGGCTGTTTATTGCTGGAGGACAATGTGAAGGGCAGACTCATCTTTTATATACTCGGTTCTTTTCTAGGTCACTAAATACCTGCTGGTTTTGGACTCCCCTGGAGACATGGCACCAAGCTAAACAGACCTTTGATCTCATCCAGTACAGCCATTCTTGCATTTCACCCAACTGTTTCCACTGGAGGTGGTGATCATCCACTACACAGGGCAACTCTGTGGATGAGCACACAGCTACTCAGTTCCCCCTAACCCCAACCTAAGCCTGCAGCTGGCAGCATCTTCCTTGCCTTGGTTCCTGAGACACCACAGCCCAAGACAAAGATGGAAGAACATAAGTGATGGCCTCTTGACTAAATGACTTTCCATTTGTACTTCATGGTGGTGAAGCTGGTGGTCATTTCAGCAGGAGATGCAGGGCAATGCTGCCGAGACTCTAAGCTGCCAAGAGTCAAAGAGGACAAGACAAAGCTCTGCAGCATTACCTACAGGAAGAAGAGATCCTGCAAGGTAGATCTTCAGAAAGACCCCAGAAGTCGCCTGAGATACTGCGGAGCAGTGAGGAGCATGGTACATAACCTACCAGATAAGCAGCATGATACAGAAAAAGAGTGGCTGAGCTAAGTCCTTTACAAGTTTATTCACCAGTGTCTAGACCAAATCCACAAGCCCGTAAGGTCTCGTTTTCATTTCAGCCATGTCTGTACTCACGTCCCACTAGCTGGAAAAACCAAATGGGAAGGTGACCTCTAAACTGCACAGGAGTTGGTTGGAGAGAGGATAGTTTTGGGAAGTCTCCATGGTGTCTAGTGAAAGGGTAACCTGCAAAGAGGAAGGAGGAGGACTTGTTTGAACAAATTGAACTTATGCCCAGAGAACAACAGCTGACAGTTCTCCGTCTATCAGCACAGCTGAATCAAGACTGAAGAGGTAAACCTGCTTTCCCAGCCAGCCAGCCTCTTTGTTTGCGGGACAAGGTACCTGGGACTTCTCTAGCACAGCTCTGATGTGCCTTCAACTCAAGCCAGACAAGGGTTTGGATTCCAGCTATCAGTATGAGCTGAGAAGCTCTCCCTCTCTGGTCAGTCTGTATTTCTGGTGTAAGTTTCTGTGCTGTTCAGTATGAAATTCTGAACTGCCAAGAAGGAGGGTTTCTTCTAGCGAGTTTGAGCTCTTCAGCAGCTCTGCAAAGATGGTGAAATCGGGGAGGACTAACAGATGCTGCACAAGTATTACAGCCCATCTGGTATAAATGCCATCGGAGGGTGGATGAATAAAGTGTGACTACGAGAGTATTAGGGGTGCCTCTCCGTGCTAAAGATACTCTGATGATTGCAGATCTCAGGGCACCAACCACATTTTAAGCAAAAAATAAGGGAACGGGGAAAGAAGTCTATCCGACGCTTCCTTTCACATTCATGCAAACACATGCATGAAGGAAACTAAACCAAGACCTATCACACAGTAATAAAGACTGCATTTCTCAGATACTGTGTCATTTATTTTGGAGACAGAGCATTATTCAAGTCTCAGACAGGACTTGATGAGACTCTCTTCTGATTCCTCACACCTGAACCTTCAGCTGAGATGTCCTTGCAAGAGCGTTTTGTGCTTCTGGCATGGGTGCTAAAAACTCCAGAGCCTGGTGCTCTCCCAGAATGATGGGTCACTTCAGAGGAGCAATAACTGTGTTTCTCGAGAAAGATCTTTCAAGTGCCCTGCCCTGGATTTCTGTGTGCTTTCCTGGAAGAACTTGCACAGGCTGATTTCGTGTCGTGGACCGCCTTTGGCTGGCATCTGCAGCAGCGGTCACGAGGGCTGCTGGTAACGAGGGCCACCCCACAAGCAGCGCTGCTGGCAGTCAGGAGACACCTACGTTACATGGGCTGTCAGAGAGCAAATTTAAGAGAAAATGGAACCCTCCCTTTCAACGTCACAAATAACAGCTCAGGGTGCTTCTGCTCCCCGGCTCCGACGCAGAAGAGGGCTGGGGGCACGTGTGGGAAGTGCCCGAGGGCCACCTCACAGCCATGGGCAGTAAAGAGGAGGATCTGGCCCAGGGCTTCCTAACTTGAAGCTTGTAGAGACTCAAGGGCCAGTGCCCACCCCAGCCCCTCGGGTAGGAAGTTCTCAGGTTCTGCTATGATCACCGTGGATCCTCCCAGGAAGGAGCAGTTGTCGTCAAGCATCCAAACACAACCTGTATTTGTAAGGCTGTAATTAACTCTTGTTAATATGTGTTTCCAGTTGGAAATCATTGCCACCCACCCCTCCCCAAAACCAGTCCAACTACTGAGAAGAGACAGATGTTTGCAGTTTGGATGATATGAAATCATGCTTTAAGAAAACATTTGTTCAAGGCTTAGTGCATCTTGGTGCATCTTCTGTTACTTTAGAAGTTATCCTCTACGCCGAGGCAGCTTTCAACTTCCGCCCATCTCACGACATGACTGCTTACCCTGTGCCGACAACACAAATTGCAACGAAAGCGTCACTGCCTCTTTCCTCGCCGCGCTGCGCAGCCCCTCTCCTGCTTCATCTGACGGAAGCCTTCCAGCGCGAGGAAACCCGCGGGCACAGAGCGCAGGGCTTCGCCTGCAGCGCGCACAGAGGATGCTGTGGCAGGCTGCGTGCCTCGGGACTGGAGTCCTCCTGGACAACACCTTCCTGCGACTGCAAGGTTCGACCAGGCCACGTGATCACAGCTGTTACAGACCTTACGGAAGGAATCCACCGCGTCTTCAAGAGAAGTACAATGAGCTGACCGCTGACATCAAAAGCAGTGACAGACCAGCGGAAGCTGGGGCCACCTGAGCTCAGAGGAGATTGTCTTCCCTTTTGTCACTCGCTCCTGCTCAAAGCCCTGCTCAGCATTACCCTACAGCCTCACCCTGCAAGGAGCCACCCGCGATTCGCACCACGTTAACCGTGAGGAGACCACGCTTCGCACCACCGAGGAGGTCCCCGTGCTTTGCGGACGGCTGCTCCTCAGCTATGGCAAAGCAAGAGGCGAGGAGCTGCCCAAGCCACTGCGCAGCGTGACTCCTGCCAGGCGCTGCAGGGAGCAGCGACAGGAGCTGGAGTGCCTCAGGGAAGGCTACGCCTGGTGAGAGAACCGAGAGCACGGCTGGCGCTGCCCGAATAACAGCACGACAATAACTCCAGCCTCAGAAGGACCTGTTGCTCCGAGACGTGTTTGTTCCCAGCGCCAGCCACTCCAGACAACAAAATGCTATTTTAAGCCACGTGATGATTAATCATTTACTTCCATACTTGCATTTAAGTAAGGAATGTTTAGATTATTTTTAATACATATATTTAAAGTATACACAGTGTTAATTTGCTATATAATCTTTCATCACAAGGATTCCAAACACAGGAATGATTTGGTTAAAGTTGCAAATGAGGCGAGATTGTAAGACAGCCCAAACACTCTCTAAGCTTGGTGATCTAGGAAGACAACCATTGATAACGTGCTTTATCGAAGGCTCCTGCTGAGGGACGGAGGAGAGGTGGGACCCTGAATGTGGCCGTCAGCTCAGACAGACCATACAGCACCTCACAATTAAAAATGGTCACTGTACGGAAGCCAGGAAACACCACGCTTTGATCTTATGGCATTCTTCAATAGGCTGTTCATAAAAACGCATTCTGTCTTCAACAGTACAATTTTTAAAAGCCAAACCCATTGCTTCCCTTTTCAAGGACTTCTACTGGTGTGCCCTAAGCAGCTCTTAGACCTGATTTGCAGAAAAATAGCAATAAAACAGTCTCAGCGACACAATTTTAGCTCCTGCTCTCAGGCAACAGGACCCCTTTGTCAAACAGAAGTAGTGACAGATAACCTACGCCTTGTGTTTTTTAAATCCACCGAAATGAAAGAATAGGCTCCTTCCTATACTCCTGTCACATCACACTCACAGTTTGAACATGTTTTCAGTCACCCCACAGCCCCCTATCTCATATTAGCAGGGAAGAAAGCTACTTCTGCTACAAGAACATAGGGGCATCACTCACTGTGCATCGAGTGCAGAAGCAACCCACCTCTATCTGCTTGTCTTTGAAGATGTTGTTGATGCTGTTGTTAAAAGCCGCTCCAGAAAACATAGAGGTTATTGGATATGTCAAGTCTAGAATAGTCTTAAACACCGAGTTCATAACCTAAAAAGAAAGAAAGAAAGAAAGAAAACATTTCAAAGGTAAATATATGCAAGAATCCCTATCAATGTGTGCAGTAACGTATGCAATTTGAGAGACACTGTCTTCCAGATTCTACAGCCAACGCGTTGGAAGCATTGCTATTGTAAGCACAAAAGTTGTCAAGGGGACAGAAATACAACTACAAAAACTACAATCAGTAAGTTCTTGTATGGTGTCATCAACTTCAACTAGAAAGCAGCAAACTCGGTAGCCAGTTTGCAAAAGGCTACGGAAGAATGTACATTTGCATCACTTCCCTTCTACCCATAAATCAAAATGTCCCTCGGGCACAGGTTTCTGCCTTCACAAATGGATGTGAATTGTACAGTTTAATTCTTGTTCTTTTTTTAAATAACAAAAAAATACTAACAGTTATCTCCCTCTTTATCATCCTTTCCACAGTGTACATGCGGTTCCCTGGCGCGGAAAGGAAATCATAAATCTGTACTACAGAAATCTATATCTTCATACATCTCTTCTCATTTGTGGATCACATCTCATTTTTCTTCCAGTCTTAAATCTTTGATCTGCGTCAGCGCAAGCACTCAGAAACACGGCTATGTGATTCTCTGGGACTGCAACAAGGTTACGTCAGCCACACGGTGAAGAGCTTCAGGCTCACTTTCTAGGGATCAGCGACCATCACCGTGCACTCCCCGAGCGAGCCGAGCTCCTCACCCGCTGCGCGGCAGCCGGCACGGCACGCGAGCCAGAGAAACCAGCTCCCACGGGGCTTCGCAGAGCACCACGGATACCTGTCACAGCACTTCACAGCGGCAGGCACTGCCCCATGCGTCTCTTCCAAACACTCCTACACTTCTGTTAAGCTTTCATAGATTCTTATTGGTTTTTTTCCAAAGTGCATTACACCTGTGCGCTAACCTACAAGCAAAAATTATGAAAATACCTGAACTATACGGCATTATGGCCACTATATTTGTCCCATAAACATGCTATTGGTCTCAAATCTTAATAAATCCTAACGAAATTAAATGCCTGACATATTATATCATACTCAGTTAAAATGCAACAGAAGACCAAAAAAACCCAATTGACTCATTCGCAATTAAATACGGTTTCACTGGATGAAATACATCTGTTACATGAAATGTCTCCTCTCTCCACACGTTCTCTCTATAATTTCACAAACAACCTAACAGATCATGCGGCCTGGTACCCAGGCAGAGACCTACGGCACAGAACGGCCTCCCAACCTGCCGCCTGTCGAAGGGTCCGTGAGCACCATCTGCCCTTTGCTTTGCTCCAGCAATGATTTAAAGAGCAGCAGGATTAGCCTACACTGGCACGCCCAGCTGCTTTATAAATACATACTAGGTATCTGTCCAGAGAATACATGTCCAAGTATGAAAAAAAAAACGAAAAAAGTTCCTTAAGAACAAGTATATAAACAGGGAACTTGGGAGAACGTAAAAGCCTCTGCACAAAACCAGCGAAGAACCTGGCCCCTTCCTTCACCTCCTCATCTTAGGTTCTGACGGGGTGAGGACAGTGTGTCAACCACAGACATGCTACCCACAGCTTCAGAGTTCAATTGAATTAGTTTTGTACTTAAAATAGGGATTTGGTCTCTGACATTGCTAAGAATGATTAAATTCGAGAAAGAGGCATTTACAAAAAGTCTTTTATTTAACCCTGAAGAAAAACCTCTCCAACTCGGCACCAAACATCAGGCTATCCTTGCTGCAAATGATCTCTATCATGATGAGCCTCCAGATTTTCCCTGCAATTAATGCTCGCAGTAATCTTGTATATGAAAAAAATCCTTCTAATTAACAGTCATTTCTTAATATTCTCATTTCTCGTAACTGGAAGAGGCCCTTTGAGCAGTCACTGATGGTCAACGGTCTCCCTCAGCCTTCTGAGAATAGCCACTACCAGCTACTGTTCTCCAGATACATTCAGTTAAAGACCCCCCCCTCTTTGGACAGGCAGCCAGAGCCTGCCGGCTTCTCCTCCGTGTCACGCTTCCCTGCCCGCCAAGGGCACAAGGGCCAACAGCGGCGTCCCCAAGGCCGACGCTGCGCCGGATCCCTACAGCCCAGCGATGGGAAGCGCAGCCCTCGGGCACTGCTACCGCTGCGCTTAGGAGGGAGCGGGAATTCTGCAATTCTGCATTTACTTCTCCAGAACTTTCAGGTCTGCCGCTCTGCTGCAAGATGAGCTTTCTTATTAAAAAGATCTTCAATCCTGAAGTGACATTTAAAAGCTGCCCCAGGGTATAAAGCAACTTCAACAAGGAAGGGACAGGGTGGTGCTGCTCACCGAGCAGAAGAACAAGGCCAAACACACATGATGACAACAAAAAGAAACCGGAATTGTACTCTCTGCCTATTTTGTTATTTGATGCAGAATGGTTGCAAGGTGGTGTCAGGATATCCCAGGACATCCCCAGATTTTTCAGTATAAGAAAAAAAATTTGCAAGACTATGGGAAAGCTTGTTGCAAGAACAAAAATCTAAAACAGCAGAACAGATTAAACATTTTTTGAACTACTAGTGACAGCATCCAGAATTTCCTTCAGTGCCTTTGCAGTGTTCATGTACAGATTCAGTGAAACAAGCAGAGGAATTCACAAAGAAAAGAAAAAAACCCATAACTCCGGCCAACAGTTCCAGATAAACAGCACTACAGGGATACATTTATCCCAACGACCGGAATCGCAGAGAACGGAGGTTCAGATTTAAAGGTAAACTATTAAGAAATCTAAGAGTTGAAGAAAATCAGAATTAATCCACCTGAGAAACCACAGCCATCTCGGAGTCGGGTAAAGGAGAGAGGCAAGATACATAAATGCTTGTTTAAAATCACATCCAGACGTCCTGCTCCTGTAACATCAGCACGGCTCCTGCGTGCTCGTTCGCCGAGGTGGTCGCTGCAGGGCGGACGCAGGAGGGTTTGGTGCCTACACTGGGCATTTCAAAGCAATAGGCATGTTGGGATTTTGCGTGCAACCTCTTACCTGAATTTCTCAAATTATAATGCTTGATTTAGAGTTAACTTCCACAGCCCAAGTAATACGATTGGAATGGTAAATACGAACCATCGGGCCTTATCACTACATGAAAATAGATTTTTTCCTGTACCTCTTCATAGAACCAATTTTTAAGATTTAACAAAAACACACTCAGTATTTATTGTCTGCTGTTGTTGATAACCTCAAATACAGAATTCCATCTGAAAGGCACCCAGAGGGAACACTTCGGTTGGCTTACACGGGAAAAGCAATCTGCCCTGGGTTAATTCTTGCCAGCAGAGAAGCCTAGTGAATAAAACTTCCCAAAGCGGTTGATAACGTTTTAAAGGGACGATTAAAATGCTCCAAAGGGCGGCCGAGTGCGGGCTGGCCGGGCGACGCCGTCCTCAAGCACCGGCAGGCTGGGGGACGCCCAAAGCGCGCTCTCTGCTGCAGCTCACCCACCCCAGGTAAGAGAACACACGCACAGTCGTTAACGCGCAGTCTGTAACGAGCCTCTTCTTTCTTTGGGATTCGCTGCGCGCCTTAAAGCTGCTTTAGCTCCGATTATCTTTAGCTGTGCCTGAACCAGCGCTGTCACAGCAACCAAGACTCCCCTCACCTGGGACTGGGACCCTGATCTCCCCTGCGTATCTTTCCCATAATATCCTGCCCGCTTTTTACGCCAGTCTAGTTTGGCAGCGCTTGCCTGCCCAGCTCAGATTTTGTGTTTGTTTGCAGGGGTCTGTCCTTGCAGCTGTTGTTCTACAGGAAGATCTGGCACAGGAACGAAATACAACAGCGTGGGACACGGAGTGGTTTACAAAACACTGCACCTGCTGTCGATGCTCTATGCCCTCCCTCTGCCTCCCACAGCAAAAGGACCTTCTGTGGTCCCCACCGCGTGGGCAGCCCACCCTTCCCTCCAACCCTTCTGCGCAGCCCCACAGCCACCGCGCTCCTCCTCAGCAGGGCTCCCCAGCCACCCCCAACCTGCACCCGGTCCCACAGGGCTGCGGGCGCAGGCATCACCCCGCGATGGCAGAGAACAGCTTTCTGCCTCGGAACAACGGACGTAATGGGTCAAGAAGAGTATCAGGATGCAGTCGGACAGCAGCGTGATCTGACCCAAACTGGGGCTGATGGTTCTGCCCCGCGCCCTGCTCCGGCCGGCACAGCTGCCTTCGCAGCAGGCAGCTCCAGGAGCTGAGCTGGCCAGAAGCTGGCATGACAGGGGAAAGAGAGAGTGATGACTTTTTGGCCACATGAGCTCATTAAACCACAGCATCTCCCACTGCTGGACACCAGAGCAGTGTGAAGGAGAGGCAGGACCTCATCACTGCAACCTCAGAAACCCCCCGTTTATTTTAGCCGTCATGCAATCACATCACAGACAGCAAACGACCGCAGCATCCCACCCAGCAATTCGTAATTCCTCTTATGGGAAGCTTTTCAGCTACACATTCCTATAACCATATTCCCTTCAACAGCAGAATATTCCATTCTTTGTGAAACATTCATACTCTGAAATATTAGTTCTCCAATTAAAAAAAAAAACAAACAAGAAAACCCAACAATCTGTAAACATGAAAGCTTTTGTGTTTGTTCTGCTGGTTAAACAGAGGTGCAGAAGGCACACAGAGGCAATGCACAGTAACTAGCCTGAGTGGTAATTTTCATACCCCTCTATATTCTGACAAAGAGAGTCATTTGTTTCTTTGCCGCTTCACTAGGTCCAGAACACACATCCCATTAAATATACCCCTTCTCCCAGCCCCAAGTGTATAACTAGAGATACGCCCATTTCTAAAAATACCAAAAAGAGAAAGAACTGCAGGACAAAACCAGCATTTGTTGTGATGGATTAAATAAATAAATAAACAAACAGCAGGGTTATCTAATCCATCACAACAAAGGCATTTCAAAAACTCCCACAGGCTAAAAAAGCCAGGCTGCAAGGTTTTTGAGCAAAGAACACTCCGCAATAACCTTCACCAGCAAAAGCTCGCAGGCTTTCGAGGCGCAGGATCAGCAGCTTCCGGAGCAGGGAGCGCTCCAGCCTTTTTGAACAACGTTGGCTTCGTGCAGGACGCTCCCCGGAGCATCCCTCGCTCCACCGCCGCCTCCTGCAGCCGTCCTCGCCGGCAGCGACACGGCTCCGCAGGACAGCGGGGACAGTCCCGCAGCTCCTGGATGCTGGGAATCTGGGGCTCAGCTGGGGGATTTGTCATCTCGCTCGCACTCGGTCCCTTCGGGTGGATCCTCTGTGAATCCCCAGCAAACCTCCCCGCCACCCCACGCAGAGCTGGCGCTCGCCGAGGGGACCCCCCTTCCTGGCTCAGCCTACAGTCGCTGCCACACAACGCAGGAGAGAAGAACTCGGCACAGCCACTGCTAAAAAGATTCACAGTCCCCCAGGCTACTCTGTACATTAGCTGTGATCTGAACTTGGCGAGAGGGTTTTCACGGCTTGCTTCAGTTTACAGTGCAACCATTTTGCTGGACCGTGCTGCTAACAGAGAAAAGGGCTTCCAACAGAGTGGTCTTCTCTTTTTTTACATTCTCAATCCTTGAACAATTTCTGGTTTGGATGGGGACCTGGCAAGCTCACCAGAACACTCACGAAACACCTCCACAAAATCCATTCTTCGTTAATAAGACAAAATGTTTGCTCTAACAGAGGTCATCAGCCTCTCCTCCAGGTACTTCTTTGGGGATTTCAAGGTACCTGAAACAGCCCAAGAGTGAGCCAAAATCTGCCTTTGCCTTTGTCAAACATTCTCTCAGCTTTGCAATTTGTGTTCAAAAGTTAATTGATAGATTCAATTTCTTTGTTTCATCTTTAACTATTTCTGGAGTCACGCTTTTGCGAGTGTGACTCCAGATTAGGCTGGCGAGCTCAAGAGCTGCAATGAAGCCAGCTTTGAGGGGAGCACAGCCATGAGGAGACCAGAAAACAGCATTTCGAGCTCTGCGTCACCCCCTGCGCAGAAGAGCTCTGACACGTCGACGAACAAGAGGAGCTAAAAATGCACGGAGGAAAATTCCACGGCTCCAGCCAAGGGCAGCGGCGAGCGCCCCGTGAGCCCCAGCTCGCCGGAGGCTGGGGAGACGCCGCAGGGAGGCATCGCCGCCCGCTCAAGATGCTGTCGTGTGAGCATTTGGCAGTGACCAATGTGGGAAATACAGAGCGCGAGGTTAAATGGCTGGCTGACACGATTCAGTACAGCCGGCTTTGTGTCCTTGTCTCCAGCCTCCTCCACTTCTGCGAGTGCAGCGAACAGCTCTGTATCATCAACAGTTCGTGTCCGGGGTGCTTCCCAACCCAGCCAGGCACAAGCAGGTCTTAAATAAATAGTACAAAATCCACGTTCTTCTAGCAAACAGTGACAGGGAGGGGAAACAGAGTCCCATGGTCCTCAGCCCACCAGGACAGCCCAGACATACTGGGGCCTCAATATGTATTTTAATGCCCCGGAGTATCTAGCTTGTAAAGCAAGGGGTGTCTTACCAAGACACAGTGCACTTCGTCTCAAAGTCGTGGCAGGTTACAAGACACCTGAGAAAGGTAAGCAGTATACATGTGCCAACTACAGGCGCATATTTCCAAGATTTAAGCAGACCCAGAGCTTAATCTAATTTAGAAAATTCCCCGTGTTGCTTCCCTTTCAATAAGAACCCCAACATGACAAGGTGGTTTGCCTATGAACAACACAAGGTTGCAGCGAGCAAACTGCAGGAATAATGCCAACCTTCCCCTCCAGTCAATCTGAAGCAGATAATCTGGTGCCAGTACAACTCTTCCCCAACATCTTATCAATAAATAAAATCACCCACAGAAGTCACTACGTAAAACCGCCTTCTCAAACCTCGGTTTAACTATGCAAATATGGTTTTGGTTGTATTAAATACTTAAAGTTAAAAATTTCCCCTGAACCAGAGTGCCACCACTCTGGAGTTCTCAGGCTACACCGTGAACGACACATTTGGTAGTTAGTTTAGAGAAGGATTACCTCTGTCAATCAGTTCCACTGAAAAATGACAGCATGTGAGAACGAAAGAGAGAAAATTATACAAAAGAGAAACACATTTGTAGAGAGTTGGAAAGGAAACAGATTCCAGCACATAAAAAGAGAAGAGAAAACAAAGATAAACACAGGCTAACACACTTAAACAACATCACTCCACATTTACAGTGTGACTAGAGCTTGTGCAGCGCCAGGCATTCGACTCCTGCCTCCTCCTGCCACCTTCCCAGCCGTCATGCCTGCCCTCGCGGCGGGCCCAGCCCCTGCTCCTCGAGCAGCCCCCCACGCGCCGATGCTCCCCACGGCCGCCTGCTGAGGCTTGCGGTCAAGCTCCTGCTCTCCGCTTGAGGAGCAGCGCGGCGTTTCCAGTGCTCACCATGGCCCACTGCCTGGCTTTGATCCTCATCTGGTTGTAGCTGCGCTCCTCGGCGTACAGGGCACTCATGAAAGCACCAATCGATGTTCCTCCGATCATATCTACGGGGATGCCAGCTTCGATCAGCGCTCTGATAACCCCCACCTGGGAGCAGCCCCTGTGCCAGGAACAGAAAAGAAGACGACATTATCAGACCAGCAGCCACAGAAAGAGCCTAAAGACACCAACACCACCTTCTAAGGGAACTCGAGCGTGCAGTAGCTGAACTGCCGACCGACTGCTGAACGAGCCTCAGTGCCAGAAACAAACATTGCTGAGCACAGAAATGCTCAGACTTGCTCCCTGAGGATCCCAGGAAACTCGGAGCCCGCAGCCTGACGGCGGTACGACAGGCAGTGATGTGGAAGCAGCAGCCAGGAATCCAGCCGGTGGATACGCGAGGGAAAAGACAGCAGGGCTTAAGGGAGCAACGCATCAAAAAAATCTGCGAAGGTCCTTCCCAAGCAGCCAAGCACGGCTGGATTGCAGAGACTTTTCCACAAGTTTTCTTTCCAGTGATTCTTCGAAGCCAGCCTGGGATGCCGGGATGGGTCACCACATGGATTAATAACGAATTTGCAGATGGAAAACGAAGAGCAAGAAGAGACAAACAGTGGTGAGCAGGCAGAAGGTTCGTCTGCACACAGACCCAGGACAGGGGCAGATGAGGAGGCAGCATCTGAGGATGATACAAATTCCTTCAGGACAGTGAATGTATTCCTTGGTTTCAAGCAGTGCAGAAGGAACTCAGAGCAATGGAGGAGTCAAGTGAAAACAACCGACGAACCTCAGCGCCGATGGGACAAGAGACACACAGCAGTAGCAATGCCCCGGCAGCAATAAGCTCTTCAGTACCTCCGCTACCACACAGAGGTTTTGGAACCACTGCAGATATTGTCTGAAAAAATATTAACCTAGTGTTCAGTGATAATTCAAAAGGCAAATCGAAGAAATGAGAATAAAAGAGTAAACATAAGAACATACATCCACGACGCACCAGCATTTTGAAAACTGCAAGCAAGCTCAGACTTCTCACCAAAAAAAAAAAAAAAAAAAAATT
>Ga0065711_1006415_pt1 | contig 17430 bp, 8 predicted proteins | sample Hoacrofraction12_FD_59098 | JGI IMG/M metagenome (GOLD analysis project Ga0065711, IMG submission 59098) | Hoatzin crop microbial communities from Cojedes, Venezuela - Epithelial fraction 12 v2 (version 2) | ecosystem: Host-associated > Birds > Digestive system > Esophagus > Crop | place... | reverse complement strand
TGGGTCATCTAGTTCAACACCCCTGCCAAAGCAGGGTCGCCTACAGCAGGCTGCACAGGACCTTGTCCAGGCGGGTCTTGAATATCTCCAGAGAAGGAGACTCCACAACCTCCCTGGGCAGCCTGTTTGCTTCTCAGCCTTTTGGCTAAGACCAAGTGTAGTAATAAAACACAGTACAGCTCTGTGCTGAACGTGGAAAAAGGAGGGGGGGAGAGAGAGAGAGACGGAGATTGAAAAAATGTTTTATTTTATAATTCCCTTGAATCTGTTCCTGTTCCACCAAACCGTGCAGATTAATTTTGAATGAAGTAGTAGTGTGTTCATCACAGTGATAAAATTAATTTCCATCTCTGTTCACTATCGCGCATGTCTCAGTTACAGACAGTTTCTCCTGAGAATATGAAATACTGTCTATGAGTGTGTCTGGGAGTAAGTCACCAATATTCTGACTCAAACTAATTTAAATGAAGGCAAATGTTTTGGGATCTGAAAGTTGAATTTCAGTTTGAACAATAGTTTCAAGGGCTTACATGCACATTTCACTGTCTCTTGCCCTGAGGTGGGTTGCTACTAAAGAGATTATCCCCATATACCCATGAGCTACAATACAGTTCACAGGAATGTGAAATAGAATAAAGTTGTCTGTAACGTAAATATGAAGTGGAAGAGCAAATCAAAGCAAAAATGGAATAAAAATGAATCCAGGAGAATTTAAAAAAAATCTACACCGGGAACTGAAGGATGCAACAAAATCTGAGGATCTAATGCGCAAATCTGAACTAGAAATGCTTCTTAGTCTGTCACCTATGTCACAGAATTTGTTTGGTAGGTCTCTTAGCATTGTTGATGTCTATATAATACATTACAAATCGGGTTAAAGGGGATACTGTAATAAACAGAGCCAGTAGGAAATATATTCTGAGACTTTTTGAGTATTAGGAAGTGCTTACTGAAACACAAAATAATTGCAGATTGTGAAGTGTTACAAGGAGACTTCCTATTTTAAAAATCCATTAAATTGGTAAAAATATTCCTTTAAGTCTTTTAGACACAATTTATCTTTAATACTGCTTTCTATTTCAAAATATTTATGGTGTGTTGATTTTGTTGTTATTTTTTGCTTGTATTTGGTGATGGCAAAAAGGATGAAACCAGTTCTCCTATTACAGGAACTATTACTTCACTTTACTTGCTCTGGACATTCTAGGAATGCAGAGTGGTGCTCAGGCCAGCACTGAGGGAATCTCCACAGAGCACAGAGGAGGGCTGTAAATAGTACAGGTCCAGAACCAGGAGGCTCCCCACTTCATTCTTAATGCTTGTAAAACTGCATTAACCATGATGGAGCATGGAGGACTACAAATAAAATTCCATTTCAGTCAATGAGTTTGGCTGGTGGAGAAAACTGGTGATTAAGTTTTGGACTTACACTCAGCATACCTCTGTAAGAGAAAGTATCTAACAAACCAATGTTAAATATCTCCCAACAAGGTAGAGGATATTACCTGTATGTTCTTTAAATTGGTTGAGAAAAATTGTGCTTTCCCAACTTATTCCAGGTTTGGGGTTTTTTGTCTTTTAAATAATTTGAGTAAACTTCTGTATTTTCTGGTCACCAAAGTCCTAGCTACTGGAAAGACGTTCACGTATTATCATGGGACTGTTCATGAATCAAGGATTAAGGCATTGCTGCAATGAACACCAAAATTACAGGTGAACAATGTTGCCACAGTTTGCAGACTTGTCTCAGAGCAAAGGTTGATAGGCTGTAAACCTGTCTCTGAAAATACAAATATTTGCATGACTTCTTTTTTCTGTATTTTTTGACCTCCTTTTTTCTGAACTAACACTTCACTTCATTCCTTATTTGGGAGCACACATTCCACTGATAAAGGACAATCCCTAGGCTGTAGATGGGTACGTCTTGCCTCCTTTAACCATTTCCGTCTTAAAGGTAGACCATTAAGAAACAGTAAAAATTGAATTTTACATAGCTGTGTGATGCATTCGTCCATTAAATACAGGGTGAACAGTAAATGCAAAAATTACTTTAATTTGTTGAAATTTATTAAACTAAGTGTAACCTCCTTAGCTGAAAGTAACCAACTACCTTATACTGGCAACATAAGCTGCAATGAGATTTCTGGGCTTCGGCGACTGAGGATGAATTAGACATACCAAAGGCTTTTTTGGGGAAAATAAAATTTCACAAAGTAATATAGTTAAGTGCAGGTCTTACTCTCCCTATGAGACAGAGAATAAAATTGCTGGTGCAAAAAAGGTTTCTTTCTTCCCACAGAGCTGCATTTATTGTGTTACAGTCTAAACCAGCAGCAATTATACATAAGCTGTTAAACAAAATGAGAACAATCAAACAGTTGGCTCACTGAGCCAGAGGTGGTACTTGGAGTCCTTGCTGTTTCTCCCAGTCACTCTCAGCATCAGTGATGGTCAGAAAATAGGCGCTCATTCTCCTGCATATGTTTATATGGTGGGAGGGACATGACTTTTCATTCCTTTTTGGCAGGCAAAAAAAAGAAACTAAAAACACTTAGAAAAACCTAGATTTACGGGGAAAATATGCACCTACAAGCGCACACCATACCTGGGGAGAGTACTGTGGTTTTTAATGGGTGGGATAAAAGGCTCACCAGATTACTGCAAGATGAAGGCAAGAAGCTGGCAAAATACAAAATAGTTTTTAGTTCATATGGCAGTGAGAATTGTAACAGTGAATTCTTGCAAGATTTTAGGGAGAAGAAAAAAAACACAGGCTGGGCAAAATAAATGGATAAGTTGGTGGGGTATTCTATCATGGAGCAAAATATGTTGCAGATGACTACTGCAGGAGGTCATGCATTTTTTTTTTAAATAATTGATGCTGTCACATGTCAGAAAGAGGACACAAGATTAGGCAGGCTATAAATTTAGTTTGATTCAGAAAGTCCTCTGATCCTGTCACAGGTTTGGTCAAGTGATACAGATAAAATTTTATGACAAATTGGCTCAAAAAAAACCCCAACAGGATATTTCTGACCATCTTTACATCTGAATAAATCAGGATGGACACTTTAAGAAAACCCTGTGTAAAGGAAGGGGAAGAGCTGTGATCTAATAAGGACAGTTATTTTCTGAGGTACATTGGAATCGTGAGCCTGAAATAGTCCAAGGGTGTAGTTTCATGACAGCACAAAACCACATTTTTGCTGGAAGTGGTGATCTTCACACTCCCTTTTTGTTCCAGCACTAAAAGTTAACAGAGTAGTTTTGAGCCAGATAAGCCTTATTACTGCCACATGAGGAATACTGCAGTGATATGCGTGTGGGAATTAGAGCAGGATCTCTTCTCTTTTGGCAGCAGCAAAGCCTTAAATCAGCTTAAGCAGCTTCTGAAACCACTCCAGAACTTTGAGCCTTCACAGAAGGTGGCTGGGGGCAGTGAGTGCTGACACCACCATTTACTTTGTATGGAGCAAGTGCTGCTCACCTCACTACTAGCAGGCATGCTTAGCACTGTAATGAAGAACAAGCTTCAGTCACTTTCCTGTAATTGGACTACGCAAATTAGTAAAAATCAGTTCCCCGGATTTAATCACCAAGAATGGTGGGTTGGCCTTGGCTGGCTGCCAGGCCCCCACCCAGCCACTCTCTCACTCCCCCTTCTCAATAGGACAGGGGGAGAAAATAAGACAGAAAAGCTCGTGTGTCAAGTTAAAGACAGGGAGACCACTTACAATTACCCTCACAGGAAAAACTGCATTGACTTGAGGAACACTTGAGTTAATTTATTGCCAATGAAAATAGATTCGGATGGTGAGAAAGAAAGACAAAAACTAAAACACTGTCTTCGCTTGTTCCCAGACTCAACTTCACTCTGTCACTCACAACTCTCCTGCCTACCCTCGCTGAGCAGCACAGGGGATGGGGAATGACAGTTGTGGTCAGTTCATAACAGTTGGTCTCTGACACTCCTTCTTCCTCACAGTTTTCCCCTTCTCCAGCATGGAGTCCTCCATGGACTGCAGTCCTTCAAGAACTGCTCCAGTGTGGGCTTTCTGTGGGCTGCAGCTCCTTCAGGGTGGTCCATCTGCAGCAGCGTGGGGTCCTCCAGGGCCTGCAGAGGACAACCTGCTTCACCATGGTCTTCTCCACGGGCTGCAGGGAAACCTCTGCTCCAGCCCCCAGAGCACCTCCTCTCCTTCCTTCTTCTCTCACCTTGCTGCTTACAGGGCTGTTTCTCACACATTTTTGCCTCACTCCTCACTGCTGGGCAGCATTTTGCCTTTTCTTACAGATGTTTCCCAAAAGTGTCACCATTCACGGTGGCTGCGGGGCTCAGCTGTGCCCGGCTGTGGGTGGGTTGGAGCCATCTGGGACTGGCTGTGTCTGGCATGGGGCAGCCCTGGCCGCTCCTCAGAGGCCCCTGCGGTCCCTGCTGCCAGCGCCTGGGCACCTGCCCCCTATACACCGAATTTTCTGTCAAACAGTTTAAGCAGCCAGTGGAAACAAAGGTCATTTTCTCAGGATGGTCTTCAAAACTGGAGGGTTTTTTTCCTAACCTGATTTCACAGACACCTATTTCCCAGTAGTGTAACAATACTGATTGCACGGGAGCTCTTCTTTCTAAATGCTGTTGTAAGTATAAACAGAATAAATCCCATCATGTATTTTAAAGAATTTCTTCTTTTTTTTTTTTTGGCAGGGCTGTCTGTGCTTATGGTAGATACAAAGTTATTTTCTACGTGAAGTTTTTGTATTTATCTATTACTGATACCAAGTATAGCCAAAAATTTGTGCCTGAACTGCAAACTAGTAGGGCGGGTTGTTTTTTCCACACCACAGTTTGGAGCCCATCTGTCACACAATGCAGTGCATTCATTGTGCAGATCATGGTGTGATAGAATTTTGCATGTAAGCTTTTATGTATGGCATTGAAAAGAAAAAAAAATTATTCTCCTTCCTCCAAAGTATTCAAGAAGATTTACCTTCCATATCACTCTGAACCCAAAATTCATATGTCCGAGGTGTGTGAAAGGTGGAAGAGAGAGCAGTGTGTGCCGGAGAGTGGTCGAGCCTGAGGCGCTGTTGGGCTGTCTGCTGGCAGGTGGGGGGGGACAACCAGCTCTCCAGTTCAGGTCAGGCAGATCTGCCATGCCCACCTCAGCTTTTGGGGCTGCCTGTTCTCCAGACCGTTGCCTAGGACACTGTCCGGAGGTAAATTCATCCTCTGCTGTTCTCCTGCTATTGCTTTGGTAAACTGGGTGAATATAAATTCCCGCTTTATTATTTATAACTTCTGTCCCTCCGTGAAAGGAAGGTGGTGGCCCAACCACCGTGATACATTGGCCTTAACAGCATGACAAACTGGTTGGAACTGTTGGCACAAGCAGCTGGTTTATTTTGTTCTTACATTAAAAAAGATGCAATATGAAACCTTGTATGTTTTTAAAATAGGGATTCTTACCTGTGTCTGACAGATCACATCACTACGAGAGGTCCAAAATTTGTGGTTCTCTCTAAAATTTAATTATCTCGCACTTTCCAACAGCAGCTTGTCTGCTACTGACATGTAGAATTTCATTTTGTTCAAACATCTTTTGTGTGTATGTCTCTTTGATATTGGTAACAGTGGCTTGTGGTAATGCTTATCTTCTTTTGATTCTGAAAATATAATAAAGGAGCAAAATACAAAGTAATAGCTACATGCATTAGTTAGGCAAACGTCCATTAAGTCTTTGTATCAGACTTAGCTTTTCAGATATCTCAAGGAACAGAGATCATAAAAGCAGCTTTAGCATGGCAAACATGCCCACAAAACCAAATAAATCATTGTCCAAACAAGGAATGAACCAAGACAGATCTTTGTTCTTCGCTCGTGAGTTTCTTTGTTCTCATATCCAGATAGTTTTCTGAACAAATTGTTAATTACTGATTTCCGTGATTATCTCTCTTCATAGCTACGGTCATTGGACTCTTTAAGGTATGTGAAGCTTGGGTCTGTTCCCCAAACTCTGAGGAATATGATGGGATATGATTTCTGTAGAAATCTGTCATTAAAAAACTAGGGATATAAATGCAAGCAACTGTAGACATAACTCTTGTTTTGTAGTTTCCAATTTAAATGATTGAAAATACTGGTGTTGTGGTTTTCCCTCAATTTGCAACAAAGAACCATGCAGTTGCTTTCTCACTCCTTCCCCTTTCCCGGTGGGATGGGGGGGAGAATCAGAAGGAAAAAAGGCAAAAACTTATGGGTTGGGATGAGAACAGTTTAACAGAATGGCAAAGGGAGAAGAGAACAACAATCCATAATACTGATAAAAAGCATATACAACATGCAGTGTTCTCACCACCCGATGCTCAGCTTGCTCCTGGGTAGCAAAAGCCCCTCCCTTACCCAGCTCCCCACTTAAATACTGAGCGTGGCATCACATGGTATTGAATGTCCCATTTGATTGGCTGTTTGGGTCAGCCCAACCAGCGTCTGGTAAAAATTAATGCTATCCCAGCTGAACCCAGGACAACTGGATATTTATATGTTGAACGTGTTTATGTACATGATTTCAGTTGGTACTTGTGGATAATGGAATGGACAGTAAGTACATCCTGGTGTACTCACATGTACAGACTGGGAGTGTTTGGGGTAAGACGTAAAAGCATCATAGAAAAACAGGAAATTTAGATGGTTTTTATGTGTCAGTATATGCAGAGTTTTATTTGCACAATGTTTGTTTGCAAGACACAATGTATTTTTTTTAACATGTTTCTTGATTGTACAGTGCTATTATGTGCACAATGATCTTGTTATGGGGCTTTGACTTTGTAACTCTTGGTCTCAGTAGGCAGGCTCAGTGCTGACTGAAGATTGCGTGGAGAAACCTGTGTGTTTCGTTGGTAGACGATCTGATTTGGTGAGAAGAACAGTGGCAATCTGCTTTACACTGTGGGAAAACTAGACGTATTTCTGGCTTTCTGATAGGCTGTCAATAGGCTTTGATAGAAGCAGTAAACAAGTTTAAGCTATGCTGTGTGCCATAGAAGAGTCTGCACGGCGTGGCCTGCTTCTCGGGAGAAGCACAGATAGAACCCAGGATTTCCTGAGCTCATCATATGATTATTTAAAAGCTGGTATGAAAGAAAAGGCAAGGTGGGTACAACTGTGTGAAAACCATATCCCTGATGATCAGCACACAGGTGAGGAAGATGTATACCCACTGCTCAGTGATTATGTGTTTTTCCTAGGCAGAGGAAGCTCATATTGAGTAGCTAAGGCTGTTTGCATTTCAGCTCACAGACCCGGTTCTCCTGGTGTGGTTGCTTCCAAGTCGGTTATTACGGTATCGTCAACAGGGAACCTCCTGACCAAAGCACACAAGGCTGTGCAGCTAGAGCTAAAATAAAAAGCTCTGAAACAAACCACTATCACCCGTCACATACCCCAGACAGTGTCCAAGAGAGGACATGTCATACGCGCTGCCCAGTGCCTTTTTTGTGCATGTGTGTGTAAGAGAGGATGGACAGGAGGATCGGTTATGGCAAGTGTCAACACAGCCAGCGGGTGGGACAGTCAAGGACATCTGGTATATATGCTTTTATAAGTAAGGTTTAAAGTGTACTGGAATAGTACTAAAAACAGTTACAGAGGGAGCAGGTGGAGACAAGAGAGAGAGCTTCCATCTTGTCATGCGGTTCCATCTTTGTGTTAGGAACAGATGGCTACAGTGAAACAGGTTTCCTTTCCATTCTGTAACCCTAAATGCCATGTGAAAAAAAAATGTAGTTTTTGTGGAGAAATTACTCACATAGAGGTATAGAATGCAGCTCTACTTTTCAGGGGCAGAGGAAGAGCGACATGACAGCACATGGACATCCTTAGAATATGTGATTAGTTTTGGCAGGGCAGATGCATGCTAGCTTCACTGTATGTTGTGAAAGACAGCTGTTACTACTTTTATTTGACAGCAGAAATCTAACGTGCATCGGTTAGAATTTCCTTGTACTGCAGCAAAGAACGACAGTTAAGGAAGATTGACAAATTGTTTCAGCACAAACTAGTTATATATGAAGGGTGTTGGCTGCAAAATATCATTCCACTGCTGCAAAACTGTGTGTAATTCATATACAAGGGTAGGCCTGATGTATTTGTAAGCTCAAGCTCATTTTGTAAACAAACCATTGTTTACAACTCAGTAATGTACAGATTAAAAAAAAACTTTTCAATCTCTGTATTGCTGTGTGTTCTGCCACTTCTTTTTCCACTAGCAACCAAATGGTTATTTCTAGATTAATACATTCCTCATATGTGCTGCTGAAAGAGAGATAAATTCAGATCATGCTACAGTGAACAGTGTTTTAAAATGTTGCGTTTTATTGTTGTTTATCAATAGCGTGGAAGGCAACCAACCTTGCAAGTCTCTGTCCTGTGTTCTTGCGTGGAGAATGTTATATAATAAATGTGAGAAACATGTATTCACGTATGCAGCTGTATGTGTATAATGCAGGCTTGTGGTTATGGCTGCTCAGGCGTGTTTGTTCATGAGCAGCGCAAGGAGATTGGATAGATAATGCCAACCTGCCAGTTATTCAGGCAGTTGGGTGTCTGTGAGTCAGCTGCTTCCATTACAGATCAATACATTCTTCGTAAATAGGAAGGACGTGAAAGACATTATTTTGAGTTGGGTAATTTTTACGTTAACTTTCTCGTCCTACTCTTGTGTGTCTGTAGAAAACTTCACTTACTATTGTGTACTAGCAACCTGCAATTTGACGACATCATTTGAAAACCTCTTTTCATGTTGTTTTGTCGACAATGACATAGGATATGCTATTAATCGAGCTTTTGGGGAAAAAAAACCTGTTAAGATCAAAAGTTAACAGTGGCACGGTAACAGTGGCACTGTGAATAAACTGGCTTGAATAAAATGAAAGCTGATTCAAACTCTTTGTCTGTGGAAAAATCTGAAAAAGTAAAATGTTCCAGCACACGGGTGTGTAAGCGTTAAGGCCTCTTCCCAATGGATCACTTCCTCCCGGTTGGGTGGTGGCAGCAGAACTCGGCAGCTCTTGCTGGCCTTTAATACCATGTGTTGAGAGGTTCAGGTGCCTGGTGGAGGATCTTCCACATAACCTGTGTCTGGAGGTATTCTTTTGAATCTGTATATTCCCTGACTGGTTATTTCTTGGATTACAAACTCTTTGCAGGGAGGGAGGATGTTATATGTAAGTAACTTCCAGTGAAATCCAGAAGTTCCTTTCTCTTTTCCAATACAGGTTACCAGTGATTGAATTGTGTTTCACATAGGCATCACAGCCAGCCCTTCTGATCTACCGTGAGGTTTACAGGCGAGGATATGTGTCTACAAATTAGTAGCATAAAAGCATCCAAAATAAGTTTTCTTAATCAAATTCAAGTGTTGTATACAGATCTTGGGAAAGGATGACACTTTGAAGTACACATTGTATCCCACCTGAGAACTGTTGAACTAAATTTTGCATGTTTGGTTATGTTGTTTTTAGTGGAATAATTCGTGGATCAAGATGCCAGCCAAACACGCTAGTCACTGTCAGCAACAAATGAACTCAGTGCTTGGCTAGGACTGGAGATAAATCTGAATCTAGTTAAAATTACAACATGATGTTCATTAGCTTCAGCAAGGGTAATTTCTGAGATAAAGTGTTGTTATCACCCAGCGTGTTAAATAAGCAGTTGGACTAATCAGGTGGTGGGCAGAGATCAATGACTTTCTATTAAACAATAGGTAATTTCTCAGTAGGAAATTACTCACATCCCCAAAAAGAGTTGCATACCAAGTTTTTTACAATGGTTTATAGTTTTAAGAAATTTGTTGGCCAAGTATGCGTGTGCTAGAAACAAGAAGAGGCAGAAAACCTTACAGACAGTTTGAAGGGTGGTCGTATTTATTCTGGTACGCCTCATGGCTTCATTGTGCTTGATATCATACATAATGTCTCAGCTTTACACTGAACTTCAGCACTAACTTATTCAGATGATGAGTATTTCCTAAGACTACAGTGAAACTGTACTGTTCTAAAATACCATCCTTACATATGATATTAAGTCTATAGAAGATTGACTTCTTCATATACTTATGTCTGCTTACATAGGATTTTGTGGGAAAAAGGTGTCGTGAATAAGGATGTGGATATGGATATATTACTCAGCCATTTTTGATTAAATCTTGTATAAAAGCCCGTTATATAATTTGAGGAAAAAAATCCATTATCTTTGCTTTTCCTTTAGACACATGGCCTATTTCAGGTTGAAAGCAGAAGTGTCAATGTTGGGAGTTGTTTTCCCAACATTTCCAACTTAGTTGTTTCAAGTTTTACATACTTTTTTTGTTTTGTTTTGTTATGTATCTCAAGCTTAATTTAGCAGTTCCTGAGCTTGTTCTTCCACTAATATGTAATCTAACAGTGGATTGAAGTGAGATGACTTGAGGAGGGATAGGTTTGTGCCTTGACCCTTCTGATGGCATCTTCCCTGAGAAGATATCCATATCCAACCTGTTCATTTGAGTTAGTGTGTCTTTGGTTTACCACAGTGCATTGGTGTTAAAAACTGGTCAGCATTTCAGGAGCTGGCCAGTGAGCACATCAGTTGTCCTTGCCTGGAGGGTAGGAAAGACTGTCATAGAGCAGGGTGGAGGTCTGGAGGTGATTATACTTTCTGCAATACAGTTTTGCTATCCAGCCATCACAAGTGTGTGAAACCGGGTAAGACTTCCTGAATGTTTAAACGTGAATGGTTGTTTAAGTCTGTAAACATTTCTGTCTTGAATTAGTAGTATCTTGCACCTACTAAACATGGTAATTTGCAGAAGACAGCAAAAACAGTCTGACATAATGCGATATCAGTGAGGGGTAATAAAAAATAGATAATTATTATGAGTAATATAGCATGATTCTTTCCTGATGTTTTTACCTATATATACAATAGATATAGGTGGGTCTAGATGGTGCCTCTACATGTTGACACTGCTTTCTGTCAACCAATTTCTAGTCTGCTTCACATGTGAATAGAAGTGAAGAAAATTAATTTAATTGTGAATTACAGTGGGAGTGTTTTTTAATATTAAAAAGGAAACAATTTTTAACTATGTTAAGAGGACAATATAATTTTTTTCTGTCATGGTGTGAAGCTTGTCATGTCAATATTTTTTTATATGTTTTTGATATTTTGGTGTTTTGGTTTGGTTTTTTAGCCAAACTATGGGGGTTTTTTTGGGGGAGAGATTTTTATTCCATTTTAAAAACATAAAAATGTTTAAGTTGCATGGATAAAGATGAGTGACAGGGTTAACCAACAGCTTTGTATTAGAAAATGTCAAGGTTTTGTAATTTTTCTTCAAGTAAGTCTTCTCCTTTATTGGTATACATAATAGAAGAATTTCCATTTTTAGTATGCAGGACACAGCAGAAAATCTTCTGAATTAGTATTTTATAAATCTACTATATATGGTATCTCTTATGCTACAAAAATGCTTAATTAAAAACACTTTAAAATAGTTTCACTCCAAATGCAAATTTTGGAAGAAATTGTATGGAAAGAGTCAGTTTCATACGGGGAATAAAACATGTCAAAACAGTGTCCCAATAGATTAGTTGGAGTAGTAAATTAAAACTCGTCATGCCATATGCTTTCTACTCATTTTTTATAATTTACTTTCATGGATAACGTTGTCCTGCAGGTATGGTTTTGGAGAAGGAATACCAATATATTTCTGGTTTCGAGGTGAACGATTGAGTATGCTGCATGTAATCCTCAAAAACTAATTTCTGTCTATGCCTGTTTTTGAAACTGTGCTTGGAATAAATTTTTTTTCAGTAACTTCTTTGTTTGCTGATCTTGAAACTATGTGGCTCTTGAGCGTCAACTTCAAAATTCAGGTGATTATACTGTAAACAATCTAATTCTTTATTTATTGAGTTGCCCTGAACTCTTGCCTCCAGCTGTTTCAATTTATATTCCGTGTCAACATTAGCAGTGCATGTAGTATAGCCTTGCTAAACACTACATTTATTTGATGATTACATTGTCTTTGCTGCTAAATTATTACAGGAGATTCACAAGAATGTCTTGTCCTTTGCCCATCCTTAGAAGCCTGAGGAAAGGGGTAACAGGAATTAAAGTTCTTTCTAAATCATTAATTTGTTCATTAAAACCATGTTTGTGCCTCTGCGTGTATCTGTATTGAATACTTCTGTAGTTGCATTTTTTTTGTATGTTTGCAGAATATACACAGGTTTTGCCATTCATTCATGTAAGTATGTGTAGATATATGTACGGGCACGTGGCAATCTTTAGTAGTCTGCTGATAATATAGGGATGAAATTGATTTACAAGATTGCAAAAATCATTCCTGAGATTATATTAGAACTTTTCTATATTGCAACCATAGCCATAATGTGTCTCATGCCATATTTATACAGGCAATAATACAGAAAACAGGTCTTATTTTTTTGTGGTAGGTTTCAAAATAAGTTCGGCAGTGGAGTATCCACTTCAAGTTAGTGTGAAATGAAAGTACATAATTTTATAGGAGCTCACTTCTCTCTTGGATAGGCTTTACAGCATTAAATAGATAGTGGTAGGCTACCTAATATGGTGCTAGTGTTCACCATACATTGAATTTTAGACTGTGTAAACATTAAAATTACCTTTTTAAAGTTTGAAGAGGTGCCTACATCCAGTCTAGCTATTAAGCAGACAAATTTACATTTGAAAAAAATGTAAACATGAAATATGAATCCACTAACGTGTAGCTAATTAAGATGTCTATAAAGTAAAAAACATTTCATACGATTTTTTTCTTTTTTAACACTCATTTTGTTTCTGGTGGAATAAGAATTGTTCACATGGTTATGAGCAGGAAGCTCAGTAATATTTTCAGTGAGTGGGGAGCAAGAAAGAGACAATATTGTCTTGCATCTGCTGAGAGTTCTAGCCTCTAAAAATATTTTACAGGTAGGGATAATTTTTATATATACTGCGTGGGGCCATTCATAATATTTTGGCAGAGTACAACCTAGTATGAAATAAGAATAGGAGACAAAAGATATGAAAATGTTTGTGGATACAGAAGTATCAGAAAGCGTTAACTAATGCACCGATAACAACAGATCCCTAGTGGTATCGACCATCAGAGTTGTGCATCACTCACTTTTAGAAGCATTTTTTCTTAATTTCTTTCTTTAGCAGATGATATTTCTCACTAGTAGTAGTGCTTCTCATAGGAATGTATTTCTAATCTGATTTAGTTTTTCCTCTTCATTTATATTAATAATCTTACTTGTTGATCTGAACTTAAAACCGAGTTTGTTTTTCTTCACTCTTCCTCTGTGTATTCTTTTCTTTCCATTTTAACTGACTCTAGTTAATTTTTATTTTCAGTTATCAACACTTCTGTCCTTGTTAATGTCTGGCAGCTTTATTAAAGATAAGACTGTGTCCGAAGAGAAAGCTTTTCAGATTCCCTACATACTTTTTCCCTGTAGACTTCTGTCTGGCTTCTGTCTTTGTATGGTAAACTCTTACTCACCTTCCTTACCGCCTGAGTATTTGTGAAGTACCAAATGCACTTCAGAACAAGCAGATGTAAAAATGTCCATTGATTACTTCAGGCTATCATTAGAAAGTTGCTTGCTGTTAGTACAGTTGCAATAGTCTTCTAATACATGCAAAAAGGCTGTGTTGGATTATCATTAATCTGTGAAATGGATTTTTTATAAGTAAACTGAATATGGTTATGTAGTGACTAATAAAGATCACATTGTTTGGGAGCAGCTTGAAAGAAGTTACAAAATGAAGCACAGAAAGAGAAACGGTGATTTTGGTAAGACTGTTTGTTGAACGTGTAAGAAACAAGATCTGAGGAGTAGATTAGGAGAGGCTTACGACAAGTGAGGAAGAGTTGAGGAGAAGGAAAGAAGGTTATTATTACCAGGAAAGACAGACTTTTCTTTGAAGAGAAAAAGTGCTGTTTGTTTGATTGATTTTTGTAAAGAAGGAAGAATTTAGTGAAGGGCAAGAGTTAATAAATATCCTGAGCTACAGCGGAAACTTTCCTATTAATGAGGCTAAGCACTGGAGAATAGATGAACCAGAATATGGGTAAAGGATTTAGAGAAGTCAAAGTTGTTCTGGACCAGCCGTAGTAAGTCTGAGCTGCTAACAGGCCATTTAGAGTAATGCATTGGAAACAAAGTCAAACATGCGGAACAGGGAACTGCCTGGTTGTGAAAAAGAGATGAATCATTGACTCACAGATTACAGCTGAATCCACATCATATTCACCAGAGAGAAGATTAAAAGGTAGGAGAGTCCAGTACAACAGAGAAAAGAAACTGAAAGGCTAAAGTGATGAGTGAAAACTAAACTACAGGACCACAGAGTCTGAAATAGATGTTGAGAAAAGGAGTGTAGACAGTAATATGAAAGGCTGTAGAGGTGTTGGGATGGTGGGATTTAAGACTTGGCTAAGAATAGATCGGTGTAGTAGAAAACACTGGTGAGGAAAGACCAGGACACGGATTTTATAAGGAGATTGTAAAACTTTGCTTACAAGTGCTTTACAAAGGTAAGGAATGAAGATAAGGCTGAGATGAACAGTATAATAGCAGATGGAGTTGAAGATCGTTTAGTTTAGAATGCGTATGGACCAGTAAGCAGAATCAGAGCTTATTGATAAACTGGGTGGAGTAGGAGCATTGGACAGATGCAGCCAGTTTACCAGCTGGCAAATAGTGGTACTGAATATTTAAGCAGCTATGAGTACTCTTAACAGTCTTTTTCACTATCTTCACGTGTTTCATTGCTTCTTGTGCTACACAGAGAAGTATCATCTCCCTTTCCTCTGGTATATTACCTCCTTGTCCATCTTCCTATCCTTATTTTTCATTCTGCTGCATTTATAATCTGTACAGTAGTATTTCAAGTTCACTGGTGCTTCCTATGATCATTTTAGTCTTATTTCAAATACTGAACAGATTCAGAACTCTTGAAGCCTTTCATCATAAAATAACCTTTAATCTCCAGATAAGTGCTCCAGGTCGTCTCTGTTAAAGAATTTGAATGTCCTCCACTTCAGTGTCCTGAACTGCTAACAACATTTCAAGACTGCTGTGTAATATATGTCTATAGCTTGCATTTTGGAGCTTCTTAGCCTTTTTTTAATTAACAGCTCTGCTGTAAAAATACAAATTCCACCCTCTTATTTTAGATTCTTGTAACCAGCTATTTCTATTTTCTTTGCCTCAACAGCGTTTATGGACTAACTCAAGTAGCCGAATCAACTCCTAGTCAAAGTTACCCATTTGTACAAATGGGTGGAATATTCTGACAGCTAACAGGGCAGCTGATAGCAAAAACTAAGTAGGTCACGTTTACAGCATGAGTTTAAACATCAATTACAAAAAATTTTAATACCTGAATTTATTATTAGCCGTTAAATGAATATGCCTTCTGGAAAAGTTTGTCTTCAGAGAAAGAAATGTTTTGAGCATGGAGAAATATTGCCTGTTTGTCAAAGTCTAGAGAGTTCAATTTGTCAAAAGATGTTTCCTTTGCAATATGTGTATTTAATTTTTGATAAGTTACTGGCCTGTAACTTACTGACATAAATTTTGGTTGTGATTTCATCAGATTTCCCTTTGATAAATACTGCTATATCTTTCTCTCTTGCAATTATTTCCAGTTACACGTTCCTCCTCCTTGCAGAATATGCAAGTTTCTTCCATTAACTTTGATCCTTTCTCGAATCTTGTCTATTAGAAGATTGCCTTGGTCATATTTTTTCCTATTGAAAAGGTAAATGGCTTAGTCGTTTTTATCTGCTTTGTGTTAAGGAAAGCTCAAGCTCAGAGACTAAGCCTTTAAAATCATATATACAGGTATTGCAAAGATTAAAACCCAGAGAAGTTAGATATAGCCTCTGACACAAGGATTTTGTTTAATGGAACCCTTATTTCTCTTGATTTATAAATAATCCCCTTGCTTATGCTGCCTAAGACCCTAGCAGCCTTTTCAAACAGCTGTTACGCATGAGACTGTGCACAATGACCACTGCTGCTTTTGGCCATGTTACCTGAAACGTGATATACCGGTCTATGTTCATCTCGGTTTACTTTCACCAGTTGTGCAACACTTCCTATCTTAAATTTAATGCTGGTATCATCTCTCCATATTCCTGTTCTGCTTAGTCTTCCTCACTCGCAATATTTTCTTTATTATATTTTTTTTATTTAGGAATTGTATTCACAAAGTTCATTTAATTAATTCTAGCCAATTTGAAATGTGTTAATATGAACGATAAATAAAAATGTTACATTACATCAGAGTAGTATAAACCCAAGACTGTGCTAAGGAAGGGGTTTTACCAGCTGATAACTTTATGTTGTTTATGGGAAACTAACATGAACAGGAAGAAAACTAGCATATTTTATTATTATTATTTTTTTTAATACTTAGGGTATTTTATTCAAAACACATAAATAAAATCAGGAAATGTTTCTTCCTTCAACATGTTAGCTGCTCTTCAAGTATTGTTGTTACTGTTGCTGCAGAAGTCTGGTGGCGGTGTCAATCACATTTAGTGCATATCATCAAGCACCTCTGTACAAACTCTGCGCTAGTATCTGTCGTGATAACCCTAAACATTACTGATACTAAGGGAGACTTGTAACTGGGATTAAAGGTGTGGTATTGGTCTTTGGGTTTTGGGTTGAGATTTTTGGGGGTTTTGTTTTGTGTTTTTTTTTTTTTTTTTTCCACAAAACATATGCCTGTCTAAATAGCGTGGTCCACATTTAAACAGCTGTGATCTTCAGCTGAATGTCTTTTGTGCTGTTTATAATTACAATGCTGTGCAAAATGGCTGTTCTATTTAATATAACTTGTGATGTATGAGAGTAACTTTTAAAGTAAATAGGCAAGTTTTTCAAAATCAGAATCAATTTAAATATTAGCCAAGAACAGCAGTGACAGAAACATGGGCCTGTAACTGAGTCATATATATAAAGTAAAAAATACATTTGTAAAATTAATGAGTATTTGAGTAGATGCATTAGTCTTTGCTAGTGTGACTAGATTTTGGAAATATTGCTTACTGGAAAAAGGGAAGTGTAAAAACTTGTCTTTTGCTCATTCGGAGTTATTTTCCTTGATGGCAGTTTTTGTAATAACAGAATCACAGAATTATTTGGGTTGGAAGGGAATTTGAAGATCATCTAGTTCCAATCCCCCTGCCATGGGCAGGGACACCTTCCACTAGACCAGGTTGCTCAAAGCCCCATCCAACCTGAACTTGAACACTGCCAGGGAGGGGGCATCCACAGCTTTTCTGGGCAACCTGCTCCAGTGCCTCACCACCCTCACAGTAAAGAATTTCTTCCTTATATCCAGCCTAAATC
>Ga0065711_1039874_pt1 | contig 17432 bp, 14 predicted proteins | sample Hoacrofraction12_FD_59098 | JGI IMG/M metagenome (GOLD analysis project Ga0065711, IMG submission 59098) | Hoatzin crop microbial communities from Cojedes, Venezuela - Epithelial fraction 12 v2 (version 2) | ecosystem: Host-associated > Birds > Digestive system > Esophagus > Crop | place... | reverse complement strand
TTTTTTTTTTTTTTTTTTTTTTTTTTTTTTTTTTGCTTAAAGCCAGAGTAATTGGCTGCGGTAGTAGTTGTTCTTTTAATGATTTCTAACAAGGTCATATATTGAACCATAACATCTGTAAAAGGTTGCGGTGGCCTGCTGAGATGGTGCACTTCTGTGCGGTAAGCATTTTGTGCGAAAGGCAATGCGCTGGAGACAGCGGTGTTGTACGGCACGCGAGGCATGAAAAAGCCGTTCGATACATCGAGTGAACGCGGGATGTGGCGCTGCTGTGGGCACTCTCCTGCCCTGCAGACTCCCGTGTAGGCCCGGCGGAGGCCTTGCTTGCTGTTGTCAAGAGGCCATTTGATGGGTTTTGTCAAAAAGAAAAGCCCCCTTCCCCTTCCCCTTCCCCTTCCCCTTCCCCTTCCCCTCTTATTTTTTTTAAGCAAAGCTCTCCACACCCTGTGAATTGTGAAGATCTGTTCGCGCAGTTGCTCTTTCTTTGGGAAATTGGCTGTCAGAAGTAGCAGGAGAGCTCTTAGGAGTCTCTTCGCTTTTGATTAAGTGGAACAGTTGGGTCGGTAACAGATTCCAGATTTTATCTGACAGTTACTCAGCTCTACGCAACCTGTGCGATGAGACCAGACTCGCCGAGATGCACGTGCGTAGTAGCTACGTGCACATGTAAACACGAGACTTTGCCCGAGTTGGAGCCAGGGTGTGTGTAGACGCACACACGAACACCAAATGTGACACACTTTAGATCACCAGAGCATGCTCTTGGCGTTTCTTTGAGCACAGAATGTTCAAAAATTGTATAAGGAGATGGATTTCGTACTGGCACTTTTCTTACGAAGTAGAATCTACAGTGACACGATAAATACTGTGTCACTCAAAATGCAACGTAATTTATGCTTGCCACCTATTAATAAAGATACTGTACGCATTCTTTAAAATTCTGAAGTGTTGGTTTTGAAAATAATCCTTGGAAGAATCAGAACACACAGCTTTCCGTCCTTCTAGAAGCAGGAGGACTGTCAGCGTGCTCCGTTGTCGGCACGGCTGCTCTGCTGCCTGGCGTTCTGCGGGGAGAAGAGGCTTTCTGCTTAACGAGTTCCTCTCGTCCATCGCTTACGGACAAATGCGTGCGCTGGGCTCAGTTTTCTGTTGAGCCCGTTGGCAGCGTACTGTGCTGTGGTACATGTGTGCCTGGGAAGGTAATGAATATGTATTTCAATAGAAAGCTTTTTTTGATAAATGTTTTGAAGTTTACCTCTTCCTGAAACAGGCATTCAGCTGTGAGGATGAGTTTGCTGAACTGTTAGCATATATTAGCATATACCAGTTTCTGCGTGGTGGAAGGAGATCTGTTTGTTGCATTAGCATCATATGAAGTAGGTTTGCATTTTTTAAAAGGAGTATGTTGTTCTTACTCGATAATTCTAGCCTGGGCCAGTCTGTAAAGCTGGAAAGACCGCAGAGTGAGCCTACTGAAAGGGGGCAGAAGCATTCGGAGAACTTTGATTTTTCTGATTTCAGTGCCGTCTTCTGGACTCAACTTGGACAACCTTATGCCTGGTATTGATATGTTTTTGATCTCTGTGGTGAAGAACTGGCTGAGCTGCTAGCTCCAAGGGAAGCAGTTGGTGGTTTGAAGTCCGGTTGGCATTCTAGGTTAGCAGCACTGTTTCTTGAGAGTGAATACAGGATTTGATGCACAGTTTTGCGCCTGAGGTGGGATAAAGTCACGCACCGACCGTTAGAGCCTGGGGCCAACAAAGCCACTTTGTAGAAAATGGTCTGGGGTGCTGGTGGGCAATGAGTTGTATGTGGGTCAGTAGCAGTGTTGTGACAGATAGCTGCCTACTGCTCTGGGCATCCACTGTTCCTTGCTGTTGGGCACTGATGGGACTGCGTCTGGAGTGCTGGGCTCAGTTCTGAGCTCCTCGGGTGGGCAGGCTGGGCTGAGCCCAGCGGAAGGTGACCAGGACGTGTGCCATGGCGGGGGGCTGTGGGGTCTGTGCTCTGCAGTCGAGGGGGAGAAGGGGAAAGGAGGACCTGACCGCTGTTTCTGGGGAGCTGCAGGGAGGAAGCAGACTCCTCTGCTGTACCTGCCCGAGAAACATGAAAGGCAACAGAAAATGTTACCACAAATGGGAGGAAACTTCAGTTATGTATCAGAATTTTCTTCTTCCAACAAGGAGGTTCGAACGCTGGCACAAGTTGTCCAGGGAGGTGGTGGAATCTGCGACACTGGAGATGCTCGCAACTCGCCTGGGAGCAGCGCTACCCAACTCCAGCTGTGGTCCGGCTGGGAGTGGGGAGGTTATGGGGGCTGGGCTCAGGAGGTTCTCGGTCTATATTTATTCTGTCATTCCTTTGCTTTTTTTTTTTCTCTTTTTTTATTTGCAGTTGTGTTTGGATCTAATATCTCGCTTGAGGACTGCCTTGGCCCAGAACAGATGTGCGTGCAGGCCTTGTCTGCAGGAGAGCTGCTTGGTTGCTTTTTTAATACAGGGTTTATCTTTGGACATAATGAGAGAATGAATATTGTGAACCTAATTTCTCTGCTTAGTGCTCTTTGTGCCATGCAGCTTCTACTTTGTCAAAATTTCCCTCTTTTATTTCAGCTTGTTTTCTGAGGTAGAAATATTTTTCCTACAGTGTTTCAGTCTTAAAGAAAATGAAGTTCTTAATCTGAAACACCCAGTTTGCTAGTTAGAGCAGTTTGAACGTTCACTGATGGTGATGCATTGTGCTCTGACCCGTTTTATACCCTGCAAAGAGTTTAGTTACCGTCCTGTAACACGGCCTGAAAAGAGGAATACAGCATTCGCCATACCCTCTGTCCTTCCACACTTGTTTTCCTCCGAAGGGCCAGAGTTGCCTTCTATTATAATTTAGCATTGTAATCTCCTGGTACATAGCAGTCAAGACTCAGGATGATGTAAATTGACAAAAAGAGTATCTTATGCCGAGTTGTACAAAAGGCATTGGAATTCAAAGACTCGGGGCACTGACAAGCCTCCATAACTCACCGCGTGAGCCAAAGCTGGGCTGGCTCCGGGATTTTACTTGGTCATCGGCCCGACAGGGGTGTGTGGGCTTTGTTAGATTCTTCGCTTTGAAAAATAGGTATGAAATACAGCTATGCTGTGGCTGCTTTTAACTACCTGCTGCCTTCCTCTGCAATTGGAAGAGCAGAATGTTCTGCGACTGTCTCATGGAACGCTTGGAGTAAGAACGAGATTCTGAGGGGACCCAGTTCCCAGCGAAGGTGTGCAGTGCTGGCGGCGGCGAGGAGTTTGCCCGGGTGAGAGCCCAGGTGCATGGTGGGCTGAGGAGTCTGTTGTCTGCCTAGAAATGATGTCGTAGGAGTTTCGAGGAAGTGGGTAAGAGGGGGTGAATAATAGGTGAGATATAATCAAACTACTGTTTTGGCATCTTATCTGCTTCCTCTTTTAGGAAAATATTTCCTGCGAACTATCATCATCTGAAGGTCCATCGTGTGATTTTTATACTCTGAAACCAAAGCCTGCTGCTGGGGAAGCTGCTAATTAGGCAGAAATGGGATTTAACCTGTCTTATCTTCACAGGCCAGTTCATCCTGTCACATCTACGTTCAGTCACGGAAGCGCAAGCGTAGCACCTTTGCAATACAGAAAGCCACGTCCTAGCTTTGCCATGTTGAACCACGTCTTTTGCCAGGTTCTATGGGCCAGAACTTGTTGTTCCCTGTTTTTTCAGACGGGTTGTTGAGTATCTGAGGAAAAATGGTTTGCTAGCTACAGTGTAATTACTTGGCACACATCTTTGTGTTGAAAAGTCATTGAAATTGGGAAGGAGTGGGGCCTAGGTAATAGCAGCCCCATAGCTGAAGTGAAGGCAAGATTAAATAAAACCATATTTATGTATTAATAAAACTGGATGTCTAGCTAGCCAAAACATGAAGAGTTTGGAAGGCTGAGCAAAAGCTACACCAGGCACAGTGCAAAGTTTCCCGTGAAGTAACTCTGCAGTTGCAAAAGCGAGAGAATTGACTTGGGTGTTTATTTTAGAGAAGCAGGAGAAACGATCAGGAAAACGGGAGCCACGATCAGATCAGACTTTGGAATGGAGCTGTAAGAAAACCTCCAGAGCTGTCTGGGTCGTTTGCTGTGTGGAAGGAAACGTGGAGCTGCGAGCAGAATTTCTGTTTCTGGCTGTTTGATTTCGGCTGTGATCAAGGGACTGGAAAGAATCTGAAGATGCAGCCTTAATCTGTTTCTCAGTGATTAAAATCTTCCGAAGGTCGTCTGCCTCAGACTGGTGCTGGTAGGCAGTGGGCTTTCATAGGGGCAAAATATGCAAGTAAAGCTGGATTCCAGTTTGGATCCATATTGCTCTGATAAATGAACAAAATAGCTTAGGAAAGCTTTTGTTAAAATCTGTGGTTGCTTGTGTATCCTCTTGTGCCTTGGAGGAGATTGGCATGGGTTGTGGGGTAAAGCACCAGATTTCAGACTGAAGAGGTGATGGCTGTCGTTGTTAGCCAGCTCCCGGCAGGAGCTGCGGCATGGCTGCTGCCGCCTTCGGATTGCCTCCTTCCTCAAGGCTGAAATAGAGACAAGATGCTCCCTCCCTTACAGCAGGGCTGCGTTTCAAATCTTTCTCGGCCTTCTAAAGCTGTTTGAAGGACTGTGTATTTGAAATAGTTTTATTAATAATATGCATATGAACTATTAAAAAAAGAGGTAAAATATCATGATACTTTATATAGGTATAATGCATTGTAATTCAAATCAGATTATAACTAAGGGTAATGAAATTCAGAAAAAGGTGCTTTACTTGGTTGGTGTGACCCACAGAACAGCTCCAGACGGTTCTGTTGAAATCTTCCAAATTATTATATATGGGTTAAAAAAAAGAACCGGTCCATTTACATTTGTGAATGCGGTGGCTGTCCTCCAATAAACATTACGGGTGGTTCTGTGAATGGTGGTTGGAGTTTCCATTCCGAAAGCTCAGAGCGCAGTAAGCACAGGTTGCATTTACACGAGGGTGTGCAGCGCTGCTCCTGCTCCCTCTGTTTCAGCTTGCTTTACCAGTTCTGTTCCCTGGAATCAATTTTTCATTTTAGCTCTAATGTAACGTTGTGCAACTCCACTGAAAGCTAGGAAAATGTGAGTGGTGTGCCGGGCTTGTCGGAACCTGAGGCAGGGCGAAGCTGAAAATCAAAGTTTGGGTGTTAATGTCTCTGGTCCCATAGCTGCCGGAGTTCTTGAGATGAGCTGTGCAGGGAATGTTCTGCTACGGATGGAGACACTCGCTGCGCTTTGCTGCATGACCCACGGGTAGTGTCTACAGCATGTCGTCTTTTGGGTACAGAAAGGGCTGTGAAGTGCTTTAGGAGTGCGAACGCTGGAGCCGCTCCTCCCGTACTCGGAGTGAGCAGCAGCTGAAGCTCGGCCAGAACCCCGGGCTGGTGGCAGCTGGTGGCACGGCTGGCTGCGGGAGGCGTGGGTGGGGTGGGTGCGTGTGTGCCTGACAACCACCCAAATTAATTTAATAACCAAAAATAATTCAACTTATTGTTTAGATGGAAGGATAAGGTGCTTCTAAGTCATTATGGGGTTCAAGGGTTAAGTTTATCTGGGATTTATGAATTGCTTGTGAGTTTGTAGGTGTTCTGCTTGTTTTAGTGGTGCGGATGTAGATGAAGTGACAACTTAAGACTTGTTTCAGATCTTATTAATAACTCAATTATTCCTGTCACAAAATGCAAGGAAGCCACAGTTTAATGTAAAATTTACTGTTTGCTCTGTGGGAAGGAGAGTACAGACCAGCTAATGGCTGCCAACTCTCTGAAGCCTCTGGGTGTGTGGAGTGGTTCTGAACGATCTTTAATATCAAAATCAGGCTAGCCCTTGGGATGGAAGGCTGTTACAGAAGGATAATAAATGATTAGAAATTATGTTTTGTGTTTCAGCAGATAAGATGTTCATAAAAAAAAAAATACAAAGACTAACCTAATAAAACATTTATGATCTTTTTCCTTGTTAGATGAAATAAATTTGAAAAGCTCCTAAAAATGAGCACTACCTACCAAGCTGATGTTGTACTCAGTTAAAAAATTAAAAAGACAAATCAGCAATTTTCATAAATTGTCGTGTTTGCCTGCGTATTGGAAGAGTTGCACTGTGCTCCTGCATTTTAAGCAATTATTATTCTCTGAGGGTTCAGAGAACAAAAAGCATGGTTGAAGAGGTGCAACCAAGATGTGGACTGTAGTAGTCTCTTTTTAAAAACATCGTTAACTGGAATGCTAACGGTTCTCAGGTGGAATACGGGAATGCTAAAGCCACAAAGCCGTAGTCTTTATAAAATTAGCTTTTGATTTGCGCACAGTTGTGAAGTCAAGTCTCTGTTGCTGTCTGCCTTTATGTTTCTGCATTTTCATATCTTCAGAAGGGAGAGAAACATTATTTTGTCAGTGTCGTCTTTCTTTAAGCTACAAATGAGTGTAAATTCGTCGCAGTCAGTGGTTGCTTCAGAAGGAAGCCCTGCCAGGATGGGTGGGCTTCGTGTGTGTTTAATATGCTGATACTTCTTGTCGAATGGACTTTCTCATACTGAGTGCTCTCTGAGTAATGGAAGATGAGGGGGTAGGGGAATGAAGTCCCCATATATTCATTGGCTTACTGTCTCTCTATTTCATCCCTGAAAACCTCCGAAAGATTAATTAGTGGATGACAAACATCTCAGCTGCAGATATCAGTCTTCAATATATGATGTATCTTATAGCTCGTAATGAATTTATTATTACATTAGCAGCAAAAAGAGATGCAATAATGCACAATTGACAGAAGACCCAAAATCTCCAGCCTGGTGCTGATGAAGGGCCAAGGAGTGGTCCCGAAGCCACGCTACTCCTTTGCTGTGCCGGGGTGTTTGACTCCTGCCCGCTGTCGCCAGAGCAGCCTCTGTGGTTTCCAGGAGGAAGCAGAGCGAGCCGGCAAGGGGGGAAACTGGCTCGTTGCTTAATTTTGTGCTCCTCGTAACAGCAGAAATAGCAAGTTTGCTCTTACAAAACACTACCAAATGGCGTAACAGAAAATGCCCTTTTTAGGCCTCTGTGGATGCTCTGAAGAGAAGTTATTTATGCATTGCAGCTTTTTGCCCCCGAAACAGGCTTATGAGCCCTTTAGGCTGTATGGAAACACGACACTGTATTTATAATTACTATGTCTGTTAGATGTGTAGCTTGTTTGGGTGTTTTACACAGGGACAAGTTGTTTACGACATGGGAACCCTAACGTACAGTCATGTTTATTGCAGAATTTCCATTTAAACAATAATCAGTTATGCAATTTATTTTCTGTTTCCAGAAGATTATTTCTGCTTAAGCCTATATGCTGAGTGATATTGGAAATCTTAGGTGCTCTTGCCTCTAGAAGGAGATGCTTCCAGCTGTGTTTGCAGGGTTGTCTCCTTTTGGATCTCTCTACTTGCAAAAGACGCAGCCGATTCCTTCCCCCAGCCCCAGAAGGGCTCTGCTGCCCCGTCCTTGGCAGCAACTGCAAGTCGCAAGAGGTCTGTGCGCGTGCAAATGTTGGTGGAAGCTGAGAAATAGTTTGAGGAAAACGTGGGGATGGCAGAACTGGAAGAGCACTAGAGGGAGGAAGAAATGATAGCGAGAGAGGTCCGGTGGTGGAGGCTGGGGAGCAGAGGTAACCCACGGTGACAGAACACGCAGGGAGCCGGTGTTGGGATGTGGGCATGAAGCTGTGAAGATACAGAGCTTGAAATGCCCCAAGGGCCTTCAGCATCACAGCTGCTAAACGAGGAGGAATGGAGACCCAAGTGCTCGTACAAAGTTCTGACCAAAACTCTTCCATGTGGAAGATGCCATTTCAGAGCAGCGAATGCAGTTCCAGCAGCGTGTGTCAGTACCCTGAGGAGTATGGAATCCACGTTTTCTGTGCTCTCAGAGGAAAAACTCTCAGATGTGAATTGTTGAAAATACGCAAGGTGACATGCTGGGAGGTCCAACACCCGGGTTGAAGCATAGGTGAGCTGTCACGTGTGGTATGTGGGGTGCAGCCGCGTGGCGTAGCTGCGTGTCCCGGGAGTGGGTGCTGTGCGGCTGCGCTCTGTCCTGGCTGCGGAGCCTGGCCGAGCTTGTGCCTTGGGTGCTGCATCCCGTTTCCCTATGTGTGAAGCTCATGCATGTGTCTGAAAATGACAGCCATCGTTTTAGCAGACTTGCCCATGGATTGAATCAGCACCAATTTGTAGTCCCGGCCTCTGGCAGGGTGTGCAGCTCCACCTGCGCTCGCAGGGTGCTGTGCGTAGCAGCCCTCAGCAGATTGTGGGTACGCACGTAGATACGTAGATGGCTTCTGCTCCCAAAGAATGTGTGTTACTGCTCCTGACCTAGGAGCTGTCTGGAGCTGCTTTTCTTTCCTGCCGCTGGAGTAGAGCCGGAACAGGACTGGCCGAGACTGGGGTCTGTGGTCACCCTGCTTGAATGCTGGCTGCTCGCTGGGTTGTCGGACGGTACAGCCCGCGCGTAGCCAGGCTGAGGGGTGTCTGGAATCCCTGTGAGGAACTTAGTACAGTAAACGTAAGTCTCTTTGCCTGATGAGAGGACATGTTTTAGGGTGTTTTCATAAGAGAGTAACTATTTTCCTTGCTCTGATGTAAGCAGGTTTAAAAAAAAATCGGAAAGGGAAGGAGAACTAAATCTTCTAATCTTTTTTTTCAAATTTTTTTTTTTAAATTTCCATTTCATCCAAAGTTTGAAATAACCGGTGGTGCTTTGCGCAGAAGTGGTGCTTACTGCAGGTCTCCCAAATTGCTCTAACCTGAGTTTTTGGACGCCTTTGTGTTTCACTGAGTGAGGACCGTGTTCTGCTTGCCAGCAAGCCCCTCTGCGCTAGCAGTAACTACACGCGTGCGCTGGGCTTGGGGCTGGCTGGAGGCCGTTGCCGAAGTCTGAAGTGTGAGGTCTGATGGCTGACAGCTCCCAGGGTGTGGGATGGATGCCCTTTGGTGTCCGGCTCAGCTCCGCTGTCGGCACTGGGCGAGGGACCCCGGCGCTGGAGAGCACCCGTGCCTGCACTGCGCCAGGCGCCCGTCGCCCGCGTCGGTCAGGTTTGAACCTGTTCCGTCACAGCACGCACCCTGTGGTTGGTTTGTGATGTTTTTGAACGATCCCATCACATTTTCAACACCTACGGTCTCTTCCACTCATGTGTTAGTCGTAGGTGTGGAAGACTCAAGGGGCGTCCTTTCTCTTTAAGATGAGTTCATTCTGTTTGGTCTTTATGGATGATGGTGCTGAAGCGCAAATATGGAGTTACTCAGTTCAAGTCGTCACTTTGTGAACAAGAGGGAAAGGAATAAAAGACAGGATTTCTCTTTTTTATTGTTTTTCGAGCTGTATCCATTGCTTCCTATCACTTATTTATCTTTTGAAGGCATGAGTCTTGTACAACAGGCTTTGGCTGTATTTTGATGATTTCCTTTAACAAGTACCTTAAGTAGTAGATATTCCATTGCTTTCTTAAAAAAAAAACCAAAACAACAAAAAAACCAAACAAAAAACAAACCCAAGACACCTCCACAAAACCACCCCCAAACCCACCCCAACCACCTAAAAAACCCAACCAACCAAACAGCAAAACCCAGAACCAAACCCCCACAAAACACTCCCCCAATGGCAAGGCAAAACCAGGCAAAACTGTTTTTATTTGAAGAACTGGTTTCTGTTTCCATGGGGCTCAAGCTTACAGACATAGATCAGGATAGTCGGTGGGTTTTGGGGGAACTTGCAGAATAAAATTTCCTGCTCTTGTCTTTGAAACTGTATTTTCTGATCACAAATGTTACAATATTTAAAAAATATTTTTCTTGAATTTACTCTCCCTCTTTTCAGATGTGGATATTTTGCTATATAGTATGAAGCTATATATATAAAAAAAAAAGTGGTTTTGAATTCTAGTAAGTTAAAAAGGTCTTCCTTTTCAAAAATCAAACCATTCCAGATCAATTTTAACCTAGATACTTCAAACGTGATTTGGTTTAAGAGAAACAGTTCTGTGAATGCTAACTAGAAAATACATCATCCCTCTGGGCAGATGCCATTAAATAAACATGTGTTCACTACTACACAAGAATATTATTTTTTCTAATGTGGCATATGCATGACAAGCACAGAAGGCTTAACTGTCAAACTTGAAAAAATATCCGTATAGCTAATTCTGTGCTTGCTCTTAAACTCACTTTTGCATATGCTGCAAGTGTTGTTTTTCTGCATAAAATTCTTCGCTTTTGCTTTTAAATATCTGTTACAATACTGGGACTGTAAGAAGCCATGAAGTGATAGAACATCACTGAACCCCGTTCAAGGGCATGATTATAGGAGAATATATGCTGATATAAATTAGATGGTATTAGAACACCTGACATACGTCAATATAATTTGGGATTAATTTGATTTTATTGAATAATTTTGGAGAACTTTCTCTTCTTTAGACATTTTGAGTAGTCTGAACAGTGTGAAATAAATAAAAAATCCCACCCTCTTCTCTGAAAACAAGATCATTTGAACTGCGTTTTGGAAAATGTAAATTCTGTTCTTTGTAACCCATCTTTAAGAGGAAGTTCTAGAGGTGGTTAGCACACAATCCATTAAATTGTTTGAAAAATTAAATATCTGTCATTTAAAATGAAACCTTCAGACTTCTTGCTTCAGTAGATCTTCTGGCTGGAATAAACAAGGTAGACGAGATGCGAGGTGTGCTGGCTATAAAGACACGATGTTCTAACACCTAGTAAAAACTTATTTAACTCTAAACCCAAGATTTTTAATTATCCTCTATCCATATTATAACCAGCCTGCCAGGGTGAGAACAGCGCAGAAATCCTCCGTGGTTAAATGGTCAGAGTCTCTTGTTTTGGCATGTGAAAGTGGCTGTTCCTGGGTGCTGGTGGTGGGCTGGGCGTGCCGAGTGGTGGAGGCAGCAGTGCTCTGCTGGGACGCTGGAATGCTCATTTTGCAAAAGCGTGCTAATTGGCATTGAAATGAATGCGATCAAGAAAAACATTGATTTCAACTACTTGTATATGGGCAATTCTAGGTGATGTTTTTTTTCTGTTCTGCTCTGGGGTTTTGCTTACTCTGGTTCTTGCGGAAGCGAGAGATTCCTTTCCTTTCCCTCCTGAGTCCCGTGGGTCCCAGTGCAGGGTGCTGTAGGTGGTGGGATGCTGTCGGGATGCTGGGGCTGGGGGCTTGGCCTGCGAGGGAGCAGGGAGGGCTGGAGGAGCCGCATAAAAATTGCCTGCGGCGTTTGTTCCTCGTTCCTCAGCTTTCCGTCACCTTAAAGCTTACTTTCCCTTGTGCAGCCAAACGTGACATTTACTTTGGGCCCGTGGGAAGAAGAGAGAGCCCTTGCTGGGAGCATAAGCGCGAAAAATGTGTTAGACCTGAGTGTTTGGTGTTAAAGAGTAGGGAATAGGGTGACTGGAGTGTTTTATAAACCAGTAGAAGCTGGTAGGTATGCCAGTGCTTGAGACAGGCCGAGGGGAGAGGAGTGGTTGTAGAAAAGAAGAAAATCTGGATCAGAAGTGAAGAATTTTGGTGAAGGTGCTCTTTGGCATTTCCAGACCTGTTATCCATTAATTCTTTTTTTTTTGTCATCTAGACTATCGTTTGGTTTGTATCATTGGACCAGCAAACTCTTGACTGCAACAAAGTTCAGCAGCACATACTGGTTGTGTCTGGTTTTTGGGAGGGGGAGAGGATGAGTGGTTTCAGCGTGTCCTGAGAAACGATCAGGATTAATTTATGCATGGAGCCAGGCTGAACCTGGGGAAGCTGAGCTCAGCTCAGCACGTGCTCATTCCGGTGACAGCTGCCCGCAAGCGTCCCCTGCGCTCGCGAGGCCAGGTCTGGGCGAGTGGTGTGGGCAGCACGGGAAGCCTCTCCAGAGCGGCTTCGGGCGCGGGGTGGCACAAACGGGGGAAACGATGGCTTTTGAAAGGCCTGATCTAAACTTCAATAGAATTATCAAGAGATTACAGTTTTGACAGCGTCTTCCTTTCCCGGATGCTGCGCAAACATTATCTAATGAATCGGAACTGTCTGGACAGCCAAAAGAAGCGATCCTGTGGTGATGCGTGTGCGTGGCGAGGGGGAGAAGAGGCTGCGCGCTGTCTGCGGCCCAGGCAGGCGCTGCTGGGGCGTCGGGGCCGGCGGCAGGGATGGAGCCATTCCGCGCCTTCGGCTCCAGAGGGAAGCGCTTTGGTCGCGAATTCATCAGGGACTGAACATTGGTCCATGTTACAGAGCCAAAAAGTGTTCTGGTGAAACAGGGATGTTCAAAAGTTTTAGGCCGAAGACAGACAAGAAAAGTGATGAATTTTACAGAAGCTGGTGGCTAAGGTGACCTGTCACAAACGTGTGAACTGCCCATCAGCCACGTGTTTTGGCCCTATAGAAGATTGCTGGTTTCTGCCTTTGAAGTTCTACATGTCCCTGACCCTACTGAAAATGATGTGCAGAAGGAAATGCAGCACGCTGCGCCTCGGGTTACCGGAGTCCTGCTCGTACAATCGGTTGCATCTTTCAGTAAGCTTTGAAAAATCAGAGCTTTTTGACATTCTGGATACGGTCGGTTACTTTTTAAGGTTTAAAAAATGCAACTCCAATGATAATACTGAGAATTGTCTGAGAATCTGTAGGCTGGAGATTTTTCGAAGTCGTGATCACAGGGCGTACCTAACCAACCCCAGACGGCCAAAAGCGCGTGGTCGGCCTGGGAGTGGGACAGAGAGTGGTGGAGTCGTAATGAAATGCGCAGCCATCGTCAGGGCTGCGTTAGCTCGTTGCGTGATTTCCCACTGCTGCTTTGAAACGAGGAGCGGGATGTGGCACAGTTGATGCTTTTCCCTGGAGAATCGGTTGGAGTAAAGTTCAATTTTTAATTCAGAAGGCAAGGGAAGCTGTTACGGAATTGAAGATGTGGATACTGCCCAGACGAGCTAGAAATAACTGGTCCACGAACAGCAACACCTCTTGAGGACTCATGAAAAGATGAGTGTACACCCCTACAACAGCATACTCATCCTAAACCTTTGCTTTCAGATATTCTTGTGTATTTTGCAGAGTAATTTAGCTATAAGAAAACATGGTAACCAGCTAAACCAGATTAAACTGGGAGATGCAGAGAAGAATTGTACCTTGCAAATAGAACTGCGAGTGGCTTTCGTTTGGTTGTTGCGTGAATCTCGTCTGACCGTATATTGTGCTGTTGACTCTTCGTGTGGTCTTGTGTGACGCCACGCTCGACGCTGGTGCCGTCGGGCTGTGCAGACAGCCTGTGCTGCTCGGTGTGCTGCTGGATGCCGTGAAGAGTGGCAGCAGCCTCGAATCGTTTGGCTCCTGTCCTGGTATTTTTTCATTGACTGTCTCTGTCCAATTTACTGTTTAGCTTCTGGTGCCAACTTTGTATAGCCAATGGTTTTGGTAGATTGGGAGGAATATTGAAGAGGGGTTGAAATTTCTCCTGTCTCTAGCTGACTAGCTTACCAGCCTGTTACATGTACTCCGGCTTCACAACTTGGGGTCAGAATTCACTCGGCTTGTTTCAGGGATCTCCAAGTGTGAAACGGGGAGCTAGCAAGTAGGAGTGTATTCTTTGGCTGTGATTGCTGGGTCGTACGCCAAGGTCAGGAGTATGCCAGTACCTTTTTGACTGGTGAGTCTGAGGTTCTTTACCAGTAATGTCATGGAAGGATGCTTCTTGTCAGCAAGCTGCAGTGGGCTCCCTCTGGTCTGTGGTCCTTGCAGACGCTGAATCCTCGATGCTACCATGTATTTCTAGCTGTTGAGAAGACGGCTAGCATAGATACGGTAGGCGTACTCCTACGGGACTTCTTGGCTAAAAATAACATGCCAAGGAGCAATAGTTACTGTAGTGCAACTATTCTCTTCTGGCAGAACTCCCAAAGTGAAAATGTTGTTATTGTATTGAAGTAATATTTCAATCCTGATAGATTTGAAATTGCTTTTGAGCTTCTTCCCTCCCATTCTGTTGTTTGGATTAAAATGTATTCTGGTATCCACTGGGCAGCCAGCCAGTGCGAAATTAACAGCTTCCACCGAAAAGCCTTGATGTGTTCCAAGGTTTTAGCTTGCACTTGTTTGACACGAGTATCTGGGAGCTTGGAAGGTATAATTCCGGAGTGCTAGGAGTGCCTAATGCATTATATACTCTTTAAAAAAAAAATAATTGTACTTAAAAGTGTCTGTGGAACTTTCTGTAATATTTTCTTGAATAATAAATGTATCTGAAAATTGATTTAAAGTTTTTAAAGGGTGGTGAAGTAGAAGACGCTTCTTGTTTTTTACATGTGTATATGGACATGCACATCTTCATTTGATACATGAGAGTTTACTGAACAGCTACAGTATGATGCCTGTCACTTCCACTTCTCTTTCTTGATTTGCAACTTAAGAGTGAGCCAAATGAAATGTTAGTTCATTTTTTTCCTCTTTGTTAAGCTTGTGTGTTTATTTGATGCCGTAACTTTTAGCAAAATTAGCTCATTTACACATTCTTGTTTGCACACTGTAGCATCTCCTGCATTCCTGTAGCCACCGCTTGCAAAGCACTCTCCTGGTACATTCAGCGAAGCGTGTAAGGAATCCTGTACTCTGGCGTGTCCCTTGAGCGTGTACTTCAACCCTTTCTGCATCTGCTGTGTCATTTCATAATGGCTTTTAAGGGGGTCGGTCATCTCAGAAATACGTCTGTTGCCCCGTGGACAGTATTGGCCGGTGACTGTCACAGGAGGGAGTCGCTGACACTTTGAAACGATCGCCCCTTGTAAAGAAGAGTTATGGAGAGTTAGGCAAGCTGTTAAGTTCAGAGAAACCTTCATTAATCTTATTAGCACTTTACTTTTGTCCTCTTATTTACTCGCCCGGCTTGGTGTGAGAGCAGCGTCTGGAGCGAACAGACGCCGCGACTCCAGGCGCTGCTCTGACGGAGACGTCGGCTGCGGAGCACGAAGCTGGGCTCCCAACACGGAGCGCTGGTGGGGGGGTCTGCGCCTGGCTGCCTGGAAAGACCAACAGCGTGATTTGATCTGAGTGCGTTTCATGAGCAGCTGCCTCTGGTGTGATCTTGGTAATGTTATTGTTCGTGTACTGTATGGGTTTTTTCTAAACCTCTAGGGTCTTAGCATTGCCAACGTAACCAAGCCTCAGCATGAGGACAAGGCACAGGTTGCAGTACGTGAGCGAGGGCTGAATGCTGTCCTGAACCTTGGCGTGGAAGCCACGGCTGGCGTCAGCGGGTGCAGCAGTGCCGAGGCCGGGAGAGGCCGCGCGTGCCGGCGGCGGGCAGGGAGCGAGAGGCAGTGCTGCAGTCACGTGTAGCTCTCTTGGACTGATTGGATTCTGGTGCTATGCCGAGAGGCAGTTTGAAATATCTAGAGACCAAGAGGAAGCTGAGCGGAGTAGGTTATTTTATTTTTTGAAATGCAGAATAAATATAGCACTCCAATGGTGACATCTTGTCAAAAGACATTCAAAACGGTTCTCGTGAGATGCACAGAATGACCATGGTGAGAACATCGAGTGCGTGTTGCCGTACAGATTTGCTGATATTCTTTGGACATTTATTGGGAATGCAAAGAATGCTAGGTGTAAATCGAACTTGTTTCCCCACTGCAGTGTGAATCTCTTGCTGTGTGCTGCGGGAGATCCGGGGGGAAATGAGCTACTCGTTACGTCACTTGCCTGCCCCTTTCTGTTCTGTCTTCAAATAGATCATCATTGGTAGTGAAATCATTTCTCATGCTTAAAGGTAGGAACTTTATGCATTTTCTACCAAGGCCCTGGTAGTTTTTCATAACTTGATTGATTTAAATCGTGCATAAATGAAAAATATCAATAATTTTCCAGAATTACCCACACTGACCTAATTTTTATTCCTTTCTGAAGTCAAAGGTAAAGCCCACCACTGTTATGGCTGAAAGTAAGTTTTGGAGGAAGAGGTTAATTGCTAACAGTAGTGACCTTTGGTTTTTATTTTTAACTAAAACAGAGGTGGTGCAGTTACTTTAGGCATTAAATCCTCTCTAGTAATTGTTATTAGAAAGAAGCTGCCTATCAACAGTTTGAACGGGCTCATGCTTCGATGTAGTAAGAGAAAAAAAGCGCCACAGGACATAGGTACTGGTTATTATTTGTGAAATCGAGATCCGTTTTGCTTCTCATGTGGTATTTTCTGCAGAATGCTTGGGGAGTCTTCACGTGTCTCTCGAGTTCGGTTGACGGGAAATGGTTGCTGCCGTGGTTCTGGTGAGAGCCGGTTCCAGGAGGTGCTCGGCTGGGGCAGTGCTGGCGGTGCTGGAGCGAGTGGTCGGGAGGTGCCGCGGCGTAGAGAGCTGTGCTCCAAAGGTGAGGAGCATCACGATGGATTTGGGGGATGGCTTTGCTGTCAGACAGCTGAAGGTGGTAGCTCAGAGCGATTACATCTAGAGTTACTAAACTGGGATTATCTCCCCGTTTGCTGCCCTTGTTAAACAACCTTGAGACATTCTGTAGAAATTTAAATGTATTAGAGCTGGGTGGTTGTGCCAGCAAAATCATATCTGGAGTAACTGTAATGTTTTGTGCTTAAAGGCTGTGGCCTCTTATGGGCTATGTGGGTGTCACATAAACAGGGAGGAAAGAAGAAAAGAAAATAAATGAAACTGTCCGTAGCGTCAATCACGGGATCTGTTGGTTCTGCCTGAGAATCGCTTTTTATCAGGAGAAAGAATATGTAATTGAGTGGATCTCCAACAGGATATGTTTCCAGTTGTTTTATATTCTACTTGAGGGAGGGAAGGTAAGCAAAACCCAGCCTTCAGTAATTTGCCGTTGGAAGCCTCAGTTGCTATCAGACGACGTTTCAGCGTTACGAGCTCGTGCAGCTCTTTGGCCAAGGGAGACCCGGCTGAGCAGGGCTGCCGGCTTGGGGTGCTGCTTCGGGCGGGGATTTTTCAGTGTGAATTTGCACTTTAAACTCAAGCGCTGTGATTTGTGTTTAGCGGTGTAGGAGTGTGTGTGTGGTTTGCAGTAGTTAAGAGTTGCTTTTTACATCCGTAGCGTGACAAAGTCAATTAAATATGGCTTTTCTGCTTCTGTTGTAAGCAGGAGAGAATTTGTGTGTGGCTGTGAGCGTTCTGACGTGAGAGATTTATCATAGATGTAAAATCAGCTTATTTTTGCTTATGAGAAGGATGGTTCTTGCAGGCAGTCTTTTGCATATATAGCCCTATGTGAATCTACTTTTTGGCGTTTAAGTTGTTGACAGAAAGGGAGACTTATGTCCATTACAGTATGTAAATGGCAGTTAAAACAGCCTGGCAACAGATTTCTCTTTTGCTTTCTTGCTCCCCCCCCCCCCCCC
>Ga0065711_1006414_pt1 | contig 17432 bp, 9 predicted proteins | sample Hoacrofraction12_FD_59098 | JGI IMG/M metagenome (GOLD analysis project Ga0065711, IMG submission 59098) | Hoatzin crop microbial communities from Cojedes, Venezuela - Epithelial fraction 12 v2 (version 2) | ecosystem: Host-associated > Birds > Digestive system > Esophagus > Crop | place... | reverse complement strand
GGACTGGAGCATCTCTCCTACGAGGAGAGGCTGAGGGAGCTGGGCTTGTTCAGCCTGGAGAAGAGAAGGCTGGGAGGGGACCTTAGAAATGCCTCTAAATATCTGCAGGGTGGGGGTCAGGAGGACGGGGCCAGACTCTTCTCAGTGGTGCCCAGCGACAGGACAAGGGGCAACGGGCACAAACTGAAGCAGAGGAAACTCCAGCTGAACATGAAGAAGAACTTCTTCCCTCTGAGGGTGACGGAGCCCTGGAACAGGCTGCCCAGGGAGGTTGTGGAGTCTCCTTCTCTGGAGATATTCAAGATCCTGTGCAGCCTGCTGTAGGTGACCCTGCTTCGGCAGGGGGGTTAGACTGGGTGACCCACAGAGGTCCCTTCCAATCCCGAACATTCTGGGTGATTCTGTGTATCACACCATCTATCTCCTGCACGCTTCCTTTTTATGCTTGAGTTTTGTCAGGAGCTCCTCGTTCATCCATGCAGACCTCCTGCCACCTTCACTTGATTTCCTGCACATTGGGACAGACTGCTCCTGAGTTTGGAGGAGGTGATCCCTGGAAATCAACCAGATCCCCTGGCCACCTCTCTTCTCTCCAAGAGTGCCCTACATGACAGTCTTCCAAGCAGGTCCCTGAAAAGGCCAAGCTCTGCCCTCCTGAGCTTCCATGGCAGCACTCTGGTTGTGTGATCCATATATGTGATCCCAGTGAGATCATCACCTTGCACCTTCATGAAGGCCTTCGATTCCTCCTCTTGTTTCTCCTCCACATTCTGTGTGTTAGTGTACAGGCACTTCAGACGGATATCCTGTCATGTTGATTCCCAGCAAAAAGCAAGAGCGTCTCCCATAAAGCTTTCTTCTTGGCACTTGTTTATTTCTGTGCAGACACTTGAGCTGGACCTCCTTCAGCCACGTTTTGCAATTTTAGAGTCTTCTCTCATCCATATCACCCTACACCCTTTGCTCACCAACCTGATTCACCAATTCATCCACAAGCAACAGGAAAAAGCATTCTTTGCCCTCAAGCAGCTTAAAAGCAAGGCAGACTAGAAAGCACTGGTAGCATTGCCGTATTACCCACGGACACCAAGCAGTTTGGTCACAGCCACGCGAAGAGTCTGCAGCAGAGCCAGGAACAGAACCCTCAGACATTGTTCAGAAGGGCAAGGGTTTGTCCATAAAAGTAGTCTCCTTCTCCTGGAATGCAGCTGAAGCACCAGCAGTACACTTTGGAGGCTTATGATTTTAAAAGCCTTCCTGTTTTGTTTTTGAAAATATACATAGGTAAACTGATTGCGAAATGGAGTTACAAGTAACATCCACTCACCTTCTTGGAACAGTATCATACAGTACCAGATGCCTAATGATTTTATATCTTTTATATTCCCCATAGGAATCTGATAGCCGTGGATACAGATGAGATGAGACACAGGTTCAGGCAAGTATGACAAGATCTGATTTTCATTAGCGCTGAGACATTCCACCCTCCCGGACTTTCATGTGGGTGGTAGACACTTAGCCACTCCATAAATCAGAAGGGCATTTCTCAGCTTCTTAAGTTCTTTTATTGCAGTTTCTCTCTTTAGGCTACTTGAGAAAGATGTTGAATACATAGCTGAGTAGCACTAAAATATTCTAGTGTCATAACCTCCTGATACACAACTTGCCAGTAGCGCAACACGTAGACATTCATCAAAGACATGGTATGTTGCACGTGTTCCCTTATGTGAAATGAAATTTCAATCAGCTTTACAAACACTGTTTTTTTGTCCTAAACTACAGTAAAATTTGGCTTTTAAACTTTCTTTAAAATCAACATTTATTTTTGACTATGTGAACATATTGTTTCAAACTGGCAAGAACTGCTCATTTACATCTTTTAACACCAACAGAATGCTAATCTATAGTAAACAGTCTTTATTACAAACAAGAACGCGCTGTTAATTAGCAAGAGAGACCCTCAGTTCTCTGCTAAACTGAGTGGGATGAACCACAGATTTCTCTAAAGAGGACGAATTAGCATTGCATCCTATCAAACAGAGCATCTCCAAACAAATAGCTATGCTGCAAGATCTATGAAACCTAATTTTGGCCTCAAAGCATTTGGGAGTAGGGTGGAGGGGGTTTAGAGCAATCTGTTATTTGAAATAAGTAATTCTGAACGTGCTTACAGCTCCTCACATTAAAATATCCTGGGGCCAAATCCTACTGTCCCAAGTGGAAGCAGAAATCAGTAAGAACAGCCCAGCCTTGCTCCTCACCAGCCTTAACTCGGAGATCTGGAACCGGGGAGGGAAGGAGGAGGGCAGACCAGCTCTTCGCCTTCTCCAGACTGGCTCTTTGCACTTCAGAGCTGCTCAGATGAGTGCATTTTTGGGGATTTGTCACACACAGCATGTATCAGAGCCAAATGGCCTAAATGTATTTGAAATTCTATCAGAATTATGAAAGAGTAGGGCTCTTAAATTTGAGATTACAGCTCACTGCCTTTAGGAGAGCTCACCTCTGAAATAACCCCGTGTCGTTTTTCACCCAGGTCATTTTTCCGGATTCCAGATTTGCCATCAGTGAGGACATCTCCTAAGCTCCAGTACCACGAGGACAAAAACCCCAAATCAAAATCCTCTCCAGACAAGACAATTCTGAGAACAAATATCAAAGAAGACAGGAAGATAAAAACCCTTCGTTAACATGAGAGCTCTCACTTTGTAGCTGATTTTGTTAATGCCTATGAAGTTAGCAAAACCAAGCCTGCCCCTCAATAAAAAAACATGCCTTTGATTTCACTCACTTTTGGGAATATTTGGGGGAAGAAAAAAAAAACCTCTCACTGAACAAATTCATAAGATATAAACTACACTTGTTGCAGTGCTTGTTTTTCTTTTCAGCCCGAGGATAAGCCCTGCCACCACAATGTTACTGGAAAATTGATTCGATTTTCTTCAATTATCTGCTCAAGACAACAAAGAATCACAAACTGGCAGCCAGCTAAGCAGCTTTCCCCTGCCCCTCGCTGAAGACGACAACAGCGCATACGCGTTTCGGACTTGGACAGCTTGGGATAGATGACTGTGCTGCACACTTGGTGACACGCGCTGCAATTCCTACGCTCCCCGGCTTCATAAACAAAGCTTCTGAGCCTCATCGATGCCTGGAGAACCCGAGGAGCAAACGGTCTTACGAATGACACAGGTGACAAGGGAATCCTAGCTCTTGCTTTCTTCAGCAATTTTGACCAAGTGAGAACAACCACTGAATCCCAATGAGGCCCAAGTTCAAAGAAGTTCCTGTACCCACGCTCTTCGCCTCGACAGACTATGAGAACTTTGCTAAACTAAATACAACTAGAGACACCGAAACGAAGCAGCTAGAGGGGTCCCTCTCATCCACTATTGCACTGATAATAGTGCTGATTATTATTTTCTCTTTGATAATGACATCCCTGGTAACCTACTGTTTTCACAAGTGGAAACTGAGAGGTAAAAAGCTGCAGAAAGCACAAGAGGAGTATCAGAAAGACCACGAAAAGAGCATTTTTCAAAGCACACCTGGACTTGTTTCATAAAAGAAAAAAAAAAAAAAACAGGCTCCACCATGAAATACTCTTGCATTACCTGAAAATGAAAATAATAATGGCAACTATGACATTTCCAAGCAAATATATCCTTGTTTTATCTCATTTATAAGACTTGTTAGCAGTTTGGAGATTTCCTACAGCTTTATTATACATATATATTTATATATTTAGTCTCATTTGTGCAAAGTAAAACCAATGCAACATGTATTTTTAATCTCTATTGTATTACTAAAAGAGTTAATTTAAATCTGTTGCTTGCACTCTTTCAAAAACCCACTGTCCCATGGAGGGGAAAGGGTCAGATTCTGGTTAACGCAAACCAACGCAGCTGATACAGATCTGCGAGTTGTGCTGTCTTGCACTGATCCAGTCACCTGGCTGAAGATTTTAGCACCCAACCGGAGTCTCAAGCAAACCAGCTTCACAGATGTGCAGCCGTAGCAGCCTGGTCCTGAAGCCTGTAGCTGGAGAACCCCTCACATCTTCAGCAAGTCACACGCAGAAGGCATGCAGGACTGAGCCCAGAATTTGTTAGCTGGCCTACGTCGGCATTTCTTTCACGTTCAGTGCCGAGAGGTGCTAGTGGCATCCCAACCGTAAGTGGATTAAGGACATCCAACGTTAGCAGAACCTAATCTAAAAGGCCTAATGCCCTTTTTTAACTAGGCTTGTAATTATTTTTAAACCGCCCATACAATGGTGTGTTTCTATTTTCATAGCCTGTAACATTACATCACAAAAACGACAGACCTATTGTGAGTAGCATATCTACGTAATATTTTCTAACAAAGTGATGGATGTAATATTAATATATGTAGTTGTTTTAAAAAGTAGAAAACCTGTAAAATTACATACAAAACCCCTGCTCAAGCATATAGCTTGCTTGCAATTACCACTAATGCTGTCTGTATTTTTAAACAAGCTATAATACTGTGATGATGCTGTAAACTTACTTCTGTAGGCAAAAAATGTTCTATTTAAAACTGTGAAGATGAAGGATGTAAGTGTTCTTAAAGTGCTATCAACTAAAAATATGAATTTTCACAGAATATTCTGAAGGATTCTGTTACCTGCCACAGATATATTTTACAAACATATTTATGGATCATATGCACTAGTCTATGTGAGAACAAACAGTACTATTTTATTACAAAATAAATAAGCAGTGAATATCCATGCCCAGAAACTGGAAAATGTTTTTTTTAAGGTAGCTTGATCAATTCTACAGGTAATTTGAAAGGTAGAGGACCCAGTCCCTTACTGGCAGAAGGTATACATGGCCCCTCATTGCCCAGCCTCCCCCCATACAGATCACGCTGCCGTCAGTGCAAAGATCTTCTGAATCAGTTGTGGAGGAAACAGGAACAGTGAGCTAGTCACATAAAAACAATGCAGATATAGCATTCATAAGATTAATGTATGTACTCACAAAATTAAAAATACTTTCTAAACATAGTGGCATTTAGAATACCAACTCTGCTGCGGGCAGTAACAATGTGCACATAGTGTCTAGGTTAGCTCTTACTGCGTGGAGACAACACCAAGTCATTCTCTGAAAATCATATTGAATGGTAATAAAATTACTATTTGAAGAATGCAAATCTATGTGAAAATCCTTTAAAAATACACAGCTGGAAGCACTCCGGCTCTTGCTGGAGTACATATGTATGATTTGGAACAACTGCACTGGAAGCTACAATTCAGGTTTTTACTGAAGCAGAATCTGGGCGCTGTGTCAGCTCACAATTTCACAGGGGAACATGATCTCTTCCAGCAGCAAAACCTTGTCCTCGGTACCACCAGTTTAAAATTTTTTGCCAAGCTCCCAATGTGAATAAATGTGTTCAGCTCCTCTTCTTGGAAGCTGATGAAACTGGCTATGGTAAAAAAAAAAAAACAAACCACCCCCAAACCCCACCTGACACTTGCCACACAACCAAACCATGACTGAGAGATGGATTTACAAAAAGGCAGTGACCCCAAGGGGGCCTGAAGCATTTCAGTTTTGAGTGTAGCTTCAGAGGAAAGATTCAGGATTGGTGTAAGCACCACCAGACCAGTGGGACTGGGTCCCACCTGCCTCTAGGGGACCTTGCTCGAGCAGGGGTTGGACAAGACAACGTCCAGAGGTCCCTCGCAACCTCCACCATTCCGTGATTATGTATTTCACAAGTAGCTGGAAATCAGTATTCAAACGTGTTTATCTTTGTTCCCAGTTCATATCCCGCAAGTTAACTGCGCTGAAACTTCATTCCCATTCAAACAGGTGCTAGTAACCGGTTGTGAATGAGATCAAAGTTTATCCTCGAGGAGAAACAAATACAAAGTCCTGTGGCCCAAGAGCTTGTTAGAAACAAGACTAAGGAATGACTGAGCCTGGAAGCCAGGTCAATTTTTTTCTAGAGAAAGCCAGGGCAAATGGAAGTGGAAATTACATTGCTGCCGTCCACAGGAAACTGATCTTAGTGATAACGTGAGGAAAACAGTTTTATCCAAAGGGTCAGTTATAAACTGTACCATCACAAAACCAGTTAAAACAACGTATATATGAAAAACCCTTCCGTATTTTTACAAGGTTCAGAGCACTAAACTCTACTACATCACAAATCATTCAGCAGATGAAATAACGCAACCGTGTGTAGCATGAAAGCCAGAGAGCAAGAGCTCCGCAGTACTTTGACTGGGCAGATGGATTTGTTCCAGTGCTACAGCTGCTTACCCGTATGAATCACCCCCGATCCTTCCTGCTCCTTTTATGCCCCGGCAAGCACAAACAAGGGAGCAGATGAATAACTATTTCTTGATCATAGTTTTAGAGTGTTTCTTTGGATCAAAAGAAAAATCTGCTGCTGAGGAAGGGGGCGGTGGGGGAAGCTCCTGTGAGGGGACAAAGAAAGAGACATTTTCGACTTTTTTTTATCCCTACATCCTCCACATCAGGATTTTTGGATCTCTAGTCTCAAACACGGCAGGATAATGAAATCAATTATTTAGAGACTCAGATCATTCATTCCATTGTACATCCCTAATAGCTGCTACAAGACAAAGAAGACAAACACTCAGATCTCAGAGTCATTCTTCATAAAAAATGAAAGAACTGTAGCAAGCAGTAGGAAAACGCATGCAACAGACATAAGCAAAATACGCTTTGATTTTTCAGAGGAGCCATCCGAACTGCCTTTGTAACATTTATGCAAGCAAGAGCTGTACAACCGCTGTGTGCGTATGAACACACTCTTTTACAGACAAACATTGTCAGCTGCCTAACCCAAATAGCTCAGAGTTCAACGTATTTACAGAAAGGCTCGACAAAACAGTTGCAAGGAAATATTTCAGTATTTCTAGACAGCATCTATGTACTGAAAGCAAGAATATCAAAGCATCTTCTTTTATTTATAAAAACAATCACTTAAGAGTCCTGGAACAAACTTTCTGTGTTTTTTGTAAGGGCTGAAAGCTGCGTTCATTGCCACTAACAACAAAATCACGTTTTCAAAGGATTCAGTCCCGATGGCCACTTCTGTATCTGACTGCCCTTTGCAGACTTCCCATGGAACAACGGGCATCCTTCGCCTCGCGTCAAACAGACTGCTGGAGACTTCGAAATACTCAAGAGACAGGGAGTGCAGTCCAAAGCAAAGAAGGAATAGAGATGGAGTATCTAAAAAGAAAAGATTTAGAAGACTGCAAGGTAGGAGATTTAAGGGATTTAAACATTTCTAAGGATTAGAGAGTAACGGGAAGAAACCAACGGCCGTTTATTCATTGCATAGGTAGCCAGGTAATCTGCAGTGACAATTCAAAAGCTCAAGCCAAGCTCAGGGGAATATTTCCGATGGACTATTAGACCTGATGTTCACAGGAACCAGAGTAAACTGCCGATGAAGCAGAGAGGACAACCAGCTTTGAGCAACTTAGGGCTGCGTTACGTCTTCGCTTGGGGCTTGACCCACTCAGGATCGGCTCCCAGTGAAATCATTCAGGGTAGGTTTTTCAGCACCAAAAGACAGATACTTGCTAACATAGGTGGGCCTATCTACCTCTGTATCTTAGCATTTCTTTTCAGATTTTCCATTGATTTGTGGGAAGTGAAAACAAGAGGCTAAACAGCCCGCAAGCACTCTTCTAAACAATACAGAGCATGGGTATAAAACACAAAACCAACTTCAACAATACAATATTATTCTACAACAACATTCTTGTCCCAAAATGGGAAATAAAATGCAACAGTAAGATTTAATTCTATTTTGTTTGTAACAAAAATTCAGTAAGAGTTCATAGATAAGGATACTCCTTCCAGATTTCCACAGCCTTCAGAGATCTCAATGCACAGAAGTCAGGGAACTGGAGACTGATGAGAGTCAGTAACTTTGTGACTCACACATGGCCACAAGGTCGCTGCAAGAGCGATGCAATGAGCTCTTGCTGTCAGCAGTAATCAGAAAGGTGGGCTGCATTTGTGCCCACAGATCAGCATCCATCTTCTGAGGCCACAGTGAAGATTATTTCATTGCCCAAACCACCGAGATGCCCAGAATAAAGTCATTTTATTTGGATGGGTACTGAATGCCAGTCTGTCACCCAGACAGATTCTTTGAAAGATAGTGACTTTGCCATCTTGAAAACACAGACAATTACAACCAATTCCAAAGTATATTCAAAGAATGATCAACAATATTATTTGGCATCTTATTCCAATTTTAATCTATGTTGTTTTTTCTCTTCCTAGACACCTTCCCTATACAGTTTCTATGACTAATTTATTATAATTTCTTTTCCTGTTGGCATCCTCAGTCTGATTAATTTTTGTTATAGTCTCATTATCTCAGTTCTATAAATATCCCCTTTCATATTACTGCTTTCTATAGTTACTTTGCAACCTTCTTCTCCTCCTCCACCTGCGGCTCTCACTTTCAATTTAACATGAGACAATGGGCAAAGATTGAGCTGAAATACAGTAATTGCACCTCCCCGGAAAACAGAAATTTTTTTTTTGTTTCTTATGGATAGAAGCAGCTGTAAGCTGCTCGGAAATCCCACAAGCAATCCCACAAAAAACAATACTTATTCTTTGTCAGATTAACAATGGAAAGTGCTGGCTTCCATAATTTGAAAAAGGTATAGAGTTGGATTACAATATATTGTAACATTTGTATTTAGGAAGAGTGAAGAGTCAGATCATAACCTAGATGCCAGCATGCTGGACATGTCTGGTTCCACCCGCAAGGATGTTAAACCACCACCCAATTCATCACCGACAAAACAGGCTACATCCACAGTCCTTGTCATTCAGCACGTAACTGCCCGCAGAAGGCTCTCCCGGTTCTTTATGTCCCTGAGTTATGTTTACCACTTTCAGGCCTTGCATTTCCTGACCTTTCAGTCTTTGCCATAAGTTCCTGGGATCCTCTGAAGGTTTGGGAAAGCTTCTCAGTGCTTCTCCTATAAGCGTAAGCACATCCTGAAATAAAAACGAAACATGAAAATTACTTGGTTTTGTATTCCTGCTGTTTCTCATGTCCTGCATTACATGCCTACCACTGGCAGCTACACCCAGTCCCTCAAAAGCAGCTAGGCAGGCAGCACAATTTTGCTGGATTTTTAAAGCACCCCATTTAAAAACCTCGTTGAACAGTGTGGTCAGTGATCTGCCCCATAAAGCAGGCTTCTTCCCTAAGGAGGGGAAGGAAAAAGCAGCTGGTCTTTTCAGGGAAGCTGGGAGAAAAACAAGAGGAAAAAATGTGAAGCCTCTCTTGAGACTGAAGTTCTCAAATCTTCGGTATAGAGGGAAAGGGAGTCAAAAATCAGGAGACTGGCGTTATTAGGCAGAAAAATAATGTGCCGTGCAGCGCACAAATTCCCACCCTGCTCACAAACACAGAAAGATCGATCCTGGGGCTTCAGAGAGCACCGCTTATTCATTGTTCAGAAACAAGGTGCTTTCAGTCTGACTCCCTTTCAACAAGGGAGAGAAGAGTTCTTCCTTCAGGAAGATCACCCTGAGGAATAGCCATAGAAGACCCATGGAATTCTGTACATTTCAGCTTACATTGCCTACCATCTCTTCCAGGGGTATTTCCTAACAACAAAGCTCGAATCTTTGTGATGGCAGACACAGACAGAAGCCAGTTCTTCCAAGAACAAACCTCAGTGTATCTGAGGGGCCTCAGCCTCCACAATATGTTGCAGTGCCCTATTCCGAGAGCCCTACGCCAAAGGATGAGGAAGGAAGACTAGTATGGGCACAGCCACCCACCACCACATCATTTTGTTATTCACCATTTTGTCTTGGACAGCCCATCCGAAAACAAACTGTGGAGAAATAACCAAGATGTACCCAAAACAATTCTAGGACACCCTGGGAAAGACCTTCCGCTTATGCAAATTGGGCAGGCTCAAATGACTCGATTGGTATGTTAGTCCCAGGCATTTTATTAATGACATTTTGACTTGCGCTGCATTCAGGTCAATCTGACCTCATTGCCATACAACAGGGGAAAATCTGGATTACAGATTCTTTAGTCACAGTATGTACAAAACGTACCACAACTTTTTTGAACAACATTTGCTTACTCTAGAGTAAATCTGTTCTTCCAGTTTCTCTTGGATTAACGCACTTTCCATTAGACTCTTCTTTTGTCGGAGAAAGGCAACCTCGGCTAACTCTGCTTTCTGCTTCTGACAGTCAGGGCACACTGAAGGTTCATGGATTTGAGCTTCTGTCACCTGAAAGATGAGACTGTGATGCAATGAGCAACGTCTGTCCCAGCAAGGTGGCCACTCCACTGAGAGCAATCAATGAAAATACAGAAACTGTCTAAAGACAAAAATCTGGCAGTTGTAAACAATTCCATAACCTTTGTCAAAGTATCGCCCTGATGAGCCTGCCTGAATATTCTCGCACTAAATATATTTGCCTTTGCCCAGGTATTACCCCTTCCAGCACTGATAACGTCGTTTCATTTTCAATTACCTACTTGTATCTCAGAACCATAGCACTGATCTCTAATACACCATTTCTTCTTGTAATAGGCAAAGTTTCCCTGATGCTTGAGGTTGTGTGGATATTACTGACTTCTTCCACAGAAACTATAACAGTCAAAAAAAAAACCCCAAAAAATGAAGCTGTGTGATTGCCAACGAACACATCGGTGACCAAACAAAACCAACTGTGAGGATACAGTCATACTGGCAAAAAAGACTTTTTTTTTTAATTCGTACAACTCATTTGACCCTTGGTGGATGCTCAGCACAAATTACAATTTTGCCAGTGTAAATCTATACACATTTTGCTTGTGTTAAATACATTTAGAGCACCACCAGCCATTAGTCACTCTTGCTTAATGAGTACCTGACATTCCTGGAAGCCAGCTGGTGCACACTAACCAGTCTTCCCCAACAGCAAACACACTAACTCCTGAAGGCTCGACTAAGTTAAATAAACATGTTTTACTCCATGTTTCAAACACTTGATCATCACAACTCAGTAATAGCAATTGTTAATCAGCAATAATTCCACCATACATAACTGCCTGTCTGTAATGAGGCTATAGGAGCAGCAGTGTTCCTATGTTGACAGTATATGTAAGGCCTTAAATACCAACCATAGCGGTTACAATTATATTTACAACTTCTGAGAGGTAAATAAACTCTAAAGCAATGCGTTCAAACATCTATATGCAGCTCGGAGTCAGAACACAAACAAAATTATACATTTTGCTTTACAAAATAAACAGTACTACTCACTAATTCCTATTAGTTTATCCACCATGAAATCTTCAGCATATTTAATAGCATTAGACAACTCCCAGTATTTGTAGATTTATAAAATATCAATAATTTTATCTGATTTAATTTACACAGATTCCATCTGGTTACACAAATGCAATAAGCTGCCACAAAAGAAGTGGAACGAATCCTAGAAAGTCATGTCTCAAGCCTCTCTTCTTCCTTCATTTCTTCTCCTCTACATAAATATGTTATTAAATGGAACTAAAGACAGAAGCAATCACATAGCAGTCAAAGTTATTTTTCTTAGAAAATGTATTACCACACCATAAGAAAAATAAAAAGGCAGCAAGAACTCTACAAAATTTGGATGTGGGTTGGTCAACATTAACATAATGAAAGAATGCAGATTGCTGAAATTTTGAAACAATTTAAACAAACAGAAAACCTGAAATAATCACCATGTCAGAACTGACTTTTAAAGTATAATTCCCTGCTCACCTGCCACAGGCTCTGCAGAGGAATGTTACTGCTTTCACTACGATATGGGGCAATAAATTAAATCCAGCAAATGCAATAGAGATAAACTACTGTAACTATTATTCAAAGCTCTTTTTTTATCAGAAATAACTTTCCCAGATGCATACATTGTGAACCTATTTCAAACAAAAGTATAGAAATAAAGGAAGTGATGTAACCAGGATTCTGGTGGACATGCTTTAATTCTTAGTACTATCCAAGAAAGCTGGGAGCAGGGGCCAGGTTTTGCCTTTGGAATACTTTTAATACTGGAGTAACAAAGACTCCATAATCAAACAGTACGCAGAATATTTCCACAAATAACAGGTGCAAACGTAACCAGGAAACAAGGCTTTTTTTCTTCAGTTCACCCAGGGCTTCTTATGGACCGCAATAACTGACCATCCCAGCCTCACCCAATCACAAAAGTCACTATTTTATCACCAGACAATATTCCACAATGATTTGATCATTTACTAACAACAGTTCTGCAGCAGTGTATAACTAAAAGATGAGCAAGGTACATCCCGAGACCTCCAGTGAAAACCTCTTTCAGAGGCCTGACGCAGCATCAGCAAGGTCTGCCCGATTTAATTCTCACATCACAGCTTTTTTTCCCAGTGGTTCTCCCAAAAGCATAGGCAAAATCTAAATTTTTTGCTTCCTTGCAGTACCTGTTTAGCAGTCTCTCTGCTGTTCTTCAGGCGGATTCTGTTCATCAGCCGATCAGGAACAATGCAGTTCAAGTCCTCTCTCTCGGGTTTCTTTGCTGTGAATCCATGCTGCAGCTTTCTCGATTTGCCACCATTTGCCTGCTTGGAGATCAGCTGCTGACGCATCTTGCTTATCTTCACGGTGCAAAAAGACTGGAGAGCATCCAGTTCTCCATCTAATAATTCGGTAATATCTGTCAGGTGTAAATCAACAAAACAAAAGCGCCAATTACTGTATCAGGGAACAAGAAGAATTAGTGCTCTGCTATCTGTGCGACCTCACATTATCTGTGTAATAAAAAACCAAACCTAACGTCAAGCCTAGAGGCAATGACTCAAACGACAGCAGCGCAGAATTTAAATAAAAATCTGGATGATAACTGCAGGAACTTGCACACTAAATGTCTCTATGAATAGTCTCCAAAGAGGGGAGGGGATAAGAACCCTAAAGAATTAGGCTACTTAACCATACAGCACAAATATATTAGTAAATTAAGTAACTTAAATGCTATGATATTAAACAAACTGAGTTTCAATGACTGCCTAATACTGATTTAGCTTCTTCCTACCTGGAACCGCAACTTGTTGAAACAAAATGAATTAACACTTACAGAGAACTACTCATCTAGTAACTCTCAGGAGCAATTCATAAGGCACTGAGAAATTAGAGGCAGCGTCTATTGAAGTAACTCTGGAAAACACCTCAAATATATTCTACAACCTATAGTGAGACTTTTTTTTTTTTTTTGAGGAAATGCAATTCTATTAGCAAATACATTCCTCTAAAGCTTCAATGATCATTTCCAAAACCCTTTATGCAACTTTGTTTAAACAATATCACTCTTTCACCTTCTCTTATCACAGAATAGTAGGGGTTGGAAGGGACCTCTGTGGGTCATCTAGTCCAACCCTCCCGCCGAAGCAGGGCCTTCCCAATGGCATGTAATAAATAATATACTTCAGAGAGGCAGGTAAGGATGGATTTACAACTTCACTCTATGCTTAGCGGGAGATTTTCCACAGGCTTAAACACAGCCGATCAATACAGACCAGCTAACATGAGTAATTGTGTAACGATTTCAGTATTTCACAAGCACCAGCATATAACGATGCTGTGTAGTACTACCCAGCCTTAGGAGATACCACTGTCTTCAGCTACTTCAGCAGGGGAGAGAACCGCTCCACCTTTACTACACAGCTCTCGCTTTTATGCGGCTACTGAAGCCCAACTAAACACTTTAATGTGTGTAATTAAGGGAGAAATGAGAAGATGAAACATTACAGTAAGCATTACTAGAAGCCTTGTGAATATATTTGCATAGTGCTAACACTAAGACAGCGTTCCCTCCTCAGGACTCCATTCCGACACCCAAAAAACATCAGACAACTAATAACGACTACGCAGGCAAGCTATGGTCAGTCTGTTTTAACTCAAAGTATTCAGAAACAAATGATATTGCCCATTTAGCTGGGAAGTAGGATTATAGCATTTAAACAATCACTCCATATTGTCTGTTTCACTCATTTTCAGTGACTAAATTCAGTTTTACTTTTTCTAGACAGGCACTGCATATTTCGGGGTGCTTTGTCTGACAACCGGTGCATTGGCATTCCAGCCCTGTGGGGCACTTCGGCATAATCACAACACAAATCCTTAAAGCACTGAAAAATATGAATGTAAAGCTCTGCCTAAATATGCTGCAACGAATTTCGTCTCAAGTACACAAGATACAGGTGTAGAATTTTAAAGGATAAGCAGATCTGTAGTTAAGACTAAGCAAAGCAGGAATTGGTGAGCTTTGCTTTACGGACAACAAGGAAAAGATGTGATTTAAGTGCAAGTACCACTGTTCAGAATCAATCATCATAAAGCAACTTCTTCCTCCTTAGAAGACGATGTATCAAACTGACTAACGACAAAAATATAGTGATACTTTCTAGACAGATGAATAAGAATTAACAATACTTCAAAATGCAAATTAATTCTTCTTGGGTGGGATCATAACCTTTTGAGCGGAAACCACCATTTCAGACATCAGGTCATTTCCTTACAACTGCAATGTAGAAACCCTGTAAAACAGTGTAAATCATGTGCCTCTACTAGGTTTCATTGCACCAATAAAATAGTGGCATATTCATTTATGCTGCACATAGCATGAATAAAAAGATTTAAGTTACTGCTGTGGGGGAGAAAAACAACCCCAGAACAAAGCATTTACTTATACTAAGTTGAGTACCCAAATGCATGAGTGGAACACATAGGGTGGTCTGCTGAGCATTTTGTGACAATTTAATACCAGCCTAATTAATTGACTTCAGTTTCTCCTGACACAAGACTTGTGTGCTGCCACACACCCATCCAATTGCTCATTTACACCTACAGACATTAGAAGAAACACCAGCAAAGAGAACCGCAATTTTTAAACTGGACTGCACAACCACTTTCACAAATTACTTGTTTAATATTAATTCATGTTTAACAGTAAATAAGCTCAGAAATAATAAAAAATATCAAGGATGAAGGACTATACTGAAACAGCAACAAAAAATGATGAGCAGAGTCAACACAGTTAAATTCTGGAAAGTTAGTCTTTTAACTGCACAATGATTATTTACACTTTCAGATTTTCTTCTAGGTGTACGAGGTTCTCCTGTCCCTTACTGAAAGAAGGGAGACGTGCACAAGAGGATCTATGCACCTGCTTTGGCGGTTGGTTTTATTTCTTGTGCCTTTCACATGTTCCCTCCTTTCCATCTTTGAACCAGACATGCTCGAATGCTCAATCTCCATTTGTGGTGGCAGACTTAAATGTCACAGCACAGCTGCCTCCAGAGGATCCCTGCCGGTGCCAATTACTGTTCCAGAACAACGTTTTGCTGATGCTTGGTTGCCCCAAATCCTGCATTCCCACATCCTCTTTGATGGAGAGCACTAAGGCAGCAATGGGTGACAAAGGAGCAAAACCAGACTCCGGAACAGACATGAAGCCAGAGCCATGGCTCACACCGCAGCAAGGTCACAGAGCACAGAGTAATTAGAATGTAAAGCACGACAAACTGGACCAAGAAGCTGCTCTCATTACAGAAGCACTCAGGGTGTACCAACAGAGACCAGCTTATCTCCACGTCCACACCCTAAACCCTGTTATGTGGTTTATAACTGCGACCTACATAGATTCTGCTTTCTGTATGCAACTACATCTTTAAGTATGATATTTTAAATCTGCATGAGCAGAGAAAAGTAAAGAAAGTCTTTACTGAGTTTCCTTTTCCTTTGATGTCTAACTTTGATTTAATAGGAAAATAAGTAACCATTTTGTCATTATTATGCTCCACTAATTCTCTGTTTTAAGAAGAAAAACTGTAAAACAGTTCAAGGAAAGATTACTGTGAAAGGCAGCAACTCATAACTACTCCTCAGAAAGATTTTAACTCTGCATCTCAAGATAACATTTTTCCTAATTATCTAAATTGCATTTGTACAACTGAGTGCAGCAGTTCAGATTAACATGCTGACAGCCTGGTCAACAGTGTTTGAAAGATTAGTGCAGATAACACAGAACTGATATGAGCAGTCTGAAATACCAGGCTCTTTATTACAAATACGAATTTAAAGCAAGTAAAGTTCCTCCAGCGTGGTGAAGGATACCCTCAGTTTCCACCAACAACAGTGAGATAAGACAGCAGTAAGAACCTTGCAGAATCCATGTATTTTGGAAGAAACTCATTCTTTCCCAGCTCCATTAAGGCATTAATGAACTAGACGAGCTTTCTTTACAAGCAGAGGTTTCCAGATGTTGCTGGTTGGAATTTCCCCCATCTAGCCTACACTAATACTCTTTTATTACAGAACCCGAGGAGAACTCTGGAATCTCAGGGCCTAACTAGGTCTGCAGGAATTCCACAACCTGCGCATGTTATCAAGCTTTGGTGCTGAAAATCTGAGGAATAGGAAGGAGAGTCAGTACAGACTCTTGGATGCCTGCGCCCTTCTCCAAACAGCGCAGCAGGATGCTTTCTCAATTCTTATAAATAGACTACTACTCCTCCTAATAAATACTTATAATAAACTACTACTGCTACTTGGTAAGTCAATAATTAAATGCATGGCCATATGCAAATTTGTTCACAAAGTGAATATAAACCAGATTTGCTCAGAAATACTCTGGACAAGCTGGAAAAAAATGTGATGCAGAAAAATAAACACTTCCTGTTCCCTCAGTGCACATATATCTCTGTGCACATGCCTGCGCCTTTCACCTTAACAACCTGAACCACAGCTGTTTATTTGCCTGTGTCTTCACTGGCCTTTTTTACTTTTAGATTTCTCACCACTAACACCACTATCACAACAATAATGGTTAAACTGGTAATATTGACTGAACTGTATTTCAGCCACAAAAACTGCCTGATGCTGCTCAAACGTTCCTATGTCTCTAAATAACACATATTAACAACTAAAGTTCTCTCACTTTTGCCAGCAACAGTGCAGTGGTAATGCCACAGAAAAAGAAAGGAGCAAAAAGCTTAATGCAGACATGTTACAAAGGTGAGAGCAAACTTCTGAATACAACACAAATCAAAGCATTAAAAAGCCCCACTTGACATTTCAGATACATCTAAGTTGAAGAACTGCACTTTCCTGCAGTAAATTTTAAAGATGACTAATGGTCTTTGGAATAATCTATACGGAATTGGGGACTTACCGTGATGCATTCGTCTAATAACAGCTAGTTGCTACAACACTGGGGTAGAGGGCCAGAGAACAGGAAGACAGAAAAACAATTATGACAAAAATTTCTCTCTTCTCTTGAGGCAGCATCAAAGTTTTTCATCTTTCAGCCCACAGAGAAAACTGTGAAAATGGAGAACTACATTCCAGGGAATTTCCATCC
>Ga0065711_1039873_pt1 | contig 17433 bp, 6 predicted proteins | sample Hoacrofraction12_FD_59098 | JGI IMG/M metagenome (GOLD analysis project Ga0065711, IMG submission 59098) | Hoatzin crop microbial communities from Cojedes, Venezuela - Epithelial fraction 12 v2 (version 2) | ecosystem: Host-associated > Birds > Digestive system > Esophagus > Crop | place... | reverse complement strand
GGAATATGGATGACACACCAACAAAAAAACCCGAACAGAAAACTACCACCACCAAAAACCCAAATAAAAAAAACCCTAAAAACCCCCCAAAAAACCCAATAAACAAGCTTACAGAGGGGGAATTTCCCAGTTTAGAGTAGGGAGCTACCTGAACACAAAGACACTTACGTAGGACACGAGTTCAGGGTTTGCTGTAACACAAATATGGGGGTTTTTTTTCTATTTTCAAGTAAGTATGCTTATGTCACTGTATGGGGAGGCCTCTATGTGAAGGAACAAGGGACCCGAATCAAGGCCGAGTGAGTTCAGTGAACATTAATATTTTATGTAATTGGGTAAGGGAAATTTAATCTTTCCAACATTGTGTTGGACAAGGATGCAGTCACTACACCTGACTGGAGGAGGTGGGTGGGAAGCTTCCCTTTTGATATTCAGATACATTTTGTGATTGAATACAAATCCAAATTGCCGACATAAAACTGTGAGAGCCTGGTGTACTGCTGAATGGTGCGACGGTGAGGGAGTGCTTCACGCTCCATCGTCGTGGGAGCGTTTGGAGCTTGGGTATGGGCAGATACAGCCACGTCCAGGGGAAAGGCTGTCATCAGTGTACAGGTCTGAGTATCCCGATAACTGGAGCCCAGCAGTATTCCACGGCTTCTCGAGGTTGGGAACCGCAAGCAGTCAACCCCTGGTTGGGTTGGGGCTGAAAAGAGTCATTTTAAACGAATTGGTGCTGTGATCTGTTAATTAAATCACACCCACACGCGCAAATCCGCGAGCAAACCAACAAGATAAATACAAAGCAGAACTTCCCCTGCAGAAGGGCTTTTCTCACCGCTTCAGCTGGAGTGGAAGCGGTGCTGGAGTACGGCTGCACGGGGTTGACCAATATTTTTCTAAGGTTGGCCTCGGAGCTCTCTTGCCATCCGCCCACTCTCGGCGCTGGGTGGGAGCGGGCTGGAGCCAGCTGGCACCGGCCCAGGGAGCCGATGTGCCAGGTCGAGCGGGAGATGCTCTGATGCAGCAGAGGCTGGAGCGGATCGTGCAGCTCATCTCCCGTTCTGCTGCTTCTCCTCCTGGAGCGAAAACTCCCTCTTCGGGTACGGGGTACGCCGGGCTTGCCGCATGTCCCGGCCGCGCGGAGCTTGGCCCCTGCTGGGGAGGCGGTTGCTGCTCTCTCGGCTGCCCGGTTTCGCCGGCTGCCTCAGCTTAGGCAGCTTGGATAACGCTGTTGAGTTGGTCAAATTGTTCACGTGCCCGGCGTTAGCACGCTTTCAGATACCTCCTTGAACCAGGGACGATGCACGTGGCGTCTTGGTTTTTGGAGTGTAATTTTTTTCTTCTTCTTCCGAAGTTTACTTTGCGCTGTCGCTTTGCCAAAAATAGGTTTATTCTGGGAAGCAAGAATATGAATTGAATAGAGGATACCAAGTATTGCTGTATCAAGTATACTATAAAGGAAGGTTGATTCATCAATTTCTCGATCTTTGTTATTCCATTTGCTTAGGATGTTTGATTTTTCTATTACCAGTAAAAAAAATAGACACTACTTACTTCAGAAGGGGCTATGAATACTTCCTTATTTCTAGTGAATTGTAATGTGTGCTTTAACGAGCAAAATAGCTGCTATCTGCCCAAAACACATTATTCATTGTGCAATCAGCAGTTTCATATGTGAAATTAATACTTAAGTGGTGCCAGGAGTACTAAAGTATGTAATTGTTATTATTTAAATGTCCTGAATTTATTTGGAACAATCTCATTTTTCTTGTATATATTTTCATTTTGTTTTCGTAATCTACATTTTTAAGACATCCAGCAGTTAAGCTACATATGGTTATACACATATTAGCTGCTTTTTAATTTATTCGTGTACAATCCAGTATTATTAAATTCTGTGGACTGAGAAACTGATCCTGTTCATTAAAATCAATAGATGCAGTGTTGCTCTGTGCGTGTGGTGCTTTTTGTGTTTTTTCTTTGTAGGATCCATCCTTCAGCATGTAGCAAGCTGATATAAAAAGGGTCTGATCCTTTAGGCTTTACTTGGGAAAATATCCACTGATGTCAATGCCTGAACAGGGTCAGTCTCTTAAATGGGTGGTTTATTTTTCTCCAGAAGGAAATAATAATAGCTAGAGCAGTTTCAAATAATCTTACTCATCAAAGCTTTAGAAACGGCATGAAGAAAGCCAAGTTCAGCAGGTCTTTCAACCATCGCTGTGTTAAAGCATAGCCTGGTACATACCAACCGACCGCTCAACCATCTCTTTTCTTTCTGGTCTTTATTTATTTATTTTTGTACTCCAACTCTTGTTGGCATCTAAAATCACTAATCTCTACCCATTACTGTTTTTGCTAATTTACAGTGATAACTGTGGCTCTGTTTTCATTAGGAGATGAAAGCCGGGAAATTAAAAAACAAATTACAGGGATGAGAAGATTACTGAATGACAGCACTGGAAGAATCTATCAACGAGTTGGCAAAGAAGGAGAAAAACTGAAGGAGGAGCCCCAAGATTTAGACTTAGCCTGGGCCCAGCGCCTGAATGCCCCTGCGGAGTCCCAGGCGAGCGTTCATCCTTCGCAGAGCGGTGCATGGAATGAGTTACCGCCCCAAGCTAGCCATTTTTCAGGGCAGTACGGAACTCGATCCAAAACGTTCCAAAATCAAACGCGAACCGTGACATCCAATGGTATGATCTGCATTAGATACTGAGAAAAGTACTTTTTTTTTCTTCCTCTCCTTGTACTGTACTAAATTTCTGCCTTTGTTGTGATGATTTATTGTACCGCTGCACTGAAATGAGTTACAGTTCAGAGTCTACAAAATGAGCACATAGTTATCACTCTGAAAAGGTGCGAAAGTGGGCACGGTGCGTTCTGCTACCATCTGTCTTAGCTTTTAAAATGGATTCCTGGTGATAGGACAGAACTACTCAATGCTGTTACAGGCTTAATTTCTATATGGTGCTTGTTAAAACAGCTTTTGCCGTTGTTATTAAATTCATAGCTAATTAAATGTCAACCTCTACCCCTCCTCTTTGCAATGAGTAATGTAGCGCGCTTGTGACACCACTTGTGGAGCAGGATTCTACTGACTTTCATAAGGGGACGGCATCAGCCTCATAACTGGCCCCATACAAAAGCCTCAACGCGTTTATTCTGATGATACCGCTGGAGAAAAGAAATGATGGGAGTCTACCTGTGAACAGCGTGTACTAGAGCGTGGTCCATCTTGTGCTGGCAGAGAATTCTGCCCTAAAGTAGATGGCAGCGTGCCCTTAAAATGCTTTTCACTTGTTGTTTGAAGTCCCAGAGAATGGAGGTTTTACTGCCAGATTGCTGAAGGTCTTCTTTAACGATCCAAACTCAATTCAGGAAGTCTTTCTCCTGCTCTTCAACCCTAAATTTGGGGGGAGGGGGGTGGTGGTTAGATTAAAGAGGTACCTCAGTTCTAAATTCTGGAAAGTAAAAAATTGTGAAATTGCATTTGAAAACATTATCAATTTGCAGTTGATTCTGAAGGTGTTCGTACTTCCCAATAGGAGCATCTGCTGTGCGTCCTTCACTAAGGGCATACAAGTTCTTGTTGCTAGTAACAGATTAAAAAAAAACCCCAAGACTATTACTATTCCAGTACTGTCCTTTAGGAAATACTGCTGCTGCACTAAAAACCATACAGCCCTAGGTTTTACCAGATTGACTGTTTCTCTGTAGAGACAGTGATTCACACAGAGGTACCAGGTGACCTGGAGAAAGATGTTGCAGTAAGTCACGCTAGTTTTATTTATTTTAGAATACAAAAAATAGTTGTGGGGTTTTTTTAAAGATGCAGGTGCCAAGGAGAGGGGGAAAACACTTCATGGGATTTAACATCCAAGTCTAAAACTATGCTCTCAAAATCCTAGCAACCTTCTAAAGGTGGAAGGACCCAAAATTTGTCACACATCTCCCTCTTTGCCCCAAGAGCCCCAGGGACGGTTCTCTGCGTGCACAGAGGTGCCCGAGCCTGCACAGATTAGGTGCCTAGTTTCTGGATCGAGAAAGTAGGTAGAGCAGCACCTCCATCCCCTCAGGGGCCTGATTCAGCGTGTGAGCTAAAACACGTTGACAGGATTTCACCCCATATGCAGAAAAATGTCAGCATGTCAATTTTTTTGGACGAGGACGAAGGGTTCAGCTGATTTATGATCTCCTACAGGTTAGAACGATCTGTGAGACAGTAGAAGGGTTGGGTTGGGCGACCTCCTGGGCTGGTCCGGAGGAATGCCCAAGCTCCCAGCTCGTGGGGAAGTGCACCTTCCACCCCTCCCTCTGCCGCTGGCCTGCTGCAGAAAGGAATGCGGTCTTCTAGGTTATTATACAAAAGATGGGTGTGGGCCCTCTCCTCTGGTCACCTCTGAAAAGACGTCTGCGTAGCTCGTGGTTAGAGGTGTCTGCCTCTGGTGGGGTGTTGCGATCCTGCCAGACAGTTTTGCTGCTTTGGCTCCAAAGCCTGGTATCTAGGAAAGGAAAATTTTTGATGCATTTCTGGGCTGTGAGCAAGCTCCGAAACTGCTCCTCACCCAGCACGCAGCTCTTTTAGGAGGCCATCGTAGCATGCCTGATTTCCCCCATCCTTCGCAGTAGGAGCCTGAGCATCTCACTCGGTATTTTAGGTGTTACTTGGAGGGTGGACAGAGCCCTTAAAAGCTGAGTGTAGAGATGCTAAACAATACATCAAGGGAAATACTACTCCTTGGTGCTTACCATGGTGTTCAAACTCATCACAGCAAATCTGTGAGCATATTAAACTCATCACAGCAAAAACTGCAAACGTAAGCTTAATCCTGTGGGCTGTCAGGCCTAGGTCATCCCTGGGGACATGTCCAGGCATCTACAGCTGGCGGTCTGAGTCCAGAAACTGTTTCTGTCCGTTGTGGATGGATACTGTATAGGAAGCCTAGCTGCATGTTGTAGGCTGGCTGAAGTACTTACATGTGAATATAATAGGCATCTACGTCCGTCTGACTGGTGTGGTTATCTACGCACATGGTAAAGGAGCAGCTGGAATGAATGTTTAATAGGTGCTGGTGTAGAAACCAGTGGTGAAAAAGGTATTGGCAAAAACAGGCAAAGAGAGAAAAGGAGGAATGGGGGAGTCCAGGCATTGCTGCAGCAGAGGGGAGAGTAGGAACATACTTGAAAAGCCAAGTGGTTTATTCCAAACCAAATTTAAGACGGCGGTTCCACACGTCAGGCTGTTAGGTAGACGTCTGTGACCCACTGTGTGTAGTGGCAGCCTCCTGGGACTGCGGACGGTGGGTTGCATGTCTGCCCTGTTAGAGACAGCAAACGCACAGAGTCTGTCTAAAACGTTTTAGTTTCGTTTCTTGCGTTCTGTAGCAGATTCGGCAGCGGTGCAGCAGCTGTGAATTGCTTTCTCGTTGTGTCAAGATTGTTTTGAATGGACTGCACTTGCATGCTTTTCAAATATAAACTGGTGGTAGCAGTGTTACAGGAGGTGAATTCGCTCTCAGCAGATCCAGCTGCAGGAACCACTGTCCTGGGCCTCTGGCTGCTCACAGGGGGCAAGCAACCAACATGTTTGTGTCATCTCCTTCTCTCAATCATGCAAGCCGCTATCAAATTTGCTTGCTGGCTAGTTTCCAAAAGAGAGGGAGATGGCTCTTTAAAGACTCCTTCATAAAAATAAAAAGTCTGTTCTCCTTTTAAAATTAAAAATTGATTTATAACAAGTTGAAAAGGGTTGCTTTTGTCCTCTAAAAATGATGAAGATAGTGCTTGGAACAATGGCTGAGAACACTCTACAAGGTGTTTCTTACAACACAGTGACTGATCAAGAAGAGGGAGGATAGAAAGAAAATAAAAAACCCTCATGAATATGTATGAAGTCAGTAGAACTCTGCTTTGATTTGAAATATTGGTGGTCTCTTTTCCCATTTCCAGTACCTGTGGTAGATTTACATGGGTAATTTCTATCAATGCTAATGGGGATTATAATGTAAATCCCCCATGCCTCGATGGGAAAATAGACCTTTGGTTTTCCATCAGAAGCTTGCGTGCTTTCATTAGGATCGTGTTAAATTGCAACAGGAAAGATGTACAGGTATTTACTGATACAATTTGTCCAAGTTTTCACATGCGATTCACCACAAGGTAGAGTCTTTGTTCAGCAGGAAGCAAAAACCACCAGCCCTGTCTCCCACTGCAGTCCTTCAGATACTATTTCCAGAGGCCTGCTAGAATGTTGGATTCTGATCAAGAGAGAGGATGGGCCTTACCCCGAGGAGCTTATTAGTATAAAACAACTGAGAAAGCACTGGAGGAAGGATGTTCTAACTATGTATTTGTCTTTGATTAATAAAACTCTCCTGATTTCCTGGGACTCCATTTCTGGGGTACCTGCTTGTCTTACTGAAAGGTTATGCTGATGCTATTAAATTAAAAGTAGTCTTGAACCTCATCTGCTTAAAAGTCTACCTTTCACAGATAGGTAAAGGGTATTGGTGGAGCCAAGCTGACGGATTCTGAGTAATCTGCTGCAGAGCTAAAGATAACATTATTTTTTTTCCCTGTGTACCTGTAACAATGGGTGAAAGGCTTTATGGACCATTGAAAAGATAAAATCCCATCCATGCCCCAAGGAACTTTCAGTCTGAATAGACAGCGTACAAAGGAAGGGTGAGATCAAACTAGGCAGAGTCCTGCTGACTCAGTAACCTGTTTTTTGTTTTAATTGAAGACTCTCCGTCTGTTTTCCAGATCGCTTTTTACTTTTTAAAACTTGTTGTAGTTACAGCTGAAACCTTAGAGAGAAGAAGCCAGGTGGAACTATTGTATTTGTATTTGCTAGATTTGCAGAGATTCTTAAACTACTCCATTTGTCTTAATGCAGTATTAACAGTTTTTGTCCATGGATGATATTTTAAAATACCAAAATTTGTAATTGCAGTAGTGTGGACAATCTAAATATCTGAGGAAAGGAGGAGAGCAACACCCAGAAGATGTCAGCAATCTTAAAGTGACGCGTCAGTTTAGCTTCACAAGTAACTCACTTTTGGGAGAATGACCACCAGTTTACTCAAGCCTGATAGATGTGTCTTCAGAGCTGAAGGACTGAATGGAAGGAGGTAGAGAACAAGTGCTTGGGAAGGGAGATTTGAGGATGGAGGGACACATTGGAAGAACCAGGAAAGGGTGGGAGCGATTTAGTGGTGGCCAGATTTTCAGCCATGTCAAATGGGGATTGAAGTCAGGGGATCTGTGTGGGTGTGACATCAGGGAGCTCTGATGAAAGAACGCAAACCAAACCTAAAAAGGTATTAATAAACTGGTTTGGCTTCAGAGGAAAGCAAAAGCAATAATGAAAAATGGGAGGATTTATGAGCAAAGATTAAATGAGTTGCTTATGTTCACTTTAGCTAGGTAATGATTAAAGGGCACCTGGTAACTGTCAGGCTATGGAAGAGAAAGGGAAATACACTCTCTGAAGGCCACCACGTGTGACACCAAGCGAGATGATCTTTGTTAGATCCATTTGTACCTATCTTCGTAAAATGATCATCCCTCCTCTTGCATGCTTTGATGAGCAGTAAAATAGCCATCAATTTAAATGACCATAAGCACTTTTTGAAATGAAGGGGGGTGCATCCTATCTGGCCTCAGTTTCAAGCAGATACTGCTAGGTGTTTTGTTGAATTTTGACATTTTTATTTGTAGCGTTAAAACTAGGGATACAGCTATTTAAAGTGCAGGATACAACTATTCAGGTAAAGCTTGAAATCTCTCAGCTGTTACAGCCTGTCCTAATTCAGGACCTATGATGCAAAACTTCTGGGAAGCAAGGCAGTAACAAAAGCACTGCTAAGGGCTAGAACTGGAAGTGTGTGATTTCAGTTAAACATTAGTAAGAATTACTGGAAAAGAGGAATCTATCGAACTACTGTAATAATTTTCAAAGGGAAACTATGGAAAGCTCATCTCATAGGTCACAGTGCTGGAAAACGTGCTGTAGAAAACAATCCCACCCTGGCAAACAGAAGAGCAGATTTGAAAGCTTTCATTGCTGGTGGTTATTTCCATCCAGTTTGGGCGGGTTTTTTTAACTCTGAATAGGGGATTTTATTTTCATTCTCAGTTCTTCACATAGTAAAGAATCACATGCAACATTCAAGCAGTTTCAAAATTCTTAGGCCCTCATTTAATGTGCAGTATAAACCTTTATTACACAGACTGTCTTCATTCTTTGTGAGACTGTTCCAGGAGATGGGCTTTTTTTTGTGTGTGTTTGATAAAGTGAGTATGTTTATAATGAGGTTTGGTGCTATTGTTATTCAAGATGAACTAGCCTGACAATAGAGAGCCCTGCTGTGAAGAGTGCATTGTATTCATGCTCTGAGCAGTCTTCTGCAGCCCACGTAACATGCATCCCCTACTGTATATAATTGTACATACTAGTAATTGGAGAAAACGTAGTAGCCCCTTCCTCTTAAAAGGGACCGTGTTGAAAATTATTCGCCTTCTTGCTTTGTATCTAATTTCACAATCAGATATATTGATGATACTTCCAAACATCTGCTGGTGGTTGTTGTTTGGGTGTTTTTGTGTGGGCTACATTGTCTCTCCTCCGTTTTGTTCCTCTCTCTCTCAGGAGAAATCCCGATGGTGAATTCATCAGTTGGACCAAGCTGCTGTACGTGTAATTGCCAGTCAACCTTACAGGCTATTCTTCAAGAGCTCAAGACCATGCGAAAATTGATGCAGATTCAGGCAGGTATGATGGCCGGTCCCATACGTGTGTATCTGTGACAAGTATCTTCTTGTCAGGAGAAATGGTCTAGTAAGACAGAAATCTGTCTGGAGACTGAGGAAGAGCTGGAACGTTTCCTGGTCACTTGACACATTGTTCAAAGTCAAATTTTCACAAGCTTCTTGGAAATGTAATTTGTACTTCTCAGATCCTTACCTGTAGCATGGGGTATTATCTTGTAGGAATCTTCTAAGGCTAAATTTAAAAACTAATGTGATTACATGCTCTAGTAATGGGAGCTGAGTGGGTAGGTCAATACACCATAACAACCCCCAGTTTGTTTTCGTGGTATATTCATTCAGAGTTGCAAAATGCTACTTTTGCTGTTACCTGTTTACCAGTTCACTGATCGTAGGAGGAGAAAAAAAATGGAAGGCCACTTACAACATTTGTTCAAAGATCTTTCAGGTTACAGCTCCATGGTAGCCTCGGCTGAGCTAGCCGCTGCATGTTTTTGCCACCACCCTTCTTCAGGCTGGTTTTCCAGTTCTCTCTACTGGCTGAACCAGCAATAATCTGTTCGTTGGGGAAAACTGTTGAGTCTAGTTTTCTGCTAGGCTAGCAGCTGAAACAGAACAGTGCAGAGCCAGACCACTAGAGCCAGCAAGACAACAAGACCACGGCAGCTAGGAGTTAGGTAGGTCACCATAGGCTGCTGTGAAGCTGCAACCTCTGTGCTTCCTAAAAATTAGTGTTAATACTAATGAGGAGTCGGTTGAGTTGCCTGTCCATCATGAGTGATGGGGGGTGGAGCCATGGAGGTTTTTGTCTTAGAGTAGCTGGATAAGACCTCTGTAAGAAAAGGGAGTGTTGAGTAATTAACTGAAACATGGGTGGAGTGAAGGGCTGACTAAATGCCTTGTCTGTACCGGGTATAATGCTTGAGTGAGCGACAGGAAGGATCAGGCAGGTTTTGTAATATCATTGATACACATAAAAATGCTTTTCAGAAGTCATCGGTTTACAAAAGAAGCACGTAAAGACCCAGTTTTAGAGTCTTTGCTGGGACAGGGAATTCTTTACACAGCTGCACTGATTCCATTGAAATTGCGTTCATGATTAAAAATGGCTGGTGGGTGAGAGGAACAGAACGGGGCTTTATGCCAGAAGAGGTGGCTCCTCAATAGCAGAAGTAGTTCTTATTTGTTATGTACCTTGTTAATTAGTGAATCTCTTGATGAAAATGCCTCAGAATAGTTCATATTTTCTGGTAGGCATGAAAGTATGGTTTTGCATAGAAAAAAAATAATTTGGCATTTTTGTTGCTAAAAGAAAAAGAACTAAAATGCAAACTTATAAGTGAAAGTATAATAACTTGTACTAAACAGAACTAGAAGACTAGAACACCCTTCTGTCTAAATGATAAACTACAAATTACACTCTTGTAAATCCTTGCCAGAAATGAAATATCCCAGAAATCTTTTAATAAACAGTATTCCAAGGTTTATTTTTCTCCTCAAGCTTAGTAGATGAGGACTATTTGTAGTTCACTCGTAGCTCAAATAAGTTTGATTTGCATGTGTAGCACTTTTGGCTTTTTTTGGTTTGACCTTGATCTTACTGATTCATCCAGACTTGTAATTGTATCTGCATAGCATTCTGCTGGAGGACTTGATCACGTAGGTACAGGTTCAGGATTGGTGCCTCAATTTATAGAAATGGTTATGAATACTGGAAAATGCGAAATACTGCTAAATATAAAATATGGTCTCTTAGATTTCAGAGATAACATATGAACTGTCAGTTTCTGTGTATGAGCGAAGCACACTGATGCAACTTTGGGTTACATTTTTCCCAGAAATTAAACTATTGCATAGTGTTTTCACTCATTCTTGACATAATGGTACTTGAAATGTTCTTGCTGAGCTAATTAACTTGGTGACTACATTCATAAAAATAACTGTAATTGCATTAGCACTATGTTATCTTAGTTTATCAGGAAAAGATGCTCAAAGACAATGAGATTCTCAGTCATTCAAGAGGGTATACAAATTAATCATTGCTTAAGTCATTCGTGTCACCGTCCAGTGGTCACTAGGAAAGAGCCACGTATTCCTAATTTTCCTGAAATGCTGTTCATCAGTATGTCTTGAAAAACCTCATAGTAGAGCTCAGTGTCATTATCCCTGTTGTACAGATTGGGAAATTATGCAAAGGTGATAAAATGTAACTGCTTCATATGCACAAACAGCCCTGAAAACCATACCGCTTATGCAGAAGATGAGTTCAGTGTGTCGGTAGCTTAATGGTCTGTGTGGTTATACATGTGCTTTTTTCTGTAAATTTAATTCATTACTTTCTTTCATTCAGTTGGGACTCAAAACAGACAGCAGCCTCCTGTTCCTCTGATTTGTGCACAAAAGTCAACAATATCAAGAAAGAGAAATAAAAAGAAAAAACTGCCCCTCAAAACTGTTGAACCAATTACCATGAATAAGAAACCCAGCAGTGCAGAGAACGAAAGGAGACTATCAGCAAACTCAGAACGATCGAGTCTGCAAGCGGTTGAACCCCCCTTAAAACCAGAAGCCCCTGTTTCAGGATTTGGAATAATCCTTGAATCGGCTTCATCAGATGTAAGTTAATATTTTAATACACGGGATCACGGGATTTTAAAGCACTAACTCGTTCAGGAGAGTCAGTACTCAAGTCAGATTGACATGTGTTCCCACTTCTTGTTGGAATAAACAAGCAGATCTTGGGCAGGATTGAATGGAGACAGTATGGTTAGGCGTGGGCACTGCTGATTATGAAGTTCGGTGGGGTTTTTTTTTTTCAACGGAGTGCTGACGACAAAATCTTGGCGTTGGTTTTTTTCAACTTTCGTGAGCGCGTAGTTCTCCCTTGAGTTCAAGGCTGCCTGTTGTTGGAGCGTGCAGTGGAATCTTGTTCTTCATCTCTCCTGTTGCCATGAGCTGCCGTGAGATCAGGAGCCGTAGGAAGTGCTGCGTGTAGAAGCCGTTCACAACCCTGTCATTTGCTGATGAGCGTGCGTAGTCCACACGTATGCCCTTCTCCTGCCAAGCTGTATTTGTGTGCTGTGTTTCATGCCTGGCTGGTCCCGCTGGCTTCAGGGGACTCCTCGCCTCTGTCAAGTTCATACCTCAGTCTTTGCTGGATTGGGTCATTTGGTCTTCATGGCTGTGGTTGCTGGATGAGGGCCTTGATGCTGTTGATGATGTCAGCGTGACTAAAGGGGCCAAAATTTGCCTCTCTGAGAATGTGTACTTGTCACATGTAAAACTGCGATAAGCGTATTTTCTTGATTCGTGCAACGTGTACGCACTGATAGAAACATCATGTGTCTGGTGGCGGATTGGCTTTGTTTAACGGCCAAATAGATGTTGTCTGAACCAGTCCAATGATGAGAAAACTGATCATTAATTTCTCTAATATGTTTTTAATTTTGAGCAGGCAGTTTCCAATTTCCTAAGTACTATGAGCTAGAAAAGCATAATTAAATTCAGTGTCAATAAGCGTAAATGAAAACAATGCAGGAGATAATGTTCTACCTTTCTGGAAGTGTGAACTAATAATAAAAAAGAGCAGTCATAATAATTCAGTTATATAGATGCAAGCCACACCACTAATTAGATTGCACTCTCATGCCATATAGTCGGTGTAGTGATACATAGTAACCAGTCTGACGCTTTTTTAGAGGTTTTCCTTTTGTAGTATTATTCTTAATAATGTTTGAGGGAATGGTTTGGGGAGGGACTGGTAATTTATCGCCAATACGCAATTTGTGCTTATAATTTTTCTTTGCTTGTGCTTATAATTTTTCTTTGCTTGCGGCACTCTTTTCTGCATGAAACACAGTTTTGAAAACAGTTTTGTACTTGCGATGGAATTTAATTTGGCTTTATGAATGCGTTCCATCGCTGGACACAATTCTTCGTAGGTGCCAATTTGACCTAAGAAAAAAAAAAAGAGAAAATAAGTGGCTCATAAATCAAGTCCTCATCTGCCCTGCCATGCTTTGGCCCCTGCTTGCCACAGTGGTTGTTTGACTAAATTTACAGAGCCAGAACCCCAAGACAAACAAATTGATTTTGTTTTGTCTTTGGAAAGAAAACAGTTGAGTTCTGAAAATAGATATATTTAACAGGGAAATAAAATGTGACCTTAAACATTTTGAGAAGGCTGAAGAAAGTCGCTTCTTTCAAAATGACTGACAGTATTATCTTGTTCTATTTATTCGTAAGCATCTCTAGTGTGCTCACGACCAGCATGTCTGAGTGCCTGAAAAAACTGAGAGACATTTTATGCAGCACCATAAATGAATCTTCCCTTGAGAATATTGCACGGGTTGTCTGTCCTGTGGGCTGTGTCATACGCCACGACTGTCGCCGCTGTTATTTTGCCAACATCTGTTGCTCTTTAAGAAGAATGCCAGTTTAATGTGTATAAAATTGGGGCCACTGAAACCAGTGCAATGAGGTCAGTTTTGCTGAGATTAAATACTGCTACTTACGGAGATGGAAAAAGTCTTTGTGAGACCAACTCTTAATCCGGCCCGTGAATCAGAGAACCTGCTTTTTAGATGTAATCATCTTTTACTCTTAGTTAAACTTTCTGATGTTTGTTTTACTGTTAGAATATTTCATTTATAATCTAATCATATCTTATGTACTACAACCTAGTAGAATGTCTAGGATTTAGTCTAATTCTCTGCCTGTTAATTTTAGCACAGCAAAAGCCTTTGGCATGCAGGTCTTATTTATTTTATTGCACACGAATAGTATACCTACCAGTTCCTTATGCCATGATCATTATCTGCTAAAAAATGCTTTTCCTTTTGAGAAACCGCATTCAGAGTGATCATAAAGTTCAATTAGGTACTGATTGTCTTTGACTGAAGAATAGTTTGCTACCAAAGGAAAGCAAGAATAAATCAGCATTTTGCCTTCACATGATTTCACTGATCCACAAATTGATTCATATATTAAGAACAAAATAGTCAAAACTAAAACAATATTGACTGCACTGGTGAGGTTTCAAACGTGTTTTACAGCTGTATTAGTGAAGATGATTTGTCTGTCCTAGTATCATCGAGGTCATCTTAGATTGCTATCGTAAGACCCAAGTAACAGAATAGGACGGGATGCCGTCATCACCATGACAACTACATTCTGCTTTTTGATTAGCATGAAGTAGAATTTTTCCCCAGTTGTAAACTTGGCCCACGTTTATTTACACTTGAAAATCCTTTCTGTCACCAGAAAGTTTAGAAGTAACATATTAAAAACCCACCTACATCAGAAGATTGTCAAATGTCAAATAGAGTAACTGAGTGTTTTGCTGGATCCAGCATTTTGAAAGTTCTCAAGGTAAAAAACAACTTTTCATCCAGAACAAGCTGAGAAACTTATGTGCTTTTTAGATTTTTTTTTTTAATTACTATCTGCATATTTTAAGATTCTTCACTGTGGCATTCCATTTTTCAGTTTTGTTGCACAGTACACAGACATATCCAGTGGTAGTACATGCTTTGAAAATATTCTGCTTGCTGTAACTCTCTTGATACTGATTTTCAGAAATCCATGGGAAAAGAGTTACACAGCCAAATCCGTCTGAGGTTGGCAGCCCTTGCTTCTGTCTAGACTCGAGACATTTGCAGGTGATGTGATGGGAGATGGCATTTGCTCTTGCTCTGTAAACATCTTTGAAAACACTTCATCACTAGCGGATGTATTTTCATATAAGGGGGGGGAAAAAGAGCAAGTTATTAGGAGCAAGGCTGTAGTGTTAGCTTATTTTCTTACACCATGACCACTGTTTTTTTCCCCCCATGCCAACTTCCAGATAATATCTGAAAAATTTTAGTTTACTCATGATGTATCTTCATTCTAGATATATAATTATTCCATACAGATGTCTTGTGTAAGCAGTGTGGTGGTCGCAGAATAAAATACTGCAAGTATTGTTTGTGTAATTTCTGGTATGTACAGAGAGGGGCAGCAAAAAGATTCTTAGTAAGGGGACTTCCTTGAAGGCCTTTGTCTGCTTTGGCCCACAAGGTACTTGAGACTCTTGTGAAATACAAGATGATTTTGTTTCCTCTTCTTTGCCTGCATCTCACTTTCTAGCAGTCGTGTAAATCTCTGTGATTTACCACTGAGGTGTTTTCTGTGCTGAAATAAGCTGTCTGTCTAACATCGTCCTGTTCTAAAGATGTTTTTTGGGATTATGAAGAGGAGGGAGAATGGATGATCAGCTAGCGCTGGCTCCAAGGGCAACCCCAACTTCATCATCTACTTCTGCTCATCTGGGCTGTATCTGCGCTGGAAGCCCTCTTGGGAAACCACATGGAACAGGCTGGTAGCTCTGCAGTTGTCCTGCTTGGAAATGCCTGGCTGCCCCACAGCGCGCTTGTTCACGTCATTTGGCAGTGAAACAAGTCCATAAAACGGTTAGGGAAATGTCCAAAAAGCAGCGCATAGCAGTATTGCTCTGGGATGATCCTCTGGTTTGTGACTGTTACCCAATATTCAGAGGTGTCATTTTTCTTTTTCTTAGCTGTACACCTAGAAATAATGTCAGTAATTGTTAACTATTACAGTGGCTAGACGTGAGTGTGATTATTTGATTTGCCTTTTAAGGTGCTTATTCACTGATGGGGTTTGATTTCAGTGAAGTAGGCTGCTGTGGTACTGAATGGCTGGGAAAAGATTCATGGTCTGATTAAGTGATTGTAAAGTCTCACCAAATGCATGATTGAAGCAAAATAATGCCTTTGAATGCTCTTTTAATTAAAACATTTGTATTCTTTTGGTAGCCAGAAGTGCAACTTGCAGAAGGCTTTGACGTCTTCATGCCGAAATCTCAGCTGGACTCTATATTATCGAACTATACTCGCTCAGGAAGCCTGCTCTTTAGGAAGCTGGTCTGTGCATTTTTTGATGACAAGACTTTGGCTAACTCTTTACCAAACGGCAAAAGGAAAAGAGGGCTCAATGACAACCGGAAAGGACTAGACCAAAATATTGTGGGTGCAATAAAAGGTATGGTTTTGCTTTTCTTCATGTGTGTGTAATTAGAACATATTCTCAGCTAAGGAGAGTGTAACGGGATTAGAATTTCTGATGTGTGTTAGACCTATTAAAATATGCAGTCTTATTTTTATTCCCTTTCACTCACTTGTTAAAAATAGCTTCTACAGGGACAGCTTGTGTTAATTTCAAGGCAGTGATCCTGGTTTCTGAAGTCAGGCTCTAAGGTTAGAATCTCAGTGTTCGTATAAGATAATTATTTTTTTTTCTGGATATCAGAGATGCAAAGAACTCTTGCAAATATAATGACAGCATAACTGGTCTGCTTCAATCAAAATTCTGAGGCTTGCGCTGTATCTGACTGTGCCTGCTCTGCCAGTAGTATAGCAGTTGGTGGATGGATTGGAGAAGAGATGGAGGAGGATAATACTGGGACTGAGATGAGTTTGTTGCTCATTTGTGGTGGTCCTTCTCTTGTGGGAGAAAATTTCTTAGTGGGTGTCCTGTGCTGGGTGATTTTTCTTAGAGGTCACTACTTCCTAGCTTCCAGAAGAACACATGTGCCTTGAAACTCTGTCATCACAACGTATAAACAGTTAGTATTAAGCCAGAGATTCTGAACTGGATTCTAGTATTTTGTTATGCCTCACCAACTTAGTGGCCTTCTGTGATGGAGTCACTACATCAGTGGACAAGGGAAGAGCTACGGATGTCATCTGTCTGGACTTCTGTAACGCCTGCGACACAGTCCCCCACAATATCCTGCTCTCTGAATTGGGGAGATACGGATTTCATGGGTGGACTGTTCGGTGGATGAGGAATTGGTTGGATGGTCACGTCCAGAGGATAGCAGTCAATTGCTTAATGTCCAGACAGAGACCAGTGACAAGTGGTGTCCCTCAGTGGTCTGTGCTGGGACCAGTACTGTTTAATATCTTCATCAATGACCTAGATATCGGGAGCGACTGCACCCTCAGCAAGTTTGCAGATGACACTAAGCTGAGTGGTGCTGCTGACACACCAGAAGGACAGGATGCCATCCAGAGGGACCTGGACAAGTTGGAGAGGTGGGACCATGTGACCCTCATGAGGTTCAGCAAGGCAAAATGCAAGGTCCTGCACCTGGGTCGGGGCAACCCCTGGTATCGATACAGGCTGGGGATGAAGAGATTGAGAACAGCCCTGCCAAGAAGGACTTGGGGATACTGGTGGATGAAAAGCTGGACATAGAATCACAGAATCACAGAATGGTAGGGGTTGGAAGGCGCCTCTGTGCGTCATCTAGTCCAACCCCCCTGCCAAAGCAGGGTCACCTACAGCAGGCTACACAGGATCTTGTCCAGGTGGGTCTTGAGTATCTCCAGAGGAGACTCCACAACCTCCCTGGGCAGCCTGTTCCAGTGCTCCATCACCCTCAGAGAGAAGAAGTTCTTCCTCATGTTCAGACGGAACTTCCTATGCTTCATTCTGTGCCCATTGCCCCTTGTCCTATTGCTGGGCACCACTGAAAAGAGTCTGGCCCCATCCTCCTGACACCCACCCTTGAGATATTTATAAACATTTATTAGGTCCCCTCTCAGCCTTCTCTTCTTCAGGCTGAACAAGCCCAGCTCCCTCAGCCTC
>Ga0065711_1039872_pt1 | contig 17433 bp, 8 predicted proteins | sample Hoacrofraction12_FD_59098 | JGI IMG/M metagenome (GOLD analysis project Ga0065711, IMG submission 59098) | Hoatzin crop microbial communities from Cojedes, Venezuela - Epithelial fraction 12 v2 (version 2) | ecosystem: Host-associated > Birds > Digestive system > Esophagus > Crop | place... | reverse complement strand
AAACCTGAGTGGAAAAGGGATCAAAACACCTTCTAATTCCAAGCTTTGGACACTAAACATTTGAGGTGGAGGCAGGTTTCACCATTACTGGAACACTAGGTGGCTGGAAGACCTCAAGTTCTAGAGCTGTTATGTTTCAGCTACTTGCTAATTCGATCTAAATTTAAAGAAGTATAAAAGTTATCAGCAAGTGAATGGTTAAAGTCTTACCTTTCAGTGAAGCCCCCTTGTTGCTCATAGTTGGGATCCTGTGTGATGACTTGCTCTACCAGAAAGAAGTCTCAATGCTTGCTCTTATTCTCTGTACATGCCACTTTTATATACACCATCCAGGGTCCATTTTGCATACATTCAGCAGGTCATGGAGTTTAGCTCGATAATTACAAACATCAAATTGACTTTCTTCCACATTCATATTCAGTATTTTTTGGTTTTTTATTTTTAACTGTGAGAGAGAATTTCCTTAGCAAGTTAGCTATGGGATCCTAAGTATGGTTGGATAAACAGAGTGCCAAAATTTTGTCCAGAATGAGGGGCAAATGCTATTGATCCTAGAAAGCTCCAGTTGTCAATTCTGAGATAGGTATTCTCAATGTTTCTAGCCTTCCAACTGTCTTCTCACCCTTCCTTGTTTCTTCAGCCATCCAAGCTTGCTTATATTAAATTTTGGCCACTTGTGGGAGGCAAACAATATTTTACAATGTCCACAGTGAGAGAGACAGCATAAATTTGAACTGAAATTTATCCAGAGAAAGGGAACAGAGGATTCTGGAAAGACAGGTCATTACCCCTAAAATTATAGATATGACATTCTGAGTATATAACTGCATACAGTAAAAAATGATATTACACAGCACAAACCATGATATAACTGATCTTCAGTCTGTGAGATGTTTAGAGAAATAGGGCAGTACTTACATTAAAAAGGTAATAATTTGCAACAATCGAAGAGGAAGATGTTATATGTTTACTGTTTAATCACAAATGTTTCATGAATAAGTCAGCATTGTTTTTAGAAAAACCCTCTACAAAACCATGAGATTGCTTTCTATACTTCAAAACTCTGTGCGTAAAAGGTGGGCATGTCTACCATATGCAAAACACATGCTGTCGTAATCAGTGGGATTTGTTTCCAGATCTGACGTGTCTGTGGTAATCTACAAACCAGCCTCAGCAGGTTGGCCCTGTTTTCTTGTTGTGTGAGGCTCATCTGTATGAATATGTTAGCAAATGTGTAATCTCTCATCTGTTTCTCAGGTCCATTTATCCATGAAAAGACTTTCCAAATTAGATTATTATAATGAATAAGGTATACAGTGTTAATGAATTTTCTTGCCTTCAGACAACTTGTTCTGTACTTGTGGAACATGTATGTATGTAACCTTGAATCCTTCAGTATTTCGTAACTGCGAACATGATTCCTGAAACAAAGATGAAGAAGGGAGCAGAAAGGTAGAGCGTTTAGTGGGTAAACCGTGGTATGGTAAACCTTGGGAAGCAATAAAAGGAGATGCTTCAGCAATAAACCGGAACCAGTAACAAGTGGTCTGTATCTGCTAAGTTCTAGGATGATTGCTAGAACAGTTCTGCTTAGAGCTGGATCTTGTTTGGACATCGAGGCCCTGCTGACTAAATGAAGCAGGGAAAAGTAGCAATCTGATGAAGGTAGTAAAATTAGAATAAAGCCACAGCCAAAATTCTAGAACGGATGGTAGAAAAACAGCTTTCTTCTAAACTACAGTCACATGGCTTAAGATCTTGATTTAATTCTGCTTCACTTGAAAAGCTTCCCCAATAAGATTACAGGTGAGCTTGAAAAATCCTGGTGTCTTATAACAGTAGAAGACCCCTGTGAATAAAAAGAGTGAACACTTCTTAACACACCATTTGCTCATTTATTTACTAGTCTGCTTTTCCTGACATTTCGAGGGGTTGGTAGTGATGCCAAAATAAAGCACACAATTAATATTAGGGGCTAGATAACAAAAGAAGATATTCACCAAGGCAGCAGGTGAACTCACTAGGCTCCCTTGACTATTACTGGAGAGGGAAGATCCTCTCAGGCCTGACCACATCAGCTACAGTCAGGATTCTCATATGACTTACCCTCAATAAGAGCCTGTCTTTTGCTGTAAAAGAGTAGACAAGCACCTTAAACATAGATCATAGGAAAGAGTGGTTTATTTGAAACCATTGCATGATGTATTAATTGAAGCATTCTACTACAAAATAATACACTTTGCTTTTCTCTTGCACCTTTCATCCTGGAATACTCAAATATTTTACAAACATGAATGGGTTAAAACTGTCAGCAATTACGAATTATAGGCAGAAGGAGAGAAGAAACTCTCTGTAAAGTAGATAAATATAAAGGGTAAAGTTCTATTATCAGATGTGAGAACTGATGTAGAGGTTAAGATGCTTATATGTGGCTGCACAGGAAGTCTTTGGGAAAAAACTCTAAGAATTCCTGATTTCCAGACCTGCACTTTAAGTGAAGACTGTCATTTCTTAGTAGTACTAAAAAGAAAACAAAGGACAGGGTAAGTTGCAAAAACTAGAAATGAATAGGTACAAATATTAATTTTCTTTTATAAATTAGGAATTGGGTTCTATTTAAAAGTTTAAAAAAACACTGAAAATATCTGAACATGCTTCCCTCTGCCTTTTGAACGTGGACTGGGTTTATATCCTCCAAAGAAGTAATATAGAAGCTGGCATCCCATCTGCTCTGACTGTTCCTTGAACCTTGGTAAAGGAAGCTGATCCTAGCCCTGAATAGTCTCCTAATCCCAACAGTAGCTCAGGACAGCACTGTAAACAGCTGGACAGTCACCAATACTGAGGGGAAGGCTCCTGGAACAACTTGAGGGAACTGCAAAGCACAGCTGGGATTAGCAATGTGTTTTAATCTCCCCTTGTCTTTTGTTCTTGCCTCAGGAATATAATTGAATTAATATTTTTTTTTTAATTATCTTGTTCCTTTTATCTTCAAGAGCTTTTCTGGAAGTAAAATTGGTAGATTGTTAGCACCTAGCATAAACAATATGCCAAAAGAAGGGCTTACTATATGCAGACTTTATTGTATAGTTTTTAGTTCATTACTTATGCTTCATAGGCATTACGTGTGATGTATCAGTATTACAGATAACAGCATTTAGTGCCCTTCTCTCAGTCATCTGATCTCTTCATCTCAGATCAGATTGCAGACCAGGAGTAGTAGTGTCAGATTTTGATCAAGAACTATTGAATAGTACTGGAAGATTGAATATTCCTATTCAATTTTATTTAAGGTTTTGGGGATATGCAACGTGTTGTGTCTGATTGATAACTACCTCTGAGGAATGAAAAATTTTTTCTAATAGAATAGTTCTTTGCACAATGCTTATTTTAAGAAAGTGAATTGAAGACTGGGGAATAGTACTTGATTTTTTCTTTTACTTACCCGGAAGTACCTGTACTTAATAAGAAAATGTTAGTTAATGCAGAAGTTTGAAATGCCAAATTTTGGCTGTTTTTAAAAGATGATTCCAATGTCATGTATGCAGATGATTGAGCATGCAAAACTGAATGTGCAGAAAAATATTCCTATAATCAGTGATCTGATTGTCTGACTCTTCTGATACTTAATGAAACAAAAGATTTTATGTGTTTGTGTTTTGCATATGTAAGTTGGAGTCACAATACTGAAAATATCGTTACTTTTGTCTTCCTGTTATAGAATAGTTTGCAAAGTTCTCCAGTCAACTTCATTTAATGGTTGGCTTTTGAAAAATACAGAACTACTTTGTCTGGATCAAAAACAAATCCTCAGAGCACTTATCTTTTGAAATGTGGAGAATACTTTTTAATGAGGAACATAGAATATTTTTTTAATCTAGATAGTTTCAAATGACAAATATTTTGTCTTTTCTGATCATTCCCTATAATCTCCATTAAACTTTTGTGCAGAATTCAAGCGATTATCTAAGATTCTGTAAAACAAGGGCTCTTCCTCTCCATCTTCTTCATATAGGGAACATAAGAATTTAAAAAGCATTCTCTCCAAATGCTTGTCTCAGCAAAAACAGTAAAATGGGAATTGAGTATTTTCTTAGTGTGACATCTGCATGAAGGCTGGTAAAAAATAGATAAGAACATAAAGGAAAATGATTCCATATGGAAGAAAAAAAAGGTGGAAATCTTTGGGAGATTTTCAGTTTACTTTTAATTTATGTTTAAGTACCAGTGTGGTTTCATACAGTTTCAGAAACAGACATAAAAATAAAAAAGGCAGAACTTGTTTCAAAAATCATTTATCAACATTGCCACTATGATGACATATGCCCAAGCGCACTTTGAAATATTGAGCTTGAATCCTAAGTCGAATTCCAGCTAACGATAGCAGAAAAACCAGGGGAATTTGCAAAGAAGGGAGTAAAAGATAGCTGGTATATATTGGTCCTGATCTTTGAAGTTGTTTGAAGCCTGTGGCTGTGTCCACTAATGCTATGTCTGTATATTATCAAATAACCCGGCAGTACAAATTTTATCTGAATCACAAATAGCTGCATTATAGCACTCCAGTTGAGTTATCGAGGGACCACATGATGGTACTTTTCCTGGCTTGATACTTGATACCATATTTATCTGACTAGTGGAGGTCAGATGATAATGATCTGACATCTGCTAGGACAAAGATATCCTACAAAAGTTTTTGTATAAATGCGAAGTGGCAGAGTAAGCCTGTCCTGGTTCAGCATTTCATAGCATTTGGCTGCAATATTATTTAGCCTATACCTTAAATCCCATTTTCCTTTTTCAGAGCTTGAAAATTAGTGATTTTAAAAGTAAAGACAAATAAGGGGAATGTCCGCTCTCCAAAAAATCTTTACAATAGATTCCTGGGAGCGTTGCTGCACGGTTGAGGATTTGAGCAGTTGTGACGGCTTCTTCTGTCTAACCAGTTTGAGTCTTATTCTCCTTCTGGGATGGCGCAATTGCATACCAGGCTGTAGTTGGCCTGGTTTCCAAGGCTGTAAGTTACAGTCCAGTCCAAATGGAGAAGTATTACAAGCATGTAACATTTGTGTACTTTGACTTATTAAGATACAGTTATTGCTATAAAAACATCACTGAAATGCTCTGTCCTATAAGAAAAAGTATGCTTGATTCTGAGGTATATTCAACACTGTAACTCCAAAGGCCGAAGACTAAGTGATTTAAACAGTTTATGTTTTTTTTGCTTATTTTCCCATACGTTTGCCTTTATCTCTGATTTATTTCCCTTGGCCATGTTCTGCTACAATCAGTAAGTTACTCTTAATAAAATCCTGATTTCAGATGATCATTTTTCAGAATAAAGTAGAATGAGTTTCAAGAATTTACTTAGGGTAGGCATGCTGCAGTGAAACTTACTAGTGGACTGAGTAATTATTTAAGTATTGTATTTGTGTAACAGACTTGTAGTAAAAGGTAGTAAACTGTAAAATTGCCATTAGAAGGTCGCAATTTTCCTGCTAACAAGTGGGGAATAGGAGAAATATGAACCTGGTTTCAATATTTGCATATTTTTAATTCCATGCATAAATGCATTACTGGAAAAACATTTCCTTAACTGCTTTGTGGAACTAGACTCTGTAAAAGAATTATCTTTTTTTTAAAATTACAAATACACTGAAAAGGGCATTGAAGTGTACACAGAGATTTTGAGCACATTTTATTAGCTAGGCATTTCCAAGGGTTGTCGTAAATATGCTTCTGTTTTAGTACGCAGTGTTTGATTTTACTAATGGATTGTATCCTGAAGTGGTAAATGGGGATGTTGTCCTGTGCTTTAGCAAAAGTGCATCTTTCTAAAGGTGCATTTTTCCTCTTTATGCAAAATACTCTTTGGTCACATAATTTGTCATATATACATAAGAATTCAGTAGAGAGGAAAAGGTGAGTAGAAAATTTTTTGGCGGGTCTGGTATTAGCTGAAAGTCCGATAGCAGGCAGAGATCAGCTCTGACAATCTTGCTTCTTTGGGAGGGTATCATTTGTATTTGTGCGCTTACCAGAGGGAGGAACACATATTGCTCAAAATTCTCCATTTCATAATGGGGTAGAAGTGATAAGGAAATGATGTGACCTTTACTTAATTGTGTTTAAGGAAGCATTCAATGTCAGAGTTGTCTCTTACTTATTACAAAACCTAACACATTTTCTTCTCTTTGTTTGTTTATTGCTGTCTTTGAACCTAATACATAGATAAAAATAAATAATTGAGGATGCTGAAAAGATGAGGTGTATGTGTACTGGGCATCTCCTGACCCATACGAAATTTAGAACCTCAAATACTGTTTAGTATTTCACTGGAACTATTTTTCCAATCTACCCTATTTTGTAGATATTTTAATTAAGCTCGTCATATTTATTGAACCCAGGTTAGAAATTAACATTGACATAGATTTTTGGAAGACACATGAAATTGCTTTAGGAAAATGCATTCACCGCCTTCCTCAAGCTAAAATGTTTTATTTTATGTGAACTATATGTGACTATATATTCTGTGCTATTAAAAAGAAATGTATGTTACAAGGTGAAAAATGAATGGAAATGCATATAGCTATATACATCAGGCACAGCCCATGGTATGTTCTGTGCAGAGGTTGTCAACTATCGCAGGATATCTGGTAGGATTCTATTATACCTTAAATACTTACAAATGATAGCTATATTGGACATCCAGTAACATAAGCAAAGAAGAAAAAAATGATTGTTAATAAAAATTAAAACAGCTGGACAGTTTGAAGTAATCATTTTAAACAGAAATAGGAAAAACTAGAGTCAGGAAAACTTTTTGGTAGCAAACATTGCTAACCATCCTTAAAAGGCCAAATACATTAAATTGTACACCTGCAGCAGATTTGTGTGTTTAAAAATTCATTAAAAAAAATTGAGTGTGCATTTCTGTTGAATCGCTTCTCTAATGAATATATTTGCATATAATCACAGCTTTTCTCCTTTAGAGCTTTCTTACTAATTTCCTAAGTCCTCAGTCTGTAACCTGATCTTGTGGGATTTACAAAGCTGAGGCCAAAGTCGTCATGGAAATTTCATGACATCGCCATTTTTGGAAGTGCCTGGTCATTACCAATGTCTGACATGGTATAGCTTCCTGACTGAACAAGAGCGGTAATGTCAGATATACTGTGCTACTTGTTACCTTAGCCATAAATTTTGCATACACAGAAAGAGGTAAAGGAATGGTTGCCTGTTTTTCCTCAGACCCTTCACTGGTGCCATGCAGCACAGTGTGTTCATTAAACTCGAAGACAGTGGCACTGCTTCGCAGCTTACACATCCTCATCGCTGATGTCTTTATGCTTTTTCATTGTGATCTATGTATTTTATGTTAGTTTTTTGAAATGTGATTATAAAATAATTATTTGAGCTATTTCAAAGACAGCTCTTCCCAAGGGATGAAGGCTTCGCTATTGTTACAACTTTCCTTGGAAAAAACACAACAACAAACTAATAGGAGGGAGTGGAATGCAGTAAAATCTTTACATCACTTTCTCCTTATAGCTTTTCTATTTTGGTTTGGGTTTCAAAGGTGGAGCTAGTATTCCCTGTTGAGCCTATTTCAAGAGTGTTTGACTTTATACCTGTGAAATGTATCAATACCATCCTACCTTGCAGACACCAGCAAAGATCAATTGTTTTTAGTGAATAAAATTAATTAATTAGTATCCTTCATAAAAATGAATATGCTAAATAGACGTAGTTACCTTTTTTTAACGTTGTAGACTAAAATTTATTCTTACTAAAAGACTGAAGTTTTACTTGGATTACAACATTCTTTCCTTTAAAAAACCCCAACAACCTACTACAAAAATTCTGCTTTTCTGGACATGTATCCCATCAATCTTCTTAACCTTATGAGTCTTTAAATCAGTCTTTTAAAAGTGGAGGACACATCTGTATCAGAAGTAATATATTTTTATGTTCACTTTTGTTGTGAGTGACACAATCATAACGTTAAAGATTTCTAATCTGTAATATTTCTCTAAATCTTATAACAAAAAAGTATTTCGTATATGTGGGGGAGAAAGAGAGGTTACAGTTAAAGAGGATGGTAGGACAGAAGCTCTTAGTTTTTTAATGTTTCTTTCTTGTCGTTATAGCAGTGGAGCAAAAAGGTATTGCATGTTGGCTTGCAAAATTTTGTGAAACAGTGTGGTATCAGTCTGCAGCGCATTTTGCCATTGTGACCCTTGAGTTCACAGGTAGACAGATCCTGTAACTGGTTCTGTTCTTTGCAGGTGGCTGAGATGAGGATTCTAAATGATTGAAGTAGGATGACCAGGTAGCAGAAGTATTTTTCAGTTTACACCAGACTTGTTCTGGAGGTAAATCATCTTTATGTAAGTCAGATAATGTAATCTTCAAAATTCTTCCTGTGGTAGTCAGTTTATCTTTTGCAAGATCTTTTTTTCAACATGGTTGGATGCATGCCAGAAATCTATGGCTGTTAAAAAACCAAACAAACAGCTTTCATTTTAAACAGTGTCAGTAGAAATAAATCCATATCCTTCTTAGAAATAGTGATTGTTCCAAGAATGGAGAGGTAAAGTGGCCAGTCATTTTTGCTGTGCTCCAATTTTATTCTCTACTTATGGACAAGCGTGAAGGTTTTGTAGCTACGCTGGCAATAATAGAAACTGCAGGTATTTGGTTTAATAAAGACTTCATTAATCCCATAGGTAGAGCTGCTGTTAAGCATTCTCACTGAACTAGATGTGAAGAAGCTTCAAAGCCTGTAAATATGCCAACAGTAAGTGACTATTCTTGCACATTCCCTCCATCCACCTTTCACTTCACAAAGGTTTTTAATTTAGATACCTCATATATTTTAAAGGCTTTTATTTTTAAATTTCTCTCTGCCTTATTTTTGTCTCTGTTTTCTTCTATTCAGAACATGAATCTGGGAGGGGGAAAAAAGACAACAAAAATCCTTGACTTCTGGAGGGAATTTCAGACTGTCTTTTGCCTTCTGAAATGAAATCTGCAGGGTTTGTTGTTGTTTTTTTTTTAAAGAGGAGTAAAAGGATCAATCAACAAGAGATACAGACAACTTATCTGACAGGCTCATGAGAGCGTTCAGTACTGTGCACTGAAGATTTTGTTGAGGCATATGATAAGTCTGAAGGTTTTTTCCTAAGAACGTCAGGTCAGAAAGTCCTGCTAGCCTCTGAATAACAGCAGACACAATTGCTCTCACGTTGTCCAGGACTTCATTAGACACACATGCCTTAAAATGACAGTGGAAGAAAAAAGTCTATAGTTAGGATAAATCTGTTCAGAAAAATATACTGCTAGTGTTTCTATTTGTTGTGTTTTCTGTGGGGAGATGGCCTTAATATTTCTGTTTGTGATAAATCTAAAGGATTGTGGAACGAGTTCTAGAAGTTTGGGATAAAATCAATACTGTGTATGTCACCATTTCTGCAGGAAGAATTTTAACATTGTATCTTCTAGTAGCTTTGGAAATGGAACTATTCCTGTAACCTTGATGGAGTATGACTTTCCTATATCCAAAGGCATAGGTCATGTGTATAAACTCTGCACGCAAAACATATTCTCCTTTCTACATCTCTGTTTTAAATCCTGCAGAATTATCCCCAGAGGAACCTATCTCACTCATACTGGCTTTGGTTTTCCTTTCTCCACTCTATGTGCCTGCTGTTCCTCCTGGTACTGTGACACCGCATGAGAAGCATACTGCTTTCTGCTAGAAGACAAAGATTGTTTACTCTTCCAAAATCCATTAGTCTACCACCTGTGTTCATGTACCTGGATGTGGTAATGCACGTACTTGCATTCAACTCACACACACCTCATTTGCTGCTGGACACATGGTCTAGATCAGTCCAGAAACTTGTTGCACAGACACATCTGACCATATGCATACCTAGAAACATCCCATACAAGCATGTGTACATGCAAACCAAATTCAGAGGCTTACTCCGCAGAAAGGCCGTCAGGCTCAGTTAAAGGTACAGGAAAAATTAGTGGGCTACTCCATGTCGATTTGTAGTGCTTTTACCAGAGTAAGGTTCTGCGCAAACGATAAAATGAGTCATCTAGCTACTCTTAACCCCATCATTTGGACTCTTGTTTCTTTCATATTGTATTTTGTGTTAACGGAAGACCAGCTAATCTTAGCACATTGTCAAGTGAATTTGGACCAGCTTTTTCAGTAGGTCACTTAGGATACATGATCCTATGGCCAGTGTTACAAAAATGCTATCATCTTTCTTCGGAGAGTCTTGATATGATACTGAATTAGTGGCATCTGTATGGTGCAGCTTGGTACAGCTCTCCTTCTAAAGCATACTCCTGCAGATTTAGAAAAGAACCAACTTTCAGATCCCTACTTTGAAATGGTAGTGAAACTTACTGTTTTGAACAACACTGATGGGGTTTGGCAAAGGAATGATAGAGAGAATTATAAGGACATAAGTATTTTTTGCCACATTTATAATCTTGGTGCTAATGAATGTTGCCTGCACGAATGTGGCGGGTAATAGGGAGACCGTTTACCTGTCACTTTGATCCACTGTTCGAGAACCTGAAATATACTTATTTCTCTGCCAAAGCCTTCTTAACTTATTTTAATTTGTGATTTTAACTATTGGAAATATTATGTTGCCTTATCCTGTTGTTTTAATCTTGGTAAAATCAGCATAAGGATCTAGCAAAACTGAGAACAGTCACCTATCTCACTGCTAACAACTCTGAAAAATGCTATCAGTCAAACAAATCCTTTATTATTAATAATATATATATATTCTTAGCAGTATAAGGATTACTTGTTACATTCCCTTCAAGACGTTTACTACAAGTTACTCTGATATTTTTTGGAACACTCTTTGTAAAAAAGAAGAGGCATGCGTCACTCCCTCAGGGTGTCAGCTCTCTAGGTTGCTGGATCACTTTGGAAATGATGAATCCCGTACCCAAACCCAGTCCCAGGAAGATCCAGCCTGCATTGTGTCCGGCCTGAGATTCTGCTCAGATGTTTTATCACATCATAAGGTGGAGTGAGAAGGGGCTCTTCATATATAGATGACTAGATGAGTATATTTAAGGCTGAAAATATATTGGTGTGATGTTCTGCCCAGAGGACTCTCTAGCTTGGAAACTGGCCTGCTGGAGTTGGAACCTAAGAATATTTTTCAGAGAGTCTTAAGGACAACCTGGGCTAGAGGCATTAAAGATACTAGGCCAGCTATGGACCCCTACTGCCAAATCCAGATCTGGCAGTCACTTTGGAATTTCGCTAGTCAAAGAAAGAGAAAGAAAAAAAATGTGTCTGACAATTGCTTTTAAATGTGTGTAACAATGAATCTGGAGAAACTGATGGTCAGGCACCACTATGAAACCTGGAGCATGATTTCTATTACTGAATTGTCTGTGGTTTCAACTCTTTCATGATAGTGTTGCCTTCTGCTTATGAGCCCCAAATCACCTCTTTTGTTTAGCCTGAGAGCTGTTTCTCAACAAGGTCCATAATTCTCAGAGATACAGGATCAAGAGAGTAATACTCTAACACTCTTGAATTAAGGGAAAACTGGATCCAGGTTTTGCAGGAACTATGGTAGAAAAGAATAGTTGCTTTGCCATGCTGATCACTGTGCTGGAAGATTTTACATGCCACATTTGCCATTGCTAACTAGCTAGCTATCTTTAGGCCTGTTGTCTACCAGTTATCTACTCTCCTGTTTCCTTTCCTGCAGTTCAACACAGAATCAGAGCTAGCTCTAGAGAGTGAGTGAGGAGAGATGGAATCTCTTTATTACTTTGATGGCTGTAGACAGAAAATAGTTGCAGTGTTTCAATTTTATACCCGTCAACTGTCACCTAATTTAGTGGATACTCACTGATCTCCAGCAGAGAATTTTGAAATTATAATCAATATGAAAATGCCACAGATGAATAACAATAAACCTCTTAGGACCTGGAAATATATTTAATGAATCAGGAGGTTGAGTAAATAATGCCACATGTATGTGGTGGGAACTGTCTGGAAAACTGTGGTTACAGCTCAAAATAGCTCCTAAATAGCTTGCAAAAATAAAAGAAAAGGAGATTCAGTCATTATTATTGGAGGGTCTGCTCATGGGACTATATCAAATGCAGTTACAACTGCATAAAACATGAGAAACATGAAAGTCCTTCTTGTTTCCCTTTAAAAAACAAAGTGATCATTTTATTTGATTTTCTGGCAAAGCACGTATATGTTTGTATATGGGAGGTGGATAAAGACATGGAATGAAAGTGGGCAAAAGAAAGCTTCAACAAAAAGTAAGTTTTCCAGAGGAAACAGTATTGCCCAGCTGAAGGATTGTCAACAAATGCTTAGGTGACTCTTGCTGATATTGAAACCACTGCTTCACCCGGCTTCATGTATCTGGGGCAGTGCCATACCTCATCGGCTAGAGTGGCTTGGGCCAGAGAGCTGGAGGGTTGAATAATCTCAACCACAGAAGCGGCTAGAGCACTTAGGCCAAGCCTGTGCTGTGTAATCCCAGCTCTGATACCGATCTAGGCTTCCTGTGTGACATTGGTCACATTCCACAATATTCTTGCCTCATTAGCTTCACCATTAAAAGTGGGTGATATTTATTTGAGGGCTTCGTAGGAATGTCATTATTAACTAAGTCACGTTTAAGGAGATGTAATGCAATAGCTGTACTGAATCTGACTGGACAACATGCTCACCCATCAAGTATCTGGGGGTTTAATATCCTACCCTCACCCAGACCTGCGACATAAGTGGAGCAGTTGTGTGTGATCAGTCTCTACTGAGCCATGTGTGGGTCTTTGTCTTGGATGCTCTTTCTGAAGAAGAGAGATGGTAATGGGCTGAAGATTCCCATCTGCCTGGCTCAGGTAAAGCAAGTGAGTTAATGGATCCACAGCTGTTTCAGCAACCCTCTCTCCATGCTGCCTTTCTGTGGGAGAAACTGTGGAGCAAAGGGGTTTGACTAGGTGACCTCTGAGGCCCTTCCAACCTGAATGAGTTTGTGATTGTATGATTTGAGGCATGTGTGAAAGTGACCTGGTTTTAGAGGTGTAATTATGAAACAAAGAGAGAAGCAAGAAGACTGTGACCATTTCTTCCATCCTTGCTGCTTTATTTTCTGATGATTTCAGAAGATTAGAGGACCATTTGTATGCATGTGTCTTGATTACAGAGTAGCATCTACATAAGCAATATCCAGCCTTTTTGGCTGACTTCTTTTAAGTTTAGAGGAGGATTGCGTATGATAGTGTTGCTCTTCTCACATCACAGAACCTACAGAAGGTTTGGGGCATCCTAGATGTGTACTGCTCACATGCTCCACTCTATACACGTACAGGTAAACCCCTATAAGCTCCTGCAAACAGAACAGCTACCAGCAGGTTCTGGCTGCAAGAAGGGCTCACGTTATGCCTGACAGTTTTTCTCAGTGGCGGTTCACATACAGCAGAAGCAAAGACGCAGGGAAAGTGAATTGCTCTGGTTATAGCAGAAGTTTGTCCCCAGCTGCCATCTTTCCTGAAGATGCCTTGGCCAGCGTCAAACAAAGGCCACCAGTGATTCATGTGACCTTCATCCCCCTGCCTGGCCCGGCAGTCTCCCAAGTCACCCCACAGGACAGAAGAATTGCCCCAGTGGGTGGAACATGGCCCGTGGGCTGTAGATAGAGAATACTGCTTGCTATTCTGCCTTGATTATTATTATTATTACTATTTTGAATGCCCAAGCAGTGGAGAGAACAGATTCACTGAACGCTTGAACTCTTCGCACTCTTTTGAGCTATGTGACAGGCAGCGTTTAAAAATAGAACCCACGGCTCCCCCGCGGAGCCCCTTCCCGGTGGGTGAAGTCATGCCCGCAGCCTGCTGCCCCGCGAGCAGGCAGCCTGTCTCCGGCAGCGTCTGCAGGAGCCGGCACGGCGAGCTTAAAAGGCTGTCAGGGGTTGGCAGGTCATCCGCCCAAAGGCAGGAAAGAAAGGGAGGAAAGGGGGGGGATGGGAGAAAAATTGAAAAATAACCACAAAGAAAACAAGCTCTTTTTTGAAATTGGAAACTTTAAAGAAAAGATTTATGAACCCTTGGGTTTATGAAACCACCTGGTGCTTTGGAGTTGGCTGCTGGTTAAATTTGGCCGTTCAAAGTTTCGTGGTTGTTTCCCTCCATTAAAAAAAAAAAAAAAGACATTTAGAATAGTCTAATCCCACATGTGCATAGATCTTTTAAAACTCGCGTCCCCTTAACTTTGAGCTCAACTTGTAAAAATCAGAAAGATTTAGGGGAAAAAGCCTGTTACTTTTTAAGGGCGGCTTTGCCGTTTGTGGCGCACATTAAGAAGTGCAGCCCCTCAACTGCTCCTTTGCCGTCTACTTAGTTTCCTCATGGGTGCGCGGCGTGGCTTGTGCTGTGTTTTGACAGTTGGTGACCTCTCAACCCCCACTCTATAAAATGTTTAGGGTGAGGATGCCCGAGAAGAGTTCTCAGACATGATGATTGGGGGCTTTTTTGAGACAGGCTCATAGTCTTTCCCCCAGCCCATATATAGCAGCGGCGTTTAGCCTGTAGGTTTTGCCCACAGAGCACTTAGGGTGAGAGACTTCCCACCCCCCCCAACACCTCTGGTTCTGGGTTTCCAAAGAGAAGGGGGGAAAAATGAGAGGAGGGGAGAAGCAGCACCTCACACTGCCTTTAGGGTCAACAGATAATAGAGCTGTGTGGGTCTCAGCCGTGACGCACGGCAGCAAAATGCAGTTTAAACTCTGCTCTTGCAGGGGCATCTTCAGCTCGGGAGGGTTTCCAGAGAGTTATGAAGTCTGTCCTTCAGTACTGAAACTGCAGTAATAGTACTCCATTTTTCTGTGTCTCATTTCTTTGTGGTGTTTTACACCAGCTGATTATGCCTTATGACAATATTTGTAAAGACAGATAGTTATTAGATCTGGATGAATCATTCATAACGAACAATTTATTCAGCACGTTGCTTATTTTTCCCTTCGTAAGTTTGCAATTAAAAACTGTGTTACTCTTAAGTGCATTCATTATTTCAAAATTAGTTGTCAGTGACATGAGTGAATATTCTTGTTCTGAGTTTATTTGCACTCATTTCCACAAAAAACATTCATAATTCCCACTGCTCTGGCTAGCTTCGGGAGTCAGGTGAGGCCATCTCTGTTCCCTTGTTAGTGATGCAAGTATTTAACCAGCAACAATGCTCTTCTGGAACTGTGTGTTTGACTCTCAAAATCAAACTTAAATTCAGGTCGTTAAAGCCTAATTGTATACTTGAAAGTATGCTATAGAAGTATTTGCACTTAATCAGGTATTTGAGCCTAAAGTTACGCTCTTCCCAAGCTTTCGCTAAAGTGTTCATAGAAAGTGAAGGATGCTGACCTGTATGGACAGCTGACTAGTTTCAGAATGTGTATGAGTGAGTGACAGCCTCAGTTTTATACCTGGGAAAACATAGCATATATTTCTTCCTTATTCTGTTAACTCTGCTTTGATATAGCCAACCTCATAACACAAATGAGAGCTTGCTTATCATGGATCAACGTTTATCTACGGTGGGAGCTGAAGCAGTCATTACTTATGCTTAAGTGAAACTGAAGATTTTTTTCATTTCCAGGCTGAAATGAGGAAAGCAGGTAAAACTCACTCCTGTAGCCCAGCGAGAAGGCTTAAAGAGTCAGTCTGTTTCTAGATTCGCCCTGTGACTTCTGACCTTCTTGTCAAAGGTCACGCTTGGCGGTGTTAGCTTGTCCTTTGGCTTATTAACTCCTACCATCACCTCATATACTTTGCTCTGCACAGTTTCAGTTTCACTGGTTTGGAACTTACTCAGTCCCTAACTGCCAAGGTCCATCTGTAAGAAACAAAAATGTGCCTGTGAAAAAATACTTTAAATGGTATGGGATTAATTTTTTTAGCATAGTGATAGTATTAATTCACCTGCATTTTTGCTCTTCACTTGGCAGCTTACTGCACTTGAAAGAGAGTATTATGTGCTCTGTCCTTCTTTTTCAGAATACATAGGAGTTTTACTGCTTGTTCAGTCTTATGCCAAAAGTCTGCGATAGAGATAAGAGTTATTAGTCCATAGTAACACGCTCCAAGATGAAAGAATTGAACCGATTTCCTGGAGATTTAGGTTAAATTCCTGACTTTTCCAGAAACTCCTTTATGTTCCTATGCAGGTTACTTAACAAGTTTCTGCTTCAGTTCTCTGTCTGCAGAGAAATTGATCTTATTGCTCTTCCCTGTCACCCCTTATATTGCTAGTTAAAACTGCAAAAGATCTGACCTGAGGATCACGCCAACTGTATGCTTGGTGTAGTGCTTAGCACATGAAGATTATGACCTTGTTTGGGGTCACAATCTTTATATTCCTAGCAAGTAGACAGAATTATCCCCATTTTTCTAGTGGGAAAGTTGAAGAAAAGGAAATGTAAGAGATCATTAAGTGTAAGAAGACAGAAAGGTAGAAAGAGGTCTGGGTTTGTCCTTTTCCAGTTCTTTGCTTTACTTACATCTCAGGCCATCTTTAGGTACAGCCAAAAAAGCGAGTCCTCGTTTTGGAGATCTGACTACAGGCAGATAGCCCTGTGAGCCTTCCTTCCTCTATTAAGAATGGCTGGTTCCTTATCATGGCAGCAGCAGAAGTTAATTTTACCTATGCTGCTAATCCCTTGATCCAGTTCTATTAACCTTGTTTGCTTAAGAACTAAGTTACCCTTCTCAGAAAAGCAAATATTCCTTACGGGCAAGTATTTCCTGTGAGACACGTTAGGTGGCTATACTTTTTCACATGCGCTTCCAGGACAGAACTGCATATGCCAGTGCCTGGAATATTGGAAGCATTTTGTAGATCCTTTGGGTGTAATATTTTCATATATAAATCTTGGTGCCACAGAAGGAAATACTTCTGCCCTATCCAAGTCTAAGCCATTTCGTAGAAGAAAACTGAAAGAAGTGAAATGGGAAAAAACTGGTCGGTGTTGGAGGAACTGCTCACACCTTCTGTGCTGTCCTGGAAACCTAAACTAAAATTTCTGGCTATTTGGAGTCAGTGAGAGGTTTGCCATTCAGTTTCATACGCCCAAGACATCCCTTTCTGTTTATTCAGTTTCAGTCTCCTTGTGGTAAGACTATCAGGAGCCAACTGCGGAAAAAAATCTCTCAGCTGCTGGAGCTATCAAGTAATCAAGATACTACTCAAGGGGCTAAAGCTCTTTTGACTTTCAACCCAGGGTCTGTGGGACTGGTGTAAAAGGATGCTTGCCCCACCTGTGGCTAATTAACAAAGCCAAAGTGTAACAGAACCCAAGAGCTGTAACAATTTATTTCCACCGCGGAAGAATGGCCCTCCCCTTCCCCTCCAACCCCCCA
>Ga0065711_1039871_pt1 | contig 17433 bp, 14 predicted proteins | sample Hoacrofraction12_FD_59098 | JGI IMG/M metagenome (GOLD analysis project Ga0065711, IMG submission 59098) | Hoatzin crop microbial communities from Cojedes, Venezuela - Epithelial fraction 12 v2 (version 2) | ecosystem: Host-associated > Birds > Digestive system > Esophagus > Crop | place... | reverse complement strand
AAAAAAAAAAAAAAAAAAAAAAAGAGAGATAAAGGAGGAAAAGGAAATGGAGAGAGAAGACCTAAAACTTCCCCTGAACACCATTATAAGATGCAGGTCTGTTTGAAGGTTCCATAGACAAAAAAAGAGAATGTTTATTTCCGCTGCACCTTTTACATTTTAATCTAAATAAACATTGCCCTAAAGCAGGAAAGGAAATGATTCTTCCTTTTGATGGTCTCTGAGGTAAATCTTTCAGTATGTTCCCCAACTGTCTTTATTTCTTATTTAATCTTTCCAAGGCCATTACTTCTGCCTCTTAGCTTCTCCAGGTTTTTTATATGTCTGTTGTGCGAGAGTGTCCCTGCTTGAAGAGCAACCATCAGCACCAGAACAAGGGCATTTAAAAGGCATTTTTTCCAGTGTAAAGAATGTGGACTCAAACGCTGGATTTTGCAATTAATCATATAAATGAGATGGTAAAAGCTTTAATTCCAGGCATACAAATAGCAGAAGAGATGTTGATATATATATGTACATGTGTGTGCATATATAAGTAAACAGACACAATATATATATGCATCTTTACTTAATATAAAGGCCTATTCCTTCTTTCATATTGCCAAAGGGAATTCTCTCATGGGTTTTATTTTGTACAACAGGGGCACTGTTACAGCAACCTAAAAAAAACACTAAGGCCTTGACTGAAGTGCTTAAGCATATGAGAAGCCTACTGAATTCATGGGGCTTCTTCACATAGAGTTTGGCATGTGTGTAAATACTTTGCTGCAGCAAGGTCACAAGGCCTCAATTCAGCTCTTATAATACTCAGTGGAAAGATTCCTTTTGACTTTAAAAGCAGTTGGATGAGTTTGCAGTGTGTCTTTTTTATGCTAATGCAGGGTGAGCCAGCCATGTTGCAGGAACATGTGGTACACGTTAAAAATCTTAGAGGTTGCGAGGAGCAGCAACCTAGCACTGACCGCGTTTATCTGGATTGATTGAAAGATGCAAATAAAGAGGCATTCCCAGATGGGCAGAAGGCACTGAACACCTTCCAGAAAAGGCAGCTCGGAGTGAGCTCTGACTGGGGAGATGTCGGTGGTGGCGGGAGGGTGCTGGGGGACCCCAGGAGGACGGCTGAAGATAAGCTCATTAGTTGGACGTATCGGGGAGACAGCTGCCTTGTCACACCCCACATACACCTGGGAGTATGGGGGGAACTCCTGCTGCGAGGCGCTGACGCTGGCCGGGGAGGAAGAGCAACATCCATCCATCTCAGAGACTGGGACTTGGCACCCATCGGGGCCAATTTCTGGGGAAGAAAAAACACGCTGGGAGTTGCTGCAGCATAACTGCAAATGTAAAACAATCGCCGCTGTGATTTGAAGCCTGCTGAAAAGGCTTTGTCTACAATTGTGTTGAATTATCTCAAGCAAACTGTCCTGGTCTTAATTTCTATTACTCCAAAGCTGAAGGGCACAGGTAGAGGAGGTGCGACGGAGAGGAGAGCGGAGAGGCACCTCCAAGAGATACACTGCACATGTCTTTTACACTGAGAGGCTCTCAGGGAGCTGGACGGGACCTAGAAGGGTGAGGTGATACTATTCCACCTCACACTCAGTTTCTCCTGGAATGCTACTTCTGGAATGCAGTTCTTTAGCAAGAAAGTTTGGAGGAAAGCTGGAGAGAGCAATGCAGTTGTAATGGGCATGGTTCAGTAAAAATGATAAAAATCACAGGTAAATGATAACTCTGTGGGGAGACCTAATTACTTGTGGCATTTTCAGGAAATGGATGGCAAGGAGTCCCAGATGAGTAATCTAAGGAGATAGAAGGAGATAATCAGGAACTGGAACTGCCCAAACATTTTCAAAATTTCAATATGAGAAAATCAAGAGGAGAAAAATCATACTTATTTGACCTGTTCTGTTGGCAAGGACAGATGTAAGAAAGGGGGATATTTAGGCTGACTGACATAGAGAAAGTCTGTTCCAATGAGACCATAAGACATTAAATAGGAATGAATGGCAAACCCCTCACACTCTATTGAATTAAAAGCAAGACTCAGCAAAACTGAAAAATAGAATGTAGGGGTAGGCAGAGAACAAGAAATATATGAAAAAAATTTAAAAGTGCTCAATATCAGTATTTCATTAAGGATTCATCTAGGTTTCTGTGCATTCATTTAAGTAAATTCTAGATATCTGTCCCCTTAAATATGCTGGATAGCGTAGTCAGTGTTTTATTTTGTCTCCACAGTTTGAAAATTGTCCTGAGGTAGTACCTGACTCTCAGATGCGTATGGCAGTCCTTTGGGCTGAGTATTTCCATCTTCTTACCCTGTACGACTTCAGTTCTCATTAGGAGAAAATCTGCCTTCGCTTCCTCTGATAAACAAACACCCTTTTCTACTGTCCTTTCATTTATGAAAATGTTCTTGGTCTTTCATTTTGCTTTTCCTGTAATCTCATCACTCTTGCACTTCAGCTATTTCTCAGTGCTTTATGACAGCCTAGGCTGATATAAAACAATGAGTTAGTTTCCTCAACAAGCTTCCTAAACAGTTTGCTTCAAAAGATTCAGTAACATATAATTTGATTCCTTTTTTGTTCAAGGCTCAAAATTTTTTGCCTGCATAAGGGTGGACCATAGGAAGGTCAAAAGACAGATGGATATTGCTCTCACTTTCCTCTGGGCAATTTTTTAAACCAGAAAACCTAACCCAAAATGTAGCCCTTACCAGAATCACGGGAAGACTTGGCACCAATGGCATCTGCTCCCTCCCTGTGTGTGTACCCCCTCCCAACCTCTTCCATCTATCATTGACATGGACTCACAGCATCCACAGTGAGCATCCATCTTTTGCCCCCATTTAGTGCTCCTTCCTGGTTTTTCCTGTCTACAGCTCAGGAGCCCCTATTGTTCTGTTTCAAGTTTCAGTTAGGTTAGCTGGGACAATATGAGGTATCTGGTAGACTGACAAGTTCAGGTGGTGATATTGTGCAATGTTTCCTTAATTACCTTGGTAGAATTATGTTGTTTATTTTGTTACTCAACTAGAAATGATAGGCCGTTTAAAGTTTAGAAATTTGGTTGATAAGTGGGAAGATAAATGTAATAATATTGCCTACTAGAAAGGGTAATCTAAAACTGCATCAACTGAAGAACAGCTATGCTACATAATTATGCTGAGTGGGAGGAGGAGTCAGCACTTTTATTACCCAGATTTGATGAGGCAAGGAGGTCCAGTTTCACTTTGAGGGGGCTGAGCTTGTCTTCCCATCCTTTCCCTCCTGGGTGCGTATGTTGCACATTTACATAAAGGTCTAATGCCAGCACTGCAAAATGCTGCTACAGAAATGGATTAATAGAACTCCTTAAAACTCTGTTAAGATGCGGGTAGAGTTTACCCATTTCAAGCAATGGAAGCAAATGTGTGGACATGGGACTCGTTCAAGATCAGGCACAGAGGCGATTGCAAAGGTGGGGCTGGAAACCTTGAGTCTTTAATCCCAGGCCTGAGCCTGTGTTTGGCAAGGGAAGGTTTCTTGTTGGATGTTGGATGTATGTTTAACCACTCCCAAGTGCCTGTCGTTCCAATTATACTTTCAGTTATTCTTATTTAAGCGATAAATATTTAAGTTTTGTGAATACGTGCTCCTTCGGCAAAGAAAATGCTATATAGCTTTATTGTATAGCAATATGATTTATTCCTCTAGCACGAGGTACTAGTAAATTGGCTATGGGGTTATCTAGCTTTTTGATAGTGACACCAGGATTGGTAAATCCAACTACCTGGAAAAGAATAACAAACCCGATTTCAAAGTTTCTTCTAATGTTTCTGAAATCCCCAAGTAGATTCATTTAGGGCAACGAGGATGGACCACGGTCTGGAGAGCAAGTCCTATGGGGAGCGGCTGAGGGAACTGGGGTTGTTTAGTCTGGAGAAGAGGAGGCTGAGGGGAGACCTTATCACTCTCTACAACTACCTGAAAGGAGGCTGTAGTGAGGTGGGTGTTGGTCTCTTCTCCCAAGAAACTAGCAATAGGACAAGAGGAAATGACCTCAAGTTTTGTCAGGGGAGGTTTGAGTAGGATATTAGGAAAAATTTGTTCACTGAAAGGGTTGTCAAGTGTTGGAACAGGCTTCCCAGGGAAGTGGTGGAGTCATCATCCCTGAAGGTGTTCAAAAAATGTCTGGATATGGCAGTTCAGGACATGGTTTAGAAGGCATGGTGGTGATGGGTTAATGGTTGGGCTTGATGATCTTTGAGGTCTTTTCCAACCTTAATGATTCTATAATTCTATGCTTAGGATGTCCAGTTCTCGCAAAGGTGTGCCATTAAGCGTGCTGCTGCTAAGGTAGGGTCAGAAGCTTTAGAGCTAAGCTGCAGCTTTTCAGCAAGCTTTGAGCTCCTGCAACATTGCTCTGCAAAGCAGATGGAGACTCAGTGCTGAGAGCAGAGTCCAGCTGTCTGTCCTCCCCACCCCAGTCTGTATCCTCACATCTTGGCACAATTTCATGGGGGGGAAATAAAAAAAAGAAAAAACATTTTATACTTCGACCAGTTCTATTAGAAATGACAGAAATAAGAGAGGAAAGTTATTTACGCTGCTTGGTACAGAGCCAGCATCCTCTTGGCTAATGTCCTCCCACTCTGCCCTCAGGACAGCAGTGTAGCTATACGGTGGCCAGTGAACTGGTGAAAGCAATCAAACCCACCCTTGCCTGGGAAGAGAGACATCAGAGACCTACAGAAGCCACACCGTGGTCTGCTAAAGGTGCTTCGTTATGCTCCCTATGCAATTCTGTTGATTGGGTCTTTTTTGTTTCCTTGCTGTGCAGCTGATTTGTTTCAGGATGGGAGATCATCTTGGCAGGCACTGAATGGGAAGGAGCAGTACTCAGGAGGCACCTCCCACTCCTGGGTGGGGAGGAAGGGGGAGAGCAGAAAACAGGGAGGGGAAAAAGTCCATTTCCAGACAAGCGTGTAGAAAGGTTGAAAACAGTGAGACGTCTGCTTTACTGCTCAAAGTTTAATCATTGATAGGGATTCAGTTCTTGGCTGATTCTGCTTCTTTGATGCATATGTTTAGAATTTGTAGAGCTTTACGTTCTTCTTTTGCAAATTATAATGTTGAATGAGTAAAATGGTAAACTATCAGGAAGCTCACAGGAGGTGACATCTGTTACCAGTATCTTGTATGGGTTTTTATTCGGTTTTGGCATCAGGAGTCCTCATGATTTCTTCAGTGTTGTCAATATGTGCACAATCAGTCTCTCTCTCTCTCTCTCTCTCTCTCTCTCTCTCTCTCTCTCTCTCTCTCTGTCTCACACACACACACACATCTATCTGTTTATCGATTTCTCTATCTGTCTCTATACACCAATTTCCTGTACGTTACGGACACTTGGTGGGAATCATAGAACTGTTGTGACTTCTTCTAATAAATGGCCAATACTAAATCTCACTTAACAAGAAGAATTTCCATGTTGAAGACTTTCCAGGTCTGCACTGTTAGAATTCCTTATCTCGTGCTCATGAGATATTTTCCTTTCCAAAAATAGTGTTCAATTCTGTCAAAAAAGTTTGCCTTGTCTGTTACAATTAACCACATGCACTTATGAAACAGCAATGAATATATTCCCCACTTTTTTCTCGCTCTCTTTTCTTTTTACTTCATGATGGTGCAGTGCTTTGTACGATTGCTTTACTGTTTTCCCTGGAAGTTCACTTCCTTATTTGTCCTGTTCTTTCACATATGAACAGGACGAAAATATCTTTCATAATGGGGAGATGGGAATATGACCACTAAGTCACAAACACTGCTAAGAATGATACAGGGTGGTGTTGAACATGAAATTGTATTACCCTAAACTACAATTCAGTAACACTTTATGTTTGTCTGACTTTGATACAATGTGATTTCAGTTCTTGTAACTGGAGAAAAAGAATATGCAAAATCATGTCAGTGGAAGGTTATGCCATTTCTTTCCCAGACTTACATTTTCCTAGACTAAAGACACCGAACTTTAGGATGTATATCAGTGCAGTTCCACCCTACTGTGCCTTCCCAGATCAGATAGCAATTCTTGTCATGAATTCAGTAGATATGAAGATGACTGTGAAAAAACATACAAAAATACATCTTTTTTGGACATAACATGTTTGACTGATTGCCCTTTATTTTAACAAACATCAGTCTGAGAGTTATCATTTGGTTTTAATCAGGATTTTTAAAATTATGTAGCAAGAAATTCATGCAAGATTCCTTTATATAGGTTCCATAAGCGTAATAACATGATCCTTAATTCTTGTTTTTCCTCTCCTCCTCTGTAAGACTTCAGAGAGCTGAAAGTATCCTAATATTCATTCAGAACCAAGGCTAAATCTTTAAAGTCTGATCCCTGAATAAGATTAGCAAAATTTATGGAACCGGTGTTCACTCTTCTCTTCCTGTTTTTAATTGTAAAATTTGGAAACAGAAAAGTTTTGATTATGCTGTGTTATAGTTCTGAATAATACTTTCAGCTACACTGTCAGACATCATAAATTAATGTTGCTGCATTGAAATCAGTGGAACTGTATGTCCTGGGGATGAGATTCAGTCACCCACACATGTCTGGTGCTGTACGAGACACTTTCAAGTAGCTCGTCTGGCCTCTGACAGCCCTAGTGGAAGGGTACCTGCCCCCCTCCCATACGTCCTGCATTAAATCTGCCAGCTCAAAGGGCATCTCAGATGGCACTACACACCTATGGCCAGCGAACATATCAGCCCTGCCTCCTGAGAGCTTGATTTACAGCTTTTGGAAATTACAGAGGAGGAATGAACAGGTTAAAATACTGGTCTTCCTGAGAATCTCTGGGGACAGTTCTTGCAGTGATTTTTTTAATTACGGCCAATTGCTCCTCCGAGTTCTATCCATTTCTACCTGACAGCTCTTTCTCTTATTTTTCTTACTCTTTCTAAGTGCACTAAGTGCTGGCAAAAAGCCTGACCTACAATCACCAACTAATGCCATCAAGGCTGATGTATTAACTGTCTTGGTTAACCTGTAAGGCTAATAGGGAGATGCTCTTAGTTAACTGTGTCGTATCCTCATTAATCCATAATGCTGGAACATAGTAAAGGTTTGGGAATATTCCTCAGTAGAGTGCAGAGGACACAGTAAGGATTTTCTTGCCTTCAGTGGAGCAAGAAGGATTAATAAGCTTTAAAACTGCTATACATCTTCTTCTTTTCTGCTAATATATTTTCCCGATGCCTCCTCTTACTGTCTGTGTAAGTTTCAATGTTGGTATTGCCAATATGAGATGATAGCTTTTGGTGTCTATTCTGAAGATGGCTAGAACCTGATAATTAAAAGAAAATATTAATAATTTAAAAATGCGAGAACCTCATCTAATAGATGGGAGTTCCTCTGTCCCCTGGGGAATGTTGAAGATTGGGATAAATTCTGAAAAATCATTTCATACCCTTTCCTGTGCTTTTGTAATATTAATTGCTACAATACTGGATACCTTTGTTCTTTCTGAAAATACGACTATTATTTCAGTTTATCTAGACTTTTGACCTCACTGACATCCTGGAGCAATAAATTCCGAGATCAAATTGCATAACAAGATTTCTACCTGTTACTTCCTGATACGAGTGAATGCCTCTTTGCTCTTGTTTCACATGACAGAGAATAGAAACGTAACTTCTCTGAAGTTTTCTAAGACCTATAGTTCCAAGTTTTATAGTTGTTCCAGTTTTAAGAGTTATTATATTTCAGTGACTATTTTCTGTCATCTTTCTCCAAGTCTCCCCTAACAGCAGATTCTCCCCTCTTACTACATGACCCACTAATGCTAAGTATTCGTTATGTATTTCACTGTCGTTTTTCAGACTGGCTTGCACTCCACTCTGTTTTTTCATTCACTAGTCCAGTGGTTTATAGATTACCATAGGACCCGGCTTTTGTATTTGATCTCAGTTAGGGTCCTGACAACAGTGCGAAAACAGCATGCTGAATAATGGTTGGAAAGTTGTCACCACCATTTGCCGTATGTTTTCTGCGACTGTTCCAGTTGATTTGGTAAGATTCTTGACGATGTTCAGATATTCATTTATCTGGTAATATATGAATGCTAGTATAACTCTGAAGTGTGCATGAATAGATGTTTCAGTATTAGCCAAAGAAAATTGGTTAAGAGAGTTAATAGACAGTGCATGGGTAAAATTCTGTCTTTTACTCACAATGCTTGAAAGCTGCTTGTCTTCATTTGTTTCAAAGACTTAAAATCACACAGCCTTTCAGTGCTTCGGCCATCTTTGCTAACCAAATGAATACAGGTCTCTCTGCCAACTTAATTACAGACTCTTTGTTCTCAACAGCAAATCAATATTACCAGATCCCCGTATTCATTCTCAGTTTGAAAGGGTCAGGCACCTCATGGCTGCCGGAGGATGGCTGTGCTTGCCGGGAGGCCCCACGGGTCAGCAGCCCGGGGTTGTGCTGAACTGGTGGTGGAGGGGGCTGATAGGGGAAGAGTGATGCCCACCAGGGGAGGGCCAGCTCTGCGTCACCCTGCTCAGCAGAAACAGCGGGCATCCACAAGGAACAAAGAGGTATTTCAGGATCATACAGGTCTGACAGCAACATTTGGCTTCCAGTGGAGTCATGTGAATCCACCTGGCCATATTTAAGTCCTTGCTTAATTCTTATGAACTACATTAGAGTGATTCTTTTATTTTCTCCGTATCCTGCAGATGTTCTTTTCAGGCCTTGCAAGTATAGTTCAACAGATATTAAGTAGGACAACTAGAGGAGAATTCTTGCATTTTCAAGCCCGTTTTTCTGCTATCACAATAAATGTATTTTCATCTCACTACTTACAGTTCAAGCTCGAAAACAAACTGTTTTTCTGCTCTTATTCACAGACAGTTTATGTCCAGTCATTTTTATGCATGTATTGTGGATGAGCTGAGACTACTCCTGTGACTCACCTGTTTACCTTCTGGCAATGATAGACAACAGTCCTTATCTTGCTGGTTCACCTCCTGCAAACAGGTAAAATCATTTCTATGGCCTTCTCCCATTGGACTGACTCTTCATTTTTCAGATTTCTCAGTAGCCATCTCTGCACCTATCCCAGTTGGTATTCTTCTTTTAATGATCAAGGTATTTCAGATGAGATCTTAATGAAGTTTATTAGCCATTCAGTAACTGAAATGCCCCTTTTAAGGCATTCCAGGATTGTATTTGGTTTTGGTTTGAGTTTCAAGGTTGGGTTTTTTTGGTCCTGATTGCCTTACATCAATAATACAAAGCTGTCCTGAGATCAAATAATGTGTTCTTTCTCACTCTCCACTTCAAGGCATAGTTTGCACTTTATTTCTTTCTGTTTAGGTAACTCCCCTTTTCTAAAAAAGAAATCTAATTCCTTCTGCAGGGAATTTGTTTTCTGATGATGCATCCCCAATTTGTGTAATTTATAAATTGTATTACCATTTATCTTGAGCCAGCTCAGCAGTGAAAACACTGTTGAAGACTAGTCCCAAAATACATTATTTCTGAGTAATAAATAAATAAGCTCACACAGCTGCCTGTGCGTTCTGGTATTCATTAGGCAAGAGGAATATGTATTGAAGTGCCTGGTCAACAAATGCTAAATAAATGACACTCCATATTCACATTACTTTCAATGATAATGTCATACCAGTGCCACTCATGTATGAGTGGAATTCATCAAAATCACTAGGCAGAATATTAATATTAATAATTTAATGCATTTCATTCAGCATTTGAATGAGCCCCATTGTAAAGGCAGGAACATTGAGGGAAGATTTTCACGAAGCTGTAGAGCATCAACCAAATACAGGCAACATTAGTGACTGTGTCAGGCGTGCTCACCAGCCTCCCTAAGCTTTGCGACTGCAGAATATGTACCTCGTATTTGAGCACAGTAACAACAACAACAGTAAAGATATTTACTGAAATTGAAACTGGTTGTTGACTAGTGAAAAGGAGTGAAATGATCCTTGGCCATGGCCAAGGAAAATAGCTCTCCCACTTGACTGAAGATTATTTATAAGCAAGCAAAACGGCACGTCTGACAGTTGAAGACGATTGCTTGTTCATCCAAGAATGCTTTCCTCCAGGGAACTTTGAACCTCTCCCCAGATAGCCTTTCCTATGTTCCAGCTCTTAACCCCAGCTTCTGCACAACCACAGCAAGCACTGTACCTCTTAGAGCCACTGAGGGAGGGGTTTACTCTGGTTGCACGGCCTGGGTTCCCCAAGGACTGACTAGGCGGCAGGTCAATGTCATCTTCATCGTCCCTCAATCTCTGTAGCATAAGTAAAATAAGTCTTTCACGTGTTTACACAATGATTTGCAAAATAATCCGCAACACCTGTGAATGCTTCAACAGAATATTTCTATAGATATTTCTATACAGTGAAGTTGTGACAGGGAAAGACGTTCTTCTCGTCTGCTATCAATAAAATGAGCCAATGCATAGGGCTATGTCTGTGAATATGAATCTATGAGTATTCAAGGAATTTATCTAGAGATGCTCTAAAGAACATATTCTCCTCCTCCATCTAACCACCCATCCACCAGATAGGCAGGTATAAACTATTTATAGTGAATATTTGCCAGGCTTAGCCATTTCCTATTTCTTTGCAAATTGTCCAAAAAGAACAATGATTTTTACAACTGGTGCACATTTGCTGTTTCTGACTGAAAGTTAGCATGGGGCTGAGTGCATGGTTTCTTTCTAAAATATAAATTCCAAATACTGTTAACAGCATTGCTTCAAATGGTTGATAGTTTGAATAGCAAAACCAGAGAATATGACTGGTGCGATTTACAGGAATAAAATTTTCCTGGTTTCAGTTTCTCATATGAACTTGTCTTCCTGCTGCTTCAGGGCTCACGCAGGTGGCAACATGTAACTATTTTCTACTAGTTCTGATTTCTAAGGAGACTGAGTTGAGCAAATGAAAGTTTGGGTGCTTGCTATGGATAGTGTCATGCGGTGGCTGTTCTTTGGAAGGTGAAAGCACAGAGAAAGAGCAGGGAAAGAGAGTTATCTGCAGAAAAAATGGGATCCTGGAAGATACAGTAACAGACTCACCTCACCAGTCAGAGGAACAGAGCGGCTGGAGTTGCTTTTTCTATAAGCTAAAAAAGAAGTGGGTTTTTTAAGAGAAAAAGGCCTTTGGAAATCCCAGGGAGCAGGACCTGGATCTTATAATGGAGAGTTTAGGAAGGAACACGGGATGTGAGTGGAAAGAAATGACTTTGACACTGAACTGCTATTGTATTTTAGTAGTCCAGGTCTCAAAAAAGTATGTCATGGTGTGTGGAAATCCTAGTAGCACTGCTCCAGTGGGAATTGTGGTGAGGAGGAGATGAAGCCTCATGTGGGACTGGGTGCACTATGGTCCAGCTTTAACAAGCAATATGTATTACCTCCATTAGATGTCAAACTCTGTAAAACTGGGACAGTGCCTTGGTTGTTAATTGTATGGTTGTTTTACCGAAAGAACATGTGGGAACATTTTTGGGAGAGAATGATGAGAAGAATTTTTTCTCACTTCAAACATATTCTTCTCTCTTTTTCCATAGAAAAAAGCAATGTATCGTGCTATACACAAAGATCCAAGCAGCAAAAGGGGGAAAATATCTGGAATCCTTCCTAAATGAGAGAGATATGAGATTTATTGGCTGCTTAACAGAACTAACATTCATTTTCTTTCTATCCAGATTAGTATCATTCATATGTATGTGTACAGGCTAGCAAAATGGCCACCCATCTATTCAAACTCATTTATTATCTTCATGTGAGAGGTCCGTATAACATAGCTGGCTGATGGATGTTCAAGGATGTTCAATACTTTTGAAGGCAAACAATTCCTCTTCACCCCAGTGACCAGCTGCACTTGTTTATACTTCTGCTGGCGCGGTCACAGCCGCCCTTGCAAACCGCGGGGGCACAGTGTGTGTTCCCACCTGCGACGGGGACCCCTGAGCAGCCTCATCTTCATTTGTCCAAGGGCCCAGCCGTTTCTCTATGCTTTTTGTCTTGAAACAAACTGCTCTCGCTCCTCACCCTGTGCGTGTCAGGATGTCTAGGATGTGTGAGTGCACGCTCTGCCTGACAGCACTCCCACAGCTGTGTGTTTGGATAGTAAATGCTGGCCTTGGAAGCAGCGGAGACTCTTATTTAAATGCTGCAAAGTGTTCAGGAGTGTGGTTTTTGCTTTGTTTGCTGAGCCATATTTAAGAACAAACTTTCCGAGACCTTGAGGCATGACTAAAATTGGCAGCCCCGCCTGTAGCCCTCCTCGCCTGGGGCACGTCGTGGGTGCTGCAGTCTCACAGGCTCGCAGGGCACCTGGGGAGCCCAGTGGCACTGGGACAGACCAGGGGACAAAGGGCAGTGATGCTTTTGATTTTCTATGTTCAGCACGATAGTCACATGCTTCCTGCAGGCTTAACAGCACCGCATTATGAATGGAAAATAAAATGTTTTTTTCTGTCTCTAAATGTAATTTTTTATGTGTTCTGAAATAACTTTCTTCCTGGTTACCACTTTATAATGGGCAGGTGATACGTCAGAGTACCAGAAGCTATTGTCTTGTAGTGAACTCTCTCTATCACGTATCCCAGCCTAACAGCACACACTGCGTGACATCAGCAGCCCAGTGACTCATACACCAAGATACCATAGGTGTGTTCCTATATCCTGGAGATCAGAAAAATCCTACGCAGAAGACTTGGCTTGTTTTTCCTATCTTGTTATGGAAACTACGTGCATAGGCTCTAATAGCATTAAACAACTGTAAATTTAGTCTTTCTGCTTCTTATCAGAAGATAAACTGCCTGTTTAAAAAAGGTGTTGCTGAGCCTGGGAGAGCCTCTTAAAAGGGCACAGGCTTCGGATCGTAGCTGTCTGGGGAGAGATTTTGTTTGTAAAATATTTTAATATTTTCACAGCAAGCACCTGCACTCCTGCTCTGGAGGAGAGTTGAACCAGTCTGAAGTGTTTGACACATGTGAAGCTTGAACAAGCTCAGCAGTTTGATATACAGCAAAGAATGTATAAAAAAGGATACAAGCTGCATATGTGCAGGGTTGCACTACAGCTCCTCCCCTTCTGCAAAAACAAAACTCTAGATAGAGAAGAGTATTTATAGGCAGTTTACAGCTTCTGTCCCTGATAAAAGGCAGCAAGTAGTTATACTGAAGGAGTTTAACAAAGCACGGGTTTCCTTCAATTCTCATTTATTCAAATGACTTCTTACACATCCATTCCAGTAAGTATGTAGGATTATGACTTTCACCTGCTTGCCTCTTTGATCTCACTGATAACTTTTCCATGTAGTGCTTGGTTCATTTCCTCTTTCACAGCACACAGAAATGGAGGAGGCACTAGGGTGTCTGATGAAGCAGGCTGGAACAGTTCCACCCTAACAATATTCCAGAGAGAAAAACGGGGGAAAGAAAACGTGAAGGTTGAGTGTTATGGATAACTGGCTGCCCCTCAAAAGACTTGGTGGTTTAATGGAGAAAAGACGTGTTTGGTTATCCCAAAAAACCAGGCTAAGAGCCTTATAAAAACAGCTCGCTCAAGAGGTTTCTGGAATTTTCTATTTCACATCAAAAAAGAGAAAAAAACAACCTTTCATATGGCATTTCAGTATTCCTGCTTTTGTTCCCAGCTGGAACAGAGAAGGGCAGAGTCACGCACAAATGCAAAATAATGAGACCATTATAGCAAGAACAGGCTGAATCTCAATAGAAATGATCTGAACTTCAGGAAAAGTTTCAGAAAGGAGGCAGCAATGGAGTTCTGCTGTTACCTGAGCTCCTGGGTCTGTTATATGTCGTGCTCTACCATGCCTTTGAGCTGTGAACCACTGGAGGCTGTGGAAGCAGGAGGTACTCTGTTTGTATTTGTATTTCCATGGCAATGTGTCTAAGGAGTTGTTTGGTCTCTTTTCCTCAAGAGATCTGCCAAATCACTCCTCTCCATAGAGCAAGCTGGTAGAAGGAATTAGGTTGGCATTGCTGCAGATAATTTAGCCTTGTTGCAGCTTCAAATGTGGATATGCTAGTTGTAGGTATCATTAAAATATTTCATCAATATTTTTAATTGCTAAGGATCTAGTGGGGTTTTCTACTGATACTTTAAATGCTCAGTTTCCTCAACTGATTTTTCTTTCCCTAGGATGCACTTTCTCACTTTTGTGACATACTTGAATATAATTCTGAAGGTTCAGAAACTTTATATTTTTAACACTGAGATTTCTGGATCTGAAAACCCTTTGAAAGCCCTGCTATATTCTTGTGAGATAGGAGTTACACTGGGAAACTGGAGCACCAGAGAAGCAAGGAAGACATCTGCAAGTCTCTAATCTTCAGAAGCTGCTAACGGTAGCTGTGTTGGGAGAGGTTTTACTGGGGCCTGTGGACCTGTACACCTCCCGCCCCCTAAAAGCAGATCGGAGGGACACCTAGGAATATTGGTGTCCGTAGGTTTGTCCCCATGCCTCAGCAGTTCAGCAGCACAGTACTGAAGAGCCAAAGAAAGCCAGGAAAAAAATCTAGCAACTCACTCCCATCCTTCAGCTGCAGGATACATTACATAAGCGTAGTGATCATATAAGGCAGCACAGTGGTCTTGCAGAAAGAGAGGTCATACCAGGGTATTCGTACTTTATCCAGGCGTTTAACCAGAACAGCCAACTGAACGAGCCTGCTTCCTCGTCTGACTCAATGCAGAGTTACACTCTTGCTGTGACCTACCCTGCTTTTCTTCATGGGCTGCTGCTGAGGTTTTCTGTGATCCCAAGTTAGGTACGAGTCTGCTCTGATACTTCCAGCTCCCATACAGTAATTGCTAGTTCCATGTGCTAAGCAAAAAATTGCAGCATGATGAATAGCTGAGATTAGTCTGGGACGTTAATGTAGGAGCACGCTGGCTTTTGGAGCTAGCTTATTTAACTGAGATTCTCCTGATGTACCATTTCTGTTTTGATATTGAAAGTAATCTGAGTTTGACTAAAAGCCTAGTGAAATCAGCTGAAATCTTTCTGTGGGTTTCAGTGTATATGAAAGTCTATGTGAGAATGAAAGAAAGGTATTTAAAATACTGTGTAATACTTAGCTGAGAGGGCTTGAGTGCCTGAAATACAGAAGCTGAGGGTGTAAGTCTGTTAAGGGATAATAAGCAATTCCTCCTGCCTTGAATTAAGGTGTTGTACTCTATGATGTCAGGGAGAACATGAAAAATGAGAAAAGGATAATCATATCTGACTTGTGAAATGTCATGAGGAAAAGTATCACATACAATGAAGCGATAAAATAGATTAAATGCTGGAAATTCTCCATTTCTGGAACAAAAAGAATCACACTTCTGTATAAAACAAATGTTAAACTACTTCTGTTTTATAAATATCCATGAATAGTCTAATCCTAGGCAAACTGTTTTATCCTTTCTTTTCCTGCACTCCATATTTTAAGTAGAAAAGTATGAAAATTTATTCCTCTATGTCTGACACTAAATAATTCAACAAAACACTGTAACTGCTGTGAGAGGATCTTGTGGACCATTAGGTTGTAAACTAGACTGATGAGCTAACAACTAACTGTTTACAGGAGAATATCGTATTTTTAGTGTTTTGCTGCATGTTTTGGGTGCTCGCTGAGAATGCATTTAATTCATTATTGGTATTGTGCCACATGAAAAGACTTTTTACAGTATTTTTTTTTAATCATAACTCAATATTCCTCATGAGAGTTGTGACAGAGGAAAAAGTTAGTTAATCAAGGTCATGGCCAGTACATTTAGATGAGTACATCTATTTTTTAATAGAGTTGTTTTCGACAGCCATTGTCTTGACTTTTTATTTACCTCAATCAAGTTTTCACACAGAAATTGTTAATAATTGCGGGTGAAAGGGCATCCTAAACAATTTCATTGTGACTTTTATTAGAGACTGTCCTTCGGACTTTCTGCTTTGTGTCTTTACACATAAGCAGATTCTCTTGTACCACTATCCTATGGAATAGCACCTCTGCGCGATAAAGGGAATATAGAAGCTCCGTAGCCTTAATGGGTGATCAGGGCATGTTTGTACTAGATGCAGTGTGCAAGTATAGCAAAAACACATTCCCAGCCCTGAATAAATTTCAGCTAGAGGTTACAAACACTTCCAGAAGCTGTAACGTTATTATAGCATATAGTGCTACCGACGTCAACAGGGTCACCTGCTGCCATGATTTTACATGTGTAGTTATGTAAAGATCGTAAGACTTGCAGACACAGAACAGGACCTGGTTTGGGTGTCCAAGTCACTATATGTATGAAGTGGAGCATGTTGACTTGGGCTGCATTTGTCCAAGGGTGATGGTGATGATCCATTTGCTTTTCTTTTCTGGGGAATCAAAAAGATGAATCGCTTGATTTCCCATCAGAATTTCATCCCTGAATTTTCAAAACTCTGGCACTTGCTCATACCAGGCCTCAGCCTGGCCAGTCATGAGATTCACTCATTGGGGAATTACTGGCTTTTTATCAGCTTGGATTAGCATCAGAACAAATTGTGCTAATTTTCCAAGGATCCTTGAGAGAAGTGATGTTTGGCCATAAGTACTGATACTGGTGCTAAAATAGGGTAGCTAGAAAGGCAAAATTACAAAATCAGATGTCCATAAAGGTAAAGTAAGTAATATGTCTAGCAAGCAGAAGTTCCTTCTTACTGCAGCAGTGACACAGTACTACCTAAATACTTTTCCTCAAAAGAGACTTTTACTAATTCATTTTACAGTATGTATTACATAAATATGCAATATTTATTGTGTATATGTTTGTGTATAGTATATATTTCTTTCAAAATCTAAAATAATAGTGTCTCATATCTTGCTGAGGAAGTGATTAAGAAACAGCAGTTTATTTGATTTGATTACACTAAACTGTTATGATCTTTCTGGTGCAAATATTATAAGATGATATCTTGGATGTATCTAGTTCAAACATTTTGGACTTTTAAAAAGAGTTTTTGAAGTTGTCTGTTTTGTGTGTAAGCAGTTCCGAGTAAACCAGACCTACAAAATCCCACCAAACCAGATATACTCTTTCCCAAGAAATGATTTTCTGGGTAACAATATATTTTGAATCTGGAGATCTGATTGCAGGGCTTGATATATTTTGCTGTGAATGCAATTTGGCATTTTACAGTATTTTTTAAGATGTTAAAAATGGAAATAATGAAATCAAGCTAGGATATAATATAATATAGAATCGTAGAATCATAGAATCATAGAATGGTAACAGTTGGAAGGGACCTTAAAGATCATCTGGTTCCACCCCCCCTGCCATGAGCAGGGACATCTTCCACTAGACCAGGTTGCTCAGAGCTCCATCCAACCTGGCCTTGAACACTTCCAGC
>Ga0065711_1039870_pt1 | contig 17433 bp, 8 predicted proteins | sample Hoacrofraction12_FD_59098 | JGI IMG/M metagenome (GOLD analysis project Ga0065711, IMG submission 59098) | Hoatzin crop microbial communities from Cojedes, Venezuela - Epithelial fraction 12 v2 (version 2) | ecosystem: Host-associated > Birds > Digestive system > Esophagus > Crop | place... | reverse complement strand
CACCCCCCGTTTTATTTCTCCCTTAATTCCTGCTCACTACGCTTCCGAACTTCTAGAGTTGTAACAATTTTGAAGTTCACTTTTAATATGGAAATATTAACAGGTGGTTTGAACCTAACAATACAGCTTTGCCTTAAAATTAAAAAAATTTAAAAAAACACAAAAACAACCCACAATCCAAACTTTGAGAACATCAAATGTTTATAATGCCTATTCATTCTCAAAGGAAACAGCAGCAAACTTCTCAGACTACGTAAAATCCTAGTCGAGAATCACTATCATTTGGATAAATCCAACTCATTGACACTAGAGAAAACAAAATCAGTTTCTAGAATTTCAGTCAGCTGAAAAAGCCAGGTTTCTACTTAAGGACACTACAAAAAACGTAAAATTCATGTCAGTTGCCAGTTCTGGAATGCCAAATAATGATTAAGAAAGCTATAGCACATGTGAGCTTTAGCTTATTAATTCCAGAAACTGATAATCACTGTTAAGCAATTAAGCACTATTTATCTGACTCAACATGGTCGTATGGTGCACAAGTCCAAGGGGCCTAATGAGATGCATCCGCAGGTCCTGAGGGAACTGACAGACAAAGTTGCCAAGCCACTCTCCATCATATTTGAGAGGTCATGGCGGCCTGGGGAGGTCCCCACCAGCAGGAGAAGGGGCAGCATCACCCCCATTTTTAAAAAGGTAAAAAAGGAAGACCCGAGGAACTACAGGCCAGTCAGTCTCACCTCTGTGCCTGGCAAGATCATGGAGCAGATCCTCCTTGAAACCATGCTAAGGCACATGGATAACAAGGTGACTGGGGACAGCCAGCATGGCTTCACCAAGGGCAAATCGTGCCTCACCAACTTGGTATCCTTCTATGATGGGGTTACAGCGTTGGTGGACAAAGGGCGGGCAACTGACATCATCTACCTGGACTTGTGCAAGGCATTTGACACTGTCCCGCATGATGTTCTTGTCTCTAAGTTGGAAGGACATGGATTTGACAGATGGACCGCTTGTTGGATAAGGAACTGGCTTGATGGACGCACACAAAGAGTTACAGTCAACAGCTGGATGTCCAGGTGGAGACCAGTGATGAGTGGTGTGCCTCAGGTGTCGGTACTGGGCTGTTCAGTATCTTTGTCGGTGACATGGACAGTGGGACTGAGTGCACCCTCAGCAAGTTTGTCGACAACACCAAGCTGTGTGGTGTGGTTGACACGCTGGAGGGAAGGGATGCCATTCAGAAGGATCTTGACAGGTAGGAGAGGTGGGCCTGCGTGAACCGCATGAAGTTCAACAAGGCCAAGTGCAAGGTCCTGCATGTGGGTCAGGGCAATCCCAAACACAAGTACAGGCTGGGCGGAGAGTGGCTTTAGAGCACCCCTGAGGAGAAGGACTTGGGGGTACTGGTGGGTGAGAAGCTCAGCATGAGCTGGCAATGTGCGCTTGCAGTCCAGAAAGCCAACCGTATCCTGGGCTGCATCAAGAGAAGCATGGCCAGCAGGTCGAGTGAGGTGATTCTGCCCCTCTACTCCGCTCTCGTGAGACCCCACCTGGATGACTGTGTCCAGCTCTAGAGCCCCCAACATAAGAAGCACATGGATGTGTTGGAGCGGTGCCAGAGGAGGGCCATAATGATGATCAGAGGGCTGGAGTACCTCTCCTATGAGGGAAGGCTGAGACAGTTGGGTTTGTTCAGCCTGGAGAAGAGAAGGCTGGAGGGAGACCTTACAGCAGCCTTCCAGTACGTGAAGGAGGCCTACAGGAAGGATGGAGAGGGACTTTTTACAAGGGCATGGAGTGACAGGACAAGGGGTGATGGCTTTGAACTAAAAGTGGGAAGGTTTAGATTAGATATTAGGAAGAAATTCTTCACCACGAGGGTGGCGAAACACTGGAACAGGTTGCCCAGAGAAGCTGTGGCTTCCCCCTCCCTGGAAGTGTTCAAGGCCAGGTCTGATGCAGCTCTGAGCAACCTGGTCTAATGGAAGATGCCCCTGCTCATGGCAGGGGGGCTGGAAGCAAATGATCTTTAAGGTCCCTTCCAACCCTTAATTCTATGATTCTATGATTCTAAGAAAAAGACCAGAAGCAATTGGCTAAATCATATCACTCTTTTAAAGTAATTATCAACACACATTATTACTAAATAAGATGAAAAGCATTCGTTTTCATCTTCCGGAGTTCAAAAAACTAAGTTTCTCTGTGCTCTGCTACAGTTTGCAAGGGCAGGAAGAGCCTCTGCTTCAAGACCACAGAGCCTCAAACCAAATGTAGATTCAAAAAGTTTATTCCTCCCTGAGGCAGGGATCACTATCTCAAAGCCAGTGATCCAAAAAAGCTGAGGGGCTATGGCAATCTGAAGTATCTGACTTTTTGACATGGTAGAATCAAACTGCACCTAAGTACACATGACAAAATCGGAAAACAGTAAAAACATTACTTGGGAGGATGGAAGCATAAAAACATAGATAAAATACATCGTTACTAACAGGTATTTTTGAATGGAATTTCCAAAATATGTATTTTTCACAAAAATATTCCAGTGTAAAGTTTTAAAACTGGATAAACAAAGAAACGTAAAGCAATAACGTAAGAAATCCTTTCAAGTTTCCTAGAAAGGAGACACATGATCTCCTTGCCTTAGAGCTAATACAAAACAAAGAGGAAGCATGTTTTCTAAACACTGAAGCCTAACAACTCTAAAAACGCAGTCTATTTCTGATAAAAGACATTACTTCATATAGTATTAATATAAAGGTAAGTTTAATTGTTGTTTCCTAAAATTGTCCATTTATTTATTTTTATTTACTCGAACACTGAGAAAGATGAAGAGCTGTTTTTTATCTCCTGCCTTGCAATTGCTTAATCAAAATTAGCTTTATTGAATTGCACTGCACAGTCCAGCTCTGCATCACAAATTGATGCAGATTCACAACTTTCAATGGGAGGTGAATTTTATATCTGAAAAGTATTTATTAATAAATCTCAAAGTCCTACCAACAGAATAAAGTTATTCCAGCAAAGATTTTTTAAAAAACAGAAAAAAAAAAATCAATATTATTGTTCACAACCACCCAGCTTATTTGCAGAGTTTTGCTTGTTAGCAGCCTGGAAACAAACATTATCCTACTAACAATAATCAGTATGATGTACATGTGATAATTCTCACAGTTTCTACTGTAGTTTGACAGATTTATATGCAATGGAATATACTGATTCAGGTCATACAACAACTAGACATAAGATTATGTTAAGCTTCTTCGATTAAATGTTCTGTAAAGAATCTTCAGTATTGACTATATGTTGATCAAGTATAATATATTTTGACAGATCAGTACACTAAATTCAAAGAAAAAAGTTCTCATTCACTGCTAGGTTCTATAAATAACAAATAATACTATTTTTTAAACAGAGAATAGGGAAGTCTACAGTAACACTTTCATTAATAATTATTGCAATACCATTGTTTCACATTCAGTGGTATTTTCATGAATTCTAATGTAAGTCATGTGCATTTAAGACTACACTTCAGTTTTTAGACAAGTTTCAGTCTGCAACTCCGGTACGTCTGTTAGGTGCACAAGCCATGTCAGCTTTCAGTTGTCTTCGAAAAAGCAAGTCATCCATTGTTACTTCATGTGTTATTCACTAATTTGATATTTCATGTATGTAACAACTCTCGGCTGTGCTCTGCTATGTATCTCCAGCAATTTAAATTGTTTGGTCAACAGCACCTCAACACTTTGAATCTGTCCGGGACCAAAAAGCCTTCTCCTTTCTTTCCCAGCTAAGCCACAGTGAAGGATAGAAGAAATCTGTGCAAGGATCCATAGGTTCTGTGTAGGAAATGGATACCATGTATCTTACAGTTTCAGTCTTGGATCTAAACAGTTATCTCCCTAATTTTAAACAAACAGTTTATAAGGACTAGAGAAAGTTGTCATTTACATCAGATTGGTCTCCAACACTTGTAGTCAGTTCTTTTCCCTCAGATCCCCTTTCCTACATGTGTTTCTCTCAATGGTTGTTTAACAGCCTTTCACAACAAAAGTGATTACTTATTTTCTTGAGGTGAAACTTCAAGTATCATCTGGCAAAAGAATTTACATTTAAGATAAAAAGAATGTGCCAGTGATAGAACTAGTAATAAATTATTTAAGATTTTCAAAAGGGTAGCTGTGCAGCAGATTAAATATGTATACGAATCACTGCAGAAAATGTCAGAGGCTTAGAAAAGCAGACTGTTAAATGTAGCTGATCAAAGCCTAAAGAATCTTACCAATCCCAATGCGAAAAGACTATCATCTTCCCAAACATTTTCAGAAATAGCATCACCAATAAGAAACATGTCTTCAACAAGCAATTCAAGAACTTCCATCGTCATTCTCCTACTGCCTAGGAATACAAATGAAAGGATAAATACAGACAAAATATTATATTGTGATATTCAGAAAACACCGTTTTGAACAACGGATTATTCCAAATTTGAAATCCTGGTATTTTAATTTTCCTATACACTTCTACTAAACTAATGCTATCTGCCCTCAACCAACAATAGCTCTGAATCAGTGAAAACAACAACTAGCCAAAATCATAATAGAAGAGATAAAAGTAATCACACACTTGAAAAAAAGACTGCATTTCCTTAAATCTTATAGTACTACATACACTTTATTACTGTTGTAAATCCAATTAATGGACTTCTTCGAAGTTCAGAATAAAGAATTTCCCCCACCCAGGCAGCTAGGTTACAGATCTTCCCTATGTATTACCTATTCCTGCTAATCTGCATTTTTGGTGACTGGCGTTCTTCACAGATTGTTTGAAATCTTCTTTTGAAAGGCAAGGAGATAAAACACGCTTTATCCACTTGTACTTTTCTCCGTAATGATTTCTCCTCCTTGTTTTTTGGCTAATATTTATTCATCTTCATTGCTCCTTCTGACTCAGTATCTCTTAACAACAAGACTAATCTGGTCTGTCTATTAGTGACTCTTACACTTTGTACAGTTTCCTGCTTGAACATGGGGCCGCAAAGAAACCTGGCCTGAGGTTAAACATTTACAGCCTACATTTACTACAAATTTAAACCTCCCCTTAATGTCCCCAGATAATGAGACAATAGAGGGGAAGCAGTCAAAGGCTAGAAGATTTCAAGAATTACAAGGCAGAGTACCTGAAGCCAGGCCAAATATTTTCAACGTCATACAACAAAGGATGCCAAAACTGTCTGGCATCCTAGGGAACCATACAGTGACAGTTTCCCCCAAATACTCGATTTAGTGCAACTGTTGGCTTATTTACTTGTTGATTGTGTCTTTTTATTTAAAACCATGGATGTATTTCACACAACGCCATTGAATTTCCAATTTATTTTTGAACTACCATAAAAATTCTGCATCCTTCAAAATCTGTTTCAAAAAAAAAAGCAAGCTCTATGGCTTGTTATGACTGAACACTAATTTCTTCATCACTTCTAGATTTTATACACTGTAGAAGCCTTGTTGACATAGTTGAAAAAATACGTATCTGTGTGTGTGTGCACACTATACATGCAGTGACAATGACCACAGCTCACGCAATTTGCAGCTTAAGTGATCTGCTCTGAAAGAGCATAAGGCAGAGAACAGCACAGGGGCTTTTTGAAAGCTTGCTTCTTCCAATCTCACAAAAGTGTTGTTTTCCATTTATTTTAGATAAAAGGTTGCCAGTTTGAGGAGTACATGCCTGAAAACTCCAAAAAGCACTTCCCTTTTCACAATTATATTGCAAATTCCTCATCAAGTTTCTGTGCCTGAGACATTTGAAAGGTGATTTAATAAATTTCTCCATTATAATGCAAGCACTAAATAACAGTGGTTTTAATTTGAGTTGTAGTTTCAGAAATGTTTCTAAGGTAATAATGAAACATCTGCAACAACGCTTTGCTGTAGCTGTCGTGATCTACAGACACGCAAGTTCATTCCATCATACTCTTCAATGAATATATCAGCAAAATACTCATTCCCGAACACTTGTGGCAACTCATATGTGCTAAGAGTTTATTATTACTAAACACACAGTAAGACAGATATAATCAATGACTGGAAAACAAATATTTCCCTGTTCAGCTTTAAGTAATTGTCTTTAAGACATGCGGTATTAATGGAGCTTCAGAGAAGCTTAAAACCGATCACACACACAAAAAAAAAATCCCACCAAAACAAAAAAATCCACAAACCACACCACTATCGATTTCTGGAATGACTTCACTCACAAGACAGGTCAGCTCAAAGGAAGAAAACTTCTAATGAACATCTCCACAAGGAACAGAATTTGAGCTTAACTGAAATATATGTTATATTGTAAAATACAAGCAAGCAACTTTTACAGTAAGCTTACTGTTTTTCCTTTACCCAGTAATTCAAATAGAAGGAAAAAAAAAACATCTACACTATACCATGTCTACCATCTAAGATGATTAATAAAGTTAGGAAAAGTGCCTGTTGATGTTATTGAAGAAAACAATTCAGGAAATACAACCACATGAGAAAAAGTGTTACTTTCTCACAGTATTACAGTGTGCCTTCAGATCATAGGATTTCAAATCAGTGGGAACAGGATAAAAATATTAGTTTGCTTAGAGTCTACAGCTCATTAAAGCACAGTGAAAGAAAGAAGAAATATGATCTAACAGAGTTTAAAAAGCGCAAAAAAACTGAGGGCAAGAGAAACAAAGACGGATCAACTTCTGAAATAGAAGTAAAAATTTCAATGATAAGATGCAAAGAAAGAATCTTGAAAGACAGAAAAAATCACTACATTTTAACTCTGCAGATTTGAAGTGATGCACGTCAGAAACGGTAAAGACAGAAAAAACATTTTCTGCAGTTTTACATTATAAGTAAAAGAGAAGATCCTAGAAGTTATAAATGCGTTTCTGAAGAATAAATATTTAAATACCACTATTCTGAAAGGGGAAAACAAAATGTTTATTCATTTTAGTTTGTTTTATTACCAAAAGAGAATTTAATACATTTCCTGTGGACACAGACTAATGCTGATGTACTATGAAAGGCACAAGTATTTTGTGACAGAACAGAAAGTCATGAAAAACTCTAAACAAGCATAAAAACAATAGTAAATGGAAGTTTCATACATATTTTGTCCATCTTTTATAAGCCAGAGCTTCTACCCAGCTCAGGAAATGTTGACAGGTATATTAAAAAAAACAACTTTCAGTATTCAAGCCATAGATACACACATATTTCCAGCTCCTGTTTTTGAAAACTTTACTACATTTACCAATACCCACTTTGAACGACATTGTTTTACAGCTAAATACTATTTTAGACAACCTAAGAAAAAAAAGATTGTCCTTCAAAAAGGCTTAGCAATTTAGAACTTTGTACGTTAAAATAAAAATAATTAATTGCAATTCGGCCATCATTATTCACGTTTCTTTAAACATTTGTTACTGCATTTGTAAGATTAAAACCTAACATTTTCCCAGAATTTTTGTTTATTTCCTGAACAGAAAAAAACTCTATGCTCAAAGAGATCAGAGCACATGTTTTGTTAAGTGTGGTTATCTTTTTCATCTTCTTGAATGACATTTTATTCAGCCACATCATTCTTCCAGCACACACTCACATCTTCCTATCACTGCTTCCCACCATCAGTAAAAAGCACTCAAAACTCCTGCAGTAATTCTGGAAACCAGTCAGAAGAAGCAAGCTTTATGACCTGAAGAAAGTCCCTAGAAAAGAACTGTTACAACTAGCTACAGTATATCAGTAAACATCTGTACCTTATTTATTTGAGGTACTCGCCTCATAATACCAACTTAAGAGGTTTGTACTAAAGATGGGAAAGATAAACAAGTGAAATACTTCATTCAAAACTTTCTCACCTGTTCTTAACAGAGGTATTGCATTTTCCAAGATGGAAACACAGAACTGCGGAAGGCTAAGTTGCTTCATCTGTAATTCCAAAGGGTCCTCATTTTCAATAACTGGTAGGTCAATATGTCCTACCTCAAGTGGAGAATGCAGAGAGATTCTGGAGTTTGCACTTGCTTGAGTACTGTTTCCACTTAAAACAATAAACAAACAAAACAAAACAAAACAAGGAAAAAAAAGAGACAGTCAACTCTTGCAAAGAGAAAACCCATATATGTACAGATGTTAAAAACAGCATTAAGTGTTTTAATGTCCTCCTTCCTTAATGCGTATCCTTCCTTCCATCCCAATCTTCCTCTGCTATCCACCAATGCTGCAGGAAGAGGGGGACTGTGTTTGGCTGGTTATTTAAATGTCAGAACTGGTAGTATCACAAGTGAATGCCTACTGTTTGGGCAGTCATCGTTAAAGGCACTTAGAAATGTGTACTGGAAGAAGCACACATGCAATAAATACGATGTTGTAAGAGAAAAATCAGTTGACTTGAAACGTTATTTCTGATGAACAAAGACTATCAGTTTCTTGAAGCAAGGCCACTTACTAAATCAAATTTTAGCCTGAACTATACCTACTACATTAAAACCATTCTATGCAGCTAGCCACAAGAATCCTTAGAAGGAAAATTAAGTAAATGTGCCCTGTGCTTAAGCCTGCAGGTGGTCTTTGTCCACTGTAAAACAGAAAATATTCCCGTGTACAAGAAAGCCCTAAGTGCAACTAGGTATGTATTATGAAATGTACTATAGTTATTGTATTGTATGTATAATTTATTTAAATTATGAGCTCTCTATATAGTTACTAATTTTATTATTTTCCAACTGCTTTCAAAAAGAATCTAATTCTGTTGGCAGCATTATAACTAACACAACTCAGAATTAATGATTTTTAATGTTTCTCCTTATCCTAAACAACATTTAGCAATCTTGAATTGCTTTAAAAACCTCTATGACTTTAGTTATTTTTTGGTTTGTTGCTTTTTATTATTAAACAAACTGAACAAACTGAAATGTGGCATGGCTGTGTTACATGATATTGTCTCACTAAATGTAACAGATGTCTAAAGAATAGCAATTAAGAATTTAAAAGCCAACTGGTTTTAAGAGTTTGACAGAAGACTTTTAGGAAAATAGAAAAGTTCACCAATGTGTTCTGACTGTACTTACCAGAGGGTAAGGAAGGAGAGGTATCAATCATAAAAACAATTCAGAAGAGGAAAGGTTAAATTTCCAGGCAGAATTTGAAACAGACAAACAGACAGATTGAAGAGTCTCAAGACTTAAGAAGAGTTACATATAGTATGGCAATAAACTAATATTTCTGTTACACTTACGTTGAAGAATACAAGATTCACTAAAAGCAGCTCTTGCACATCAAAATCAGCAAAGCCAAAGCAACATTATAGTCATTGTCCTCTATCACATTTTCTGTTCAACATCATTAACATTGACGGGGCTCCGAGCAACCTGATCTAGTTGAAGTCCCTGCTCATTGCAGGGGGGCTGGACTAGATGACATTTGCAGGTACCTTCCAATTCAAATTATTCTATGATTCTATGGTCATGATTTTCTTTATGCTGTCTCTGGCTTGATCTATACCTTTGTAAGAAGTGGAATTAACGGGCAACGAGTAACTACCGCAGCACACAGGATGCAAGAAGATAAGAGCATACCATCACGAACAGCTCATGATATGACCTTACACTTCTAATGCATCACCACTCCCTGGTTTGTAGATGTCTCATCATGGCCTTAACTGGTACTTAATGTCATGCAGATTTCTTTATTAAACTGATAGCCAGGCCATCCCTATCTCTTGCACAATATAGAGCAGCTACTACTAAACTGTCAACCATTCAACTGGGGAAAATGGTCAGGTACTAGAATGCATAAAGCCTGCAGTGCATTTTCAGCACCATATTAGTCACATGATAAAAAAATTATTATATTAGTCTTAAAGATGAGTAAAAATAACCTTTTAGTATAATGACTCTCAAGAGTCATTCTCATCAGTAATATCACAGTCTATTTGAATACCTAGGAGTTACTCAATCACTAAGCCAATATACCACAGAGATTCAAAAGAACTACCAACAAACACGTAATAAGAATTCACAGGAACTTTTAAATTTCCACATACTAAAAGACAATGGCTCTTGAACAGCAGCAGCTTTAAAGTCTGTTGTGTCAAGATGAGTAACAAAACCACAAACACCCACCTCAGCATTTTGAGGGTACACAGACAATTCATAATTTAATATTGGAGTTGAATTTTTAGGTATCATACAACTGAAACTTGCTGTCAGATGTAACAACAAAGTTTTATCAAAGACTTTAATGGAAATCTTTATACAGCACAGCATTTTTGACAACACTGTACACTGTTGCCTATGGGATGGCCACTCAACTTATAAGAACTTATGGGGTCATCTGCTGAAGAAAAAGAAAAATCCCTGACATTACATTAATAGTCTAAATAAGTGCTTTTCTGCATCAAACAACTGATACTAAGAGATTTCACTAAAAATGTAGGCTGGGTACAGAATACAGCAGGTAAAAACTGATTTTGTGTATTCTGAACACCACTTAAAGAACTAACTGTAATTCACAACCATTGTTTGAATTTTCAGAGGTTAACAAAACTCTCACATCATCCCACACACTGACAAGGAGCTGATGATATATAGTACTATATTTATATAATTTTTTAATTGAAGTGTAAGTTATTTCCTATTTTATCCACCTGGAAGATGCTGCATCCCAATCTTGACCATCTCCTCTAGGACGCTGAACTGTCCGCCCAACCACAGATGGACGAGGGCTACTACTTGCAGGTGATGGATTCTGAGAACGAGGAGGACCTCTTGCTTCTTGACAGTAAGATATAGATGAATTCTGTGAAGCTGTGCCTTTATGTAACACAAATCATATATTTTCCATTAGTGAAATCCATTATTCTGAAAGCTACTACATAGTGAAGTAATGGTAAAAGTAACTAAGGTAGGATACGGAAAATGCCATATAAGTATTGGAGAGCTAGGACAACCTATCACTGGCAAGTAGCAGAGCTTGGAAACTCAATTCCAAGGCAAAACCACTGAAAATTACAGTTGAATCATAAAACATGAGTTTTAAAAATACAAACATGGTGTCTGACTAAGACTATTGGATTTGTTGATGTTATAACTGAATTAGCAGAGAAACAGTCAGGCAATATAATTTATTAAGACACCAAATATAGTGGCAATCTTACGAAGAGAACCAGACTACCAATTCACAGAAACATAGTTAATTACATTCAGCTCTCAAAGTGGAAACAGGATCATCATTATAACTAACAAACACTATTAAATCTACAAACTTTAAGCATTAAGAACGTTGTGAAACAGCCCTAATGGCTGTGAAATCCAAAACAATGATTAAACTATTTTCAGCCACCAGAATAAAAAAGGAAAATTAACACAGCTTCTGAAATTAGTAACTAAATTGTTCAGCACTAATAGCTTGAAAACTTTTCTGAAACTCTGACTGCTTTTATTTTAAAAACATTTCATTCAATTTTAGTTAAAAATACCTCTCCTGCTGACATACAAACATTTGCATATGGGGAAAAGTTGATGAATGAAGAATCGCAGGAAATTGTAAAAATGAAGTATTTTAAAATAATGCAAGTTCCCAAAAAATATTTACTAACATGAACAGTACTTAACATCATCATTTAGCAAAACAGTTTCACAGGATTAATTTGCTATAAATCTGTGGGTTGGCTTTTTTTTTTTTTAAATAATTTTAGACAATCTTACCTGTAGTAAAAAACCAACAGTATTGACATTATATAGATATATATTTCTATATACTTAAATATATATATATTTGTATTTAAAAATACCTACCTTGCTCTGTGGAAGAAAAACTTGGATCTCTGTGAAAGTTAAGTCTGCTTCTCAACAAGATGCACAACTGTTGCAGACACGACACAGCCTGCAAAGCTAACCGATGTCTTCCATCTCCTCCAAAAGCCAGGTTTAGCAGAGACAATAGGCTCTGCAAATACAAAACCATTAACACTGGCAGCCGAACATCAATGCACCTTCAAGGACAACATGCCAGCAAAAGTCTTGTACAAAATACAGTTAAAATATGTTTCTAAGTGTTTAAAAGTCCCAAAGAATAAATAGGCTTAACTACCATTTTCTTACTGAATGAAGATGCTCAGTCCTAACCAAAAAGCTAAGTTCCACATTATATTTCCAATAAAGTCACTACTTTCATCATAGGAGCCCACTGGAAGGTGTGCATATGAGAGTGACGCAATTTTATCTTATCCAGAAGAAATAAAGTATTATTTCACAACACATTTCATTAATAATTAGCAATACAGGTTATTACAAACAAATAACTTTCTAAATACAATATATAGCTAATGTCTCCTTTTCTATGCACCTAGAGTTTACATAAAGGAATTTTTTTTTTAGCTATTTTGTTTAGAGAGAAATGGTATAATTTACATCAATCCTTACTTGGCACAACTTATACCATAGCACAATAAAAACTTTAAACTTTATGCGAATTCTTGCCTGTACAATCTTTGGCCTTTGAAGGAAGATCTCAGCAGGAAAATCTTGCATAATCACATCCTGAAGAAGCTCACACGTACTCCAAATTAAACTTTGGTTGTTACTTCTCAAAGATCTAAAAACGCAGTTCATATTTAAATATGTATTAAAACCAAAAAAACCCCAAACAGTAATCATTAGTTTGAACAAGCCTACAAGAAAGTTATTATCACCACACTGAAGAACCTAAACAAGGAAATGCTGTAATTCTATTGTCAAACCAATTTTAAACCTGAAATATTAGCTATGCTAATTCTATACACAATAAAGAACAAACTCAAGTCCAGCTGTTATCAAACCACATGTAAAATTAAGTTCCCAGAAGAGAAATAACTTTCTTGATTCTGAATTTGAAACTAAAATAAGACAGAATGGAAATTCCTTATGAAGCTAGTGATTATCTCAGTGGTAATCAGCAAGTAATCTAACGTTTAGCAACAAGAAAGTTTTTTTCATTACCAAGGTTCATGTATAACTTAAAAGCACTTGAAATTCATATGTGGCAAGTTACACAAAGGAAGAAATTTATTATTCTCTAACATGTATATTAATAAATAATAAAAACCTTTTGTGCATTCTACTTCATATTTCTGTTTTCTATTTTTTTTGTTTCAGAAACCACTGTTAAAAAAAAAAAAATCAAACATGTCCAGTTTTAAGGATCTATGTTCTTTTCCTAGACACTGGCATAAAGGAAATTAAATATTAAACAGGTTTTCCAGCTTCAGAAAACAAAACAAAAAAACCCCGCTATTACAAGAAAGCTTACAGTTAGAGTAGCCTTGTTAAATAGCCCAATTCCATGACACTGCATTGCTGACTATGATAGAAATCTACCACAGCTCTGTGTCAACTCATACGGAATACCAAATACAGAACTTATCCTTGGGCCACTTCAAACAATGTTTTTCTAAATGAAAGTTAAAAACAAACAAAATCATTGCAGACAGATGATCTGAATGACTCAATGCCTGGATAAAGCACTGTACCTAAACTTATTAGCCTAAACCTAGTTAAGCTACTACTGAAAGTATGGATTTCTGTGACAAGTGGCCATGGGGGTGAAGTAAATAATGATTTTATTCCAGCTTGTTCTCCAATCAACTGAACAAAATCTTTTATCCACTTAAGAAATTTAGAAGACAGACTGAAGTGTAACGAACAAAAAAGTGTACTCTGAATTAAACTCAAAGAATAGAGTGCAACACTGTCCTATTACAATTCATTGTTTGTCTGCTGCTCTGCCCAACTTCAGTGCAGCTTTTATAATCATTCACCAAAAATTAACTCATTAGGTTATTAACAGGAACAGTTTAATGATGCAGAAGGTCAGAAATTTAGAACCGCTCTTACCCAAGAGAAACAGAAACTACAAGCAAACTGTAATGCTTCTATTACTGTACCGTTCATTTGATGAAAGAACATGTCTATCTGTTGAAGTCAGAGTTAGCCAAGGAAATGTGGAAAATTTCAAGCATTTCACTGCAAAAAAAAAAAAGAGAGCAGATATTTTGCGTTATATTTCATAGAAATATTGCACTGTATATTTCCATGGCAAAGTAAAAAACTTTTGAACTATATACTTTGTGAAACAGAAATACCTTTTACTAAATATAGACTCACACAAACTCGAGTGCTTCTAATGAGAGTTTTCAGCAATACCAAAAAAATATTAAGGTCATCCCAAATCAAAATGAAATACACTTATTGAAGAAAAAGTTTTAGCATACAGAAAGCAAAGCATTAGTGAAAGAGTACTCGATGCCCCACATCATGCTTTCACAATCCAATTCTAATTTTGTTCTGCTACTAAAGAATATTTATTAGCCAGATCTCTAAAAATGGAAAATTGACCTGATGCTTTTACTCTTAAAGCAGCAGAAATTACAGTTGTTACTAAATTATGACACATAATAACTTTTTAACTAACATAACTTTAAAGCTATTTTTAACTCAAAGTTTGTAGTACTTATTGGGCAATTATAGAGATAGCTGATACACTGCTAAAAAAAGTAAGCTGGTGATTTCCATACAGTAACTCCCAAACCATATTTTAAAATCTAGTTCTAAGCACCGTATTGTACGTTAAATATGACACTCTTCTGTGAACTGCTATTAGTATACTGGTACAGGCAAAGACTTGCTAAAATAATACTGGTCTGTGTTGTGCTTTTATGTTTTGTCAGTGAAATGATTTGAAATGTTTCACTGACAAAACATAAAAGCACAACACTGGTTTTCATTTAGATACAAGGTAAAGATTTCTAAAGCACCTAATCTAGATTTCTGAAAAGGAGAAAGGTACTTCAGACTAAGTTTTGTTGAAATAAAAAGGTATTTTAACAGCCACTTTTGATTATGGAACACAGATCTTCTGAAAAGCATTATCATTTGAAATAATTCTTAAAATGACAGCATATTTTAATATACTTTACACATTCCAAAAAGTTATACTATTTACTAAAAAAGAAAAAGATCTATTAAGATGAATATCATTTTTTCAAGCATTATAATTGTAGCTTCTGTGATACTAGATTTCACTGAATAACAACAGGAAAAAGAATAGTCAATAAAAATATTTGTAATGGAATTCAAACTAAATTACAACTCTAAGCACTTTCTGTAATTAACATATTCTTATTTTATAAATACACATACCAGCTGTTCTTTTGGGAGGTATTTCTAACCGTAGCAGGTGATTTCTACCTTGACAAAAAAACCCAGTAAATAATTCCTCTTGAGGTAGATCTAAAACAAATAAAGGATATATTTAAAAAACGCCCACTAACCAAAAAAAAAAAAAAGCAAAAACTCTGTTTATCTTCATGCTTTTCCTGAACTGCCTCCCGTTTGCCCTTGCGTACTAACCTACTAAGGAAATAGATTTAAAATTTAAAATCATCTCAAATGATCAGAAAAGTGGAGTAAAAAAGCATGTTGATGTTTATTTTTTACAATCCTATTCTGCAACTGTAGAAGTTTTCTTCCATTTTCTTACACTATCTCGCACACCACACAGGCAACAGCAAAAACAATTTCACAGAATGTACTGCCTGACAGAGAACTGGCAACCAAAAAAATGGTTTACTTTAATATACCCATATAGTAATAAAATTAACTTCTAAAATTAACCATTTAAAACCTTTTTCTACCAAAACTGCTATCTTTTCAGGTCAGCTGAAAAATGGACCCCCGTATGCATATACTATTATTATTATATTATTTTATATATATTATATATAATATATATGTATATTATTAAATATATATATTATATATGTTAGTATATAATATTAAATATATGTAGTTAATACACAAACTGTATAACAAAATATACACAAACTATGTAACATTAATGTCCCCAGAACATAGTATTTAGTTCAAAGGATCAACTAGATAATGCCCAGATTATTATTTCACAATTTTTCCAAGTAACTGAAATTGAAATAGAAAGAAAAAAAACAAAGCTTCTGTTACTAAGTATTAAGACTATTTAATCCACACATGGATACAATTTACAGCACAAGTAGGAATTATGTACAACACTTCAACTCAGTAGTTTCAAAAAGATGTAGTTTCAGAATGCATATTCAGAAGATTATTATATTATTCCCCATACAGTGGCAATCTTAGGTAAAAAAATAGCTAAAACCTTATGTGGGCACAAGTAGGAAAAAAGAAAACAGAACAAACAAACAATCAATCAATCAATAGCCACCACATAGCTCCAGCAAACTACAACTCCAAGCATTAGACAGGAAAACTAACTTTTATCTCTGAGATTGCATAGTACGAGTGACAGAGGTGTGGCCACTGCTACATCACACGGTACAACAGCAATGTCTTTCCCACAAGAACCAGGAGCATGAAGTAATGACCTCCACAGCATGTAATTTTCTCCTTTATACTTTGTGCTAAAATTTCTAAGGCAGAAAAGGAGAAACCAGCTTCACTTCCTGACTACATCTAAGAGGCACCGTAAATCATTGTAACAGATAGATAATAAGTTAGATAACAGAAGCAAGTAATAGCACTTCACATGTGAAGCACTTCACACATTACATGAAATTTTAAACAAAGTTTATCTATTTTTCTATGATAAATACTTACCCAAAACTAAGCAGATAGTGCATACAACACTAATGTAGTTTTAAAAATCATCATACTAGGACCACTTACTGCCCTTTTTTTTTCTTTTTTAGATTTGAATTGCTCTCAGAGTTAAAGTTTACTACACAAAGAAAAGTAGCAAAGCATACTGGCTTAGTTACAGGTTTGTTCAAAGCTGCCACGCTCACTGCCATAAAGCAGTCTTTGGAAGTTCATGTCCTGTGTCATGTCCTTTTTGCACTAAACAGACATTACACACTGAAGAAATGGATAGAGAAGGTCTGATTACAAACAACAGGATTGTTCTTGTGCAGAAAATTCCATTACAGGAATAGCACTACCTGACTTAGGTAAGATCGCACTTCTTCTGGCAGGATCTGCTTACCATTCATTTCACTAATCTCTCAGGAATAATTCACCTACTATGCCTGAAAACCTCAACTTCTCATAGCCTAGAAGCTTTTCATTTACTTTATTGTTATTTCAAAAATATGTAATTTACCTGGTTGATCTACTGAAGGCTGAGACTGAGCTTGATAATGTACTGATAAAGAACTAGAAGGAAGTCCAGAAGGAAGGAAGAACAGTGCATCCACAATCCCATCAATTATAGCCTGCAAGTTTGGATCCATGTTGGGACGAAGCTGAGAGAAGAATTCCACTGCACCAATTCCAATCAGTTTCTGGGCAGCAGGTGGATGCTACATCAGGACAAATAACTGACAAAGTTAGCCTGAAGAGTCTCAAGGCCTCTTGACCTTGGGGGG
>Ga0065711_1039869_pt1 | contig 17434 bp, 10 predicted proteins | sample Hoacrofraction12_FD_59098 | JGI IMG/M metagenome (GOLD analysis project Ga0065711, IMG submission 59098) | Hoatzin crop microbial communities from Cojedes, Venezuela - Epithelial fraction 12 v2 (version 2) | ecosystem: Host-associated > Birds > Digestive system > Esophagus > Crop | place... | reverse complement strand
GCGGGGCTGGAATATCTCCAGAGAAGGAGACTCCACAGCCTCCCTGGGCAGCCTGGGCCAGGGCTCCGTCACCCTCAGAGGGAAGAAGTTCTTCCTCGGGTTCAGCTGGAGCTTCCTCTGCTTCAGTTTGCGCCCGTTGCTCCTTGTCCTGTCGCTGGGCACCACTGAACAGAGTCTGGCCCCATCCTCCTGACATCCACCCTTGAGAAATTTATAAACATTTATTAGGTCCCGTGTCAGCCTTCTCTTCTCCAGGCTGAACAAGCCCAGCTCCCTCAGCCTCTCCTCATAGGACAGATGCTCCAGTCCCCTCACCATCCTCGTAGCCCTCCACTGGACTCTCTCCAGTCCATCAGTTTCGAAGCAAGATATTTAGCAGGATTTTTTTTTACCCCAGATTTTTTCTCCTCCTTACCCTTGAGTCTGTTTTCGCACAAGATTTTAAGTAAAAAATCTGTTCTTCCTTTCAATATATATATTTTTCTTTTCTCAATGCACTGAGCATGACGGAGGCAAATGGCAGTAATTAAACACATGGCTGGACGTGCTGACTATATATATTACTGACATTTCACTCTCTTACTGTCTTCAAGTACCTCTTGCTATGTGCTACATGGGTAAAATAGCAGAACAAATGATGCCATATATTCTGCTGGGTCCAAACACTGACTGTCTGAGCAAGTCGATATGGAAAGCGGCGTGGTAAGTAGCTCTAGAACATCAGCGATTCGTTGACAGGCATCTGTTAACGAAGAAGCAGGGAGGCTGTTTCATCCTTTGCACCACGCTCCACTTTCCAAAGACTCCTGCCATTTGTAGGATGGTTTGTGTGTCGGAAGACACAACGTAGGAGCAATCCTCCAGTTAAAACACCGCAGAGGTTGCCCTTCGGGTGGGCGAGGAAGGGGTGGACACAGCCTGGAGAGCATCGTGCATGTGGGTCCTCCTCCGGAGCCTGGCAGCGCAGATCCAGCCAAGGACAAGCAAACTCCTGTCATTTATTTTCCTTATCTTTCCTTAAGACTAAGCACGCACTCCAAATAGCATCCTGACTATACTTGAAATCAACTTTTGTAATAATTTTCATCTCTTTTTCATCCTCTTGAATAGTCTAGACCTGAAACACCCCTTGGTTTAAGTCTGAGATTTCTGCCCCCAACTTTCTAAAATTATTTGAGTTATTTCTTCTCTGCCAGAAGCTCTGCCAGCTCAGTGTTTCTTCTTCACTTTCAAGGGTATTTTATTTATTTTCTTCACTTTTAGATACTGAAATCGGCAAGAACAAATTTATATAATGAGCCTTAATAACAGTTTCTCCCAGAAGGTTACCTATTTATCTCCTGTTGTAGTGGTTTAAAAAGGTATGAAAATGATGGAAAAATACAGGTGTAGCAATAAAACTCTGGGACTGATAGTGAATAATTTAAAATAGTCTTTATCCATGGGGGTGATGCTTGGAACCCACCCACTCTGCGTGAACCTTTCCCAGTCACTCAGACTCCTCCTTTCATAACACTCACAGTCATATCCTCTCCACACAGACAAATAAACCCCTGTTTATCTAAACCTTTTCATCCAGATCCGTTCTATCTCTCAGCCTGTGTCACTTACCCAATAGCTACCACCTTTATCTGAATGTTTTTGATGTCCTGGATCATTCTGGATAAGCCGAGCTGCTGCGGGAGCACACGCACGACACGTGCTGCCACCACCATTTCAGCAAAGCTCACCTACCCCACAGCAAAAAGGTTTTAAAGTTATCAGCAGCAAAGATTTTTCTGTCAGTATCTCCCTCATAAACATTATTTAAGCAAATTAAAGACAGCGGAAGAGCAGAGACTAGCTTGGGGTTTTTCCTAACCAGCAGAAATGACACTGTTTGGAGACCTGCCCTTCATTCTGCACGCCGCGCCGTCAACAACAGCGCTTCCCCTCCAAGGCAAACGCAAACTGGGGTGCAACACTTCACTTTGAGCACAGCAAGACTCACCCTTACAGCAAGCTCCTCGGGCAACAGCCAGAGACTGGGTTTGTGCTTTGCACAGCACCAGCTACGCTCTCAACACCAGCAACAGCCATGTCAGCATTTTGTTCTTAATTATTTATCTGTTTTTAATGGCGGTAAGAAACAAATATCACAGGTGCTGTCTTTGCTCAGAAGACCCTGCTGCAGACAAGGATGAAAACCACCCTTTCTTTCCCCCTGGTTCTTTATTTACAGAACCATCTGCGTGCAGTTGCAGAGTCCGGTTGAGCCCTGTCCATCTCCCCATTTCCCTCTAGCACTAATTAGCAATGCAATCCCACAAAGAGTGAAGTTGCCCGAAACCTCCCCTCACTCACAGTGATTTATGTTCAATTTGTACAAATGGAGAAAATGAGATTTCAAATTTCAATGCCATTTCTGCAATGAGGTGATTAAAAGAGAGAGAGGTATTGCGTTCTACTGTATGGAATATTGATCCCAGTGCTATTTTCCTTAGCAATAACCATTAGCTCAGTACTATTTGCAAACCTCTAATGTGAACCTGGAGATGTAATTTACATTTGTGCTTTACTTATTTGCTTTAACAAAACAACACAAAAGCTTTGGGCCTTTCAATCTATCCTTATTGTCAATAAAATTAGCAGTTCATAAAAAAATTAATGTATATGCAAAACCATCCCTTCCTTGTAAACGACACGGAGACTGTAAACGTTGCTCAGAACAAAAGGGAGATAAACTATTAAAAGGCTCCGGCCATTTAACAAATTGAATACCAAACAAATTAAGATAGAGTTCCCTTTTGTCCCCTGCTTTAATTTCCGGGCCCCTGGGAGCCGGCAAAAGTTTCCCAAGTCCGGGGAGGTTTCCCCGGCGGAGCGCGGCGTTGACAGGGGGTGGCTGATGGGAACATAATGGGCACGGGGAAGTGCACGCTTCTGCTCCCAACCGGCGCCGTGGCTCTCGCCGTCGCGGGAGTCGCCCACGGCGGCGGGAAGCGCGGAGCACACACACGTGCACGGGCACACGCATGCATCGGCACACGTCTGGCATCCGAACACTTCTGGGGAGGACGCCAAGAAAGGGGAGGAAAAACACGAGAAGAAAGAGCGTAATCGTGGAATAAAGGCGGCCGGCGCCCGGGCGGCCGTTTTTCAGCCCCCAACCCTCGAATGAGACGAGGCGGCTCCTCCCGTCGCGCTGCCGCTCCCCGCGCAAACATCAGCTGCTTCTGCTGCCTGGCAGAGTTTAGAAGACGACAACAAGGAAAGAAGAGGGAGAAAGGGGGGGGGTAGAAAAAGCTAATGACCCATAATTGCCATGATAGCGGACTAGGGCCCAGGCAGCTGTTTGACATTCCCGGTATGTATAGTATGCAAATATCTACAAAGGGCCGACACAGTTTCTCTATTGTGGATCCTGAGGGTAACCAAATTAGCCTTTGGCAACCATGGTAATTGGGAGGTGCTGTTCCCATTAGGAGTCCTGCAAATTATGAAGAAAAATGGACCAAAGGCTTTGTCACAAATAATAAAACCAAGAAGAAAAGAGCAGGCGGCCGTCTTTGCTTTGCTATTCTTTCTTTTTTTTTTTTTATTTCTACATTGTGTTGTTAATATCTCTCTGTTTAGTAATAAGAAAACAGTCCTCGGTGTCCTGCTGGACCCTCCTGGGCCTTCCACAGCAATATTAAGTTCTGGGGAACATTAAATATGGGACAGCAGCATCAGCTGCAAATTCCCCAGGCAGAAGCCTCCCAACCAGGCACCGCACTCAGCGAGACAACGCTGCCTCCGCTCTATGCTGCTTTTAGCTGTCTGAATCAGAATTAGGAAGGAAAAAAAAAAACCAAACTTAGCTGGTACTCTGATTTGCATAGGACAAAATAGGACGCAGAGCGCCAGCGAAGTTTTTTCTCCCTAACTTTGACTCACGCAGCTAAACACAGATTTGTTCTACGAATCCCTCAACTTTGCTGCACAAGAGGCTACATTTTCCGCTAATGATTTGAATTTGTCTTTCACTCTTCCCACCTTCTTTGATCATCCCATATTTCTCAATTCCAGCACGCAAAACACTGTTTGATTGTTATGATCTACTAAAAAATTCACAACTGCCAACTTTTTGAGTGGAGCTCTCAGCTGTGACACCAGAAGTCAATGCCAAAAACATGAAATGCTTTTGTCTTTAACTCCCCCGAAGCACAGAGCTCACCGTCTCCATGAGCTCTCCTCGAGCATGCAACACCCAGTGACACGGCGATGAGATCAGACCTACATGCGCTGTCAGTCAGGTTCAGGTAAGTCCCCAGCCACGGTCCCGGCAAAATCCCTGAAAAACCCAAGTTTTTGGAAAAAAGCTACGCTGACATTGAAAGTAGGAAATGGTCTCATTTGCTTTTGCATTTCTTCCTGTAAACTGTGTGACTACATCCCCTGAATAAGACAAAAAACAGAAATAAAACAAAAAAACCCTTTCTTAGGCTCTTTTTGGTTCAGTATAAAATGAAAGCAAGGTGCCATCACAAGGGCTGAACAGTGCAACCTACAAAAGCTTATTACTACTGCTTCCTAATTGCTAATTTTAGGCCAGATTCTTGTTTTAAAATTTATCTAGCTTCTTCCTATTATCAGGATTTAGGCGGGGACAGCAATTACAGGCAGAAAAGAATGAATTAAATTTCTGATTTACAATTCAAGGGGCAAAATAAACAGAAGCAGAGGCAGAAAAAAAAAATAGAAGCGTTTGACTAAAATGGAAAAAAACATAGAAGGAAAAATAAGCAAACAACACTATTTTTAAGATCTATTTGAATTTTAGAAATGACATTTATCAGTGGAGAAGTTCCCACTGTATAATACACACCGAGATGACGGCCACAAAGCTGGGCGACGGGACCCCCATCAGGCCTTAAGGATCTGACTTCAGGCTGTGAAGTGCCTTTGCCTGTCACAACAGTGAACATTTCCCAGAATCAAACTCCTTTTTTTATTTTAATATAAATCTGAGTGAAGGCATGCACACCTTCTAATAAAAGGAAGAGCCGAGAATACCTCCCTCTTTTAAATAGTAGTCTAATTTTTATATACACAGCAGAGTCTCTGTGGCCCAGAAGAAAACCCAACTCTCCTAACGCACATCTCCTAACCCACCTTCATGCCAAATGCTGCTGCTTCCGCAGCAGAGGCTGAGAGGCTCCCTACCCAAGCCCAGCCCTGAGCCTGGGTTTGAAGCACTCTTCCAGCAGATGGGGTGGAGGTAGGGCTGTGCCAGTCAGGAGGAAACATCTCCAGGTGGGGCTCCAGCCTGCAGAGAGAGGGCATGGTCCCCACCGCCTCCGCTCCCAGAACTGGATTAAAGAGGGAACATCTCTCCGGTCGGTGCGCGGGGCGATCCCACAACACATGGCAGAGGCACGCGAGATCTTCTGGAATGCAAACAGGGAACGCCTACATTGAGGACCCTGACTCGGCTTTTTGTGAAACAGACACTAATTTACCCGGCACTAACACAACTAATACACCTTTAATACCAAAAGCAAGACTTTAGGCACCTGAAGAATTTTTCTGGCAGGAAATTAAGTGCCTAAGGGATTAACCGGTGATTTTAAAGACACATTTTAGATTGAATTAATTACTTCTGTATAATAGTACTTTAAGAATCCTTAATTTCTTTCGATGCACCCAGACTGCCCCGAGGAGGCTTGCCCAGTCCTGGTCTCCACACCCCCCATTTTGGGCAGCTGTGAAAAGCATTTGCACATAAAGCAGCCTAACACCATGCCAACACGACACACACAAACTTTCCAAATCACAGAGAGTTATCGCATAGAATGGGAAGTTCAGAAATCCACCACAAGAAAAGTTCTTGTTGCACTGGTACTAATTAATGTACCAGATTTTTCTGCTGGGTGGGGGACACCTTGCTGTGAGTAACATGCATAGTCTGATTTTTTTTTTCCCCCTCCAATTGCTCCAGGCTGGCAGCCCAAACAGTCACTTTAAAGCGGCTGAAAGTGCCAGGACAGCATCCAGGCCTTTTAAAATAAACAAGATTCAGAAGAGCAGCTTCAGGAACCTACAGCCATTGCAATGGCTGTAAACCTGAGTCGGTGAGTTCTATCAAATTTGTAGGAAAAAAAAAAAATCATAAGCCAAGTCTCACACAGAAGAGCAGTGTTTTAATTTTTCATGCTCAGACTAACTCTTCATCCTAAAACCACCGTAGCAAAAGTCTTAACCCCAGATCTTTATTTTTTCATGGTTTCCCCTCAGGGCCTCTTTAAACAGCCGGCAGAAGAGTCACTTCCCCGTCGGTGCAGTTGGCACGCCGGCAAGTGTACTTAAAGTTTGCGTCTGATCAAGTTATGTGTATTGGATCTGAAACCAGTTAGTCAATTCTTTCAGGTCCCTAAGTGGCGATTTGTGGTAATGTCTACATCAATACTAACAGAGCGGTTTGCTAGCTGGTTTACGTAAAGCAAATGTCTGAAGGATGGAGGGGCTGCCTCCAAGGGTTCTCTCAGTTAATGGAGATGTGGCTGGAAAAACAAACACACCGATACAAAAGAAGTGCTGCTTTTAAAAGGGCCATCCTTCACCGAAACACACAGCCCGGAGGAGATGACGGACGGGCATCACCCAGGCACTTGCACCCTATCCCCAGCTGTCTTCTGGGCAAGCTTCTGCCACGGAGCCTTCAGATCCCTGCTGTCCAGCCTGACTTTGCTCCCTCAGCCTTAGCACTAAGAAGATACAACCCTGTTGCATTAATTAAAACAAATTAAAAAAACAAATAAAAACTATTATTATTATTATATTTTAAGCAATAATCCTGGTCCTTTCCTCCTGCATTTTCTTACTCCTTGGGCTCCAAATGGTGGATACAAGCCACAAATTAGATACAGCAAAAGGTAAAGAAAGCAAAACAAAACAACCAACCAACAAAAAAATACCCTAAACCACACTCGGGAAAAGTGTAATGAAAAATTAGAAAAAGGTAAAAGATGTTATATGAAGGAAAATTACAATTAATGAAAAAAGCAGGAAGCTGCCTACTGTTAAACAAAAGCTGCTGGTTTATCTACAAATAATAAAGGACTGCTATAAGCAATAGACAATATTGGACTAAACTTCTCCTTCCCAATAACAGCTTTTCTTTCCTTAATATTTTTCTTTTTAGTCCCCAGTAGAACACAAGCTCTTCAGAGCAAGAAGTAGCTTTTGGCCTGGTTTGTAAAGTGCACAGGCAAACGGGCTGATCTCAGCCAGGCCTTGGAGCACTGCTGAATTGCAAACAAACATACCACAGGCATGTTGTACTCGGTGTAGAGCTTCTTTACACCTGTAATGTCTCTGCAAGACCCCACGCGTGCCTGTTGCACCACGGAGAACACACGACCCAGCTCTCGTCATGCAGCACATCTCCTCCTCACTCATCATTCGGTGGTTTTCTTTCTAAGATGAAACACCTTTGAGCAAAGAGGATGCATTTGTCTAGACAGAGCTCTGGGGTTTTTAGGATTGCGACAGAATTAGCAGCTTCTAGAAATAAAATAACCTAGAGAAGAAGATTGTCTTGTGTTCCCTGAGACAAAAGCGGGCAGATAGTTCCTACGGGGGCTGGGCTGCGCAGGACACCCGCACCGGGCTGGCCGACTCCTCCTCCTTACCCTTGCAGCCCGCTCCACCTCTCTTACAACACACACGGGCTGTAGCCGAGACCTTGGGGGAGGTCAACAGGAACTTTGGTCACTGACTTCACTGTCTGTCCTCACCGGATTCTGTATGTCACCTTCTGAGACCCAGCATACACACGTTCTCCAAAGACTTTTGTAAATGTGTGTGGTATTTAGCTTCTGCTATGGATGGAGCAAACAGAAGCTACGTAATAATGTAGTCATGTGAAAGCCCATCTTCTGCAGCTGGTGCCTCCAGGCACGGCTCTTCTCTCTGGACAGGACCTCTCACAAGCCTCTTCTCCTCGGGTGGCAGAACTGCCAAGCCCTTGTAGCCGGTATTCTTCAGAAAACAGAGGAGTTAATTCCCATCACTCCAGTGTGAAAACTGCCAGAGGTTTAACGAACCAGAACGCAGGAGACAAGGAACATCTACACCGATGTGGTATTCAGGAATGTCTCACCTTCCAGGAAAGGATCTTGAACAGCAGAGGGACAAACGGAGGCAGAAGGAATTCGTAAGGAGAGATGCAATTTGTAACTGATTAAACATTTTTTGAAATCTGTATCTCTAGGTATGCTGCGAGAATGTTTTCTTTCCAAGATTTGTCATCATACATTAATTGGTTGTTCCGTAATTATTCATCACCATCTCCGCAAGCATTTAGAATAAAATTTTTGGAAAATTCTCACGTATGATGCTCCACGTTAGCTGCGGATTTGTAGACCCCCGGGCAGCAAGCACACATCACTGATCTATGCAGCTCCCGCAGCCTGTAAATGTTGGAATCCAGTGCTGCACTTGAACGACGGACGAGCTGGAGCCAGGGCCCTACACTCCCGGCCTCCACCCACACACTAACCAAAAAACACGAGCACCATCCCTCCAGACGTTTCATCCCGTTGTTGCTACCTTATGACCTGGTATAGCTCGCTACTAAGAGGAGCGTAGCATCAATCTCCAACACCCAGACTCCACTGGCCCAAACCCCTTCCGAGGGCCTTCCTGAGCTGCCTTTGGGTGAAGAACGTGAAGAGGTCAGCTGACCACAGGTTGCACCATATTTAAAGAGCAACATCGAAACCCATACGTGGCTGGGAATGGGAGAGCGATGGAATAAAGGATCTATACAGTCAGATGGAAGCTGGGGAAGGCGAGACCTTTCCTGGTTTGTCATTGTCAGCCCCGCAGATGGCATGTGCAAGCAGCGATGAAGCGATACCCTGGTCCGTGGGAGGGGAGCAATCCATATGTGCGAGATGTATGTAGAAGCGTAAGCAAACAGGAGAGGAACCACAAGCTAAAACCACATGTGGGCAATGCACACGAGCACGTGTTACAGAGTGTACTCTGTTAGTTTGATTTAGGACCACAGTCCTCCCCTGTAAAAGTACACCTGAGAACTGGAATGACAATCCTCACAGAAGCGGAGGTGCTGCTACCGCATCCTTTGCCTCCAGCACAGCCACAAGAGTTTCAGAGATCATCAGTCAGTCTGGAGATTATCCTGTTATTCGGGATTCTTATCCCAATTTGCTAGGGTCATAGAGAGGGAGTATCCCTTGGCACAGCCTTTCCTGGGGAAGATCTGTTGCATCCTGACCGTCTCTGCAACAGCAAAGTGTCCACAAAGGGTGGCTCAGCTCCCGTCCACGCTGCTGCACAGGGAATAAATGGACTGCATGGATTTGTTCTGTGCCCTTGGGCACGTCGCTGCTTCCACGCTCTGCTTCAAACAGAGTACAAAACCCACTACTTCCACACCAGCTATGCTCCGATTTACACTTTGTGAAGTCATTTAAATATACTGCCTGAAGTGTAAAATCTGTGAACTGTCAGCAAACGTCAGCTTGGCAAAAACTGTTGCTATTTATATTATAATAAAGTGCTGTATGTATACCAAGAGATGGCTTTGATAGGATCTGTTCTCTCTCAGACAAAAATAGGGAATAAATGATCTCCCAAGGTCTCCTTCAGCCCTGTTCTGCACGATCTTATGTAGAGGGAGAGCGGAAGGCAAACCCTGCGGGCCAGCTCCCCTCTGGATACACAACTCCCAGCGCCGGTGTCCGAAGGCAGCCGCCCCTCTGGAAGCCAGCGCGGGCGAGGTGCTGGGCTGTGCAAACCCTTCCTCCGCCCAAGCGAGCTCACGCACTGCAAGCTCTCAAGATGCTGCCTGTGACAAAGACACTTTTTCAGACCCTTCTTCATGCCATCCAAGACTTCATGATTTCAAGCAAACAATAAAAAGCAGCAGAAAAACACCCAAACCCGAGTTTCCAAACTGCAGCAACGAAAACGTTTCCAAATCTACCATTTTCCTCCTCGAACCTCAGTGCTTCCACAGAAGGCAAAGAGGGGTTTAGCAGCATTGTTCGAGGGATTTTCAAATTACAATTTCATTTTCTCTCGCTAACAGAGAGATCCTGCCCAACAGCTGCAGGCAGAACAAGTTGTTTTGTGGGGAAAAGGAAGCGTAGAGCAATTATTTATTTACTCAAAGAATTTGCCTTTAATAGGAAGACTCTTTTCTTGTTTATAATTTGAATTTTTCATTTTAAAGCTTCAGTATACATACCATAAGAACATCACAAATGCCACTTTCCGGTAAATTTTAGCTGTTGCTTTCAAATGTCATCAGGGTGTGAGCTGACCCCCAGCCCCACACCCCGCATGCAGAGGGTGCCCTCGGGGGGGTGGGCTCGGCACCCCACGAGCACGGAGGGGAACAGGGCTCTTCCACAAGCAGCTGACTGCCCTTGTTTCTTCTGAAGCTCCCATCGGTTTCAGTGGGAGAGCATGTCAGGCTCAATCAGACTAGACTATACAGAAGGAGCACACAAGAGAAAGAGAAGGAAAGAGATGTTTATGCAGGAAAAGGCTGGGAGAGTATTTGTTTATGGTAAATACATTTTAAAAACTATCAGTAGTTTTTGCAAGCATTTTAACACGTAGTATGCATTATGTTTGTTATTGTTTGGGGGGTTAGCTTGTATTTTTATATTCATTTTTGTTGTTCTTTTTAGATCAAATAGCAAATGATTGGCAGGAATCCTGTAAATCTTAAAGGACGCTCATTTATTTTGCACATTTTTCTCCTATATTTTCAGAGATTAGTGTATGTAATATTTTAATGCTATGGCATAAATATGAATGAGAGTGAGAGCTCATATCTATACACTTGTAGCGTATGCGATGGTGATATCCACATGATTAGATATAAGGACATGTTGTAAAATGCATTTCACGTGCAAGGTTGTTCAGGGTGTGAGGCAGCAAGATTTAACAGTCAAGTCTCTGTCACGGTGGCTGAGCTGAATTTTTGACCAGTAAAGAAAGTAAGTCTCCATTACCAACAGATGTGGTATTTTGTCTCCATTACTGATGTCCCTGAGAAATAACATGAAGACTGATGATGAATCAAAAAATATAAATTTGTTTTAGAGGCATTTTAAAACAAAAAAATTCAAATTTTAATTTTTTGTTGTTGAATTTATGGCAGGTTATGTAGTAGATTTATGGGACAAAAAGCTACTTAAAAAACACTATAAATACATAATAATAGAAGAAAAATCATTCAAGTCTAATATTCAAAATACAGGAAATCAAATTTAAACACCCATCTCGATAATCATCTTCATGAAGACTATGCAGACATCTGTATTTCTGCTAAAGACACATACGCAGTTTGAAAAAAGACAAAAAGATGGAAGCAAAAGTGGGATGTATGGGATCTTCTGGAACAAAGGAAATGGAGATGCAGTTACCACAAATATTAATATATGTTTATTCAATCAAGCCTCGAGACCATCATTACGAGACATTTAAGTAATTTACAGACTCTGTGTGTCCAAGCAGACCCCGCTGCCTCTCCCTGCCCAAAGGGGTTAGGGGTGCAGCAGACCCTCCCCAGCGCTGGAGCTAAGCAGACCTCCAGGACACGCAGCCACAGCACAGAAAAGCTCTTCTGCTCCTGACCCAAGAGCAGCACCTGCAAACACCGTGCTCCGAGGGCACGGCTCTGAACGCTTCCTCACTTTTCTGGTTTGAATTCTTGAAAATGTGTATAGTCTCAGGCACAGAAAAAATGCCATTTTTACCATTCGCTCACGACTGCGATCCAAACACACGCATTTGGGAATACAAGTGATCGAGCCCGTGTTAGCGTGCCTAGTCGCTCCGCTGGCCCGTCGTACCCCGGGAACCGACCCCAGTGCCGGATTTCCGCGCTTCCCAGGGGCCATCACTCTTACATCGCCGCACAGCATCCTGCCACCCCATTCCCTCTTGCAGAAGGATATGTCAGTTTTCCCAATGCAGGCCTTCTATCCTTGGAAAAACATGGGCAGGACTTCTTTCAAGAGGTGAAAGGACTAAAGATTATCCTGAAGAGGAACTATAAGACATGCTACACACAAAAGTTCAAGGAAATGTGCTACCGAACAAAAATAATGTTTACTACTTAAAATGAACATGAGCAAGGATTGATCAATATGCTTTTTTTTTTTAAAACGCATATAGGCAACTGAATCAATTTGGGCCATTTCCTCATCAAATTCTTGTGTTTTGCTGCTGACAGGTTTACATCTGTTTACAGCAGTGTGATTTCACCATGGTCACGATACTGCGCTTAAAAAAAAGGTATGGGCATGCCTCAGAAACGGGAAGAACATTAACGTCCTCACAGTAATTACTGCCCGGGACCAAATATTTTGACAAATCAGTGGCTCAGATCTGGGCTGATGGGATCAACTTCAGTTCTTTCAAGAGCCCTTCCAGCCATCACTCAACACCTGGGCGAGAGCCAAGTCAAAACAATGTCTCTGACGTGCTTCGACAAACGGGAGCAAGCAAGATCAGAGTAAAACCTCTGCTGAGACCTTGACGGCCTCTCTCTGTCCTTCTGCCTGAAGAAACAGTTTTGGAGGCAATGAACAAATGCACAAACTCATCCTCCCAGATTTGGGGAAAGAAAAATTCACTCATTTACCTATTCTGTGGTCAAAATCTTTGTCTCCCAAATACCTCATTAGAAGGGGGGGGAAGAAAAAGCATAATTGCAGAATAGTTCTATTTTAACTCTTCCCTGCATTTAAACTGACAAATGAAAAAAAAAAAAAAAAGAAGAATTTTGGTTATGGAGATTTCAAGGCTCTCTTCCTCCTGACGTCCTTTCCATCTCTGGAATGACGACTGTCTTCTCCCTGGTAATGTTCCTTTCTTTTCACTAGAGATGTGGACACTGGGATGACTAGCAAGGAAAGCACCAGCCTGACCTGCACCAGGTTAGTCCCATTAGTCACAGAATAATTCAAAAAAGTATTTGAGCAAAGAAATGCTTTTTCAATTTTTTTTTAATAATTTCATGAATAAGTCAGTCTGGGACCATGGATACTGGTCAACTTCTTCCCCAAAAGCAACCCAAAAGTGAAGGTGTTTCTGTGGAAAAAATGAAACTGTGATTTTATTTTTTTTAGTATTTTTAAAAAATGAAGCCAAAAGCACGAAATCAGATAGCTAAACAGGGGAACTGGGCCAAATGAAGACAAAGTACTTAACCCACCTGGAGAGCAAAACAGGCCATCCAGCCCTGCCGGCCAACCACCCGGGGTTTGCAGCCGGAGGAAAATCCGCTCGGGTGCATGTGGCTGGAGAGGATCTCACGGCCGTGCCGAGCGCTCCGAGTCTTCCCACGTCCCCGTCACGCGGTGGAGATTGGCTGCTGGAGAGTGGTGGGGAGGGGGCACGAACGGGTAGGTGGTGGGGGAGTCTGGCTGTCTGGGGAGAGTGGCTTTGAATTGTTTTTTATTTTTATTTTTTTTTAAACTACATACATTGCATGAAAAAAAACCCTCCGTTTATTCCTTTTGGGTCATATGAGGGAGCCACTGGCAAAGATAATAATATATGAAGCAAGAGAACGAGAGGGAGGGAGGGGAGGGAAGGAGGGAGGAAGGGAGAGAGAAGCAAAAGGCTTTCTATTATTCGGGACACTGGTGATGCACACTGAGGCAGTTGGAAGATTAAATTAAGTATTATATCTGCTGACCCCATTGCCATGGTTACCGGACAGCGGAAAATATTAATCAAGCCAAGCCTTTTCAGCTGAACATACCAGAAAAAAAAGCTAAATATAAATCTATATGTACATATTTGCTGGTCTGCCATGCTAATGTGGAGTGCCAGCAACCAAACCACCTGATATCATCAAGATAAACAAATTCAAAATACCCTTGCCGCACGAGCAGGCTGACGTCACCGTGGCGAGCGCAGCATGGGGAATGGGGGCTGCAGCGCGCTCGCTCTTCCTTCAGCCGATTAAAAAAGGAATTTCAATAAGGGACGGTAACGTCTTGCTGGGTGCCCGAGCTGAGCTCAGGGCTCTCCGTAAGGAACTAACGCACCATCTCCCAGCCAGGGCAGCCCAGCCAAAGGAAGGCAGGAGGGATCGGAAACCTTGCAAGGGTGACTGGGGCGAGGTGCCAGTCCAACAGCCAGCACGGGTCCCAGCAACGCCGGCCCACGAGCCGGCTCTCACGCGCGGAGCTGACCGCGCCACGAAGCCAACCTCGCCACGGAGCTGTGCCTCCGCGCCTCCCACGGGAAACGCAAACAATTCCCACCAACTTCATCTTCACCTTCAAGCTAGAATTAGCGCTCAGAGGAAACCCAGCTGCAGTCTCCATCTGTACACCAGGAAGCATTCTTCGTGAATTCTGTCTAGGCGACCCACAGGTCTCTGCCCTCCTGTAAGTCTACTACAGACCCCGTCTGCTGGGTACCTACACAGCACACTCAGACTAACAGACAGCATTCGGGTATCTAAGGTGGTAGAGAAGAGACGTTGCTGATCTGGAAGGAGAACGTGACCGTATTACTGCAGAGGGAATCATAATGTGTAAGAAGCATCCAAGTAAGCCTCATCCACAGCCCTCATCTACCGCCTCCGTCCGGGTCTCACCTGGAATGGGTCCGACACAGGACATTCGCAAGGAACCCCTTAAGCCTTCGGTAGGGGACAAATGCAACCAGAATAAAAACGCGTTGTTAATAGTTATAATGCTGATATTAAACTTCTATCATTTTTTTAACTCTAAGCCCAGAAATGGGGATAACTAATTATTCCATCTCTTTCCATGCAGTAAATCATTGGCATAACTAAAAAAGGAATTTAAACCCCTCATTCTCTGCTTTAGCCACATATTCAAAGGGAGACGTCCATATGAAGAGAGTATTTTCTCCCAGACAACACATCCACTTTTGCTTTGTTGTCTGTTTTTGTCTTTATCTGACAGATAAGTTTTGTGCAGCTGCTGCTGACTTGTGTGATTGTCCCTAAAGTATTCAAAATATGCAGAATACTCAGGTGACAACTACACATCCTTTGTTGTGACCTCTCCATATAGCGAGGTGCTGGAGAAGAGAGATTGGAACCAACTGAAAAACAAGGGAATAAGTCACTAGAGCCAACTAGGTACGTGGTACCTAGCAGATCAGCTCAAACGACAATTCAACTCGAGCGCCGAGACATTTGGGTAAGTCTGACGCAGCAGCACAAATCGGCTACGTCGCGGGGAAACGGCGCATCTTGAATCTGCCGATGTTTTGGGGTGCATCAACAATTCAACAAAACCCAAAGGAAGGTGGTCTGACAAGCACCGGTTACAGCTTTCTGCATCCCCCTTGGTACTATAGGTAAAAGAAAAAAAGTTATTCCAAGAAGTAAACAAAACACACACAGAAACCGAGAGAAACTACTCCGAGGGGACCCGCTGTTTGGAGGAGGGGGAAGCCCTTCCTCCAGCCCAGGCTGGGACCAGCGCAGAGGAACACACGTTTCTGCGGCAGCGCGCACGAGGGATTCCAGAGAGAAACAGAAACGCTCCCTGCGACTGCCCCGGTTCACACCACGCAGTGCACTACGTGGTTCCCGACAGCCGCACGCCGCGCAGCAGACGCGAGCCCGCGCCGGGCACGGCGAAGAGCCAAAGCCCCTCTGACACGGGCTGGAGGGAGCCCACGCAGCCACCCCTCGCACACGCACAGACACGCACGCGGTCGGACAGAACCGCATCCCGGCGTTCTCAAAATACAGCAGATCGAGATCGCGAATACAAATATGCACATAAAATATTTCATACATCAGAGAAAACAAATGTTCTGGTTCATTTGCAGTTCTGTAAAAACGGAGCCAAATTTACTGAAGGCATAAACAAGGACGTCTCTTTCATTTTTAAAATGTTAATGAAGAATGAGATTGTTATTTGTTCTTGGTCTATTTTGTGATTTTAGCCAATAGTTCTAGTGATAATTATCAACTGTTTATATTTAGATAAAAGCAGTCCATATGGCAACAGCAGAACAATCTGATGTTTAGATCCACAGCTACATGTTTTCTATAAATAATATGATTGAATAACTGTAACAAATTATTTCATCAGTCTAAAAGCAGATACCAATATATAACAACTAAGAAAGCCATTTACTCATTATCTGCAAATAATAAATACCTTCCCAAATGCATTTACACTTTGGAAAATACAAAAATATAAAAATACAGATATTAAGATATGTTCATGTAAACATTTATGGGTTCAGATTTACTTCTTAATTTCCCATGAATTCACACAAAGTATCAGATGGGTTCTTATGATAACTAAAGGACCTGCCTAATTTTGCATAGATAAACACTTACTGTTATTTGATGCATTTGGATCTGACCCTTACCCAGATATCATCCCTATTCAAACAGCCCTGCCAATATTGCAGATTCCAAACCTTAAGAGTGCCCCTTCTGAAAGGGACCTTGATTCTCGAGGTGGGGGGGGGAGCCTCCTCAGCTTTGAAAATACTCGCAACGATCAGACTAACGTCACCCCCAACATCACGGCAACGTTGCACACACCCGGAGAGAACGGCTCCAGCAAAGCCTTCCCGGGATTTTTCAGTCTCGGTACCCCTCCTCAGGTTTGCCAGGTTTCATAGCCCTCCTCCTCGCACACAGGAACAACCCCAGAAGCAGACCAGGGCATGGGCAGCGTGGGCAGCGTGGGCAGCGTGGGCAGCCACCCCTTCCCAGCAGGGAAAATGATTGCAGCACAATGGCCGGCACGGACAGCTTAGGGCAGCTGTGTCATATAAATTGTCAGCAATGACCATAAGCACTCAGAGAAACAATTTAATTCCTCACTCCCGCCATCATGGGCTGATATATTCTTTCAAGGTCATTACCCAAGGCTAGGAGGGTCACATGATTAACGAGTGACATGTCCAATGAGGGCGGCTGTGCCTGAGCAGGCCTTATATTAATTAGACAGAAGCGCTGAAAAATAAACGGTGCCTGGCAAGGAGGGGCCAAACTTGAACCTCGATGGCTGCTGCACCTCCCCAAACTTCAGAAAATACCATCCCGCTCCTTCCCCTTGCATAGTAACCTGCTGCTTCGTCATAGAAATTCACAAGCAGGATACACAAAAGATGCTCCTTTCCTTGTTTAAATGACCTGGGCTCTCGCCTCAAGTTTCCCTTGAGTCTTTGCTTTGTGCTTTTCTTCCTCCTTGCCATAAGTCACTGACTGATACCGCGTGGAAGCGCAAAAGACAACGAGTCACAATTCATCGTGCGATCCAAGAGCAAATTTAAAAAACAAAAGTCCTAAGCCTGCAGGTTTGTGCCAGGCATTTAGAGAGCCCTACAGCAAACACTAGGACATACGGTGGCCCATCATCAAAACCTGCAGCAATCTAATCCTGTCCAAAAAAAAAAAAAAAAA
>Ga0065711_1039868_pt1 | contig 17434 bp, 13 predicted proteins | sample Hoacrofraction12_FD_59098 | JGI IMG/M metagenome (GOLD analysis project Ga0065711, IMG submission 59098) | Hoatzin crop microbial communities from Cojedes, Venezuela - Epithelial fraction 12 v2 (version 2) | ecosystem: Host-associated > Birds > Digestive system > Esophagus > Crop | place... | reverse complement strand
GTCACCCTCAGAGGGAAGAAGTTCTTCCTCATGTTCAGACGGAACTTCCTATGCTTCAGTTTGTGCCCATTGCCCCTTGTCCTGTTGCTGGGCACCACTGAAGAGTTTGGCCCCATCCTCCTGACACCCACCCTTAAGATATTTATAAGCATTTATAAGGTCCCCTCTCAGCCTTCTCTTCTTCAGGCTAAACAAGCCCAGCTCCCTCCGCCTTTCCTCGTAGGAGAGATGCTCCAGTCCCCTCATCATCCTCGTAGCCCTCCGCCAGACCCTCTCCAGTAGCTCCTCGTCTTTCTCGAACTGGGGAGCCAGAACTGGACACAGTACTGCAGATATAGCCTCACTAGGGCAGAGTAGAGGGGGAGGAGAATCTCCCTCGACCTGGTCATTTGCTGAGTGGCTACAGGAGTTATCCGACCAAAATGGTTGAGGGGGTTCCACTCTCCCTCGGGCACCAGTAAGAGGTACAATCCAGCTCCTGGTTTGGACTTCTACTGCAGGGCAGCTCACAGTACAATGGAGTGTCTACAGCCATTAGGCTTCGCTACAGAAGTATCTGGGGGGAGGAGGAAAGAATTACGTCTGCATTGTTAAAATTGAACAGCAAAGCTTGATTTATCCTCATTATGCTAAGACATTGCAGACAAAAAAACGGCGCTCAGCCTAACTTCACTAATATGGTTAGAAGGCAATATGCCATCAGACATTTCACTTCACAGATCTAATTACTGGGTTTGTCTGATGCTTGTCAAACTGTTGGAAATCAATTTTGAACAAATATTTCTGTTTGGAATAGATGGCATGCAGCATAATTATGAAACAAACAGTTGGTCATAGCTCTGAACGTAACTAGAACCGATCTGCTGGTGCATTTAGCCTTTACACAAACGTTTTTCCCATTTGCTAGCAGAATGAATGCGGAGGGAAATGCCGGTGTGTCTCATAATACAGATTCATACGAGTTTAACACTCCCACTGCAGTTAACAAAGAGATCGATTCCATTACAGCTCACTCTCCTCCCTCCCTCTATGCCAACGCTTATCACCTTCAGGGAAAAAACTCCACCAAAGGCAAATTTTCTCTATGGCTTCAGCGTAACTGAAGGAAGAATATTTTTCTGCACAAGAAACTCAGCTTTTCCTAGGGATTAATCACGCTGTGGACCAACCCTCCACGAAAATGAGAAGACATCTGCTAAGCATAACATGCACTCCTCCTTTGCATTTCCTCCCTCACTGCATACATGAGACATTATAGAGCATATAAGGCTCTTACCAGACAAGAACGAAAGGCTGTGAGGGTGTTTCCACTCTGCTGATGAGTACACTTCTACACTGCTCTGATGAAGCAGTGAATAAGGGGTCTGTTGCGACACAATTTTCCTTACGATAAACCTCAGTACTAAAAATACAGTAAAAGTGGAAAACCCCACTTGGCCCAGTACAGATTCACAAATACCTGTTACTACAGAGTTGTATTTCCTTCTGTTAAACTAAGCTGAATAAAAGACCAAGTTTAGTTCTACATTACATCTTGGGTCAACAAAGATCACTGGCTAAGCCTGCCGAAAAGGACTGCACTGCTGCTGGTAAAGGCACAACACGTTTTTAGAGCTGACATTTAGACTGCATTGCTGTCGCCAGACAAATGGAACTTCCACTTAAAATTTTACAAGGAGAGCCCCACAGGTGCTGGTTTCCCTGAGTCCCTGATGCCTTGTGGAATACCAGTTCTCAGCCGCTCCTTGCAGGCAGCGCTATGCCCCCGAGAGCTACTGCCGGACAGAAAAGCGACAGGTCAGGTAGGATCTGTTCATCCCAGACCTTTGCTAACACCCAAGCCTTGGCACAGCTGCTTTCAGACTGCTGGAACATCTCACCTGGCCGAGCCCTGCCTGGGCCTCTCCCACTGAAGAGTGGCCCTCGGGGAAGCAGGGCTTGGCCTGGCAGCAGTGCTCGCATGGAAACACGAAAAGGTTTTGATGGGGAGAAGGGAAGTGCCAGTTCGCATCCTATTATGGAAATACCTGTCTTTGCGGGTTTAGCGGGAGAAAGGAGTGACACTAGGTCTATATTATTTATGTTCATATTTTGAAGGAAATAAATACCATATTCGCTCAGGTGGAACAGGAATATGTACTTTTTAGCATAAAACTATGCTGCAGGAAAAAAATGAAAATTGCATAGAATGATGGTTCTTTCAGATGCTAATTACTACAGTATGATAAAATAAGTGCAATTCCTCTCACTTCATTTCCAATACTAACCTAAAATGTATTTCAGATCTGCTGAAAAAAAACCTCAAACATTTGACATACTTTGGCATCATTTCACAAGTAGGTGTTTACTAGGTAAAAGACCCAGTAAAATCTCTCTTGAAATGACTAGCACCCTTCTTTCCAAGGGGCCAGTCAATGAAAAACTTGCTGGCTGCCAAAGGTGTCTGCAACACTTGTGCTGTTCTTTTGACACTGGGATAATTAAACCTCTTCCAAGCTGACTTGACAGTTTCTTCTGGGTTCCCTCAGCGTACCAGACAGTAGGTCTTGTTGTCATCCTGAGATGTACCATCTTCAGGACTTCCCTCAGCTAATGAAAGATAATTCTCAGAGCTTGGGAAGCAGAGCTGGAAAAATCGACCCAGTGAAGTAGTTTATCCTAAAGGTTGCCAAGACAAGAGAGGTGTTCTGCCAGAAACGTTCTTTACTACACACAGTCACTGTTGGTCTGCATAAGGATGATCAAAATCATCAACTCCCTGCTTGGGGGTCAAGAAAGGACTTTCAGATTTTAAGTACTGGGCCCAGTGTGGGCATTGTTTGTACAAGCAGTACCAGTGTGCATGGGTCACACAAAATCCAGTCAAAATAAATACGCTTATTTCAATAAAGCAACTGTTTCAAGGTCACATTTATACGGAGGCAAACTATAAAATTATATGCAACACAACTAGTAAATTCTGTCATTTAACAGCACATATCATCTGCTTTCCTAAGTTTGCCTCTTTCACTTCAGGGACCCAACGCTTAAAAGCTAGATGACGAACACAACACAGAAGTCAATACACATTTATTTCACCTATAAAAGTAGCTGAATTATGAAGTGATAAACAATATGAAGTATTAACTTTGCAAGTTCATTAGGGTAATCAACAGCTTGATTTCTTCTCTTCTTTCCCCTAAATTCTGCTAGACTTCATTGTCCCAAAGTGTTTAACACGTAACTGTGAACCACCGCTTGTTACAAGAGCCCTGGTTTCATGATCAGTGCATCCCTTCAGCGTCGCTCCACAGTAAAGCGAACAAAGGTGTACTTGTCACTCAGCAGCCTTGGGGAGGGGGATCCCTGTACCAGGTGGGACTGGTGCTGGGGGGGAATTGTTGCTGTGGTATCTCTTTTGGTAGGGTAACTATACTGACTTTTTCAACCTATCTGGTAAAACCACGACACAACCGATCAATGACCAGGTGAAAACACGCAGGAATGTGACATCTACCTGGAATGGTGACGCTCTAATGAACATGCCTACGCCTTTATCTCGTGAATTCGCAAACAGCACATAATTTTTAGTTTTGCTGACAATTTTATGATTTGAGAGGTTTGGTTCTATGAAACAAAATTTTAAAAAAAACACTAAAAAATATGCTGTGTATTCATTACAGCTTGTGTTCAGCACTATTGTTCCACCAAAGGCAACTAAGTTTTACAGTATCACTGTAAAAAGTAGTAATACCATCTGAGTCGGAGATTTTTGATACACGATCACCAGGAGTCCTTTTGCTCGAAAACTTCTGCATCGCCAGGCTTTTCACCAAGGCACACAGAACTCCCTGCACCTGCATGTCAGAGAGGTGAAAACACTTGCAGCCTGGGCAGGAATAACTCAATGCCGTAGCCCGTGCATGAAGTCTGGATATTAACAGCAAGGACGTGTGGTTACTGCGGGTTGAAATGTGTTCATGCCCCGTCACCCACGGTGAGGGGCTGCTCTCTGGGAGCCAGGTTTTAGACTTGGAGGAAAAACGACGTCATACCTTCCCAAATTTGTACACCCTGTATTATTTATGTCTTTAATTATTCTCTTTCCTCTCTGTTCTTACTGAAGAAACTTAGTCCTTCACACAGACGCTTGATTAAAGCAGCAAAATGAGCTGTGGCAGCAGCTGAAATAGCCGTGGTCATTCTGGCCATGTCAAAGGAAAGAGCTCAAGGCAAGCCAGTCAGCAATGTGTTCCAAATCACAGGAACTGCAGCAGTAATGGCATACCAGCTCTGTGTGTTCTCCTCCTACAGCTGATGCTGAAGGTTAAAACCAGAGGTGCAACAGAAATTTTCTTCTTAAACCTGCTCTGAAAGTCACACCAGATTCAACATACAAGAAATTAGCTGGGGGGGCTAAGTTACATGTTGTCTGTAGCTGCACTGAGCTTAATTTCCTCCTCTTCCCCTGTTCTAATGGCATTTTAGAGTATAGGCTAGATAGGTATTTCTGCAATTCAGTGATGCATCTTTGTAAGAAATTACCAGTTACTTCCAACTTTTGAGGTCTTGTAGAAAAGTCTTCTACCGAACCATCTGCTGCCTTTACCTAACTGCGTTGACCAGCTACATGTAAAGAAAGCCACCTCTTTGGGAATGCATGGTGCAAACCACAGCAAAAAGAAAACGCATCTGGACTTCATTATTTGCCCCGTGGGTGTGTGAAGGTGTTGTATGCTTGTGAGCACATTTAAGCAAAGAAATATGCAAGTAAAAAGAGGCATTCAAAAAAGTTAAAAATATCCCCTGTGGGAAAACAATTTTTGATCTCAAGGTTGCAATTAAAACCCATCCACCTGACTGCACGACCTGCCTTGCACTCTGCATGTTCACACAGAGCTGGCCACTTGGTTACCCGTGCCGCTGATTGACAATGGCGGGCTGAAACGAAGCCCACACGGTGGCCCACCATTGCAGAGGAATGCAGCAGTGTAGGCCTGGCTCGCAGCCTCTCTCTCTTGTTTTCCAGAACTTCTGGCATTGCCTCCACTTGCTGAGGGTTACAAAGGAGAGTACAGAAAACAAAAAAGCCTGTGGTTGAAACCAGTGGGACTTGCTATGGCAGAAATTTAGAATCTATGAGAAGCATGTGGCAATTCTCCACACAGCCCGCAGAGAGTTTTTAAAAAACTTAACCAAAGAATTTTATCCACCCACCAGTTTCAAAGAAAAACGTTCCTTTGTGTTACTAGAACATATAGGTTTGTTTTGATCTGGAGTATCTTGCAAAGAATCCTCCCACAGAGAAGTGAGCTGGGGCATCATTTGTAACGAACAATTTCACATACTTTAAGAGGAAAAATTAAATCACCTCTTTGATCCATCAGTGTTTGTCGTCTTCAGAAATTGTGCAACTGACTAGTATTAAACAAAGATTGCTTGATTATTCATCTTTTCTGCTACAATCACATTAAGCCTGAATAATCGTTAGGTTGCCAAACCTGTACATATCCATCCCCCTCCCAAAGTAACAGCACAACACAATGACTAGCGCTCACATCAGATTTCACAGCTTCCACTGTCTTTTATTTTCCACATCAGTTATGTTTTCCTGAAAAATAACCTACTCCTGTCAGTGCAACTGAATACGCAACGATACAGTTAGGTTTCTTTCACAGCAAGACAGAGAAACAGGGCCTTACAATCAGCAGAAAAAGAAATGCTGGTGAAATGGTGACTGAACCAGCTGGTTCAAAGGAAGTTGCTTAGAGCATGATAAGCAGCACAAAAAAAAAAAACCAGCTGTGGAATATTTTCTGTTAAAACCCATCATGTAGCCTCTCCAAAAGAGGGCTTGATAACATTGCTGTTTTTTCTTTACCAGGGGTTAAGTGTCTGAGCGGTAGATTATTGTTTAGGAAGTATAAACTGCAGAATAAAATACAGTTGTAGGAAGTTAACCAAATATGCTAACTTTAAGAAACACACTTTGATTGTGGCCACAGGGAAACTACTGACAGTGTGAGGCTACAAACCCCTATTCATACGAGCTGCGTTTTAGTCCTACAGAATAACACTGTTCCTGTGTGTTAAGTTTTCCTGAGACCAACTACCTAAACCTAACCCCAACAAAACGCTTCACATTAGTGAATATAGCCTAAAGTACTATACACAGAGTTCTTCACATATTAAAAAAAAAAAAAAGAGAACATGAATGCTTGAAACTCCCCCCAAAATAATGCACTGATTTGCTGTTTTGCGGATAGTTTGATTTCCAAGATAGCTTTGTATACAGCATGCGCAGGGAAAAAGCAAATGACAGGAACACAGCAGTCCTAGAGAGAACAGCTCACAATGCAAGCTGGGTACCTTGTAGCTCTGCAGTTACCTTACCTGCAGGGTGCTGTAATCAATATGCTTGAGATTTTCATGCATCCTTCAGGTGTACATTGCCGTATCTCTGGATTTCTCTACTTTTCCTTGTTAATATATTCTGAACTGAAGCTTTAAATAGCCCACTTGATCTCAGGAAGTCACCATCGTTACAGAATTGACAGTGGCGGGGAGGGAGTCACTTTGGTAGTTTTTAGGAGAAAATTTTTTCCAGAGAATTCCCAGATACACTACAGTCCTATAAGTGACACAGTCAGAGTACAAAGTACATATTTGCTAACATTTCTAAAAATATCTGGAATACCTGGACACAAATAAGACTGTAGACCATTTCCCGTTGTGTTGCACTCTGGCACACGTAAAAAAAAAAAAATCAGTCTGACATTATCTTCACTTTGGAATTCATTTTCACCTAATATCTGTGGTGAAAGGTCAGAGGAGCAAAAGAGCACAGGAGTTTCTTCCAGTTGCACAGAGATGCTCATAGAACTTGCCACATCTTAGAAACTGAGGGATTACTCTAAAAAGACATAGGCACCCTGTGGGAGGCCAAGGCCCAGGTGGTGACCCCTACCTCCCACCCTCCCTGCCCACCATGCCAGCTGTGAGAGCAGCTCCTGCCCCGTGAGGACACAGAGGACCACACTGCGACCCACACCTCCAGCTGTGTCCAGGAGGTAGAACACCTGAGTACCTCTGGGTCCTGGGGCAATGCAATGACCACATTGTGACCCACACCTCCAGCTCGAGCTAAGGCATTAGCAGTGGAAGAAACACGCTTCTGTGGGGAGAAGGGCCACAACACTAGCTGCATCCATGAGGTGGAAGACATGAGCACCTGTGTGCCCTTTGGGGAAGCAGAGGACCAGGTCGTGACCTTCACCTCCAGCTCAAGATGCTGGCGGTGAGAGAAGATCCCTGTCTCACATGGACACTGTGTGCAGCAGTCATCTGCAGCTCCAGTTCTGCCTTTGGTACCGACAGTGAGAAAGTCATTTTGCCTAAAAGATCAGCAGCTGACTGCTAATTTTAAAAACGCAGTAAATGCTTCACAGATGTGTCACTTCAGGGATGTTTAGCATTTCAGATTTTAGTGTTTGTCTGCCTGTCAATGCTTACTTGAATCACATTTTTAAATGTATTCATATCATAATATGGGATCCTAGAGGGCGGCAGGCAAAATGATCACTCTGAAGCTAAACGCAAAAGCCAGGCTACTCAGAGGATGAATTCCACACACCATATCCAAAGCCATGTACAGAAACCACGCACACCTGAGCACATTCACGACAAGGATGCTGCTGGGTCACAGACTCCTGAGGCTGCCTTTGGCCGGTCTCGTAGTTTAAAGCCTCTCCGCAGGCCCTGGCACAAGGAGCACAGCACCCAAGGACAATGCACCCCGCTGACAGCCATGAAGGGAGGGAATGGGATTTCTGCCACCATGCTCTGTGCTGCCTGTCAAAACAGCTTTGTCTGGAAGCTGCATAACGGAGTGTGTCAGCGCAGACCTGGGAGCAGAGCTGTGTAATTGCTGTGGCAGAATAAGCAGAGGGTATAAATATACTGTCATACATACAATAAACAGTGGGTAGTTTGTTAAATTATCAGCAAAAATTATTTTGAGGGCCTTTGATTAACTTTTTGTAATGTCTACAATTAAAAAGTCAAGAGTTTTAGAGGTAGTTTGGCTCATACAGCAATGGTAAACTATTCAGAGCCTTCGCAGTGAAGCAATTTCCTCAGTGAAGAAATTTGATATCCAAAGAAGTATTTTTCAGAAGGAAACTCTAATATATGCCTGAACAATTGATACGAGATTTGATTAAAATGTCTGCCTGCCTGGCAAAAAAAAAGACACATTACAAGGAAACCTTATCTCCAGAACTTATCATAGGGTTTACAGGAGGCAATGTCTTCTTCTTAACAGCCTCGAGTGCAGTCCTAAAACCAGAATAAAGAATACTTGAAACCAAGCAGGAAGTTCCAGCAAATGCAACAATGAACACAAAGGACTAAAGCAGTCTGCACTGACTGAATTGGTGCAGGGTCTTACAGCAGAGAGATTATTCCACAGAAAGAACATGAAATATTGGCAGAGTACTGAGAATAAGATGTTCGGAAGAAAGACACCAGAAAGAGAGAGATGAGTGTTCCTTTTGATGATGAAGAGGTTAACAAGAAATGTGAACTCTGATATTTAGAGCTGGATACAAATCACCTTGGCCATCTATCCAGCAAGCAATGGCTAGCACTTAGCCGGGAATAAAGAAACGTGTTATAAGAAGTCACACAGAAAGACCGTACACTTCAGAGTGAACCACAGAATCCACAGCCTTAAGTATCTGGATGCAAGCCTTCCAACCCTGAAGGAACGGACAGTATTTGCACTTCCAATTTGTCGCACTCCCCTGCTGCTCTCCCATGTCAAGCACCCTCTCCCTCTCTGCTCCCCCCTCAGCTGCCAGTCCTTCCTCCCACCTCCTCTTCACTGGGCTCCTGGCCCAAAGCTGCCGCCCAAACCACTCTGCAGTGCCGCCTACCCCACTCCCACAGGCTCCATCTGCACTGACATTGCCACTCTTCACCAGACCATACTGCTGCAGGCTTTAGCAGGCTTCTTCTGGACCAAGGTCCAGATTATCTCTGCACAGCAGTTCACCTCTGAAAGCCCTCCTGGTCGTAAAGCCTACCCGTGCAAAACCAGCCAGAGCTGTCAGAAGCTAGCACAAGGAGACAACACATACTCACTCCTAAATCAATTAGAAGAGTCACAAGATTAAAGCACTACCTCTCCTAACTTACGCTGTCAAATGCTTAAAACCTGTGTACATCTTATGATACTGAGAGTTAAGACAAAATGCCTAAATTCAAAGGGTTGCCACTTGCAAAATAAATACTGCGTGGGCTTTTGCCCTTTCTCAGATCCTGCTACTGCTCTGGATTACTGACATTTGTCTACATTAACTAAGAGCTTTCAAAGTCATTTCACAATCCATTTTGCAAACGTCTTTCCAGTGGTATCCTGTCAGCCCTCTGCAGCGCTGCTAACGGAGCACAGCGGGATCGGCATCTGCCCACCATGCTCTTACCCAGCCTTAAGCGTCACTTGGTTGGTGCCACAGATTGATCCAGTTTGGGAAGTTTGTCCTTGCTGCACTGGAAGAAGAAATACTTCATTTCTCATCCTTCCCAGAGGAATTTAAATGGCTGTGCTAATGCAAAGATCATACAGCGATGCCACCTCCACGTCCTAGTTAGAAATAGGTTTCTCCCCATTTCATTGTACAGGCTCATCTAGACAGGTAGTGCATGAAAGAAAAACAAAATGTTTCTGTATCAGCTGAACGAGGGGGTAAAATTATAAGCTTTCCAAAGTAGCCTGGGCCATTGGTACCACCTGCGCAGCACAGAATCTCACATTTCTAAAAGATGCATTTACATGGTTTTTGCTAGACTGAGAGCAACGGTGCTCTGCCCGCGCATCAGTTCAAAGTCATCTTGTTTGCCGTGCACCTGAGGCCAGCTGAAAGGTGTACAGCTTCTCCAAGGTACAAGCAGTTCAGTCAGAAGAGATCCTGACAACTACCTGAAGCCGAGCACAGTGCTAACGTGGCTTCCCTTTGGCAGCAAAATACCAACTAGCCAAGCTCTGAGTCTCACAGCATGCCTAAACTGGACAAAAGTGTGGTGCATAGACCTACTGCAGGTTCTTTCCATGGATTAATTTCCAGCACACAGCATGGGAAACCACTAGCTCCTCAATATGCTTCTGCTAGAAGATCAGAGGAAAATCAGATGAGCTTAGCACAGAGGTGGTCATTTTTCACTACTTTTAATCTAAGTGCAGCTCAGCTACTGTTCTTTGCTAGAATTATTTGTAAATCCAGTGCGTGACTGAATCTTACACTGTAACATCTATCAATATGGACAGCTTACTTTTAGAACATACTATTTATATGCAAATTTCATGTACTTTTTGCATACTAATTGAAGGCAGAAAAATTAAAATTCCCTACTCCTCTCACCTTCCCATGTTCACTTCTGCTTATTTCAAGGTCTGGATGGTGGATACTTTTTAAAGAAGTCTTCTGTTCTCCACTCTGCTTGCAGAAATAGTAACCATTGTTCACCCTACCATAATACTTTAGCTTCATACCAAACTTCCTTCCATACATACGGAGACAAATGTCAGTCTCTTCTCCCTCATGCCAGTATACTCCGGACCAACATGGTTGAACACAAAAGCCACAGGCTGTCACAGACCAATCTCTCTACTACGTGTTCGGTGGTCTTCAGTATGGCAGTTGATTTAATTTATCTTACATCTTATGCCTTATCTGATTATTGTTTTGCCTAAAACATGTGAATTCAGATCTTCAAAATAGCCTGTTTCCCTTTGCTGAATTCCCAGGTACAAGCGCACACACACGAGGAAAATTTCTTTTAACAAATTCAATTAAATTGATATGATTTCTTCACGCAAACTGACACTTGCTGTCAATCCGTAAATTTAAGATAAAAACTAGTTAGAAAACTCACACAAATGCTTTGCTCCCTCTCTGCAAAATTACACCTCTCCAACCTCCAACAAGTGCTAAAGTTTTCAATTGTCAGTTTTTCAGGTTGTTTCACCTTTGAAAGAAACATTTCTTAGAGTCTCAGTCCTATCTTCCCCCACCCCAGAATGCACGTTATCGCAATGTATGTACAGAGACCAGTTTATATATACATATTACAACAGACTGAGGCAAGCTTTGCATAGAGAAAAGCATTTACTGTGCTTGCCACCATATTTACTGTGGTAAGTGGCAATGATGGCAGTGTCAATTAGCATCCCCATCAATGCAGCCAGAAAAATCTGCCAAATGGAAACAAAACTCCTGGTGGAATCACCACAGTACATTCATAGGGAAACAGTTTGTTTAAATCAATGCTATATGAGAAAAAATACATCTCCGGAAAAATCTGAATCCTGTAGTAGACTTTGGATTCTTAGTTGCCAAAAGCACAAGGTAATGGGTCCTAGGAACATATCTAGGGAGCACAACAAAATCTGTGGCACTGCGGGAATACCAGTCCCTATAAAAAAACTACAAAAATTTACGCAATTTATCTCTTTATAATTAAAGACATATATATCTAGTATTTCAGTTGGGTTTTACCTGAGATACAGTATGCTCTTAGTCAGAAAAAAATCCAGGAAATTTTTAGGAAATCCCAAAGCTGTTAATCTAGACATACGGCAAAAGTCCATTTCTGCCTTTGAGCTAACCATCTGTCAGAACAGCCTTTTAGATTTCTGCATTAATATTTTGGTGTCTAATCTCAGCTATTCTAGGTCTTTAGAAACTCCATCCCACTCTCCATCATTACAAACCACATTACACACTTCTAAATACATCAGTAAACCTGTTCTCATCTAGCCTAGGCCACATTAGATGTATTTTCTATACACTGACAAATCACTGGTATTAGATTATAAATAATTAGGTTTACTTTCTAAGAAAAAAAAAACCCAAACCACTCCCCCCCCGCTGAACACTTGTGAGCTGTACCATAGTTCTAAATGTGACTCAATGCTATACGAAGAACAATGGTGACAAACTGTATAAAACCGCGGCAGTGATCGATGGTACTTTACACAATATCTGCTTTTCAGTAGCAGCATTCTAAGAGTGAAAAACTGCTTGCACAGTACCAAGCCTTGTACCAGTTCGTGGGAGTTACTGCTATTGAAAAACGAAGAAAGACAAAAAAAAGAATTCACAAACTTTATTTTGCTGCTTGAGTATGTATAGTGACTTTTTATGCGATGAAGAAAACACACTCATCAAAGAACTATTAGTTCTGAAGACTCCAATGATAGTATGATCAAGCTACAGATGATCTGAAATACTTTCAACAGGCAAGAAATGCTACAAACACATTTTTCCAAGTGTAATTTGAGTATGTTCCTCTCAATCCACCCAGCAAGTAAGAGAATGAGTAAAACCATCCCTTCTAGAATAATTTACGAAGAGCCTGAGAGCCATGCAATAGGTTACACCAGAAAGGAATGCAACAAGGCAGCACCTGAGTACAAAAGACACATATTGCCACACGTTCCTGCTTATCCTAGCTGGAGAGGCAACCCCAAGAAGCCAGGCGATACCGCACCTGCCTTTTGCAGGCAGAGATTGCTTCACTCACACCCCCAGGCCAGCCGAAGTCACGTCGCAGCCCTCGGCACCGTGCTCACCTCGGCCAAAGAGCCTGGCTGACGCCAGGAGCAGCACCAACCCGGGCTTCGCAGCCTCCAGCTCCTCAGGCGCAGCAGGCCTGCGCCCGCCTGCAAGAAACAGGCTGAACAAAAGGCTGAATGATCAGTAGTTCTAAACGGTGCTCCATTTGCACTCCCAAGACAAGAAACGTGCGTGCACGCGTGTCCATGCATGCAGGAGCACGATGTGCAAGCCACCATGTGTTGCTGAAATAAACAAAGACGACAACTCTGCCTCGATTTTCTCGGCAGGGAGTTTTTGTTTTTCTGCCTGCTAGGAAGCTGTGCAGACAACTCACGAAAGGTGAAAAATGCTCCGTAGATGGAGAATGGCTGGGTTAGTCTTACCTCCAGACATAAAGGGCACTTATTTCCCAGGGAAACGCTTTAAGAACATTTCTGTAGCCTCAAATTGGGACTGTTTGGCAAAATAAGAAGTCTTTCCTATTTGCAGTCTGTGCTATCCCACAAAGTTGTTCAGCATCCTTTGTAAATATGTAAATAATGCTATTTATAAAGTCCTTGCAGTTTGGTTCAGTTCTCAATTTAGGATGTAGTCTGTTGCAGTGAGTCATGGACTTTGGTTATCCTGGTTTGTCAGGATAACCAATGCAGCCTGCCAAGGGGGTGCTGCAGGCTGTAGAAGCCCAATGTGCTGGAGGAGGTAGCAGGGGAATTGCCCGTGCACCCTTCAGATTTGTGTTCATGGCTTAATGTCAGTCTCAGTTTTTTCTCCACTGAAAGCCTGAACTACTGGAATCGAGAGAGAATGGTATAATGAGGCAACTAAAAAAATAAAAAAGGAAAAAGCTAACTCCATCTTTAGTAACTGTGAAGAATAGTTTGAAAAATACATGTCTCAAGGTTACCTTGCCAGGGTCCTGAGTGCACCAGCAGGCTCTGCAGTCTCCACACCCCATGTGTTGGGGAGCTCACCTGCCCATGTTGAAGGCCAGCTCTGCCACAGGGCGGCCATAACCCAGGCTCAGAACACTGGGGAACAGCTCAGTCGTGACAGACAACTCCCATAAGCCTCCTGGGTGGTCAGCCCGGCGTCGCAGCTTGCCTCCAGCTCTCCTCTGAATTGCCCGTGCCTGGCCTCACATCCTGCCGAGGGGGGACCTGCCCTATGGCTGCCAGCTTGGTCACCAGAAGGCCCCTGACCCCCTTGTCTGGTCCTGGTGCCCCTCCGTCCCCCTTGTCTGGATACCTGCGGTGCCTGTGGTGCCTGCCCTGCCGTCAGCCTGGGTCCCAGCTCGCCCGGTGGTGGGCAGGCCACTCCTGCAGATCCCTGACAGCATCAAAGCACTGAAACGCAAGAAGCAAATCCATTTATTTTGTAGTCCTCATTTATTATCTTTGGCCTTCAAACACTTCCGAAAGAAAATGCTCAGTCTGATGCATTTAAGAGAAACAGAGGGTTCCACCTCATTTCCATCTGCAATTTCAATTTACAGAATTGCCTCCAGCATACACTGAATTATCCCAACTGCCTAAATAAAATGAGACACTTAGAGGTGGGGCTGAACCTTAAGGATATCCCTTCCAGCGACAAAAAAGCCCACTGGGGATAATATTGCCTGAGAAACAAGAGCAAAAAGAACGCAATCACATACTGATTAGCAAACCAAGATACATTTTATAAAAAAAGAAAATACGCAGCTCGTAATTAGGACAAAAACTTGCACTTGCAAAAGCCTCCAGCTCTGACTGCTTGCCTTTCAGAAAGCGTCATGAAGAGGCATTTAATAAAACAAATCCCCTCCTCCCTACCCACACCTCCTCTCGACAGTTCTTTTTGTGACATTAAACACGACAAGCCCATCAAGCAACAAAGAAACCAGAAGACACCTAATATTTGGAATGGAAGAAACATCCACCCCATTTCTGAATTCCCAGTTTTCTATTCCAACACGGCAAATATTTTCTGTATGCCTGAAACGAATAAAATTAAGGCCCATACTCTTTGCAGGTGGCTGACACAACTTGACTGAAATCAGCAATTGTCAAATCATCCTACACTTCTACTGATGGTACAAGTAGTGTGTTCTGCTCCATACAGAAAATGAGGAAAAGATACACAATTACTCAATTTGGAGCTGTCCCACACCATTATCTTTGCACTTATTCTTTTTCATACAAATCCAATTAATTATTTGCTATGGTTTGACTAGATGATTGCAAGTTGACGTCATGCTGGTTACATCTTTTTTCACTGCCATGTAACAAAAGGCTTCAAGCTTCTTGAATACAGTAAAAGTAAACTGAAAGAGCAGTTCACATTTAACTAATGCACTCTGCATGCAGTCCATGGAAGTTGTATGGGGCTAGTGAAGTGCTAACTATCCTCATCATCATCACCACCACTAACCAGCAGAAAAGTTGCATAATCTTTAACCGTTCATCTGCTTGTGCTGCAGTACAGGTGTGATAATTTTATTTAGGATTATTTTAACTGGTATTCAAGTCATTCCAAGCCATTTGCTCTCATGCTAGTGGCAGGATGTAAGACATCCAGCCCAGTTCACAGGTATTTTAACATAACTGGACAGATGTATAAATACAAAAACAAATCTCAATTCCATTGAGCCATTCTGTGAAAAAAACATTGCTATCTGTACAGCTCTAAGTCAGCATAGGCTTGCAGACAACTGAAATCTTTTTTACATAACAAAATTACCAAGTTTTGTAAGTAGAAGCCTTTTGTCAACACTACCCTCCTTACACAAATACACAAATTTGACGTAATTAGTAAATGCCAGCCACTCTGCTGTCTGAATAAACGGAGTTCCCTTAAACATAAATCCTAAACCAATGCATAATGTCAGCAAAAGGCACCGTGATGTCCCTGAGCAGTACACCAGATTACCTTCTGGCAGTGAAGCTTCTCATGGTGGGCATATGCAGCTTCTCTTAACAGCAGCTACATGAGCATGAGCATTAACAACTTGGGAGTACCAGGAGCACTAAGCCTGCAGAAGAGTTAGCTAACTAGTTCAAATATGCCTTGCCCAGAAGCCAGAAAAGGATTCAAAATGGAAAAAAAACAAACTAAAAACCACACAAAAAAGCCCCAACACAAAAACAGTAACATCAACAAAAAAACAACAAAACAACAAAAACCAAAAAAAAAAACCCCAAACCCAACCAGAGTGAGTTAAATAGTCAGTGACTGGAAGAAGGAAATTTATTCATATAGACTGTCTTTTTACGTTTTATAACACCAACCGAAATAAAGCAAGACACTCTGCTTTTGAAAACATAATACTCAATGAATACCCCTGCACCTGAATGGTGACTGGAGAGATGCCAGTGATGCCAACACCACCTGAGAAACAGCCACAGCAACATCTTTTCCCCCTCTACAAAGACTGTTTGCCCTACACGACCTGTAAAAAGACTTAAAAATGACTGAGTGAAACTTTTTTACCTCTGACCGAGTGTACGTATCAGGCACTACAGGCTTCATCTCTCTTACAGGAATTACTTGGTATCATGATTCAGAATTAAGCTGATTCATGCTTGGGAAACATCCATCCTACTGTCCAAGCATTCCTTGCTCTTCCCTACATCTATTTTACACAAACTGAAAACTGATCAATGCTAGAAATCACTGCAAATCTCTAAAGAATTAGGAGTCAGCTTTAGCCACACTCCCAATGGCCTGAACGCAGCGAACAGTCTGTCCTTTCTGTGTGGTCACACTGGATGCATGCAGGTTATGTAGCTGTGCCCACGCTATGCGGCAGGAAGCGAGCTCCGACGTCCTCGGCCACCCAGCCTGCACATGAAGGCCTGACATGAGAAGATGGACAGAGGTGTGGAAAGGGGGAGCAAAGGGACTGCGTGCACACAAATACAGCGAGAAGCCAGGACCCAGCCCCAAGAGAGAGCTGGAAAGTGTTCCTGGGGTCCTGCAGTTTAGAGGGATCCTTTGTATCTTGTTATTCCTCAACTTTAAAAGAAGGGAGAAGCACCTCTTTGTTTTTAACGGTGCACATACAAAATAAATCATTCACTGAGAAAGAATTTCAAAGTACAGAAATAAATCTTCAGATTCCAGGATCAGTTATGTGCTTGATCAGCCAACTTTTCTATCCCACTTAGGATGTGAACACTCTGGCATTGTATCTGTCTAAAACAAAGCAACGAGCCAAGTACTCACAGCCTTCCACCCATGATCATGAGCGTGAGACACATGCCATGAATTTCAGACCAGGATCTGAAATTCAAACATGTGTTTTGAATTTTGAATTTCCAAACACTCTGCTCCCCTACCAGCAGAAATGTACCCTCCGTACCTGTACAATTCTCCTGCTTCCCTTCCCACCTCATGCAGGCATAACACAAAATCACCTGCTACATCTCTTCTTCCAGCATACAATGGAATACATTCACCCAGAGCAATTTAAAAATGAGCGGTCTCCAAAAGTGAAATTAAGTATTTTTATTGTGTGGTTACTGCTTTAAAGTGCCTCCCTCTTTGGAGAGGGCTTTTGTATAACTCTATCAAATTGCTTTTTAAGGCAAACATTGATACTTGTTAGCAAGCCAACTTTCAGCCTTGTCACTGGTACGGCCAGACTGTTTCGGCACTAAAGTCTAATGGAAATTAAAAGCAAACAAGCAAAATGTGTAACCACTCTACCCTGAAAACAGGCTTTGTTTAAAATGGGTTGTATGAGGAGCTGGCAATAAAGCAGCGCCTGTCAAGTTCTGCTTTTGGACTATTAGTGCTAATTTAACCAACCATTTCAAACAGATTACAAGGTGCTTTAAAAAAAAAAAAAAAAAAAAAAA